>Ga0315537_1002535_pt1 | contig 13956 bp, 10 predicted proteins | sample SalMarSW160270MG_FD_203091 | JGI IMG/M metagenome (GOLD analysis project Ga0315537, IMG submission 203091) | Salt marsh sediment microbial communities from the Plum Island Ecosystem LTER, Massachusetts, United States - Salt Marsh Sediment SW1602-70 ... | reverse complement strand
CAACGTACGAAAAGTACGCCTCATGATTACAAAATTTGCACGCCTTGAATTTGAACTTTTTACGAAACCGTCTAAATCGGACTTTTTACGAGTTCATCAGTCCTTGGGTAACCGTCTAAAAAATAGAACCAAAAACAGACAGGAGATCAGAAATGCCGGACAAAAAAGATTTTATTATCAAAGACAAAAGAATGTTCGCGGAAGGGAAACAGGATCAAGAGACAAAAGAAGAAGCGGCCAAACCTTCAAAAGAGGAAGTTACGGCAAGTGAATCCGAAGAGGCGGCTGCTTTTGAGGAGGATAAAACAGATTATCAACTCCCGAAAATCAATTTTGCCACCTTTATCTTTTCGTTGAATTCATCCGTATTGTTACAACTCGGACTCATAGACGATCCTGTTACCGGAAAAAAGACCAAGCACCTGCCCCTTGCAAAACAGACCATAGATATTTTAGGCATGCTGGAAGAAAAAACCCGAGGGAATTTGACAAAGGATGAGGAGACCATGCTGAAAAATATTCTATATGATCTGAGGATGATATATGTAAAAGAAAAGGGATAATCCGGATATGTCATGAGGATTCTCTCTCCTGCTAAAATAAACCTGTTTCTGCAAATTACGGGAAAACGTCCCGACGGCTACCATGATCTGGTCAGCCTGATGTGCTGTGTCGGACTTTACGATACGATTTCACTTACTTTCGGCGTTAAAGAGACCTCCGTCTCCTGTCGCCATCCGGAAGTTCCGGTAGATGAAACAAATCTTGCCGTTGCCGCTGCATCTCTTTTTTTTAAAACCCTGAATAAAAATGAAGGCGTAAAAATTTCCATAGAAAAACAAATACCGGTTGGCGCCGGTCTTGGAGGAGGAAGCAGCAATGCCGCTGCTGTTTTTTTGGGGTTGAACCGCTATTACAGCTATCCATTTTCCCCGGACAAACTCATATCCATGGGGCGTTCAATCGGGGCAGATGTACCCTTTTTTATTTTCCGGAAACCGGCAATCGTATCCGGTATCGGTGACAAGTTCAACGCTTACCAACAGCTTGAAAGTTTTAAGATATTATTGGTTTTCCCCGGTTTTGGCATTTCAACGGCCAAGGTTTATAAAAATCTTAATTTGGGATTGACAAAATGCAAAAAAAAACTTAGAAGTTTCCTTTTGAACAAACAGAGCTTTGATCCGAGATACCATTTATGCAATGATCTTGAACCCACTGCGGCATCAATGTATCCGGGCATCGTTACGGTTAAGGAGGCTCTTTTAAGACATGGCGCATTGGGAGCGCTTATGTCGGGCAGCGGATCCACGGTATTCGGCCTTTTTCCCGATTCGGATAAAGCCTTGAAAGCAAAGAACGGACTTGCAGAGAACGACAAGTGGCAGTTGTATCTTGTCGATATGATGACAAAAGAGGACGTTTTAGAAAAGTCTCACAGGGATAATTTGTCTTGACTGCATCTTTGATTATGGGGCGTCGTCAAGTGGTAAGACACAGGATTTTGGTTCCTGCATTCGGAGGTTCGAATCCTCCCGCCCCAGCCAGGTTGGGTCAATGGCAAATGGTAATATAAATGATTGATCTTGTAATATTTTCAGGAAATTCAAACCCGCCTCTTTCCCGAAAAATATGTGAATATGTCCATGTTCCTCTGGGAGGAGAAAAGGTAAAAAGATTCAGTGACGGTGAGATCCAGATCGAAATAGATGAAAACGTGAGATCAAAAGATGTTTTTGTCATTCAGTCCATCTGTTCTCCGGTAAATGATAATCTGGTAGAACTGCTGCTGATGTTAGATGCCTTAAAGCGTGCGTCGGCAAATAAGATAACAGCGGTAATTCCTTATTACGGGTATGCACGCCAGGACAAGAAGGTAGCGCCGCGCGTTCCGATCAGCGCCAAACTGGTTGCGGATATACTGACCGTGGCCGGTGCAAACCGGATCATTACAATGGATCTGCATGCCGGTCAGATTCAGGGGTTTTTCAACATTCCGGTGGACAATCTTTTTGCTGCTCCGGTTATTATCGATTATATCAGAAAAAAATTTAATAATGATCTTGTAATCGTATCTCCGGATGCGGGCGGGGTTGAAAGGGCCAGAGCATTTGCCAAGCGCCTAAACGCGGGACTGGCCATCATTGATAAGCGGAGAGATGCTCCCAACCAAGCCAAGGCCATGGCAGTTATCGGCGATGTTGCCGATAAGGTTGTGGTTATTCTTGATGATATGGTCGATACCGCCGGCACCCTTGTCGAGGCTGCCGGAGCTATCATGAAAAAGGGTGCCAGGGAGATTCATGCCAGCTGTTGCCATGCAGTTCTGTCAGGGCCGGCCATCGAACGGATTGAGGATTCGGACTTGAAAACCCTGGTTGTAACAGACACGATCCCTTTAAAGAAAAACGCCAAAGACTGTAATAAAATCAAGGTGCTTTCGATTTCCGAGCTGATTGGCGAGGCAATTATTCGCAGTTTTAAAGGAGATTCCGTAACTTCTCTTTTTGTATAAAACCTAACCCGGATAAGCCAGCCTCCGGCTCGTAAGCCTACGGCTTGGAGAGAACCAAAAATATTTGCCACAAAGACACAAAGGATATATTAATTATTCTTTCTTCGTGTCTTGGTGCCTTAGTGGCAGAATGGAAAAAGTTTTTTTAGGAGGATTAATATATTTTGGAATTGATAGAATTAAAGACAAATATCAGAACCACCACAGGCAACGGCCCTGCACGCAGACTCAGACAAAAAGGGCAGATACCTGCCGTGCTTTACGGCCCGGGAACAGAGTCCGTTCTGCTTTCCGTGAACATAAGCGATATTGACAGGATTTTGAAAAAGGGACGGATCGGTCAGGTCCTTTTAAACCTTGTTATTCCCAATAATGGAGAAACATCCACCAAGACAGTGATGGTAAAGGAGCTGCAACACCATCCGGTTTCACGCAATTTCCTGCACATCGATTTCTATGAGGTTGCAATGGATCGTAAGATCATGGTGAACGTTCCTGTGACGACAACCGGTAAAGCAAAGGGCGTTGAGACTGGGGGCATACTGCAGATTATCAGACGCGAACTGGAAGTTCAGTGCTTTCCGCTTGATGTCCCTAAGTCTATTGAGATCGATATTACGGATCTTGATGTTGGAGATTCGATCCATTTGGGCGATATTTCCCGGCAAAGTAAAATTGAGTTTTTGGATGATGAAAATTTTACGGTAGTCACCATCGTCAGTCCCAAGATCGAAGAAGCGGAAGAAGCGGTAGAAGAAGAGGCAGAGGAGGGTGAAGCGGTCATTGCTGAAGAAGGTGAAGAAAAGCCTGAATCCGGTGATAAAGCATAGTGTAACGGACTTTAGATATGCCGAAAAACCGCGTACGCCTGGTTGTCGGGCTCGGCAATCCGGGGAATACTTATCAAAGGACCCGGCATAATGTTGGATTTATGGTGGTGGATCAAATTGCAGAAGCTTTTTCTATCGCCCTTGTCAAACAAAAGTTTGATACCGTTTTCGGACGGGGATCTGTTGATGATGTTGAGGTTGTCCTGGCAAAACCCATGGCCTTTATGAACAGAAGCGGGCCGCAGGTTCAAAAAATTGCACGATATTTCAGGATATTAAGCGAGGACATGTTGGTTGTTCACGATGACATAGACCTTGCTTTTGGAAGAATAAAAATAAAGGAGAAAGGAGGGGATGGGGGACACAAAGGTGTAAGATCAATAATAGATGCCTTTGGCGGAGGTGACTTTGTACGTCTTCGTATCGGCGTCGGGCGGCCCGAGGCCGGGATTAGCGCTGCTGATTATGTTCTGGGAAAATTTTCTTTAAAAGAAAAAAAAGTTCTACACCGGATCATTACAGAGGCCCGGGATGCTGTAGTTACAATCCTTTGTAAAGGTGCAAAGGAAGGGATGGACAGGTTCAACGATAAAAGAATTCTAATCTCAAGTTAACTATTCAGATGGAGGGAATAATGGAAGCTGTATTGAACAATTTACCGTTGTATTGCACGCTGGTGGGTGCTTTTGGAGTGCTTTTTGCGATTTCTCTGGCCACAGTTGTCAAAAAAGCGCCTGCCGGAGATGAAAAGATGCAGGAGATTGCCGGCGCTATTCAAGAAGGCGCTATTGCATATCTAAATCGCCAGCTCAAAAGCATGGGTATTGCCGGTATCATTATTTTCATTATCATCTTTGCCACCCTTGGCATGAAAACCGCCATTGGATTTTTCGTTGGTGCAACCGCATCATTCATGGCAGGATATATCGGAATGCGGGTATCGGTTCTCGCCAATGTAAGAACCGCAGAAGCCGCCAGAAAAGGGCTTGCGCCCGCTCTGGCTCTGGCCTTCAGGGGCGGTTCAGTTACCGGAATGATAGTGGCCGGTCTGGCTTTAACCGCCATATCCGGATACTATACCGCAACCCATGATGTTGTGGCCCTGGTGGCCTTAGGGTTTGGCGGCAGCCTGATTTCGATTTTCGCACGGCTGGGCGGTGGGATCTTCACCAAGGGAGCTGATGTGGGAGCTGACCTAGTCGGCAAAGTCGAGGCCGGTATCCCTGAAGATGACCCCAGAAACCCGGCAACCATTGCCGACAATGTGGGGGATAATGTGGGGGACTGCGCGGGTATGGCAGCCGACCTTTTTGAGACATACGCGGTTACGGCCGTAGCCGCCATGTTGATCGGTTCTCTTCTTTTTCCCAAAAACCCAATGGTGATCGAATTCCCGCTGGTGCTCGGCGCCATTTCAATCATCGCTTCCGCGATCGCTGTTTTCTTTGTGAGACTCGGAAAGAGTCAATACATCATGGGCGCCCTGTACAAGGGAATGTTCGGTGCCGCCATCCTGGCGGCCGTTGCATTCTACTATGCCTGCAACAAGTTCATGGGCAACCTGGAAGGTATTTCCGCCATGCACATTTACTATTGCACGCTGATTGGGCTGATCCTTACCGTTGTCATTGTTATCATTACAGAATTTTACACAGGCATTTACGGACCGGTTAAAGGGATCGCGCAAGCATCTACAACCGGCCACGGCACAAATATCATCGCGGGTCTGGCTGTGAGTATGCAGGCCACGGCGGCTCCGGTTCTTATGATCTGCCTGGCGATTTATTTGTCATATCACTTTGCGGGCCTTTATGGAATTGCCATGGCAGCCATGTCCATGCTTTCCATGACCGGTATGGTTATTGCCATTGACGCTTACGGGCCGATTACCGATAATGCCGGCGGGATTGCTGAAATGGCTGGAATGGATGAGAGCGTCCGGGCGGTCACAGATCCTCTGGATGCGGTCGGAAATACCACCAAAGCGGTTACCAAAGGATATGCCATCGGTTCTGCCGGTCTGGCGGCTCTGGTTCTGTTTGCAGCCTATGTACAGGAATTTGCCCTACACGGTGAAACAGGCGCTGCTGCCATTAAATTCGACCTGTCCGACGTCAATGTTATCATAGGTCTTTTTATCGGCGGCCTTTTGCCGTACCTGTTTGCTTCCATTGCCATGAAAGCGGTGGGCAATGCCGGTGGGGCGGTGGTTGAAGAGGTTCGCCGCCAGTTCCGCGAAATTCCGGGCATCATGGAAGGTACGGCCAAACCCGATTATGGCGCCTGTGTTGATATCGTCACCAAGTTTGCTCTAAGTGAAATGATTATTCCGGCACTTTTGCCGGTGGTTGCACCACTTGTTGTCGGTTTCTTGCTTGGCAAGGTCGCTCTGGGCGGACTTTTGATCGGAAGTATCGTTACCGGTGTTTTTGTTGCCATTTCCATGACCACAGGCGGGGCTGCCTGGGACAATGCCAAAAAATACATTGAAGACGGCCATCTGGGCGGCAAGGGTAGCGATGCTCACAAAGCGGCCGTTACCGGAGACACGGTTGGCGATCCTTACAAGGATACCGCAGGACCGGCCATTAACCCGATGATCAAAATACTGAATGTTGTTGCATTGTTGATGGTACCATTTTTGCTGTAATAAAACATTCATAAAACTTGTTTAAACAAAAAAGGATCGGCGTAATCTGCGTCGGTCCTTTTTTATTGATTGTTCATTGATTATATGGTATGAAGTTAATTAAAAATTTGGAAAGCGTAGCGAAAAACCCGATTTATCGGGCAAGATTGGTTAGTGTCCATCCATAAATGAGGATTTTTGTTCAAGATCAAGGCATGTGAAAAAAATAACCACAGGCATATGTTTAATATTCCGAGGATTATTTTTTGAACATAACGCAGAGATTGGGCAAAAAGACCATTTATGGATGGACACTGGTTAATTGGTATATGACCAGCGACCAATGACACATATGAAAGTAAATAAACCGGTGTTAAAATGAGTATGAAAAAGCATAACGAAAAAACAGAAGCACCTAAGCAGAAAGTGAGGGAATTTAAAGCCGGGGATCTTGCAGTTTACCCTGCACATGGTGTTGGAAAAATTAATTCCATCGAGAGCAAGATCATTAACGGAGAAGAACATGATTTTTATATGATGAAAATTCTCGAAAACCAAATGACGATCATGATTCCCACATGGAATGTTGAACAGGTTGGCCTGAGGGATGTGATCGACGAAAAAGAGATTTCCAAAATATACGATGTCATGAAAAAAAGGGAAGAGTTGCCCGGCGAGACCCAGACTTGGAATCGCAGATACAGGGAATACATGGAAAAGATCAAGACCGGTTCCCTTTATGATGTGGCCGAAGTTTACAGGGACCTTTCTTTGCTGAAATTAACAAAGGATCTTTCCTTTGGTGAACGCAAACTTTATGATACCGCCCAAACACTGCTGGTAACGGAACTTTCCACGGCCAGAAATACCGATGAACAAACGATTATTTCAGAAATGGAGTCCCTTTTCCCCCCTAAAAAACCCGAAAGTGCGGATAATTTCGATTAACAACCCTTCTTTTTAAAATATGCACGACCCAAGTGCCTTTACAATTTTTGTTGATGTATCTGATTCGGGAAAACGCCTGGATCTATTGGTTGCCTCCCGCATTCCCGGCTGTTCCCGTTCTGTTGCAGCAAGCCTGATCCGAAATGGAAAAATTCGGGTTCAGGGAGGTGTAAGAAAACCCGGATATCGGGCAAGGACAGGTGATGAAATTTGTGGCACCATTCCCCCCCCTGAACCGGTATTGTTTAAACCCGAGCCGATTCCCATCGAGATCCTGTATGAAGACGAGGACATTATCGTGATAAACAAACCACCGGGAATCGTCGTTCACCCCGCGCCGGGCCACTACAGCGGCACTTTAGTGAATGCACTTCTTTATCATTGTCCGGGACTTGAAGGGATCGGTGGAGAAATAAGGCCGGGAATTGTACACAGACTCGACAAGGACACCTCCGGTGTGATGGTGGTTGCTAAAAATTATGCGGCACATCAAGACCTGGCCCTGCAGTTTAAATCGAGAAGCATCAAAAAGAAGTACCTGGCCCTTGTTTATGGAAGGATGGAATCTGATTCAGGCCGGGTGGCACTTCCCATCGGCCGGCATCCTGTTGATAGAAAAAAAATGTCGATACATAGCCGAAAAAGTCGCATGGCCGAAACAACCTGGCGAGTCAGGAAACGGTTTGCACAGGCCACCCTGGTTGAGATTGATCTCAAAACAGGGCGGACTCACCAGATCAGAGTCCACTGTGCCGCCATCAAACATCCGGTTGTCGGTGATTCGGTCTACGGCGGTCGTAAGGCTGGAAAAAGCATCGCATATGATCTGTTTGGATCCGTTCCACGGCAGATGCTACACGCCTGGCGACTTGAATTTACCCACCCGAAAACCCAAAAGACGCTTTATTTTGAAGGCCCCATGCCTTCTGACATGGGGGATATTCTCGAAAAATTATAACTGAGCTTATCCTTTAAGTTTATAGAAGGCCGCAATCTTTTCTACAACATATGCCAGTTGGTCATCCGAAAGCTCAGGATAAATGGGAAGGGCCACGGTATGCAAAGCCGCATGCTCGGCCACGGGGAAATCTCCCTTTTTGTAGTTTAGAGTCAAAAAACATTCCTGAAGGTGCATGGGAATGGGATAGTAAATTTCAGTTCCTACTCCCACTTCATTTAAAAACCGTCGAAGGTCGTCTCTTTTATCCTTTACGCAGATGACAAACTGGTTGTATATGTGACGGTCTTCTCTTTCAACCGGAAGCTTGATCACATCATCTATTCCCGCATCTGCAAAAAGTTCTCTGTATTTACCTGCGTTTTCCTGGCGGGCGTTTGTCCATTTGTCAAGGTGTTTCAGTTTTACGGAAACGACCGCGGCCTGGAACGCGTCCAGTCGGAAGTTCCCGCCGGCCAATTTATGATAATATTTTGGGTGGGAGCCATGAACCCGAAGTATGCGCAATTTGTCATAAAGTTCATCGGAGTCGGTTGTGACCATGCCTCCGTCTCCAAAAGCACCCAGGTTTTTAGATGGGAAAAAAGAGAAGCAGCCTAAATCGCCCATTGATCCTGCCCGCCGACCCCGGTATTCCGCTCCGATGGCCTGTGCGGCATCCTCAATAACAAACAGATGGTGTTCCTTGGCAATCTTTAGGATCGGATCCATATCCGCACATTGGCCATACAGATGAACGGGTATGACAGCCTTGAGCCTTGCCAGCTCATTGTCGGTCATGGAAGCGATGACCCTCTCCAAGCCTTCCGGTGACATATTATATGTGTCAGGGTCAATATCCACAAAGATTGGACGGGCGCCGGTACGAAATATGGACCCTGCCGTAGCGAAAAAGGTATAAGGCGTTGTGATCACCGTGTGTTGAGAGGCGATATCCGCTGCCATCAGCGAAATCAAGAGGGCGTCGGTTCCGGATGAAACTCCCAGGGCATGCCTTGAAGAACAATAACCGGCAATATCCTTTTCAAGTGCCTCAACCCTTGGGCCCAGAATAAAATACTGGCTGTCAAAGATTTCCTCAGCAACCTTTAAGATTTCTTCCTTAATCGATTTATACTGTTCTTTTAAATCGAGCAGAGGTACTTTCATGGTGAATTATGTCTCCGGGCCTTTGAAAAATCTCCCATTTTGTGCTTTTTAAGGCATAACTTTTTTCTTCTCGCCACCAAGGCACAAAGACACGAAGGAATTTGTTTTTTCTTCGTGCCTTGGTGGCAAATATTTTTGGTTCTCTCCAAGCCGTAGGCTTACGAGCCGGAGGCCGGCTTGTGGGGCCTAAATTTTAACCGGCGACACGGCAGGCTTGCAAGCCGTTTCTACGGCATTATAGCCAAGAAATCGATTAACCTCACGGGTCAGCGGCAGACCGGCCCTTAATTTTATAGAATTAGACAGCGCAACAATGGTCTCTGTTTTACCAGGGTTGAGCAGATGAATATATGCGCGGCAGGAGCCCGGATGGCTTTTTAAAATCTCCTTTAATTTAACAAGCAACTCTCTTTGCGTGCGGGTTATGTCCAGATTAAAATGCACACTTGCAGTCCATGTTTCCTCAGCTTTATCAATGGGTATGATCGTGTCTGCCAATATCTTCACCGAGTTTTCGTCCTTTTGCAGCTGCCCCTGGATAAGGATTGGGCGGTCATCGGTTAAAAGGTCATGAACTTTTACATAAAGTGAAGAAAAAACCGTGGCTTCAACAGATCCATGCAGGTCCTCCAGGGTAACAAAGGCCATCAAATCCCCCCTTTTTTTGGTTTTTATGGTCTTCAACGTTCTTATGATTCCACCGATTCTTACGGTATCGCCATCTTTTTTCTCTTTGAGCACAATGGAGTTTGCATTGGAAAACTTATCCAGAATATCTTCATGGCCGGTCAACGGATGGCCGGTGATATAGAAACCCAGAGCTTCCTTTTCAAGGGCTAAAAGCTGTTTTTCATTCCATTCATCGATTTGGGGCAGGGTGGGCAAGTTAATGGCCGGACCGCTTCCCGGCATGTCAAACAAACCCATCTGTGGATCCGATTTTTCTCTTTGAACCCGTTGTCCATAATCAAGGATGTCCTCTACGGATGTCGCCATCCGGGAGCGGTAATCTCCGGTGGAATCCAAAGCGCCGCATTTAATAAGGCTCTCGATAACCCGTTTGTTAACCTTTTTCAGATCCACGCGTTCACAGAATTCAAAAAGCGAAGAAAATTTTCCTCCTTGGTTTCTGGCCTCGACGATAGCTTCGATGGCGCTTTCACCGACGTTCTTAACCGCGACAAGTCCGAATCTTATTTTGGATCCGCTTACGGTAAATTCCTTGCCGCTTTCGTTGATATCAGGAGGGAGGATTTCAATACCGTGGCTTTTGCATTCGGCAATATATTTTACAACACCATCGGTGGAATGCATTTCACTGGTGAGCAATGACGCCATGAACTCCACCGGGAAATGAGCTTTTAGAAAAGCGGTCTGATATGCTATCATTGAATATGCGGCGCTGTGGGACTTGTTAAATCCATATCCCCCGAATTTTTCCATTAAATAAAATATTTTTCCGGCTTTATCAAATGGGATGCCGTTGTCCGCCGCTCCCTGCATGAAACGCTCCCTGTGCTTGGCCAGAATCTCGGGAATTTTCTTACCCATGGCCTTTCGGAGATCATCAGCCTCGGCCATGGAATAATTTGCCAGATCCCCGGCGATCTTCATCACCTGCTCCTGATAGACAATAACCCCGTAAGTTTCTTTCAGAATCGGTTCGAGTTGCGGTACAAGGTACTCAACCGTTTTTTCGCCGTGTTTTCTGGCCACAAAATCATCCACCATTCCGCTGTCAAGGGGACCGGGACGGTAGAGCGCAACCAGTGCGATAATATCATCAAAGCTTTCCGGTTTCAATTTTACCAGCAGATCTTTCATGCCGGAACTTTCCAGCTGGAATACGCCGGTAGTTTCGCCGGATTCAAGCAGACGATATGTGGCGGGATCATTTAAATCCAGGTTGATGAGGTCCGGCGGTGTGCGGCCCTGTGCTGCAATAAGCTTAAGCGTATTTGCGATGACCGTCAGGTTGCGAAGCCCCAGGAAGTCAAACTTAACCAGCCCGATCTTCTCTACACACTTCATATCGAACTGGGTAACAACTTCGCCCTTTTTACCTTTGTATAGCGGTAGATATTCCACCAGAGGTCTGTCTGCGATGACAACGCCGGCAGCATGGGTCGAGGCATGCCTCGGGAGTCCTTCCAGTATACGGCAGATGTTGATAAGATCGGCGACCTCGGGTTTGTTTTTGGCCAGATCCTTAAGCCGAGGTTCCTGTTCCAACGCAGCATCAAGACTTATGTTCAACACATCGGGTACCATTTTGGCAATGGCGTCCACTTCGTAAAGCGGTATATCTAACGCCCGGCCCACATCCCGAATTACAGCCCGGGTTTTTAATTTTCCGAATGTGATAATCTGGGCAACAAAATCCCCGCCGCCGTATTTTTCCACCACGTACTTGAAGACTTCTTCCCTGCCGTTTATACAAAAGTCCACATCGATGTCCGGCATGCTTTTACGAGCCGGGTTTAAAAAGCGTTCAAAGATCAGACCGTGCTCAATGGGATCAAGATCTGTGATTCCAAGGGAATAAGCAACAAGGCTTCCTGCCGCAGATCCTCTTCCGGGTCCCACGGGAATATTATTTTCTTTGGCATATCGGATAAAATCAGCAACAATTAAAAAATACCCGGGGAACCCCATGGAATTGATGACGGCAATCTCCTTTTCCATACGGTCAACATAAAGCTTTTTATCAACATCGGGATTTTTTGTCTTTATTCGCTTGAATATGGATTCAAATCCATCCCTTACCTGTTGTTCAAAAACCTCATCGACTGTCTTCTTGGATGAGGTTTCAAATTTCGGGAAGTGATACGAGTTATAATCGAATTCTATATTACAGCGCCTGGCGATATCCACGGTATTCTCAAGAGCACCCGGATAATCCTTGAAAGCGGAATACATCTGAGCTTTTGATTTTAAATAGAGTTGATCGGTTCTAAATCGCAGTCTGTCCATGTCATGAACGGTTTTTCCTGTCTGGATGCACAAAAGTACATCATGAGCACGAACATCTTCTTTATCCAGGTAATGACAGTCGTTGCTGGCAACCAGAGGAATTGAAAGTCTTTTACTCATATCCAAAAGGGCCTGGTTCACTTTTTCCTGTATATCTATACCGTTATTTTGAACTTCCAGGAAAAAATTCCCTTCGCCGAAGACGTCAAGGTAAAAGCGGGCGGCCTCGTCAGCCTTATCTATTCGATTTTCCTGAATCAGTCTGGGGATTTCGCCGCGCAAACATCCTGAACAGCCGATAAGCCCTTTAATGTATTGTTTTAGAACTTGTTTGTCGATTCGGGGTTTGTAATAGAATCCCTGAAGCTGGGCAATGGTAGCCAGTTTGCAAAGATTCCGGTATCCTTCCTGATTTTCAGCCAGAAGGATTAAATGGGAAAGGCCCCTTTTATCCAGGGAGGTTTTTTCGGTAAGACGTCGCGGGGCCAGATAGCATTCGCACCCGATAATCGGTTTTATTCCGGCCTTATTCGCCTTTTCATAAAACGTCATGGCTCCGAACATGGTCCCGTGGTCGGTGATTGCCACGGCGTCCATATCAAAATCTGCGACACGCTTTAAAAGAGGATCGATCCTTATGGCTCCGTCAAGAAGACTGTATTGGGTATGTACATGAAGGTGTACAAAATTAGATGGGGTCTCTGTCATTGTTTTTTTCGCATAATCGGAGGCTAATCAAGACGATAATTAGGCGCCTCTTTGGTAATAATCACGTCATGGACATGGCTTTCACGCATGCCTGCCGCACTGATCTTAACAAAGCGTGCTTTTTCCCTGAGTTCGTTCAGGGTCCGGCATCCCACATATCCCATTCCCGCCTTTAGACCTCCAATAAGCTGGAAAATATTATCGGAAAGGCTTCCTCTATAGGGCACACGGCCCACAATACCCTCCGGAACCAGTTTGTCGCCGTAGACATCTTCGCCCTGGTAGTACCTGTCTTTGCTCCCTTTTCGCATGGCTTCTATGGATCCCATTCCCCGGTAAGCCTTATAGCTGCGGCCCTGGTAAATAACCAACTCACCCGGACTTTCCTCGGTTCCTGCAAGAAGACCGCCGATCATTATCACATGAGCACCTGCAGCCAGGGCTTTTGTAATATCACCAGAAAATTTAATGCCGCCGTCAGCAATCAGGGGAACACCGGTTTTGTTAAATACCGACTTGCAGTTCATGATGGCGGTGATCTGAGGTACCCCGACACCTGCAACAATACGAGTGGTACAGATGGAGCCGGGTCCAATTCCGATTTTAACCCCGTCAACACCTGCCTTAACAAGGGCTTCGGCTCCCTTGGCCGTACCCACATTTCCGGCGATCAGTTCAATTTTCTTGAAATTATTTTTTAAGATTTCTACAGCATCAAGTACGTTTTTTGAATGTCCGTGAGAGGTATCGATTAGGATAATATCCGCTCCCGCTTTCAGAAGCGCCTCTGCACGTTCTTCCATATCAGAGCCAACGCCTATGGCTGCTCCCACTCTGAGTCTGCCCATATTGTCCTTACAGGCATTGGGGTATTTTTTTATCTTTTCAATATCTTTTATGGTTATCATTCCGATCAGCATCCCCTCTGAATCGACAACGAGAAGCTTTTCTATCCGGTGTTCATGCAGCAGTTTCTTTGAGTCTTTTAGTGTAATTCCTTCTGAAACAGTGATCAGATTTTCTTTGGTCATGATTTCAGAAACTTTCTTTTCAAGATTTGTTTCAAATCTTAAATCCCTGTTTGTCACAATACCTACCAGTCGATTTCCTATTGTAACCGGAACTCCGGAAATGCGATATTTTTCCATCAGCTTCAACACTTCATGAACCGGCTGATCCGGATGAATCGTAACCGGATCGACGATCATGCCGCTTTCCGATTTTTTAACCCGGTCAACCTCAACAA
>Ga0315537_1002534_pt1 | contig 13960 bp, 13 predicted proteins | sample SalMarSW160270MG_FD_203091 | JGI IMG/M metagenome (GOLD analysis project Ga0315537, IMG submission 203091) | Salt marsh sediment microbial communities from the Plum Island Ecosystem LTER, Massachusetts, United States - Salt Marsh Sediment SW1602-70 ... | reverse complement strand
TGGTAGTAATACATATCTGATGAACGACAAGACTTTTCGGGTTTTAGGGGACCTTGTCTGTTGCAGGATTTCTGTTTTGTGTTCGAGGTGCCGCCGTATACACTTTATCAGAATTCGCGCCTGTTTTCTAGCGCTTGCCCCAGGGTCAAATCATCAGCATATTCCAGCTCGGCACCGAAGGGCAAGCCACGAGCCAGGCGAGTGACGCGAATGCCCAGAGGTGTGATAATCCGTTGCAGGTACAGAGTCATAGTCTCGCTCTCCACATTGGGGTTGGTTGCCACAATCACTTCAGTTACTGAGTCATCCTTGAGACGAGCCAGAAGCTCCTTTATCTTAAGCTCTTCAGGCCCTACACCCTCCGTCGGGCTGATAGTTCCATGAAGCACATGGTAAACGCCGTCATATTTTCCGGTTTGCTCCAGAGGGAGGATGTCTGAAGGTTTCTCCACAACGCAAATCTTGGAATGGTCACGTTCTTTATCCTGGCAAATGCGGCAAGGGTCACAATCAGTGTTGTTAAAACAGACTGAGCAAAGCTTTATCTTTTCCTTCAGGGTCAAAATAGCCTCGGCCAGAGCCTTAGCTTCTTCGTCAGAGCTGCGCAAGAGATGATAAGCCAACCGTTTAGCACTTTTTGGCCCGATTCCCGGCAGCTTATTTAACTCTTCAATTAATCTGGATATAGGCTCGGCGACAGTTCTCATTTCCTCTGGCCCTTTACCTTGTTGCTGTCTGGAGCATCGCGAAAAACCACTGGAGGTTTTGACGGTCGACAGATAACTAAAGTAGCCCCGGTATATTGAGACCACCGGTCAGACTGCTGAGGTGCTTGTTAACAAGCTCCTGCGACTTGGCAACAGCCTCGTTGACAGCAGTCATGACCAAGTCTTGCAGTAACTCAACATCTCCTGCTGTTATCACCTCGGGAGATATCTCCACAGAATGCACCTTCTGATGTCCATCAATAACAACTTTGACGGCACCACCTCCGCTGGTAGCTTCCACGGTAATATTGCCCAGTTCCTCTTGGGCTTTAGCCAACTTTGCCTGAAGTTGCTGGGCCTGACGCAGTATTGATTTGTCCATTTAGTTCCTTTCCTTCAGCCTTGCTCAGGACAAAGACTCCTGCTCACTGATTCTGGCTCCCATTTCCAGGGCAGCTTTAATTACCGGATTTTGTGTTCTTGCCTGGGACGAGACTTCCCTTTTGGAATCAACCAAAACACATCGTATCTTATAGGGCCGACCAAAGACCTCCTTGAGCTTCTTCTCCACCAGATGTCGGTATTTGGCGTCTTCGATCTTCTCCCTATGGAAGGAATAATAGAAACCTAACACCAGTGTATCGTCCTCAAGAGCTATGGGGTCACAGGCGCTGCGCAAGAAAGCATCCAGGTTGCCACTGGAACCTTCCCCTCGCAAGGATTTAATGAACTCCCTCCAGCGGCTACAGACGTAACCAATGTCCCGAGGTATGTCTTTGCCCGAAATGTCAGAACTATCCACTGCTGTACCAACCTCGCTGCCATCCTCAGTCCCGACCCTGTCGGGGTCCATTGCGACGGGAATGTCAGCCCCAGCTCTGTCGGGGGGCTCAGTCATTTCAGGAGCATCCACTACGTCTGGAGGTGTAGTCGCAGCTGGTTGCTCTTGTGCGGGTTGTGAAGACAAAGCACAATCTACCAAAGCCATTTCCAAGGACAAAGCGGAGTAATTATCACTGCGGAAATCTATGCTGGAGAAGGACTTAACTGCCTTAAGCAGATAATTCATCGAAGCACTAGCGGCAAGGCTGCTCATTTCAGCCAAATCCTCGCTGGTAACATCGACTGCCTCTTCACATCGGCATTTGGCTAGCAACAGCCCTCGAAGGTATTCTACCAAGCCCAGATTAAACTGACGAAGATCAACACCATCGCTATTGAGGCTATTTATGACTTTGAGCCCGGCAGCTACATCACCACTGACCACACATCGTGCTAGTTCTCTAACTCGTGAATCCCGGCTGATGCCCAGTTCCGCCTGAATCTGATCAAGCTCAATTCGATTGCCATAGTAGGCAATCATTTGCTGCAAAATATTTTCGGCATCTCTGAGGCTCCCGGTAGCAGCACGGGCAATAAGCTCTAAGGAACCAGACTCGATGTGAATTCCTTCCTTCTTGCATATTAGCTTGAGCTTATGCACTATCTCGGTTTGCCGCAGGCGATGGAAATTAAACCGCTGACATCTTGACACTATGGTGGCCAGCACCTTGTGTGCTTCTGTGGTAGCTAGAACGAAGATTACATATGGCGGCGGCTCCTCTAATGTCTTCAGAAGGGCATTGCAAGCTGCCTCGGTAAGCATGTGGACTTCGTCTATGATATATACCTTGTAACGGGCAAGGCTCGGGGCATAGTTTGCCTTTTCCCTCAGGCTGCGGATTTCATCAATGCCACGATTGCTGGCAGCGTCTATCTCTATCACATCCAGAGCCCTGCCTTCAGTGACTGAACGGCACATGTCGCAGGCATTGCACGGCTCGCCACCTGCTTGATTTGGGCAGTTGACTGCCTTGGCTAGAATACGCGCCATGCTGGTCTTGCCCGTACCTCGCGGACCGCAAAAAAGATAGGCGTGAGCTATCTTCCTACTCTCTACAGCATGACGCAGAGTCTGAGTCACAGGCTCTTGTCCCACCACCTCGCTTAAGGTCTGCGGCCGCCACTTGCGGTAGAAAACCTCAGAACCCATATGCTCTTATTATACACCCATCAACCCAATCCCCAAAGGAGATTTTGCCCCAGAGCACGGATAAAATATCAATTTTCTGCAGCATGCGCAGCGGCCGCATGGAGCACAATAGTATGATGGCACAGAAGAAGCAGAATTCCCTGCGACAAAACTCCCCATTTGCGACGCTAAAGAGTTGGCCGCAGTTGCCTGATTTATCAGAATTGGGGCACCAAGTCCTGAGAAACTCTACTTGTTAGCTTGCTTCTCAGCCCAATCACCTGCTAGGGGAACCTTCCACATCTTGCCGGTTCCTGCCTGGATCATCAGGATAATCCACAAGACAAACATCAAGATCCCAATAAGTATCGACAGGATCCAGCCAACAAAGGGAATCCAAGCTAGGATAAGTTCGGCCACTGTCAATACACCAAAGGTCATAATGGATTGCCAGGCATGGAATTTAACGAAGGTGCTCTTCTTTTCCAGTACAACGAAGATTATCCCAGTTACCCATGTAAGTACGTAGCAAAGAAGGCCAGCTACGTTGGCTGACAGACCTGTGCTACTCTCCGATTCGGGCTTGCCTGCACCTTCAGTTGGGGCTGGTGTTTCCGCCGCACCAAGCTTAGCACCGCACTTGGAGCAAAACTTAGCTCCCTCGGCATTTTCCGCACCACATTTAGAGCAGAACATATTCACCTCCTTACATTAAATCTATATCACGTATTATGGATATGTCAATAGCTTCTTGGGGCTCTTTGTGACACTGTGTGTTGGCAATGGCCAGGTGCTTCCGCCTCGTAGAGCCTGCCTCTGGTGGCATGAAAGTCGTCGCTTCGCTCTGAGTTGCAGAGGGTATGGGATTCAGAGGCAGAATGAGAAGAATCGGAGGGGTGTTCTGTTGTTTGGCCAGGGCCTGTTGCTTCTTCTGCCTCCGTCCGAAGCAAAATGAGAAGCTCATCAGCTGACTGAGCCCCTGGACCTCAGCCTAGAATTGTCAAGATTCCCTCGCGAATCATCTTCACAGCGATGGCAGCTAGAAGTAGCATGATCACCTTGGATATAGCACTCACGCCGGTCTGTCCCAGAAAGGCCACAATTCGAGTAGCCTGTCTGAAAAGCGCCCACTGTATTACGAGATTGAGGATGAAAGAAGACAACACAATGGCAATATGATGCTGCCCCATGAGCAATAGCAAGGCAGCAAGCACAGCCGGCCCGACTACCAGAGGAGTGCCCAGAGGCACAACCCCTATCGTCTCGGAGACTGATACGTCCCCGATTTCTACAGTCTTACCGGTGATTAAATACCTGATGGCCAAAATCAGCAGAATGATGCCACCAGCCATTAAGAAATCAGTCACCTCAATGCCCAGAAGCGAAAAGATAGCTTTGCCGACAGCGACAAATAGCAGACCTACACCGAGGGCAGTGAGCGTAGCCAAATTCGCAGTCTTTTTGCGATGCGTGGCCGTTCCTTCTTGTGTCAAGGCGAGAAAGATAGGCAAATTGCCCACGGGGTCCATGGCGACGAAAAGAGGGACGAAAGTCAAAGCTAATTCTCGAATAACGTCTGCCATCTCAGTTGGAATCTCGCCTTCTAAATATCCATCTTGAGGTCAGTTCGGGTTTGGATTTTGTGTTTTCGTAAGGGGCTAAAGGTGATTCCCAAAGATTAATTCTGCCGGAAAACCCAGGTGGCTGAAGCCAGGGTATCATCTTCGGCTAGGCTCATTAGCCTGGCTCCCCGGCCGTTCCTGCTCTGAATCGAGACCTGCTCCATAGGAATGTTTACCACGTTTCCTTTGGTTGATAACATAACCAGAGAGCCTTGTGGGGACACAAGCTTGGACAAAGCTAGACTGCCCGTTTTTGGGTTAACCCTGTATGTCCTCACGCCCTTGGTTCCCCTGTTGTGAACCGGATAGTTCTTTATCGGAGTCAGCTTGCCAAACCCTTTTTCGGTCACTGTGAGCACATAGGCGTCCGGAAGGACAATGCCCATACCAACGACATAGTCGTCGACAAGACGAATGCCCCGAACACCCCCGCTGGTTCGGGATGCTGTCCGCAAGCTTTTGACCTGAAATCGAATAGCCTTCCCATTCCGGCTCACCAAAATGGCCTCATCTTCATCTGCGACTACGCTGGCTGAGGTCAATCTATCCTTATTTCTTAACCCCATAGCAATAATGCCATTCCTCCTTATCGAGGCGAATGCGCTCAGGGTAGTCTTCTTTACGACGCCACCTTTGGTAGCCATTAACAAGAACTTGTTGGCAGGAAAGGTTGGGATGGCTAGTAACACGGTCACCTCGTCTTCCAGGTTAATAGGTAGTAGATTCACCAGGGCTATCCCCTTGGCTGTGCGGGAGGAATCCTCGGGAACCTCGTAACACTTCAGACAGTAAACCTTACCAGTGCTGGTAAAGAAAAGGAGATTGTCATGGGTGTCAGCCACCAGGATGTGGCTCACTGTATCGCCACCCCGGGTTACCATCCCCATGATGCCTTTTCCTCCGCGGTGTTGCAGCCGATAAGTGCTGGCGGGGATCCTTTTGATGAACCCCTTGTTGGTGAAGGTGACTACCATTGACTCGTGAGGGACAAGGTCCTCCGTACGAAATTCTTCGATCTCCTCTGCCTTCACCACCGTCCGCCGCGGATCACCAAAATTGGATTTAAGCTCCTCAGCATCCTGGGCAACCAGTGAGAATACCTTCCGAGGGTTAGCCAACAAATCTTCAAGATAGGAAATATTCTTTATGACGGCGGCATATTCCTCAGTTATTTTGTCTTGCTCTAGCTTGGCCAATCTGCGGAGTGGCATATCAAGGATAGCTTGCGCTTGAATTTGTGACATAGCAAAAGCTGCCATCAAATTGGCACGGGCGGCCTCTACTGTCTCAGATTGTCGAATAATCTTGATTACCTGCTCCAGATTGTTGAGGGCGATTCTGAAGCCTTCGAGAATATGAGCTCTATCCTTTGCCTTATCGAGTTCAAACTGGGACCTCTTGGTAATGACCTGAAAACGGAAGTCAATGTAAGAGGTTAATGCCTCCTTAAGGTTAATTACTTTGGGTTGCCCATCAACCAAAGCAACCATATTGATGTAGAAGGAAGATTGCATCGTGGTATACTTGTAAAGGCTGTTGAGTACCTGTCGGGGTTGTGCTTCCTTTTTGAGTTCGATAACGATGCGCATGCCTTCCCTATCCGACTCGTCGCGCACCTCGGCTATCCCCGAGATTTTCTTCACTTTGGCCAGCTCAGCTATCTTCTCTACCAAAGTTGCTTTGTTTACCTGATAGGGGAGTTCAGTAACCACTATTTGTCTCTTGCCCGCCTTGGTGGTCAGCTCTCTGGCTTCAGCTCGAAGTACAATCTTTCCCTGACCTGTGGTGTAGGCGTTGTCTATGCCGCCCTTTCCCCAAATTATCCCACCAGTGGGAAAATCGGGGCCTTTGACTAGCTCCAGCAGTTCTTCTGCAGTAGCTTCGGGGTTATCAATTAGGCAGACAATGGCATCGCATATCTCGCCCAGGTTATGAGGAGGAATATTGGTCGTCATTCCCACGGCTATGCCTGAAGAACCATTAGCCAGCAAATTAGGCAACCTGGCGGGCAAGATGGAAGGTTCCTGGAGAGAACCATCGAAGTTGGGAACAAAGTCGACGGTATTTTTTTCGATGTCAACTAACATTTCCTCGGCAATTTTGGAAAAGCGAGCTTCGGTATACCTCATTGCCGCTGGTGGGTCATTGTCAATGCTGCCAAAATTACCCTGTCCATCAACCAGGGGATATCTCAGAGAGAAATCCTGAGCCATGCGTACCATGGCTTCATATATCGGGGCATCTCCATGAGGATGATATTTCCCCATGACTTCACCGACAATGCGGGCGCTCTTTTTGAAAGGACTGTTGTAGCGCAGCGCCAAGCCATCCATTGAGTACAAAACACGTCGCTGCACCGGCTTCAAGCCATCACGCACATCCGGCAGGGCTCGGGAGATGATAACGCTCATAGCGTAGTCTAGATAGGAGCTTTTCATCTCCTCTTCGATATCGATAGGCTTTACTATTGCGGCTTCCATCAAATACCAATTCCTCTTTCGCCATCTTCACCGACGACGGTGAAACCCTCGGGCAAAGACTCTTCTTCGGGGCCAAGTTCTTGTTCCTCCTCAAGATACTCGGACTCAGGTATAAGTTCGCCTTCGTCGGTAATGATTCCTCGTCTGAGAAGGCTTTCTTTTATGTGGGTGCGCAGGTGCTCTGTAGCTTTAACAGGAAACGAGGGATGTCCTAGTTGACTGGGATGTTGATAAATCTCTTTAATAATCACCTGCACTTTGTCTTCCTCGACGTTGAGAATTGCTGCATCGTATCTATTGCCACCTCGCATTAGTTTGATTAGACGCAATCCTTGTTTGGGCTCCACCTCGCCCAGATAGTCTCCGTCCTCACTTGTCACAATCAGGCGCTGCCTTTTTACTTTCAAGTGCACCTGGTCACCAAATCCCATCTTAGCTAAGACTTCGACCGGAGCCACACCATGAAGATACACCACTCCAGCCTTCCCTACCTCAGTTATGAAAAGGTCAAGACCAACCCCTCGAGCTTGAGCTTTCGAGGTTGAAGTCTTCTGATGGCTCCTCTTCAAGGTCGCCATAGACTCGGATAAACTGGTTAAACGGGCAAGGTTTTTCTTAGCAATAGCATTCTCAGGGGCAAGCTGCAGAGCCTTAAGATAAGCTTCCTTGGCTGCGTCAAAATGACCCAGCTCCGTCAAAGCTCGGCCAAGGCGATTATAGGCCTCGACATCGGAGGGGAATTTCTCAATTATGTCCCTGTTTATCGCTTCAGCCTCCTCCCATCTCCCCTGAAGGGCTAGGTCAATGGCTTCCTTGCTCAGTCGCTGTCTTAATCGAGCTTTCTCTTCCTTTTCCTGCTGATAAGAGGCTATATACATTTCCATAGAACTCATTAGTTAATGATGTCAGGCAAAAATTGTCAAGTCTCCTTCTCCAGCTCGAAGGCTTGATGCAGTGCCCGAATAGCGTCCTTGACTTTGTCTTCGGAAATAATACAGGTTATCCGTATCTCAGACGTGGTAATTAACTGGATGTTAATGCCATGCTGGTGAAGAGCGCGAAACATTCTGGCAGCATAGCCTGGTGTATTCTGCATACCAGTGCCTACGATACTGAGTTTGGCCAATGTAGAGTCGGTAACACATTGCTTGCCACCCACGGATTTGGCCACTGGCTCCACAATGGACATCGCCTTGAGCAAATCAGTCCGAGCCACCGTAAATGTGAGGTCGGTAATGCTATTTATGCTGGCATTCTGGACAATGGTATCTATACTTATGTTGGCTCTCGCCAGGGCCTCAAATATTGCTGCAGCAATGCCAGGATGGTCGGGAACTCCGACGACGGTGACTTTTGCCACATTGGTATCATGAACAATACCGCTTACTTTGTTTTTTACTTCCATGGAAGCCTCCTTACAAATAATGGTGCCCGAACTGTCGCTGAAGCTGGAGGCCACTAATATGGGCACGTTGTATAACCAGCCTAGTTCCACTGCTCGATTGTGCATTACCCTGGCTCCGTAGGTAGCCAGTTCCAGCATCTCTTCATAACTGACTTCCTTTAGCTTCTTTGCCTCGGGAACAAGACGAGGGTCGGCGGTATAAACGCCTTCAACGTCCGTGTATATTTGGCAGACCTCAGCACCCAGACTAGCAGCCAGAGCAACCGCCGTCGTATCAGAACCGCCCCGACCCAAGGTGGTGATGTCCCTTTTTCCGCTCACTCCTTGAAATCCGGCCACAATGACAATATTTCCTTTCTTCAACTCGCTGGCCACTCGTTTGGTGTCAACCCGGAGAATCCGGGCTCGACTGTAACTGGAATCAGTATGTATGCCCGCCTGAGCGCCGCTAAGGCTGATTGCCCTGTGACCTAAACCCCCTAATGCCATGGCCAAAAGGGTGCTGGAGACTATCTCCCCGGTGGACAACAAGACATCGAACTCCCTGTCACTGGGCTGTTCGCTGATTTGATAAGCTAACTTTATTAGGTCATCAGTTGTGTCTCCCATGGCGGAAACAACAACAACAACCTGGTTTCCTTCGTCTTTTGTTCTAGCAACACGGCGGGCGACATTCTTAATCTTCTGGGCATCAGCAACCGAGCTGCCGCCATACTTCTGAACTATCAGTGCCATCTCTTTACCCCTATTTACTCCGTTAGCCTGCGCATAATATTATATCCTTCTTCGACAAAAACGCCTGTGTCTTTGGCCTCAGCTTCGGTGAATCTCTTCGCGCCGCTAGGTTTGAATCCCGGCCCCCAGAGTACGAATGGAACGGGGTCAGCAACATGAGTTTGAGTCTCGATAGGCGTGGCGTGGTCAGGCAAAATCAGCATGCGAAGAGCATCCTTATCCCAAGAACGAAGCCGACTCACAATTTCTTCATCTACCTCCTGAATAGCCTCTATTTTGTCCTTAATTAAACCGGCGTGAGCTGCCTCATCCGTTGCCTCTATGTGAGCAACCACCATGTCATATTTCTCAAGTGCTTCCAGAGTGCCAGTAGCCTGAGACATATAATCGTTATTCATATCACCAGTAACACCAGGAACATCTAATACCGCGAGTCCAGTCATTCGAGCTAAACCTCTCACAATATCGACTCCGGATACTACGGCAGCGTCAAGACCATAGACTTCTTTGAAACCCGGCATAGTGGGAATCTTACCACTGCCCCAGAAGAGCCAGATCATGGTGGCGGGAATATCACCGCGTGTTCTTCGTTCTACATTCACAGGATGGTCACGAAGCACAAACTTAGAGCGTGCCATGAGCTCTCTCAACAAGTCGCTTCCGGGCCCCTTAGGAAAAAACCCAGCAACGGCCTTGTCAGGAATATCATGCGGTGGGGTACATCTAGCCAAGAGAGTATCTTCCCTCCCTTTTATCTTGCATAGATGTCTATAGCCCACCCCAGGATAAAAATGCACGTTATCGCTGCCAAGTCTTTCATTCAAGGTAGCAATAAGGTGTTGACCTTCGCTGGTGCTAATATGGCCACAACTGTAGCTCCACATCGTCCCGTTGCGAACACCCACCAGATTGCAGCGAAAGACAGTCTCACCTTCGTTAATGGGAACGCCCATGCCGTGAGCCTCAATGACGCTCCGCCCCTGATAATATACTTGAGGGTCATAGCCTAACACGGACATGCAGGCACAGGCACTGCTGGGTTCCATCCCCGTTGGCACAGTGCGAACCAGCCCGACGATGCCTGCCTCGGCCACAGCATCTATATTCGGAGTACGCGCCAGCTCCAGGCAAGTTTTGCCACCATGAGCAGCCAGTGGCCAACCTGCTGCTCCGTCAATTATCAAGACGCAATATTTCATCCTTGTCCTCTATAGATAAACATCATATAATAGCACAGACGGCGGGGCGTAGCGCAGCTGGTAGCGCGCAGCGTTCGGGACGCTGAGGTCGGAGGTTCAAATCCTCTCGCCCCGATTGGCTCAGTAAAAGCGGATGTAAGCCGCTTGTGTGTGATCCAGGCAATAAAAACTGAGCGGAGGAAAACCATGATAAAAGCTGGCATTGTCGGAGCCACTGGCATAGTTGGTCAGCAATTTCTCGTTGCCTTGAAAGGTCATCCCTGGATTGAAATTGCTGCGCTGGCTGCCTCCGAGAGATCGGCAGGGCGCAAGTATAAGGAAGCCATAACTGATGCCCAGTCTGGAGCCTTACGCTGGTTTTGCCAGGAACCTCCGGTGGAGGAGGTTATGGCCATGTTTGTCCAGAATGCCTCCGAGATGGATGTTTCCGCCCTGGACATCGTCTTTTCCGCCATAGAGTCCGACCAGGCGAAGATTCTGGAACCGAAATTCGCCAGAGATAAAGCGGTCATAAGCACGGCCTCGGCCTTCCGCTACGAAGAGGATGTGCCCATCTTGATTCCGGGCATCAACTCCGAGCACGCTAAATTGATCAATGTGCAAAGGAAAGCAAGGGGCTGGAGAGGCTTCATTACACCCATTCCCAACTGCACCACTACTGGGTTGGTAATAACTCTGAAACCAATCTACGAATCATTCGGCGTGAACGCTGTCATAATGACCTCCATGCAAGCCCTGTCAGGCGCAGGCAGGAGCCCGGGAGTGATAGGCCTCGACATCCTGGATAACGTTATTCCCTTCATTGCAGGCGAGGAAGAAAAGGTGCAGCGTGAGACGCAGAAGATTCTGGGCAATTTCGTGGGTAATTCAGTCAGTCCAGCCAAGTTCAACGTAAGCTGCACCTGCACCCGTGTCGATGTCCGGGAGGGACACACGGAGTCGGTATTTGTCTCCACTCAGAAAGCTTGTGAAGTGAACGACGTTGCCAGAGCCATGAGGGAATACAACGGCTCAGCCAAAGAGGTTGAGCTGCCTTCGGCTCCCAAGCACATGATAATAGTCCACGAAGACCCGTTCCGACCTCAGCCGCGACTCGACCGTGATGTTGAGGATGGCATGGCTACCGTGGTCGGCAGAATCAGGAAGGACAACGTCCTGAAGAACGGCATCAAGTACCTTCTGGTATCCCACAATACCAAAATGGGGGCAGCCAAAGGCGCAGTCCTTGTCGCCGAACTCCTTATTAGAGATGGCTATATCTCCTAGCGTGCAGTCCCGGTATTGAGCAAGCTCCTTGAAAAATCGCAACCTTTGACGGTGCGGCGCATTACATTGCTGAACCAAGGTTTTGGAGAGATTGGAACGCCCAAAATAACGAGAAGTCCGAGTTAAGCAGGCTTAACATATCGCGAGGCGGCAACAGATGAGAAGAAATCTACTTATCGCGGTGGTGGTAGTGGTTGGTCTGATTATCTACGGGGTCGTCACAACAGTGTCCTCTTCGGTTCGCCTCGAATTCGATTTTCGTGACGGTGCGCAAGGCTGGGAGGCCGGCTTCGCCGAGTATAGTCTGGAGATGGAGGGCATGATGCTTGAGGGGGAAATAAGGCCGCTGCCATCTGAACTTGGAATCAATGGCACCGGATACTACTTACAGGGGATGAACCACTCGGATGACCTCTTCATGTTCCTCAAGCGCCAGTTAGGGACCGATGATGGCGTAGTGCCCGGTGAGGAGTACCGTGTTATGTTCACCATAGTCCTTGCTTCCAATGCTCCCAGCGGTGCTCTTGGCATCGGCGGCTCTCCCGGCGAGTCTGTGTACCTTAAAGCTGGTGCCTCCGCGGTGGAACCCGAGGTGTACCTTGATTCTGATACCGGCTGTTACGTCGTGAACGTGGACAAGGGATCAGGCAACAGCGGCAGTGGGACAGCAGCATCGGTAGTCGGAAACATCGCGAACGGCCTTTCCGCTGAAGAAAACCTGCGCTACATTTCACTGGAACGACAGCACGAACACGAGTACACCGTCAACGCCAGCCCGGATGGCGAACTCTGGTTGCTGGTAGGCACAGACTCCGGGTTTGAAGGCCTCACCGGCATCTACTATCAGAGTATAGCCGTTACCTTGATCCCCGTGAGATAATAGTCCTTCGACGTTTTCGCCAGAGGTAAAGGCCAAGCACAGGCCCGACAATAGTTGCCAGCGCAACAATATCGCCGCTGTTTGCCTTAGTCTGGGCAAGTGAATTTAAGGAATCCCCTTCTTCATACCTAAGCAGCCGGATATCTACCATTTGGTCAGCAGTGACCGTGCCTCTCAATTTGGTCAGGTAGAATTCATCACCAGGCAAATAAGCAGAAACAAGCTCAGGTAGTATCTCATACTCAGACAGGTCCTCAACAGCCACGTTCTCCCCGAATTCTAAGGTGAACGCGTTCTCTTCCCAGTTGCCATATCCAATATACAACGGGTATTGTTCGGGCACCATTACATGGTCAGCAAACACATACAAAAGCACTTCAGGCGACGTTGCAGCACTCAGCGAGGTGATTCGCAATGGATAGACTATCTCGTCGGATGCAAAGCTCAGTACTATGGGCTCAATGGCCCCCTCCGCCAAGGCGTAGCCGGTGTCTTCTTCAACTGTGTTGATTTTGGTGGCTATAAAATACCATTCCTTTTCGATGTACTCACTGACGATTTCTGCGCCGTCTTCAGGGAAAATGTACCCGTTTGCGTTCAGCCAATCTGCAAGAGCTGTCGCGTTCGTCGCTGATAAAATGGCCGTAGCATAAGGACCGACCACCTGTTCTTCAATGACATCCACTCCGCCCTGATCCTCTGGGGCACCAGCGCCGCCAAAACACCCGAACCCGCCTCCACCTCCGGGGAATTCTGTTGCGGTGAAGTCGGACAACTCCCAGAATAGCTCGGGGTCGGTAACTGCTATCTCAGGCTTATTGGGCACGGGGATAACCCAGGCGAAAGCCTCGGCATTGCCCTCAAAGCTGACCGACAGAATCAAATGCTCGGTACTATTCCCATATAGGATGACCGCTTTCTGAGCCGATTCGTAAAGATCGCGGTACACCGAATCTGGAAAGAATACTCCGTCGGCAAGGACAGGAGTAGCCGTGATCGCTAGCAGAAACAGAATAGCGACCAGCGGCGTGGCTATCAGCTTCTTATTCACATTTCACCTCCTCTTGAAGTCTTATCCGGGCTGTCTAACAACGTTTAGTCAAACCTACACACTTCTCAACCCCATCATTCCCTTCTCTCTGCGTCTTCTTTCCTTTGTGTCTAAAGTGTAACACCGAAATGTTAAAATGCCGTTAAAATTCAGGGAGAGGTGGCAATCTTGCCGGCTAAGATTCGAAACGCCGAAATCCAAATGTCGAAATTCAAAGCTCTAAGCTGTTTTGGTCATTCATATTCCGTGCTTTTGAATGCCATCACACCAGCCATATATTGGCCTCAAGGTGAGGGCAATGAGGCTATCCGAACGAACCCGCAAGAATTCACCGGTCGTTGAGGGCATACCTGGCGCCGGGGGACACATTAGGAGATTTGGTCAACAATAATCCGTCTGTTAGCCTTGGCAAGCCTGCGTTCAGATTATCTCTTGTGCTGTTTTCACGATATGGGAGGTCTTCTCTCATGCCAGTCGGTTGCTTGTTCGTAGGCGAAGGCGATGCGCAGCAGGGTTTCCTCGCTAAAAGGCTTGCCCATGATTTGCATGCCTATCGGTAAATTATCGGCGAAGCCAGCGGGTATGGAGATGGCCGGGATTCCAG
>Ga0315537_1002533_pt1 | contig 13963 bp, 11 predicted proteins | sample SalMarSW160270MG_FD_203091 | JGI IMG/M metagenome (GOLD analysis project Ga0315537, IMG submission 203091) | Salt marsh sediment microbial communities from the Plum Island Ecosystem LTER, Massachusetts, United States - Salt Marsh Sediment SW1602-70 ... | reverse complement strand
ATTGACGGTATCTTTCAAAAGTGAGCCTGTACTAACGGCAATACGGGCATCACCCACTTCGAGCAGCCTGTCATGTTTATAACCTGGCGGATTATCAATTACGAGATTCTGAAAGCCAACTTTTCCTCTTAAAATTGAAAAGTTCATATCATCGATACTAACACCAACACTTAACGTTTTGGTTGCAGCAGTTTCAATCCCTGTTTTCAGAAGGCTGTTACCAAAAAGATGAATAAAAACCACAATACAAACAATCAAAACTACAATCGCAAGCAAAACGATACGCAGGATTTTACGTAAACTTTTCATGGTTCTATTCCCCCAAAAATCACTATTTCCAGTTTTATTGCATTGTAACAATCCACACAAGGGCCCACAATCAACTAATCGTTGTATATCAGCGGGCACAACTGTGCAGCTCTCAAGAAAAGAGACCATATCGTTAAAAGTTGTAGCCGATACCCCAAATGTACTTAACGTCCGTAGCACCTGAACCAACAGCAGGGGTAGCGTCATAATCAAAGATGACCTTAAAATTCGTGAACATCGTTTCGGTAAAATTGGCGCGAACCTCAGCCGTTGACGTGAGAAAATAATCAGAAAACTTCTCTATGCTCGGATAGTAGGTAAGCTCATGAATGAACTTGACGTTCTTCATCAACCGCTTGTCAAAATTGTACCCGGCCTGGACCGATATTTCACTGTTGCTTTCAGTTTGGTTGTCAAACTTTTCATAAAGAGAGGCAACACCGGCTTCGGTCGAAAAGTTCATATCCTCCGACTCAATCCATTGATAACCGCCACCGACACCAACAATCATCCTTCGATCAAGTTGGGCAATAGCATCCTTTTCGTATCGGCCGTCCAGATATCCATACAGCTTTTTTGAAAAGAAGTAGTCATACTTCGCTTTTGACCGCCACCAATCCTCCGTAGTATTTTTCTCTCCGGTGTCCGGATCTTTTTGCCGGGCCTTTGCATAATCTGCGCTTAGCTTTGTGCGGTCCTTCTCGGTTCTTTTGCTGAGATTCACACTGGCACTAATGTTATCGGTTTTTGTATTGCCGTGTGTAGAAGTGAGTCCTGCCGAAATATTTCCTGTCCACTTCGGCTCAGGCTTTGGTGGTGGATTTATCGAAGAGATGGCAGTAAGATCAAACTCCTGAGCCTTTACTGTACCTGCTCCTTCGATAGCGAACTTGCCGGGCTCCGAGCTCACTATCTTCTGTAACAGAACGTCATCGTCTTTGAGATGAACCGCTATCGGGTCATCAGTACTGAACGTCTTTATCTTGGATATGTCTATGGTTACATCGCCGATAGCATCCGATTTGAAAAGCATCTTGCCTTCCACAAGGTGGGCAATTTTCCCTGTAAGACGGTCTCCATTTATGAAAATAATTTCATCGGCATAAACGGAATGGGCCAATCCTGCAATACACAACATCTGAATTAACACTCTATAATGCATAATATGCTCCTTTCGAATCAAACACATTCATAAAACATCAGCTTAAAGATTGATTTTTATCGTCTCTTTTTTGATTAAACCGGTTTGCTGCTTTGAAAAACCCCGCTCTTGAGATGAATATCTCGCTGAGGATATGGTAATGCCCCTATGACCTTAAATCCATATTGGGCTAAATATTCATAGACCCTCTGTAAGATAGCTTCGATATCTATATTCATTGTGATTACCCTTTCAATCTGTGGATACATTCACAGACACTCTTGCTATTGAGCCGGCACACAAGAAAATGCAGGCAAACTTGCTCTAACAACCAATATTACTCAAACGATGACAGCAAACACTTATTGATTCCGGCTTATATCTGAAGACCAGACAGGTCGCCGCCTTGCTCTTTCAGATTCTGGTAATAGACCTCAAATCGCTCTTTGAGCGCAGATATGGACGTGTTTAGATTGTCAACATCGGCCTTTAGCTCCTTGGCTTCATCGCCCATCATCTCTGTGACTGGGATGTCCTTGAGTTTAGCAGTCAGTTTCTCAACCTCGCTGTTCTTGGCCGCGATTGACTTTTGGTACACCATTGCCATTGCTCTTAATCCATCCGTGTCCATCTTTTCAGCTTCGGCCTTCACCTCACTGATAGGTTTGTTCTCGTCAGCCTTCTTGCCGCATCCCAGGATAGCAAATAGACAAAGTGCGATCAGACAGCAGAGAACAGCATTTCTCACAGTCTTCATTTTTCTGCCCTTTCAAAAATCTTAAATTTCCATATCTCGATTCAAGCGAAATTATATGACTATTGAGCAACTTATCAAGAGGAAATTTTAGAGGAATTTCATTTTTTTTAGTTTTTTTTCCGACCTTCACCGCACACAAGCCCGTTAGAAGTCCGTACTGAATATAGCACCTTACCTATAACCAGACCAGTAACTAAAATCATTAACTTAACTATATGAGGAAAACATCATGGAACAAGCTAGGAATTACCCTTGCAAGGCACAGGGAGTTTCTTTTTCTCACCACCCACCACCCAATCCTCGCGGAAATCTATCCTAAAGAGAATCGCCATGATGGTCGATAAAAAGAGGAACGGTACAAAATGAAAAAAACAGGCAACAGTAATAAAACAATCAAAACCAGGCTCTCGGTATACTATGGGCTCAATGCTCACAAATGGGCCACCAAAATGGAAGTACGACGTCTTCTTTCAGGAAAGCCCGACCTCGAGCTAAAAGCAGACCCCAAAAAGACTCAGTAACCTCTGGCCAGGCTGGATTGTCCAGCTTGTTCACATCAGGTTCGCCCGGCCCACACTATGCCATCACCCCGATATGGAACAACCGCTATCAATTTAAGAGCCGGGGCTATGGATGAGATGGTGTATAACCTAATTTCCCCCAACAACCCTTCTGCATCCTGTACAGGTCATGGAAACCCGCGGGCGTTTGCGGCGTCCACCCCACCTGGGGACCCGTGTTTTCCTCGTCTCTGGCATGCTTTATCGTATCGGTGCCCTTCCACTTCCAGTAATCACTGTGTCCATCTGCAAAGGAGAGGGTCGTACCGTCCCCGTGTCGGACCGGAGGGCTGTCAAACCAGTACTCATCTCTATAATAAACAGCATAAGCATCCGAAGTCATATAGCCTTCATCGATGAAAACAAGCCTGTAGGCCGACGGGGGGTTACGAATTTCGCTCATGTTCTTAACGTGCGCACCGGGCACACCCTGAACCCAAGGGTGGTTAACGGCGTTCATAGAAAACATGATCGAGTACGTTACAGCCTCTCCACGACGCCCCGTCGGGCACCTGTACATATCGACATTCTTAAGATAGGGCCACAGAGCACCGTCTTTGATCTGTTGAATTTGAAGGTCCCAGCCCGCGCTAAAATCTCGGACATCGATCCAGGCGAGCTCATTGGCGTGATTTCCCCAGCTCGTAGTCGTGTCGCTAAATCCCGCAGCGCCATTGACAAGCTTGCCGTCGTTTTCATCGGCGTACATGATCCAGGCCAATGTTAACTGCCTTAAATTACTAAGGCAAACCGAACGCTTGCCCTGTTCCCTGACACGGTGCAGTGCCGGTATCAATATCGCCATCAGTACTGAGATAATGGCGATTACCACCAAAAGTTCTATCAATGTAAACCCTTTTCCTTTTCCCATATCAGTTCTCCTGCTCTTTTGAAGAAGCCTTTTCCAAACCGAGAATTTTCACCAGACATGATGAGTTTCCTTGGTGTATGTCTCTGCCATTATTATAATACACTCAGTCGCAGAAATGCAAGCTATTTTTGTGAATTCAATCCGACATGGCAAGCCGAGCAGCTACAAGCGTGGTGGGCTCATCAAATCAAAGAACCGCCTGACCACACAAGCCCCCTTATCAACAAGAGCACAAAGTGATTGACCCCAGTACACTCATCACCCGCCCCAAACAGCTCACTTGCAGGCCCGGAGGAACAAAAATCGAGATAAGCATAAAAAGTTAGGACTGGTAAAGAAATTAGGTTTAGTTTTGGCTCCAGCGAGGACAAGGCTGGCAAGGAAGCAAAATGCAGGCCTACTGGTTGGTAGTCCGAGTTTTGCTGACACCGCCGGCCGAAGCCGCAGCCAGCCAAAAATGGAAGATAATTTATTTACAAGTCCTTAGGGCTATGGATGAGTTGGTGTATAACCTAATTTCCCCCAACAACCCTTCTGCATCCTGTACAGGTCACGGTAACCCGTGGTCGTTTCGGGTGTCCAGTTGCCCTGGTGGCTGCTCTCGACGAGTCTGGCATGCTTTATCGTGTCGATGCCTTTCCACTTCCAATGCTCACTGTGTCCGTCCGCAAAAGAGAGGGTTGTGCCGTCGCCGTGTCGGACGGGGGCGTCATCCCACCACGCCTCAGTTGTATAATTAACAGCGAAAGCATCCGGCGTCATCCAGCCTTCGTCAATGAAAACAAGTCTGTAAGCAGGCGCCGGGTTATGAATTTCTGTCCTTTTCTTAATGTGTGCGCCACGTACTCCTTGAACTTCCGTATGAGCAACAGAATTCATGGAGAACATTATAGCGTATGTCAGCGCCTCCCCGGGCCGACCCGTCGGGCACCTGTACATTTTGACATCCTTAACATAAGGCCACAAGGCGCCGTCCCTGATTGCATCCTGCTGTTCGTCCCACCCGGTTGCAAGCCGATCCACCCAGGCAACCTCACCTTTGTGTTTGCCCCAGTCGGTCTCGGCATTGCTATAGCCTATCGCGCCGTTGACGAGGACATCATCGTTTTCATCGGCGTACATAATCCACGACAACCCCAGCTGCTTCAGATTGCTAAGGCAAACCGCACGTTTGCCCTGTTCTCTGACACGGTGCAGTGCCGGCAGCAATATCGCCATCAGCACTGCGATGATAGCGATTACCACCAAAAGCTCTATCAATGTAAACCCTTTTCCTTTGTACATATCAGTTCTCCTACTCTTTTGAAGATACTCTTTCCAAACCGAGAATTTTCACCAGACATGATGAGTCTCCTCGGTGTGCGTCTCTGCCATTATTATAATACACTCAGTCGCAGAAATGCAAGCTTTTTTCGATAATTTTATCCGATAGAAAACAATAGCTAAAACGGCCTGTGAGGCACTATTTAAAACTTCTGTGGCGATTGTGTGAGCTGCCTAAATCTCATTCGAAATACTTATCTGGCCGTAATTACCGAAACTTTTTCGGCTATACAAAACGTCTCTCGGCAGAGAACCGGCGAAATATAAAACAGCGGGAGCAAAATGACCCTCAAAAGGAATCATTCTCAACGGGAGCCGTATCCTTTATCTTTCTCTTCTTGAGGGGCGAGGTCCACAGAAAAATCTTGTGTTCGCTACCGTCATCATTGGAAGTTAGCTTGACGACCTTGTCCGGCTTGACTCCTTTCATTCGGAAGTCGTGGGAGACAATCCGAGAGCCGGGCTTGAGCTTCTCCAGCTGCGGGATTAGCTTCACATTCAGACTCGGAAGCAGGTAAAGAGTGATTACGTTTGCCTTGCTCAGGTCGAGGGTGAAGATGTCCTTCTGCTCAATTCTAACCATGTGTCCGACCCCGTTCTTCTCCACGTTTTCCAGCGACTCTTTGACACGATCCGGGTCTATGTCGTAGCCCACGGCCTTGCAGCCGTACCTCTTGGCTGCCGTTACTACGATTCGGCCGTCCCCGCAGCCAAGGTCATAGAGCAAATCGTCTTTTTTAACTTCCACTAACTCCAGCATCTTGTCCACCACATCCTGGGGTGTTGGGACAAAGATGACATCTGGTTCGCGGATGCTCTCGACTTCCTCCAGCGCTTCCTGGACGCTCGGAGCGCCTGCGGGAGCGTTAATCGCTGTGTAACTTTGGTTCTCGACTTCCGTCTGCGTTTCCTGGGCGCTCGGAGCACTTACAGGAGCGTTAATCGCTGTGTCACTTTGGTTCTCATTCGCTGGTTGATTGACAATAATGGGATTTGCTTCTTGAGAAGCACAGCCAATAAGAATCACAGAGCAACCAAGCAACAAACTAATTAGTTTTTTCATTCTGTTTCCCTTCAAAGATTTCATAAAAATTAAACGGATAAAAATATATACTTCCTCGTTCAAAATCAAGGAAAAAGTGGAGGAATATATTTATATTTCAGAGGTGCTAAGGAAAGAGCAGGGTAATCAATCGACACGTTTTCTTTCGATAAAGTGCTCCAGCAACCACTGGATATCTTCATTGCCGGGTGAAGATGTCGTTATTCCGGAATGAGAAGAAGGGTCCTCGGCATTTCTCCTGATGAACTCAAGGGTCCGTTTATCCACCCATCTGCGCCTGTCCGCGTGGCCGTCGGCAAAACCAAACGTGCTGGACTTGTTATGGTAGGAGGCCAAAGGATCGTAAAAGGTCCAGCTACCCGGGTTGGATAAGTAGTTGGCACCGCCGCCAAAAGGCAGATGCCATCCCCCTTCGTTTTCACCATAGCGGCTGCCGTTATGTTCCTCTTCGACAAAGACATAATACTGCGGCGCATCTTTAACTTCCTGCATTTTTCTATAGTATTGGTACCCGCCGCGAGGAGTGAGGTCTTTAGCGCGAAGAACTTCATCTTTGGAGTCGGGGTCACCATTGTCGCAAGTCGTTCCCAGCATCAAAGACAAGTGTCCACCGGCACTGGCACCGGCAACACCCAATCGCTCGGGGTCAACATCGAAATCCTTCGCCCGCAGGCGGATAAAACGCACGCTGCGGCGCACGTCCTCGATGATCTCAGGAATCACGTACTTCGGACTGCTGCCGTGACGTACGGCAAAGACGGTAAAGCCTTTGTCTAACATCGGCTTGAACCAGCTAATGCTCTGTTCCGGCGAAAGCCATCTGGAAACCCAGCCGCCGCTGACCATAAACAGAATCCCCACACCATTGGCCTCCTGTTTGGGCTTGTACACATCGAATGTCAGGGCCATGCCGTGCTTATGTCCGTAAACAACATCCGGAACAATTTCGACGCCTTCAATGCCATAGGCCTGAGCAACACAAAGGGCCAAAGCAATAATTATCAAACTTCGGAGCATGCACTTCATAACCAACCTCCCGGTATCATGGTTAGCATTTTGATAAGGCCATTCGGCCAGTTGGATTTTTGAGACCGGCCTATTCTATCGTTTTACTGTCACCGCTTGCAAGAGTTTTTCCCCGCATTTGCTCGTGTCCGGAAACCGCACACTCGTCCCGCACCAAAACGGCGTGAGCCGAGGCTCTTTTAGTGCTCTATGCGCAGACCCAGAAGCCTCTCGAAGTACAAAGGCGTCTCCTACAGCAAACGAGGCCGACCCTGGAAGGCAATACTGACTGTCAATGGAAAGAAGATGTATCTCGGCTGCTTCGATAAGGAAAAGCAGGCAGCCAAAGCTTATGATGCCGCCGCCAAAAAATACTTCGGCGAATTTGCAGTACTAAATTTCAAATCCTAATTCTCAAATCGACAATCGACAGCGGCTTTCCCTTATTTTTACATTTTATGAATGATTTTTTTGAAGGGTGTCATTGCAAAATGGTCGAATTTCCAGACTCTATCCTTTGCTGCTTGCCCTAGTTTTTTGCCTGCATGGTCATCTTATACCGGCGAGATAAGCATATATTTTACTTTTCCATGGATGTTTAATCTCCTCGTCATTTTCCTGATTTTTTTGTGCGCATTTGAGAAAGTTATTTACACAGTCCAACAAAGGATCGTCAGCAACAGTTGCCAAACATAGGTCTTCTACTGTGCCGGTCCGGCATTGTCCATGATCATCGTGACCAGGAAAGAGCATAAAGGCGGTCTTTATATGTTCGTTTGATTTATATTGAAATGGCTCAATTGGTACGGGCAAGTTAACGTTTTGGATTGCTGATTGAACTTTATCTATAGCGGAAACCACGTTGGTCTCAGCATCACGTGCAATAACAAGTGTTGTGACTTTGGAAAAGTTAGCCATGTTGTGAAGATTTTCGATAAATAGCCTTAATTCATCAATTCCTCCAAAGTTTATTACTTGCACATCAAATTTTTGGTAATACGTAACGGCATAAATTAATAATCTATGTACGTCGGTACCTTCTGCCAATAACAACTTGTCGCTCCAGATTTGCCATTTTTCACCGGGATAGAACTCTGACCCGCACACCTTGCAGGTTACTGTTCGTTTTTTGGATGTTGTCGGCATTATTACCTCATCTCCATATTGTGGCGAATTGCAGAGCCAAGCATTTCGTAGTTAGATGTCTTGGCAGTTATATTATCACGTTCGCTCTCGAGACGGATATAACGCACATCACCTGGTCTACTTGCTAAGCCTTTATGAACTGCTTCTAAACACTCATAGCTGTGCGTTGTGGCTATAACTTGGCATTTATAATTTTCTGCAGCATTTCCTATCGCCTCCCATATTTTTGGTAATAGTGACCTGTGAATGCCGTTCTCGACCTCATCAACAAAGACAACAGCATTTTCGCACCAAGCTATCGCAAGTATGACGTCCAACAACCGGACCATACCTCCGCCCATAAATGAGATTGGAATCATCTCGGGAAGACCTATATCCCCATAGATAACTGGCTCTGGACCCTCTGTAATAACAGCGATATTTTTCAAGCGAGTTTCGATAAGTTTGAGAAACTTCAGGACGTCTTGTTCTCTACCGGTTTTCGTCAATTTACTGAAACGGTCACAGGTTTCTTTAGGAGAGATCTGTAATTTAGCAGGGAGAAAAATTGCTTTTCTTAGTCCGGTGGAATCGTAATCATGCTTAATACCTGGAGCACCTTTCGAGCTGATAATAAGGTGTGATTTTTTTTTAGTTTTCGAACCATCATCATATTCGATATCCAACGAAAATGATGGGATAGGTTCTATATCTGTTCGCACACTTTTGCCTTTCGAATCATCAGGCGTTTCGCTGGTCGGCAATGACTCAAGCATGAAATTCGGGTTGTATTTATACCTGGCACTTTCCTCGTTTCCGTCGATCGAAGCGGAAATAGATATCTGCTGATTTAAGTCGTATTCTCTGAATATAGGGGCCCACATACCCTCCGGTGTGGTAATTACGTTTGCAAGCCCACGCCATCCGTATTGCTTTAAAATCATGTTTAGGGGCGTTCGGTCGAAAAAGAGAAACAGAGCTTCCAGCAATGCCGTTTTCCCGACGTTATTTTTTCCACCGATTACGGTTATACGTGCGAGGTCGGGGAGCGTTAAATGCTTGAAGCACTTAAAATTCCTTATTGTTGTCTCAGTGACCATTCTCTAGTCTCCAATTAGCAACCTAATTTCCGTTTGAGGTTCTTGGTCTCACTTGACTAATATGGACGCTTAAAAATCTCCAAGTTGTAAATACTATATTTAATCTAAATAATACTCTACAATTTCGTTGAACTTGTCAAGGAGGATTTTTGACAGGATTGTTTTTAATGGATTATTTATTATTTGGTTTTGAGACCCGCTCATTTACGCTCAAATAATATCCTTGATTTTCATCAGCCGGCTGGTATTATCGCGTTCGGCGTCTAACCTTTTGACAAGCTCCTTCTATTTCACTCAGAGCCTGCCCTGCTTGCCCTCCGTAGCTGGTTTCTACATAGCCTCCGGCGAAGTAGAGTAGCGAAGGTGGGAGCACAGCCTGCCCTGAATTAGCCGAAGCCCTGAGCGCAGCCGAAGGGGTAGTCGAATGGGTCGAAGGGACAAGTCAGAACAACCGTACAGGAGTTTCGAGTTTTTAGTACTTAATTTGGAGTTGTTTTTGATGTCACGTACGTAAAGCGCGTACGCGCTTTACGCATAAGCATTTTTCCTGTGATTGATAATTATCTAATAACAAATATCAAACTGAAAATACAAGCCACGAGTCACGATCCACGAATCACGAACTTATCAATAATCAATAGTCAATCGTCATTAGTCAATAATAACGATGGTTTCGGGGTGCAGGCGTTTCAGATCGGGGAGCTGGTTTCGGCCGAGCTTGGCGTCAATCAGAACGGACAAGTCAGAACAGCCATACGGGGTTTTATTATTTAACCCGGAGTTGTTTTTTGATGTCATGTACATAAAGCGCATACGCGCTTTACGTATAAGTATTTTTCCTGTGATTGATTGTCATCGAACAGCGAACATAAAATATCGAACATCGAACTGAAAATACAAGCCACGATTCACCACTCAAAACTCACTACTCACCAATTAACTACTCACTACTCACCAACCTACAAGTCACGAGTCTCGAACGATGGATCACAAACTTATCAATAATCAATAGCCAATCGTCATTAGTCAATTATAACGATGTTTTCCGGGTGCAGGCGTTTTAGGTCGGGGAGCTGGTTTCGGCCGAGCTTGGCGTCAATCAGAATGGACAAGTCAGAACAGCCATACGGGGTTTTATTATTTAACCCGGAGTTGTTTTTTGATGTCATGTACATAAAGCGCATACGCGCTTTACGTATAAGCATTTTTCCTGTGATTGATTGTCATCGAACAGCGAACACAAAATATCGAACATCGAACTGAAAATACAAGCCACGATTCACGAGCGACGCTCGCCTTCAGCAAAGCCCACAGCGTAACCAGGATCCACGAATCTCGCTCTAATGATGTTGGTAATTTTCATAAGTCGGGATGTGTTTTCGCTTTCGGCGTTTGGTCATGAGCAGGGATGCTGCTTATTCTTTTTAAGTACGCAGTATTGTTAGCTGAGTAAATTTCACATCGCAATGTAAGTTTAGTTTGATGTGACGTACGTAATGCGCGTACAAATACTCAGGTCTGGCTTCTCGGTGAAACCATGTAAATGACATCTTGTGTTCACATATGGTAATACGTACTGCGCGTACGCGATTTACGTATAGTTTTTTTTTGATATTGTGCCCTGCATAATATAGTATTCAACACTTCATTATTTGTGTTAGGTTCCGCTACAAAATTCTAAATAAAAATGCAGACTCTTTTGCAAAATTTGATATAATTGCCGCACTATGTTTAGCTCAAGACAATGGAACTACATCCAAAAGGGCTTCCACCTAACGCCCCGGCAAACTGAGATCGCAAAGTTGGTCTGTGAGGGTCTGAATAACAACCAAATCGCAAAAAAGTGTCATATCACATACAATACGGCGAGAACACATATAGCCCATATTTGCGTTAAAATAGCTGTCCATGGCCGAGCCGAGTTAATTCTTCGTCTAATTAAAGTCGCCAAACACGCTAAATAAATCCGCTTCACCTTGTAATAACTCCCGCAGAACACCTAACCAACACTATTTAAATAATTTATGCGTCTATATCCGATAATACATAAAGCGCGTACGCGCTTTACGTATGAGTGTTTTTCTTGCTGTTGATTGTTAAGGTGGAATAAAAGAACTAACTATATGGACGAACTACAAGTCATGAAATATGTTTCACGATTTACACTTCTACGATCTCGAGTTTATCGGGTTGGAGGCGTTTTAGGTCGGGGAGCTGGTTTCGGCCGAGTTTGGCGTCAATCAGAACGGAGCTGTCCTGGTATTGTTCGTTTAGAATTTGGCCGTGCGCACGCAGGAAGCTCTGGACCTTGCCGTTCGATTGGCTGCTGGCGACGCGAAGCAAAAGCTCAGTGCCTTTATACCTTGCGGCGACCGCTTCGTTTAATTCCTCCAGGCCGTAGCCGGTCTTGGCTGATATACATACCGCATCACGATAGAGCGTTTGGAGAATCTCAAGCTCGCCGATTCTTCTGACAATATCGACTTTGTTAAACACTTCCAAAATCGCTTTTTGGCCGCAGCCGATCTCTTTCAAAACGTTATTTACAGATTCGATTTGCTGTAGCGCATCAGGGCTGGCCACATCTACGATATGCAGCAGCAAATCCGCATTGACGGCCTCTTCGAGCGTTGCCTTGAACGATGCGACCAATTGATGCGGCAAATTTTTAACAAAACCAATTGTATCGCTGACCACCACATCAGCGCCTCTGGCCGGCGTCCATTTTCTTGTTCGCGTGTCAAGCGTTGCAAAGAGCCTGTCCTCGACAAGGACCCCCGCATCGGTAAGTGTGTTCAGGAGCGTGCTTTTGCCCGCATTGGTATAACCAACGAGACAGATTTTGAACAATCCCTTTCGAGCGTTAATCTCGCGAATCCTGCGCTTGTCAATATTTACAAGCTCGCGTTTTAGCTCGGTGATTCTTTTGCTGACTAATCGCCGGTCGATTTCCAGCTGCTGTTCACCCGTGCCTCTGGTCCCTATACCACCGACCGCACCGGCAGCGGTTCCTCCGCCTGCCCCAGCTACGCTATCCAAGTGCGACCACATACGGGCCAATCGGGGATATGTATATTCCAGCTGGGCCAGCTCGACCTGGAGTTTGGCCTGTCTGGTCTTTGCCCTCGTGGCGAATATGTCCAAAATCAGCTCGCTGCGGTCAAGCACCTTGATTTTGACAATCTCTTCGAGCTCACGAATTTGGCCGGGGGAAAGGTCATTATCAAATATCACAACGTCGGCTTTGAATCGCCTTACTCTGCCGGCAAGCTGGTCGGCTTTGCCCTTGCCTATGTAGGTGGCGGGATTTATCTTGCGGATTTTCTGCTGGAATCTGTACACAACAACGGCGCCGGCACTTTCAGCTAAGGCTGTAAGCTCAGCCAAATCGTCCGGCCCATCGGGGACGCGGAGGACAGCGGCGACCAGAATCGCCCGTTCTTTTCTGACTCTCAGAGTCTGACGCAATTTCTCCAACTACAATATACCTCCAAACCTGTGCCTGCGGAGGCAGGTAATTAACCATTTATTATAACATATTTGCCCATATTTCTCAAGAAATCCTGAAAATTTGGTAAAATTACAGACTTTTGGGGCAAATACTGGGATTTTATCGGGCAAAAAGACCTTTTTTACGCAAAAACCATTAGCTAACATTTTTTGACTTGAAAAAATGCAAAATCTGGTTTAGAGTAATGAAACGAACAATTTTTGACGAATTAAGTATATTGTGGTTTTGGGATTGCTTCTGATATAAGAAGCACAGGAAGGTTTGTTTTTTTATGCTGAAAGTTAAATCGCGGGCAGGCGAATCAGTCCAACAAATGATCAGACGCTTCAAGAAGCTCTGTGAAAAAGAGGGTTTAATCAGAGACATGAAGAGAATGGCCTATTACGAAAAGCCCTCAGAAAAAAATCGCCGACGTATGCGTAAAGCCCAGCGAACTATAAACCACCCCCTATAAAAATTCCTTTCGCGAAAGATTTTTTTAGGTCGCATTCAATCCGAGCAGGCAAACAAAACTTGCTCGGCTTTTTCTTTCCAGACAAGCCGAAAAACTTTACGCCGTCCTACCGACAGCGGAATCATCAGACCACCTGGGCTTCAAAGCTGAACAGTTGACAGAACTCCACGAGCTGGCGCTTGTAGTCGCCGTAGAAGAATATCTGGTGAAAGCCGGGAAAGCTCAATACTTCCTGATTGCCGTCAAATTTGACCTTGACCGATACCACGCATCCGCCGCTGGGCGGTACGTCCATATTCTCAAGGACCGTGCCAGTTGAAATCAATACCTTCGAGGGCGTATCGGTTTCGGAAGTGCCGTCCCCTTTGCCCGGCAGCAGGTCAATACTCGTTACCCGCTGACCCTTACGCCACAGAGTGCGTGGCACCGCATCCCGGTTGCCGTGGTGATGCTTAATGTCAAACGGTTCAGGTGGTTGGTCGAAACCCCTGAGCTTTGTGGCGCAGCAGCAGTGCGCACCGATAATTGAATCATCGGAAGTGTCAGCCACGGGGTCCTGCTGAAATCCCGGACGGTCGAATAGATACTGCGTGATAATATGCGAGGCCACCGCACCGTAATCGGCCTCGCAGGCTGCGGGTATGCCGTCATCGTTCATCCGTGACCAGGCGATACAGGGCAGGCTCACATCGATGTTGCCAAGGGCACCGAGACAATCCATCGTTATGGCATCGGCCTGCTCGT
>Ga0315537_1002531_pt1 | contig 13965 bp, 7 predicted proteins | sample SalMarSW160270MG_FD_203091 | JGI IMG/M metagenome (GOLD analysis project Ga0315537, IMG submission 203091) | Salt marsh sediment microbial communities from the Plum Island Ecosystem LTER, Massachusetts, United States - Salt Marsh Sediment SW1602-70 ... | reverse complement strand
GGCATAATCTCAAAGGCGGCTTAAAGGCGGTCGAGCATAGACTCGGAATAAAGAGAAAAGTTCCGGAGATAGACGGTTACATGGCAGTAAGGCTGTGGTGGCGGTACTATAACGACAACGACCGCGACGCACTTGATAAGCTGCTGTTATATAACAGGCAGGATGTTACTAACCTGAAGAAGATTCGGCTGAAGCTCGGCGTGTCCTGAAACACATCGTCAATCTTCAAGAGATGCAGGGATTTCCAACAGCTCTTTGATGTAATTGAGAAATTCAGCGGCGTAATCGGCATTGATTACGGCGTGGTCTGCCGCGAGATTCAGGCTGACCATTTTCCGCTCGCATACGTTGCCGTTTCGGACAACGGCCTGGTGCAATGTATTACCGACTGCTAAAATCACACTTGCGGGCGGCGGGACGATACCTATAAATGAATCGATTCCGTAAGCGCCGAGATTGCTCAAGGCGATTGTTTCGTCTGTTACTTCGTCGAGGCTCAGACGGTTTGCACGGGCCTTGTCGGTCAGCAGTTTTTCAACCTTTGCGATGTTAACCAAGGTCATATTTTGAACGTTTTTCATAACTGGTACGACGAGACCCTGTGGTGCGTTGACTGCAAAGCCGACGTTGACGGAATCGGCAATTCTGATGTTGTCGCCGTTGACCCTGCCGAGCACCAAAGGATACCGCAGTGCGGCATGGGCAAGGGCGCAGATGTAAAAGGCGTTAGTGGTAATTTTGACGCCGGTTGTTTTCTTGAGCTTGTGCCTGGCGTCCATCAGTTCGGTAACATCGGCTCTTGACTGTATGTAGAAACAGGGCTTTGTCTGCTTTGAAGTGAGCATTCTTTGTGCGATGAGCTTCTGTATGTGGGTGAGAGGAATATTTTTTGCCGTGGCCTGGTTCAAGTTTGAGTCACCGTAAAGCAAATGTTTTCGAGCAAGGCTTCCTTTGTGCAGAAGATTGTGTTGCGCTGCAGTGTTTATTTTGTATTTTGCTTACATACCCGCCGACCGGGCAAAGGGATATTATAGTAGGAAAAGGGGGTATTGCAAGTGTGTTAAAATAGGGGCGTTGGCGGGCGTATGTCATGTCCGGTCCGGACGTTAGACGTTCGATTCGGTCAAAAAAAATCTGCGAAAAAAATCTTTTTTTCTTTAACTTGGTGGGATGTTGTTCTATAACTATCGGCACGGTTGTATTCTAACCGTGGGTGTCGAGAGTCTGAGAAAGACCGTTTGAATATCCTGGTGAGTTAGAATAGATATCAAATATATGCATCATGAGGAAGAATCAAAGCGGTCGCGAATTATTTTGCGGGAGCATTATAGCCTGGGAATTTCCATTTTCTTCTAAATCAAGATTTTAATGGGTTAGTGCGCGTAATTATCGGAAGTTAGTTGTTAAGCTGAGCAATATAGGGTAGTTAGGCAAGATATTTATTGACAAGAAGGGCCCAGAAAAGTTATACTGCCGTAATGAGTACGTGCGCCCATTGCAGCGGTGGTATTTGCGCTTCTGGGCTGAGAGGGAAGGCGCTGTAGAATTGTGGTCAAGGAAGGATAAGGGATGCGTTAGTAACAAGTCCGGAGTAACACACGGTGCATGTACTTTAAGGAGAATTGATATGAGTAAGCCAACAAGGTTCACGGCAATTTGTCTGTTTCTGGCTTTTGCGGCACTGGTTTTTGCCGGTGCTGCAACGGCTGCCGATATGAACGATGATGCAAAGGCAAAGGCCGAAGCGAAGGGGAGGATGAAGCTGGAGAAGAAGGCGGAAGAAGCAGAAAAGCTAAAACAAAAGAAAGAAGAAGCGGAGCGGATTAAGCGAGAAGAGGCCGAGTTGGCACGGCAGAAGGCCGAGGCCCGCGCTGCAGCAAAGGCTGAGGATGAAAGGCTTGCACAGATAGATGCTGAGGCTGAAGCGCAAGCCCAGGCTGAGATTGCCGCGGCCAGGGACCAGATGATGGCGAAGATGGCCGAGCTGGACGCCAAGGCTGCGCAGCAAACTGCTGATACAAAAGCCAAGCTCGAGCAGCTCAAGAGCGATTACGAAATGAAGAAATCTGCGCTTGATGCTGAGTACAAGGAGAAAATAGCTGCTGCCGAGGGTGAACAAAAGGCTTCTCTTGAAACCGAACGTAAATCGAAGCAGCTCAATTTGAGTGAGAAATACAAATCCGACGTTGCGTCGGTAAAGCAGTTGCAGGCCGAGCAGAAGGCCGAGATAAGTCAGCAAAAAACGGTCATCGAAAACGAGTATGACGAGAAGGCGGCAGTAGCTAACGCCAAGGCGAGGCGCACTTTGGCTACGGCAAAAATGGCGGGCATTAATTTGCCGCAGGATAACACTCCGAAGATGACGGTGCGCCGGGTTCGTCTCAGCGGCAATATACTTATTACTACGGCCCAGGTAATCGACAATATGCCGCTGATATGGAGTGCGTCGGGCAAGCCGCTTTCACAGACTGAGCCTGAGGATTTGTATGACTTCAGGGTGCTTAATGACATTATGCTGGACCCCGGTGCGCCGCGTCAGGTAAGCGCAAGGACAATGCAGGGCTTTACGGCATACGTGCTGTCTTTGTATCAGGAGCATAACTACGCCGGGATTTATGTGTTTGTCCCCAAGAGCGCAATGGTCGCTGCAAATCAGCTAAAGGATGATGTGCTGCTTGTTGAAGTTCTGGAAGCCCCGGTAACAACGGTGACGGTAAGGTCCTACGATGCCGACCAGAATATAAAGGAAAAGGGTTATCTGCGACAGTCGGCGGTGGGGGAATGGTCGCCGGTTCAGGCCGGCAGTGTGGCCAATGAGAAAGAGCTCAACGATTTTGTGAATCTGCTGAATCAGAACCCCGACAGATATGTTTCGGCTACAGTGACAAAAGGTGCTCAGCCCAATACTCTGGCAGTAGATTACGACATATATGAAGCAAGTCCGTGGCACTGGTTCCTTCAGGTTGACAATGCCGGTACACGGGACAAGCAATGGGTGCCGAGAGTCGGAGTGATTAATACGAACCTTCTGGGTATCGACGATACGTTTGCCCTTATCTACCAGGCTCCGTTGGATAAGGAAATCGACGAAGAGTATTCGATTTTCGGCAGTTATGATTTTCCGATACTCGGCCCGAAGCTGCGGTTGAATCTTTACGGCGGCTACAGCCAGTATAACATCAACCCGGATGCCGGTCCGTTCGATTTCATCGGCAATGGTCATTTCTATGGTGCCGTTCTGCGGTACAACGTTCTTCAGACCGATGCGGGCTGTCCTATCGGCCAGGGGTGGTTCTTTGATGTTAAAGGCATGTATGAACGGGTGCGCAGCAAGCTGACGCCGTCGTTATTCCCGACCCTTCTTGCCTCGGATATAAGATTCTCGGTATGGGGCTGGGGTCTTGAGATGCACAGGCGCAACGACATGAGCAACAGTTCGATTGGGCTTGAGCGATGGCAGAAAATCGGTAATGACTATAACAAGGCCAATTTCCAGCTGGCAAGGACAGCGGCGAACTATGATTTTGACTGGTACGAGGTAAGCGCTCGGCACAGCCAGTACATGGACCCGAACAAGGTCCACAGGGTAAGCGGCTCGGTGCGGTGGATAGAGACGCAAGCCAGACTTGTTCCGGCGAAGATGACATCTTTCGGCGGGATGTATTCGGTTAGAGGTTATGACGAGTTCGAAATAGTGGCGGACGGCGGTTTGCTGACCTCTCTGCAGTATGAGTATGATTTGATTGCCGCCGACAAGGCCGGTATGACGGCTGAAGAGAGGAAACAATTGGGACAGCAGGAGAAAAACCCATACGAAATTAAGAAGGCTGCTCCGCTGTGTTTCCTCGATTACGGCAGAACGACAGTAAATCATCCGGTGCCGGGACTCGGTGAGCGCAAGCACGTACATCTGCTGTCGGTCGGTATAGGAGCGCTTGTTGAAATGGGTGACCACCTGAGCGGAGCCGTCTATTACGGTTATCCCTTGAAGCCGACGGATGATACGAGAACGGGCAAGGGACGTGTAAACGCGAACTTTATGTTGAGGTGGTAAGGGCTTGGATAGACATATAGGCAATGGAGAAAACATTCGGCCTTGTGGGCCGGTTTTTAAGGAAACATAAGAGTCAAGATGGAACTAAAAGAAATTATGCGTGAAAATAAGGGGAACTAAAATGGAAACCATGAGGAAGATTTCTAAGAGGTATTACCTGCGGAAGATGGTCATCTGGGTGCTCGTGAACCTGATGTTTTTCGGGGTGCCTTTCGGTGCATTTGCCATCACCGGTGACGATGTCATCAGGGGAACGGCCGATGTAACTTACGACGGGGTCATTAACCCGGATGTATTCATCGACATGGGTAGTCCGAGCGCCGTGATTAACTGGGCAAACTTCGACACGGTCAAGAACCAGAACGTTGAGTTTGACAGGGGTTCTGAGGGCGGAATGAACTTTGCGGTATTGAACCGTATTACGGGACCGGGAGGGGCGACGTCGTTTTGCGGCAATCTTTATGGTAACAACGGTCTTGTCATCGTGTCGAATCCATCCGGTATTATCTTTGGCGGCAGTGCTTTTGTTCAGGCCAGGAGCTTTGCGGCGATTGGTCGTGATATAGACCCGGACGTGTTTATGGCCGGCGGCCTGAATTTTGACCCGCTTGATTTTGACTATAGCGACCTGACCGGCGATATCGAACTGGGCGCCTATTGGGTAGGAGGTATGGGCGGACACTGGCAGCAGGCTGAAATTCATGTGGATGAGACGCTCGCTCTTATCGGCAAAAACATTTTAAACAAGGGCAAGATATACACCGACCAGCCGGGCGCCTATGTTGTAATGGCAGCCGGTGAAAGCGTGTTGATAGGCAGAGAAAACGGGAAAGTCATGGTCGATGTTTCTGCCCCGACCCCCGAAGATTGCGTTGTTGATAACGGCGACACCGGTTTTATGGGATACAGGCCGGGGCCGGGTAGTATAGAAGCCGACGGCGGACACGTTGTTCTTGCGGCCGGCGATATCTACTCGACAGCTATCGAAGGCGTTGAGACGTTGAGAGCTACGGCGGAAGGCAGCGCAACGTTCTACGGCCCGATTAGTGCTTATGCCGAGACCGCTTCGGATGCTGTTGCCGAGGTTGAAATTACTACAGGCGGCAGTCTTACGATTAATCAGGATATTAAGGTCACGGCTGTTGGTCTCGATAATAATCCTGCGGACGGCGTTGCTGATGGTGATACCTATGCTTCGATAAAGCTGAAATCAGGCGGCGACCTGACGATAAATTCAAACACCGGTTCGGGTGGAACAGAACTATTAGCCACGGCCATCGACGGTGTTAACAACAATGCAGATATTTCATTAGAAGCAGCCGGTTTGGTTAAGGTGGATGCTCCTGACCAGGTTACGATTCAGGCTGAAGCCGGTTCGGGCAAACTTCCTGGAGCCGAGAATCAGGCTAATGTTAACATCAAGGGCGGCAGCGTTTCGATTACGGCTACAGATTTGGGTATATCTGATAGGCCGGCGGCGGTTTCTGCCTATGCTCACGATGCAACGGTAAACCGTGCCAAGGTCGACATTCAGTCAGAAGGCGATGTGGAAATCATTGGCGCAGGTTCGAACGGTGATAGCGCCATTGTAGAAGCTTTGGCTCAGTGTGGTTCTGAAAACCATGCTGATGTAGTTATTAACGCCGGGGGCGATGTTGACATCATAGCCAAACAGGGCGAGCCCACCCAGGGTAGCGAAACTACAAGCGCGTTGGTAATAGCCGAGGCTCGTGATGCTGATATATCGAACGAGGCCAATGTTGATATTGACGCCGGAGGCAACGTTCATGTAAAGAGTGAAGGCGGAAACCTGCACGTAGTTCAGGAAGCGTATTATGAAATTTATACTAACCTATACGGAGGTGGGTGGAGATGGGTTGAAGTAGATCACGTACCCGGATGGTATCACGGCCCGGTCAAAACACATCCTGAGGAAACCGGTTTCACACCTGCTGTTGCTTCGGTAAAGGCCATAGCCGAGAACGCATCGAACAGCAATACCGCCGGTGTTGATATTACGGCAGGCGGTAACGCTGTGGTACTGGCCAAAGACGGCGGCGAGGCCAAGGTGTTGGCGTACACTGGTAACGCCCTTGATTCTGTGAATACTTCGAGTGTTAATATCACCGCCGAGGACGGATATGTCCTGGTTCATGGTATTGGCGGAGCGGAATCAACTGAGGAAGGCTTCACAGAGAGCGAGGCGTCAGTAAAAGCCATCGCTAAGAACGCCGGCGGCGGCGAGGACGGCACGAACAGCGCCAATATTACACTTGTCGCCAAAGACTTTGTCGAAGAGCCTGCCGATACCGATTTCGATAGCGACGGCGACGCCGACGCTGACGCCGATATCGACACCACCTTCCTCACCCGGGTCAGCGACGAAGACGATGATGCTGATAATGACTGTGACTTTTTTGCTGGTGACGTGATGGTAGTAGGTGCACACGGCGGCAAGGCCGAAGTCAAAGCCATAGCTAAAGAAGGCTCTGAAAATACGGCCGCGGTTGATGTTGACGCCGACAGTGATGTTATGGTAATTGCGATGTGTGACGACCAGCCCAGCGAGGCTGAGATTCTGGCCCTGGCCAAGAACGGCTATCAGAACAATGCCAATGTATCGCTCGGCGGCGTCGGGCACAAGATTGGCGGCGACGTTCTGGTATTAGGCAAAGAAGGCGGCGAGGCCGAGATAAAGGCCAAGGCCGAGGAAGGTCATAGCAATACCGCAGACGTCCTGATTTGCACCGAGGGCGAGCTTGATGTCATAGGTACATGCGGCGGCGATGCTGAAGTAAAAGCCGAGGCCCAGAAAGGCGAGTTCAATAAGGCAAGCGTCGGAATCGGCGCTGTCGAGGGTATCAAGGTAATGGCTATGGGGCCTGACAGCGATGCTTCAATAGAAGCCAAAGCCCAGAAGGGCTATAGCAACGAAGCCGACCTGATTGCCTGTACGCAAGGCGACCTATGGGTGCTGGGTATGAATGGCGGCGAGGCTGAGATAGCGACCGAGGCCACTCGCGGCCAGATAGTCGACGCATACACCGCTACATGTGCCGCCGGCGATATTATTGTATCAGCCGCTGACTTCGGTCGAGGACCTCAGTCATTCGTCCAGGGTGATAGCTTTGGTGGCTGCTGCTCTTCTTCTTCAGCTAAGATAAGTTCTAAAGCTGAGTCCAAAGGCTGCAGCGAAGAGGCTTCAGCCAGCGCTGAGACCCATGTTGTTTCAAAAGAAGGCGGAGTTGCTGTAATGGCTTCGGGCGGTTGTATGGGCCCGAAGGTCGAGGCCGGCATTACCTCGAAGGCAAGCGGCGGAGTATTTAACCGCGCTTATACCGGCGTTGCCGCTAAAGGCGAGCCTGTGAGTCTGCCGCCTATGCTCGAGCCTACCGATGTCCAGCAAAGCCTGTCTTCCGGATATGGTCCAGGCCTGATGCCCGGAAGCGTTTTGGTAATGGGAGCTTTTGGCGGTGAGGCAAAGATATCCTCAGGCGCATTCGGACGCGAAGCTGTTAAGAACGATGCAATGACCGTAATCTGTGCTACCGATAATATTCTTGTAACGGGGTTCGCAGGTGGCGAGGCCAAGGTGTCTTCTATGGCCTTTGGAGCCGATGAGAACATCGCACAGACTAAAGTCTTTGCCGATAGAATCGGCGTGCATGGTAATGCTGCTCTTAAGGCAATGACGCCGGGCAACTATGTCTCTCTGAGTGACCTTTGCATAACTCCGGAAGGTAAGGTGGCATACAATGGTGAGGGTGATGGTTCAGCACTGATAGTAGTCGGCACCTATGCCAGCAGAGAGGATTGTCCGGATTGTCCGCCTTGTCCGTGTGAAGAACAGCCGGGAGGCCTTGCTGCGGCTGCAGCTTTGGCCCCGGAGGTGCACCCACAACCTCAGGATTGTCCGATGTTAATAGAGGCGGCGACAGCAGAATTGACCGGTGCCGCTGAGGCAGAGGCCATCGACATAGTGATGGAAAACGCTCTGGCCATCAATCCGGATATAAATCCGTGCCAGGCGTGTGCCAAGCTGCTTAATTCTGCGGCGGTCCTTGCCGACCCGGACGGTTCTCGCATGGCTGCTCTGGCGGCCGTGGTTAGCTCGGCCGTTGCACCGGACCAGCCGTTTGACCCGGCGGCAGAGCTCATGATTGCCACTGCGATTGCTGAGAACGTGGATAACCCCGAGAACCCGGATTATGCCTTTGCTGGCGAGTTCGTGGATGCCCTGGTGAACTATGTTGCTGCAGCTTCTGAATTGGGAATCCCAGCCGAGGACGGCAGGGAACTGGTGATGGCTAAGTACGGTGCTGCTCTGGATGCGCCCGAAAACGCCAACGTCAGAGCTTATGTGGAAGCCCGTCTGGCGGCTATGCAATAGTCAGTGATTTGAGTTAATAAAAAAGCCTGCCTCGTAGTTGAGGCAGGCTTTTTCTTTTTGTGTTTAAGCATGAGAATTATCTTGTCGTTGCTGTGTGAAGCATTGAATCGGTCCTGGCGACTTCGGTTGCAGCGGAAAGCTTATACTGTAACTGAGCAATAGTCTTGCGGACCTCAGTAACGCTGGGATGATTTTTCTCAAACATACCCTGCAGGGTGGCGAGCGCTCTGTCACAGAGTGGTTTGGCCTGGCGTAGTTTTCCCTGGTGAATGTAGAGCCTGGCAAGGTTATTGAGGGCCATGGCTGTCTGGTCACTGTCCGGCCCGACGCTTGTTTCGAGCATATCGACGGCGCGTGAGCAGGCCTGCTCGGCTTCGTTGTACCTGCCGTCGACCATGTAAACCATTCCAAGGGCGGTGAGTGCTTCTGCGACCAGCGGGTTTGTTTCGCTCCGCTTTTGCTTTACCGAATCGAGGGCCGTTTGCAGCAGCTGCTCAGCCTCGGTGTAGCGGCCCTGAGCACGTGCACTGTTAGCCTTAACCAGCCATGCCGGCGCAAGCAGACTGTGCCGCTGTCCGTACACCCTCTGTTGAATCTCAAGCGCCCGGTCAGCAAGGTTATCAGCCTGTTCATACCGGCCCGCGGCAAGGTTCATTTCAGCCTTTCTGAGCATCAGGTTGGCGTTGAAGAGATGGTCCTCTTTGTAAACCTGTTTTATTAAACCTTCGGCCTTGGTGTAGAAGCATTCGGCCTGGTCGAAATGTCCCTGGGCCGCCAAAAGCTCTCCACGGTCAATATAGAACTGCGTCATAGCTTTGTCATCGGGCAGGTGGCTGTCGAGCATGATGTCAAAGGCGCGGTCGAGAGCGGCGTTTGCCCGGTCGTATTTTCCCTGTCCCTGGTAGATGTCGCTCAGCGTGCGCAGCGTATAGGCAAGAAAGGGATGCTTCTCGAAGTAAATCTTCTCTTGCAGCTTTAACCCCAGCGTGCACATCTCGGATGCGTTTTCGAGTTGTCCCTGGCCGTTATAGAGGTACGCCAAATCAATAAGGCACATGGCCAGCTCCTTGTCACTGGCGCCGGTCCGCTGCGCCAAAGCCAGGGCCTGCTCGGCCAGAGGCTGAGCCTTCGCATAATCTCCCGTTGCCATATATATCCGTGCCATAGCTCTGAGACTGGTGCTGGATAGAGGCATCCGAGATTTGCGCGGCCTGCCGCTGAGCGCCTGGGGCGGCAGGACAAGAGCCATGAGCACGTAAACGATGACGGTTGTAATAATCGCGGTTTTGAGCTTGTCTCGGTTGAGAAGGCGCCGGTTTTGCGATTTATGGCAAAATGGGGACCCCAGAGGAAATGTGCTTTTTTTCATGACAAATCACCCTAATCCTGCCTTTGTGTATCCTTTTTCAGGACCATCCGATGGAGCAATGTTCCAGTTTTTCCACCCCATCCTCCGGTTGACGCGGGGTTGGCCTTGGCAAAGCGGTCCGAATAAACAGTCGTGTATTGCTCTGCCAACGTTCAATTATTCGTTGATTTGAACGGCCTGCTTTAGCAGTGCTTCGAAGGCCGCAATGTATGCCTCACGCGGCTTGGATAACCGGGTGAAAAATCACATCGCGCCCTAATAAAATATAAAGAATATTTCGCTGAGCCCAAATTATCGCCCCAGCATCCGTTGGGGCCGGTTGTAGTGATTTTGTCGGGTGCCGAATGGGGATGACAGGGGCGGTTTTTTCCGGACGATTGCCGGCCGAAAAGCCGGTAATGCTCCGCAGACCTTGCAGGAGATTCAGGATATTACAGAGACGTTATTCAAGCAGATATGCATCGATAATCTCATTTACTGCCGCCGGCAGGACACCCGTCAGCCAGGCAAGGTCGACGACGGTAAAACGCTTGCGGATTTCGTGCATGTGAAGCAGGGCCTGTTTTATTCTTCGACGTGAGAAGTTCAGGTCCTTTATACCGCCTGCCGCACCGGCGCGACTAAGCAAGTCTTTTACGGCCGTCGGCGGCTTTGCGAGGGGCCGCAGTTTGTTTCTGAGCTGTTCCCAGATTTGAGGCTGAGCTATTTTCCCGGCTGCTGTCTTTATAAAGTCTTGCTTGGATGTGTATTGCTCTTTGACGGCCTCGATGAGCCTTTCGTTCTGCCAATAGGCCGTATCTATATCCTCATGCGTTTCGTGTACGGTGGGTTGGTCGATGGCGAGGATTTTCTCGTACAGCGCAGCGGATACAATAGTGCCGAGACCGACCTGCAGGCCGTGCAGTGATTGTCCCCGGTTGTGGATATCGGCGGTCATGTCCAACGTGTGGCTTAAAAGGTGCTCGCCTCCGCTGGCAGGTGAACTGGCGCCGACCATTGTCATTGCTATACCCGTCAGGAAGAGTGCTTCGAAAAGGCCCTTAATAGTTTGTCGGTCGGCGGTGCGGAGTTTTTCCGGCCTGTCGAGGTAAGAGCCTTGAATATCATTGAGGATGTCTGCGCAGTAACCGCAATAGTGTTCGCCGAAAAGGAGATTATTCAAGACCCAGTCAGCTTTGCTCAGGAACTTTGCTACTGTGTCGGCAAAACCTGCGGCGGTCATCTCGGCAGGCGCCTGTTCGATTATAGCAGGTTCGGCGAGCACAGCGACAGGCGCTCGTGCCCGCAGTACCATCTTAACGCCGCGGATACCGGCGGCGACGTTGGCTGCGGCATAGCCGTTCATCGATGCTGCTGTGGCGGCGACTGCGTACGGCAGGTCCATTTCAAAAGCAGCCCACTTGCACAAATCGTTGATAGTACCGCTTCCGACGGCGAATATCAGCTGCGGAGCCGACCGGCCGATTTGCTGCTTTAGCCACAGACAGGTGCAGTCGTCGCATACAGGCCCGGACTGCGAGCTGTCAGGAACAATTAGTGATTCTGCGTTCAGTCGGGCAGCAGCCTTATTGCCACAAATCCGCCAGGTCCTGGTATCGGCCACCACTACAGATTTGCCGGGCGGCCGTCCACCAAGAGCATCAGTCACAATTTCGTTGACTTTGTCCAGCGCCGCGTCCTGGTAACAGAAGCTGTGGACAGGGACCTCGTGCGTTTGTCCGCACCGGCATTCGAAGTTGCCGCCTAACTGCAGTCCCGTAAGGGATGGCCAAGTCCGTTGCCGGTCCATATAAACCCCTCTCTTTATGGGTACATTTTTGAGCCGGGCTAAGTCTATGGTTGCAGGCTGAGCTCGTCAATCAGAGAAGTACAGCGACATTAGAGGTGGATGAATTATTAGCTGGTGATAAGGAAAGAAGAAGGCTGACGAGCTTTGCAGTTCGCCAGCCTTATGAGTCTTCTGCCTGCAACAAGCTGGGTTAAGGTTATCCTTTCCCGGCCTGGATTGACGACTAATCCGTTTCAAACTGTATGGCGACGCCGACCTTGGCGTCCCGCAGCATTGTTTTACGGTCTACCCGCACAACTTGGCCCTGTTTGAGTCTGCCGAACTGTCCTTTCTCTTCAGCCAGAGCCATAGTCCTCGGAAAATTGACCTCTACGACGCTTCCTTCCCGCACGGGCGTAGTCATCGGGAGCTTGACATAAACGCCTGATTTGCTGATGTTCGCACTGTAGCCGTTGAAGAAACGATTGGCCTGTGGCAGCCAGATGCTCACCGGCCAGCTTATTTGGCTCCTTGTCTCAGTCCGCTGTTCAACCAACGTGTCCATAGGCACACTCCGTTCAAAAAGTTCCATCTTTACAAAAGAAGTATCGGCAATGTTAATTTAGATAGATTAGGGTATTTTGTTAATTTAATTACTGCGTAGGAAAATTTGTTATGTTGGCGTTTAGGGAGGCCGGAACAAATTATTTATCGGTCGTTCCGGTTTTTTTTGATGTTACTCAGAGCAGGTTTTTTAAGTGAGCAGGGCGGTTGCGGCCCGGACTTCGTTGCGTCGAAGGCCTTTGGGACCGACCGCTAATGGTGGTACCTGAAGGACCTAATTCGCTTTTCCGTAAGGGATACGCCGAGTACTGCGGAAATCCTCGGCGAGCGGGCGGCCTAACCGCTATCGGGTACACGAGTGTTCTTGCTTCTTTAATATGCTGTATCGGCGAATTTGGGGAGGTTCCTTGGGTTTTTTAGTGAGACGGTGCCATAATGTTGTCACCCCGGCGGAAAGAACGCTTTTCAATATGGGACGGCGCCGATATTAAGAGTTGTACACGAGAGGTAAGGATAATGGGAAAAAGCATTAGAGCCGGTGGTTTTGGTAGTTTGCGCCGCTTATCAGATATCAACCCTCCTCCTTATTTTTTCAACCCAAAGCAGCACCGTTGCGCGGAGTTCAATATCCTTGCCCTTGTCTGCCGACGGTGCGCAGCGCCGAATGAGGTAACGGTGATGCAGCTCTGAGCATAGAGCTGAAGTCACCGTTACCGTTGGCGCCGGAAAGTTCGGGTTAATCTTGTCTCAAAGGGATTCCATTTCTCAGACAAGACAGATAATCAGCCCGGTACGTAGAGCTTGTCAGCTTTGGCGGCGAAGATGAAGTCGCTCTCCTGCAGGCCTTTAATTTTATGCGTCCACACCGTTAGCTTTACCCTGCCCCAGGCTAAATATATGTCCGGATGGTGGAACTGCTGCTCGGCCAATTGCCCCACCTTGTTGACGAACTGTAAGGCCTGGGCAAAGTCTTTGAATTTGTACTGTTTTTCGAGATGGTGCTCGTCAATGACCTGCCAGCCGTTGTTTAGCTGGGTCAGCAACTCAGTAATAGCATCACTCTTCAGCGGCTCGACGCCGCCGGCACACGGGACGCATTTTTTGTCAGCTAAGTTGTTTTTATCTGCCTCTGTAGGGTTCATCTTGTGTTCCCCAAAGGTATAACACCATGCACACAAATATCGTTTCTTGATTAGGCTACAGTGCCTGATTATAATCCGGCCTCTTTATATTATGGCGGATAAGAAGATAAAGTTCAAAGCTGTCCTTTTTGACCTTGACGGGACTTTGCTGGACACTCTCCAGGATATCGCTGATTCGACAAACTCCGTATTAAGGCAGCTCGGTTTTGCCACCCATCCTGCCGAAGCCTATAAGTACTTCGTCGGGGATGGTGTCGAAAAGCTTGTAGAGCGTGCTCTGCCGGAATCCAGCCGTGATGCAAAAACCATCGCCAGATGTCTGGAGCTGACCCAAAGCGAATACCATCATCGCTGGGCGGTACACAGCAAGCCCTACCGCGGGATAAGACAGATGCTCGATGAACTTCAGAGGCGAGCCGTCCCTATGGCGGTCCTTTCCAACAAGCCGCACGAGGTTACATGTCAGATGGTCGATGAGATTCTCGGCGATTACAACTTCGAGATAGTCCGCGGCGCTATGCCGGGCGTTCCGATAAAGCCCGCACCGGCTGCGGCCCTGCAGATTGCAGAGCAGATGAAGATACCACCGGCTCAGTTTGTTTATGTTGGTGACGGCAGTACGGATATGCAAACGGCCAATGCCGCCGGGATGTATGCGGTCGGCGCGCTGTGGGGTTT
>Ga0315537_1002530_pt1 | contig 13967 bp, 12 predicted proteins | sample SalMarSW160270MG_FD_203091 | JGI IMG/M metagenome (GOLD analysis project Ga0315537, IMG submission 203091) | Salt marsh sediment microbial communities from the Plum Island Ecosystem LTER, Massachusetts, United States - Salt Marsh Sediment SW1602-70 ... | reverse complement strand
TAGCATAGGAAGGAGGAAGCCATGGTTAAAGGATTAACGCTGTTTTTTATGTTAGCTTTCACCGCTTGTGCCGCCAGTGTTAACCACGAGGACCTGTTGGTAACCTGTCCCAATGGAGTGTCTTTTTACAAAAAAGATTATGCTCCTCTAGATTTCCCCAATGAAATATTTGCTGAATATGGTTGCAAGAGGAGCAGGGTTTATCATTTTGATTTAGACAGTGATGGTCTTAATGATATTGTGTTGAATGTTTATTACGATAAAAATGATATAGCAGAGGCATGGTGGTTTCTCAGAATATTGGACGATGAGAAGAGTAAGACCACGAGCTGGGCATTTTTAAAAAACATTGACGGGAAAGCGAAAATTATCTGGAAAAACAAAAGGCTGGAGAAACAGCAAAAAGAATGGTTGCAAGGAATTATTCAATCAATAGATGAAGCACTTGCTGCACAATAAAAGATCATTATGCTTTAAGGATTGCATAGATGAACTTCATGGTTTGCGCGAAACAGTAGGTGCCTCACCAGCCGTCTCAAATATGTACGAGCCAGATCACAATCTGGATTTACAACAATGACTTCAACAGAAGAGGAAAACGGCATTGTTGAGATTGCGGATGAGATTTTCAATTATTTATCGGAGCACAACAACGAGGAGGATTCATTAGAAGGTATTGCTCAATGGCTGAAGCAGCAAGGGCATTCCGTAGGGTTAGAGAACGTCAAGCAAGTACTGGAGTATTTAAAGGCGCCGGGTTTGGTTGTCGAATCCCCCGGCCGCCACGGCAAGATCGTGTATAAAAGTACCTATGCCAGCACGGGAGAGATTTAGAAGGGAGGATTATGAAAAGCAAAAGATGGCGGGTTTTTTTGATTTTCATAAGCTTGGCCTTGCTCATATTACATGCACCCGCATTAGCATTTAACGATACCCAAGAAAGCCGTGAAACCCTCCGTGGCATTACATCAGTTTGCGTGGTTATAGAAGGCATAACACCTGAGCTGGAACAGAACGGGGTGAATGCTCATCAGCTCAACACGGATGTGGAACGTCAGCTCAGAAAAGCGAGGATCAATGTAATTGCCAGTGAGGAGGAAAGGGAATCCCCAGAGTCTTCTCCTGCGGGGTTGTACGTGAGAATCAACACCCTAAAATCCGGTATGCTCAAGAGCGGATTCGACATAGACTATTACGCGGTAAGTATCAGCGTTGAACTGATCCAGCGCTGCCTTCCTCTGACGGAAAAGAATATCGACCCTGCCTATATTGCTTCTCATTCGGCATTGGCATGCACCTGGTCAACGAACAATATCTACCTGGCAGGGGAAGAACGGATAACAGCAATACGGGACTGTGTGCAAGAGCTTGTCGGCCACTTCATCAAGGCTTATGTATCTGTGAACCCAAAGAGGGAGGAAGATTAAAGCAATAGCTATTTTTAATAAGGAAAGAACTTTGGACATTGACTGAGTACCTGCAATCAGACCCCGCATCCCCCAAACTACAGGGTACGGGGTTTTTTTGTTTCCCCTATTTTGGCACTCCCACTCATGAAGCGATGAGGAATCCATGCGGGCTTCCCATTTCTGGGGAACATTTTAGGGTTAAGGCTTGTCTAATGAGCACAGAGGCCATCGTCTATCGACTCAACTCCTGACAGGGCCGTTTGTATTGCCTGGGGAGGAGTAATGTAGTAGGGTAAGCTGTTAAACATGGCCTCGTTTTCACCAAAACCACAGAGGAGGAAACGACAATGAAACGAATCGCTACAGTAGTTTTCATCGGCATGATGCTCCTGGCATGGTGCGGCCTGCATGGAGAGGTACGCGCTGCTGAGACAACGAACAACAAAAGCCAATTAACGGTTCCGTGGGATGAGTTCAAGCGATTGCTGCGTCTTGATGAAGAAAAAGATGAGATTATCCTTTCATGGGAAATATTTCAAAAGCTCCTGGCTCAGACCGGGACCGAAACCACCCCGAAATATACGCTCAAAGAAGGCAATGTCGTGCTCACCCGTGCGGAATTCAAAAGGCTGGTGGATCAGATGAAGCCCCCCACTCGTCCAACCGTCTCGCCACCGCCCTTTGATTATTTGATAACGAAGGTTATCTACACAGGAAAAATGAGGAACGATAACACCGCCTTTACCGGGACGTTCACGGTGCACGTCTTGAAAAAAGACGACTATCTCAAAGTACCGCTCCTTTATAACAGCGTTGCCCTGGAGGATGTACGGGTAGGGGGCCAACCGGCCTTGGTGGTGAGTGAAGGGAGATATCATAACGTCGTCCTTTCAAAACCGGGCGAATATGTCGTACAGGTGGCATTTTCTCAGAAATCATCCATTGAAAAGGGCCCGCACAAGCTTGATCTTGCTATTCAGCGGACGCCCATTACTCTGCTCAGGCTTGAGATGCCGCTGAAAAATATTGATGTGGAGATCCCCCAGGCGCAGCAGGTGTTGACAAGCGAGAAGGGGGGCACCACCTTTATTTCCGCGACTATTGCTCCGGGTAATGCCATTAGTGTTCGATGGAGTAAAAAGGTCAGCGTCGCGAAAAAGATCCCTCCCAAGCTGTATAGTGAGATATATCATCTTGTTTCCATTGAAGATGATGCGTTGAAAGTTAATTCGGATATCAATTACACGATCCTGCACAGCGAGGTTGATAGTGTCAGGGTGGTAATTCCGGATGATGTTACGGTCCTCAGGGTATCGGGTGAGGGCGTCGGTGACTGGCGGGAAGTTGTACAGGGGGGGCAACGTCTGATCATCGTACCCTTTACCTACGGAATCAAGGGTACAGTGACCGTCAGTGTTGCATCGGAAACGCCCTTATCCGACACGGGGCTGCCGAATGCCTTTGAGGGGATACGAACCCTCGATACTGTTCGTGAAACGGGATTTGTCGGCATGGAGCTCAACACGAGCGCCGAGGTAACGGTTACCGAGCGTGCGGGGCTGGAAGAGGTTGCGGTGCAGAAGCTGCCTCCTGCCTTGTTCAATAAATCCGTGAAGCCCCTCATCTTTGGTTTTAAATATCTCAAACACCCGTATAGCATAGTACTGGACATTAAGAAGCACGAAAAGATCGCCGTGCCCATTGCGACCATCGATTCCGGCAGTGTGGTCACGCTCTTTACGGAGGACGGCAAGGTCGTGCATCAATTGGTCTATCACGTCAGAAACAGTGCAAAACAGTTTCTGGAGATTCAGCTCCCTGACAAGGCGGATATTTGGAGTGTCACGGTCGGCACTGAGCCGGTTGAGTCATCGATCAATGCCCAGGGGAAGCTCCTGGTGCCGCTTATCCGCTCTCGTTCCGTGAATAATCGCCTCGATACCTTCCCTGTTGAGGTCATCTATTGTCTGGTAGGAGAGCGATTCGCCCCCTTCGGTGTGCGGAGATCACAGCTGCCCGCGGTTGACGTACTGATCAGCCAGCTTATGTGGTCCGTGTATCTCCCGAACGATTATTCTTACCATTATTTTACCAGCACCTTGGAAAAGGAGGAGATAATACGGGGGCTGAACATCTTAGCAGGTGCACAAAGACAGTACGACGAAAAGGCAATGGGGGAAGTTTTGGAATCAAAAGAGGAAGTATCTGATGCAATGCGCGAAGAAAGCCTTAAAAAAGTTTACAAGGGAAAAGATTATCGGAGCAAGTTTCGCAATGTCCCGATGCAGGACAAGCAATTATCCAGCCAGGTTGATGCAGAGATCGGATTCAGCGGCCGTCTGGAAGGTCTGGCCCAGCAGGCGGCACCACTTGCCGCGCCCAGAGGCCGCGGCGCCACCGGCATATTACCCATACAGATACAGGTGCCGACCGGCGGACAGGTCTATCGCTTTGCCAAGACGATTGTCAAGCCTGAAGATCCGCTTGAATTCAGCGTCACCTATACGCAGTCATGGCTTGCAAAACTGATCAAGTGGCTCATTTTCTTGTTGATCATATGGATCCTCTATCTCAAGAGAATGACCGTGGGGAGAGTTTGGCGTTGGTCCCAAGGCACGGTACGAGCAATCAATGCCTGGTATACAAGGTACGAAAAGACTATCGTGAAAACTGCTCATTCACCCATCACGCCTTTTGTCCTATTTGGTCTGTTTATCGTATGTTTGTCGGTATCCAGGTTATGGGCCCTCCTCGTGCTCTTCCTGTTCTTGGTGAGCGTGGGGTATCACCTTTCCCGCTATCGGCAGAGAAAAGCGAAGGCTCGATCAAGGAGGCCCAAAAAGCGGGGTCAGGGTAGAAGAATTAGGAAGTAGTGCGGTGATTTTTTTAAAATGGAGAGGGAAATTAAAGGTCTTCTATAAAAAACGCAGGCTTTTTTAAGACAAGGAGAGCAGAGTTTACTTTCCGGCAAATGTGTGCTATAAACCAAAATGACCTGTTCCATGGGGTGGACAGGACCAAGGAAAACCGTCTTTGAGGTGATCTCGCGCTATTACAGACACCGGGCCCAGAGAGGGTAGGGGCATGCATAAAGAGAGCTTGGAAAGATAGAACGCAAGACATAAAAGGGCTCACAAGGCCCTTTTATGTTTATTGGTCGTAAATAAGACGAGGACGAGGAGGTGGTTACCAGACTCGATTACCAGCGATCGGAGAAATCGCCATGACAATAAAATAGATGCCTCCCTCCCCCCTAGCAGTTCGTGTAAAAAGCACGTTCCTCTCTTTGGCAATGATGCAGTGTCTCGCAACTTCTTTTATCTATTTTGGGGTTTGTCTTGGTATGAAACATAAGCGATAATGGCGCAGAGAAAGGTGTCTATAAAGGGCGTCTTTAAAAAAACAAGAAGGAGAAAACATGGGAGCCCTGGCCAATGATGTGAGTACGCTGTATCGTAATATTTCTCAGGTCATCGTCGGGAAACAAGAGCCTATTGCCAATGCCATCATTACCTTGCTGTGCGACGGCCATTTGTTGATTGAAGACGTGCCGGGGGTTGGCAAAACCATGTTGGCCCGGGCCTTGGCGCGTTCCATCGACGGCGAATTCAAGCGGATCCAATGTACCCCGGACCTGCTGCCGACCGATATCACCGGCGTCTCCGTTTACAATCAGAACAGCGGTGAGTTCAATTTCGTGCGCGGTCCGGCATTTACTAACGTGCTGCTGGCCGATGAGATAAATCGCAGCACCCCGCGCACCCAGTCCGCGCTGCTGGAATGCATGGCCGAAAAGCAAATCAGTATTGATGGGACCACCTATCCCATGGCGGAAGTTTTCATGGTCATCGCCACCCAAAATCCAATAGAATTTCATGGCACCTTCCCGCTGCCCGAAGCTCAGCTCGATCGTTTTTTTATGAAGATTCAAATGGGCTACCCGGCCACAGATAAGGAACTGGAAATCGTTCAGATGCAAAAAGATCGGCATCCTATCGAGGCGCTGAAGCCGGTCTTGTCCATTGCGCAGATCAGGCAATTGCGAGCCAGTGTGGCGCGGGTGACGATCAAACCGAGTGTGGTTCGTTACATCGTGTCGTTGGTGGGTGCAACTCGCGAGCATCCCGATATCGAGCTGGGTGCCAGTCCCCGCGGATCGATTGCCCTAATGAAGGCCTCACGGGCCATGGCACTGGTTTCCGGCCGTGATTATGTCACCCCCCACATGGTCAAACAGGTGGCGATTCCCGTACTGAACCATCGTTTGATTCTCAATCGGCGGCGGGATAACCGTGGCGCCGACGAAGTCATTCGTAACTTGCTCGGAGAAGTACCTGCGCCGGTCGAGGGAGACGACGAATGAATTCGTCCTTTGAGGCGCTCATCGAGCGCTCTTTTCAACGCTTCAGTCTGCGTTGGGCTCTGCCTGTGCTGGCTGTAGTGGTTTACGCTATCGCCTGGAACCGCGGCATCGCGCTTCTCTACGGGTTGTTCTTCCTGATCATGGTGGTATATGGCATCTCGTGGGTGATGCCGCGCTGGAATCTTTCCGGTATTTCAGCCACCCGCACCCATCCACACACCGCCGTCGAAGACGAAAAGGTAAAGTTGACCATCCGCATCCATGCACCAGGCAGACGCAACCGTTATATGCTATCGCTCCACGACCGTCTGCCTTTTGCAGACACCATCAGCGGTCGCCCCGTAGCCTATGTGGCGCGCATGCGCCGCTGGGCGGAAATGGACGTCATGGTAGACTGTGCGCTGCGCGGCGAATATCGATTGGGGCCGCTCGCCGTGCGCAGCGGTTATCCCCTAGGTATCAATAACACCGAAAAGATCTTAGCTGGTACGATCTCCACTTTATTAGTTTATCCGCAGTGGTTTGCAATCCGGCAGTTGCCCATCCTGGACCGTTGCCGGACGCCACGGACCGGTCTCACAGATTCGCCGCTTAAGGGACAGAGCACGATGGTACGAGGGATTCGCGAATACTGCCGTGGAGACAGCCCACGCTATATCCATTGGCCGACCAGCGCCAAACACGGTAACTTGATGGTAAAAGAATTCGAATCAAACTCTATCCCCCATGTTCTGATCGTCCTGGATTTGCACCGCCGTGCCCAGTTCGGCCGGGGAAAGCATTCCACCGTGGAATACAGTGTCAAGATCGCGGCCTCCATCGCCGCTTACGCACTGAAAAATGGACATAGGGTGAAGGCATTCGGTATCGGTGACCGGCATTATGACTCCGAGCTTGGCTATGGACAGGCACATTTCAGGCGTGTTCTTCGCTTACTCGCCAGGGTGAAGGCCGAGGGCACTGTGGATTACCCCCACGTCCTCCATCATGCCCTTGACACTACACCGCCTGATGGCTTGCTGGTGCTCTTCGAGAGCGGGTCCGACACCAAACGCCTGCAACTTAGTGATTGCCCCACATTGACCGTATGCTTTGATACGCAAAGTTTTGACCTCCAGGCTGCAAGTGCTGGGGGACACCATTCCATCGGTGCCCACGGGGTTTACCATATTGCCTGCGGCGACAAATTGGAGCAGGTGTTTCAATGAGCGAGGATACTCACTCTTTTGCACATGCCGAACATATCGCGGACAAGCGGCTCTACGTCAGCATATGGCTGTTGCTGGTAAGTGTTTCAACCGTCCAGGCGGCGGTCACTTCGTCCTCGCCGTATCTTTCTACCCTCTTTTGGGCCATTTTGTTCACGTTCAGTTTAGGAGTGGCATCCGGTTGGCTGGCCGCCGCGCAGCCGTTTGTTCGGCAACTGACCAATGGTGCAGCAGTGATCGGCTTGGTGGCCTTTTTCTTGTTTCTGTATCAAGGCATCGGCAGTGCCTTGATCGTATTGCTGCTCTGGTTGCAGGTTGCCAAGGGGTTTGCACTCACACGCAATCGCGATGTCTATTTTGCCATGTTGATATCCTTTGTCGTGTTGTTGTTCTCGGCGGCTGAAAGCCGCAGTGGCTGGTTTCTTCTGGCGGTAATATGGTATACGTTCGCGGCTGTTTACACTCTGGTCCTGCTGCAGGCGGCCGAAAACAGCGCCCGTGCCTTAAACCAATATCGGAAGACCGGCTTTCGGAGGGGATTTCCAGCAGGCGTCATCGGTTTGTCGTCCATTGTCCTGGTTCTGGCAGTTATTTTCTATTTGGCCGTGCCAACGCCCGCACCCATTCAATGGGGCGCGCTTCCGGCCCATGGAGGACACGATTACCACGATGAGGAATGGAAGCAGGCGGCTGAAGCCACTGGCAATAAAAATACGGATACACATGGTGGTGAATCTGAAAAAGGTGACACATTCGAGTCGGCTCAGCAGAAAAGGCACAATGGTTCTGGTCGCGATAGAAAAGGCGCTGCACGGCGCGAAAGATTTGAGTACGCCGGTTTCGAAGAGAAATTCAATATCAACCAGACCGTTGCCTGTGGGGCCGGGGGCAACAGAATCGTCATGTATGTTCAGGCGCCCCATATGGTCTACTTGACGGGTAGCTATTTCGATACCTTCGACGGACTCCATTGGTACGCGGACGATGTTGGCGACCGCAAGGTGAAGCTTGACAACGGCCGTCTGCGGCTTGAGAACGCTACTGGAGAAGATCTTACGGCTCAGCAAATCGAAGTGGCTGTCGAACTGCCAGCCATCGTCTTCGCCGCATCAAAAGTGGTTCAGGTCGATTTCCCCGGCACCGTCATCGCCATAGACACCTATGGTGCTATGCGACTGCCAAGACCATTGATGAAAAACACCCGTTATCTGGTCCAATCGCGAATAGAAACCTGGCAAGGGCGGCCGATCCAGCGTGTCGAAGGGCAGCCCGATTTGGATCGCTGTTTAACCTTGCCGGGCGACCTTGTTCCCGCCATAGCCGAGCTTGCTTCCTCGGTAAGCGAAACGGCCTCAACACCGCTCGATATGGCCATTGCATGTGAAGCGTATTTGCGCGAGCATTATCAATATACCTTGGATACGGCCTTTACATCGCCCCAAAGCACCCCTTTGAATGAGTTTCTCTTCGAAACACGAAGGGGCCATTGTGAGTACTTCGCCACTGCGCTGGCCGTTATGCTGAGGACCCAAGGCGTGCCATCACGTCTGGTGACCGGTTTTACCGCGGCCAGCTACAATCCACTGACCGGCTTTTATGAAGTCCGCGCCCTCGACGGCCATGCCTGGGTGGAAGCCTATATCGCAGGAGAGGGGTGGGTACAATTGGAACCTACTCCGATTTACGAGCCTGCCGTCCAAGACCGAAATTGGACTATATCAAAAGCGCTTGAACGGTATATGGATCGAATGGCCCGACAGGACGATATCCTCGACCGGAGCCACCACGGCATCGACTGGGACAGGCTCTTGGCAGATTTTTTTGCCTCCATCAATCAGGCGGTGACCTTTGTGTGGAATGCAATGACGCGGCTGTTGTGGAGGTGGTTGCTGAAAAACAGCCTGTACATCGGCCTGGGCTTCATTTTCTGTGTTATGATAGTAGCCCTGGTCTATTATCTGCGGTCACCGTTTCGTGATTGGATCTCGAGATGGTGCCTACGGGTTGCCCGCGACGCAGACCCGGACGCTTTTATTCGGATGTGCTTTAGGGAAATCGAAAGATGGTTCGGCCGCCGCGGTCTTGCGCGTAAGGAGGCATTGACTGCGGAAGAATACGCCGACCAGATCATTAAACGCTATCCGCATCTTTGCAATCCAATGTATCAATTAATCGAACTCTTCCTCCGCGCTCGGTATAGCGAAGGAAAAGCCTCACATGCCGAGGCAATTAAAAGTTATCAGGCCTACCTGAATCTGACCGAAACCGGACAAACGGGAACAAGAAGCCACAAATAGACACTTGCTCCACTGTTATCTCCGTGACGCCTATGAAACAACAGCCCCTCTTCCTTTAAAGAGGGAGCTGTTATGGTTGTCACATTCTGTTTTTCTTGGCTTTAAGGCCGTCTATTCCTCACTCATGTGACCGCAAAGGAAAGAGTACCTTATATACTCGTTATCGTAATCGAACGTACGTCGCTTTGCGATACCCTCGGTCATAGACGTAGTATACCTTGGCACTATCCCCTGCGCGGGGGTAGCGTTTTATGTTGTATCTGGTGCGCACGCCGGTATAGAAGGTATACGTCTTGCCCGTATTGTAGCTTCTGACGCGTATCGTCCCCCTGCCGGCCACCCCGATGGCAACGCTCGTGACCTTTCCATACACGGCATTGCGGGCGACCTCCCCCCTGTAGAACTTTTTCTGCACGTAGGTGGTTTTCTGCATGAGGGCGAGGAAGATGAGTGCTCCCACCACGATCGCTACCGCAATGAGGATCTGTCTCTGGGTCTTGCGGGTCAGGCGCAGGCCTTTCGGCGTCTTTCTTCTGGTAGTTTTTCTTCGCGCACTCGTCCTTCTGGTACTTGGTCTCCTGGCACTCTTTCTTTTGGTGCTTTTTCTTTTAGTAGGCGCCATGATTGCCTCCTGGGAGGTTTTTTGTCTTTATAGCAAACAGAAACAAACAATGTCAAACCATATTCTCATGAGTTACCTTGATCGGCAGGGAGATTGAAGACGCGGCGGGCATTTGTTGTGGTGAAGGCCGCCACCTCCGAGATATCCTGACCCCTGATTCGGGCGATGGCCTCGGCGGTGAGGCGCACATAGGCGGGTTCATTGCGCTTGCCCCGGTGCGGCACGGGGGCCAGGAAGGGGGCGTCGGTCTCTACAATGAGCCCCTCGGAGGGGAGCCCCTGCACCACCTCGCGCAGTCCCTGGGCCTTATTAAACGTGATGACCCCTGGGATGGAGATGACAAAGCCCATGTCCAGATATTTTTGGGCCGTTTTCGCATCCCCGGAAAAGCAGTGGATTACCCCACCTCTCTCCTGTGCTCGTTCCTCCTGAAGGATGGCAAGGGTTTCCTGTGTTGCTGAGCGGCTGTGGATGACCACGGGGAGCTTCAGCTCTTGTGCGATCCGTATCTGTTGACGGAATTTTTCCTGCTGGATTGCCGGGGGGGAGAGGTTGCGGTAGAAATCGAGGCCGATCTCTCCCCAGGCCTTTACTTTTGGGTGGTGGGCGAGTTCCTGTAGGTCGTCCAAATCCTTTTGCCCTACCTCGGCGGCGTTGTGAGGGTGCACCCCCACGATGGCGAAGATGTGTGGGTATGTCTGGATGATCTCCAGGGCCCTGCGACAACTGGGGGGATCGATCCCTACCGTCATAATAGTAGTTACCCCCGCCTCGGTGGCCCGCTGGATCACCTGGGGGAGGTCCGCCTCGAACTCCGGCATATCAAGGTGGGCATGGGTATCGATTAGCATGAGATTCTCGTGTGTTTTCCAATGGTGAGTAATGCGATGAGATACCTGGTGGCATGTCCATCATGACGGGGCACGAGGGGGTAATGAGCAATACTCATTGGTCTATGATGACCTGCGTCGCCTTCAAGAGGTCTTCGTCAGAGCGGTAATACGCCTTCACCAGCTCCCCGATTGCAGGATAACGACGGGGGTGGTAGCTCGTGTGCCACCCCACAGCAAAGGTATATACCATGCCGCTGTGCAGGCTTCTCACCGTCATGATTCCCTGTTGAGTCGCCCGCATGTGGGATGCTATGACCTCCCCATACACGACACGGGCAGCCATCTCTCCCCCAGCCCTCTTTTGTTCAATAGTGATCTGTGCATCGTAACATTCGGGTCCGAGCGCCTGTTTTTGTTTTCTTCCGCCAGGGAGAACGATCAGTAAGAGGACGAGGACGGCAAGCATGCCCACCACCCCCGCTATGAGGAGTTGCCGGTGAGAGAGGGTGGTGAAGAGAGGGAGTTTTGGTTTAGTTCCCTTCTTTTTAGGCCGGGGCATCCGCTTCCCACAGTGCTCACAGACACGGACATCGGCGGTGACTCTTTTCCCACAGATGGGGCACTTCATTCTCCGGCTCCTGGGAGTATTGCGGGGCCTTTATAGCAGTCCATCAGGGAGATGTCAAACCAGCTTATCATGCCGTTAGCTGAGTAGAGAAACATACGTCAGTGAAACTATGAGGGCCAGTAGGGGTAAAAGTTATACCACTGGTCAGGATATTTTTTTATATAGCGCTCGAAGACCTTTGCCAGCTGCTCCATCCCCTGTCTGATCCCCTCTTCTCGCCCTTGGCGAGAAGGGCTCTGAAAGTAAATAGGTTTCTCGATAATTCCCCAATATTTGCCGCCTTTGAGCACGACGAAGACGGGAAGCACGGCTGCCCCGGTGGCCATGGCCAGGGTGGCCACTCCTCGGGGGAAGGGGGTCTTGCGTCCGAAGAATGCGACCCGGATGGTGTTGTTGTTCCCCGGGCGGTCCCCCAACATGGCCACTATCTTTTTTTCCTTCAGGACCTTTACTACTTCGATGATGGCGGCGGGGGTGGGGTCCTCGGGGTTGATATAAATACTCCTGATGCCCTTTTGTGCCCGCATCCGCTCTCGGAAGGCCTTGGTCTTGGCATCGGTCTCATCCAGGGTGAGGACATAGAGGTCGGCCCCCTTGAAGGCGAGCAGCAGCCCTCCGAGCTCCCAGTTGCCCAAGTGAGGGGTGATGCAGATAACGCCGTTGCCCTGCTCCAGGGCCCGCACCATATGTTTCTGCCCGAGCTCTCGCGCCACCATCCGCCCCTTGTGCTCGACGGTGAGACCGGGCATCACCATGTAGTCGAGGAGGTACTGGCCATAGTTTTGGAAGGTCCTGCGGGCACGGCCGGCGATTTCCCTCTTACTCCACCTCCCCCTTCCGATTACCTGCAGGTTTGCCTTCGCCCCTCGACTGGCCTTGGGCATGAGGAGGTAAAAGAGGTTCCCGATGGAGCGGGTGAAGACCCGTTGGACCGGCCGGGGGATGATGGTGGAAAAGAAGGAAAACCAAAAGAGGAAGAAAAACCTATTGAGCCGCCGCCTCGCCTGCATCGTTACGTGCCCCTGGAGTAATTTCTTATATTATATTTATATAAGGTAAAAATGGTTCCCAATCCCAGTTTATGGCGCTTGGCCAGTCGTCACACGTCCTGCACGGCCTTTCTGGAACGCGTATAATACAGGAGGTTGGCCTTCAAGAGCAACCATTCCATTCGCACGCTTGATACCCCTCGCACTGAAGGATAGGCTTGTCAACAGGATGTTCATCGCTTGTGTGTCTTCAGGGCCTCGCTGTATTTACCGCACCGATCACCCCAACAGGCGACAACCTCGCCGTCCACCACCAATTCGACTACCTCACAGGTATTGTCGCACTGTGTGCATTCGATGCTACGGGTGAGGCAGTCACTATTCACTATATCGAAGCCCTTAAAGTGTGTGGAGGAGACACCGAGCCGACGGACGAGCTTAGCGGCCCCCAGGGCCCCCATGACCTCAAAGTGAGGGGGGACTACCGCGGAAAACCCTAACTCCTCTTCAAAGGCCTTCCGGATGCCGGCGTTGGCCGCCACCCCACCCTGAAATACAACCGGAGGGAATAGGTCCTTTCCCCTCCCCACGTCATTGAGGTAGTTCTTCACGAGGGAGTTACACAGGCCTGCCACGATTTCCTCGGTCTGAAAACCGAGTTGCTGTTTGTGGATCATGTCGGTCTCGGCGAAAACGGTGCACCGCCCCGCTATTCGTGCCGCTTTTTTCGCCCGCATGGACATCTGGCCGAAGTCCTCTACGGATATCCCCAGTCGGGAGGCTTGCTGATCCAAAAAAGAACCCGTCCCCGCGGCGCAGACAGTGTTCATGGCGAAGTCCACTACGACCCCCTCCTGAAGGATGATGATCTTGGAGTCCTGTCCTCCGATCTCGATGACGGTCTTGACCTCGGGGAGGAAGTCGACAACGGCAACGGCGTGGGCGGTGATTTCGTTTTTCACCACATCGGCCCCCAGCACGTAGGCGGCCAGGTGACGGGCGCTGCCCGTGGTGCCGATGCCCTGGACCGTTCGATTGTTCCCGAGTTGGTCCTTAATCAGACGGATGCTATCCTTGATGGCCTCCAAGGGCCTGCCGCTGTTACGCACATAGGCCTTGGCCAGGATTTGGTCTTTCTCATCAGTGGCCACTGCCTTGGTGGTGATGGATCCGACGTCTATTCCGAGATACATGATGTTATGCGTTTGGGTAGTAATCTTCGTATTGTATCGCAAAAAGGGAGGGGAGTCTAATCTATTGTGCTGAACCTATTCTTACTTTTGGGGATTACGCGGTTTTTACTGTAGCTCTAACCGGGGTTTTCGGCCATAAAAACAGGCCTGGCTGGGGCTGTCTCCCGTTGCCGCCCATGCGCTCCGAAGAAAACGTGTTCGGTCCGCATGATACTCTCTCCCGGCTGCCTCTCGGGATACGACCCCGTTCCAGGCCTGGAAGGAGGGGTTAGAAGGGGTTTCTGAAGACTGTCAATACTTCCGGTTCCAGCACTCGACCGGATCCTTTACCTTAACAATGTCCTGTCTGATACCTTGCCTACTAACGGGTATTAACTCATTAAAATGGATACCTTCCTAACCCTTAAATTTGTTTATAAGACTTT
>Ga0315537_1002529_pt1 | contig 13969 bp, 8 predicted proteins | sample SalMarSW160270MG_FD_203091 | JGI IMG/M metagenome (GOLD analysis project Ga0315537, IMG submission 203091) | Salt marsh sediment microbial communities from the Plum Island Ecosystem LTER, Massachusetts, United States - Salt Marsh Sediment SW1602-70 ... | reverse complement strand
AAGTCTCCTCAAGTTCCTGAACGCCGGCTCCGGCGGTAACTCCAGCCTTGCGGTCATGCACGTCAACACGAGAAGTATCACCCCGCAGATACTTGTCAATGGCGATGGTGGCTCTTCTTCCCGCGGCGATGGCATCCACTACCATAGCCGGTCCGGTAACAAAGTCGCCGCCGGCAAATATCCCGGGAACATTCGTCGCTAGGGTATTACTGTTGACCACCAGAGTCTCCCACCTGGTGCGCTCCAGGGCACTATCAGGAGGCAGGAAGGACAGGTCGGCGGCCTGACCAACGGCAGCAATCACCGTATCCGCTTCCACTGAGAATTCGGAACCGGTGATGGGACTGGGCCGGCGACGGCCGCTTTCATCGGGTTCTCCCAGTTCCATACGTGTGCATTGCAGGCCGGTTACCTTCCAGTTGTCGCTGGCTATCCTCGTCGGACTCACCAGGAAATTGACCTGAGTGCCCTCGGTTATGGCTTCGTCATATTCTACCTCGGTCACCGGCATTTCATCACGTGACCGCCGGTAATATATATTGACCTCCTCGGCGCCGAGACGTAGAGAGGTACGAGCCGCATCAAGAGCCACATTACCACCGCCAAGGATGGCCACTCTCTTCCCAACCGTCAACTGCCTGCCCAGTCTGACATCCCTGAGGAATCTTAACCCGTAATAGAGCCCGTCAATATCCTCCAGTTCCCCCGGTATGCCGATGCGTTGACTCCGCTGAGCGCCGGCAGCGACAAAGACGGCGTTAAAGCCATCTTTCATCAGGTCTTCCACGGTGAAGTTGGCATTAATTGGCGTATTGTATTTTATCTCCACCCCCCGCCTGGCTATATAGTCAATATCCTGCTGGATGGCGGCTTGAGGCAGGCGAAATTCCGGTATCGCCACCGATAGCATGCCTCCCCCGATAGGGAGAGCCTCAAAGACGGTTACCGGATAGCCCGCCTGGGCGAGGAAGTAAGCACAGGAGAGGCCGGTGGGACCAGCCCCCACCACCGCCACCCTCTGCTTTCTGGTCTGAGGAAATGGCTCCACTTCAGGAAGTTCAGACCTGTGCTCAGCATACCAGTCGGCGGCATAGCGCTTCAGCGACCTTATGGCTACCGGGTCATCCAGTTCACCCCGGCGGCACCTGCCTTCACAGGGATGGTGGCAGATACGACCGCAAACAGCCGCGAAGGGGTTGCGTTCACGGATGGTATCAATGGCATCCTTGTATTCACCGGCAGCAATATGAGCTACATACCTGGGGATATTAATGCCCGCCGGGCAGGTGTGCTGGCAGGGTGATATCATGAAGGACTCACAAACAGCCGCCGGGCAGTTATTCTCTTTGATGTGGGCTTCATACTCATCGCGGAAGTAGTTGATGGTGGAGATGACCGGGTTGGGGGCCGTCTGCCCCAGGCCACAGAGCGAGCACTCCTTGACTGTTTTCGCTATGGAGAGCAGGGTATCGATATCCTCATTGCATCCCCTGCCCTCGGTAATTCGGGTAAGTATTTCCAGCATCTGCCGGGTTCCCAGTCGGCATGGTGTGCACTTCCCGCAGGATTCTTCCTGGGTAAAACTGAGGAAGAATCTTGCCACTTCCACCATGCAGTTAGCCTCATCCATCACCACCATGCCGCCGGAGCCCACTATTGAGCCCAGTTTGGCCAGCGTTTCATACTCTATCGGCGTGTCAATGAATCGGGCGGGAATACAGCCGCCGGAAGGGCCGCCGGTCTGCACCGCCTTGAGCCGCCTGTTTTTGGGAATCCCACCCCCGATATCATAAATGATGCGGGATAACGGTGTACCCATGGGCACCTCTACCAGCCCGCTGTTGGCAATTTTGCCGGTAAGAGCGAACACGGTGGTACCCCGGCTCTTCTCGGTGCCAATACTGGCATACCAATCGGCACCTTTCTCCATAATTACAGGAATAGTGGCCAGAGTTTTGACATTATTGATAATGGTTGGTTTGCCGTCCAGTCCGGATTGGGGGGGAAAAGGAGGACGGGGGCGAGGCATACCCCGCCGACTTTCAAGAGAGGCTAGCAACGCTGTCTCCTCCCCGCAGACAAAGGCACCAGCACCTTCCTTGATATGCAGGGTAAAACTGAAATCAGAACTGAGGATACTATTTCCTAAAAATCCACTATCCTGAGCCTGGCTGAGAGCGGTGCGGAGTCGGCTCACCGCCAGTGGGTACTCGGCACGGACATAGATATAACCTTCGCTGGCGCCGATGGCATAAGCCGCAATCGCCAGACCCTCAAGAACGGCGTGCGGGTCGGCTTCTAAAATGGAGCGGTCCATGAAGGCACCGGGGTCGCCTTCATCAGCATTGCAGATGGCGTATTTAGGAAAGACGGGATTGTGCTGACAGGTCTCCCATTTAACGCCGGTAGGAAATCCCGCCCCACCCCGTCCGCGCAAACCGGAACGCTTGACCTCTTCGATAACCTCCTCGGGCTTCATCGTAAAGACGACTTTCTTGAGCGACTGATAACCCCCCCGAGCGATATAGTCATTAATCCGCTCGGGGTTGATATGCCCGCAGTTACGCAGAATGACACGTTGTTGCCCTTGGTAAAACTTTATATCGGCGTAGCGAGGTATTGCCTGACCGGTCATCGGGTCGTGATAGAAGAGGCGCTCAACCGGCTTGCCGTCACGGAGGTGTGAAGCTACAATATCAGCGGCGTCATCCGCATCTACATGGGTATAGAAGATGCCATCAGGTTCCACCACAACATTGGGACCCTGCTGGCAAAAGCCGTGACAGCCGGTAAAATCAATTACAGCTTCGGTTACGCGCTGTTTCTTCAGTTCAGCCCTGAGGGCTTCATAGACAGCGTCGCTACCCCCGGAGACGCACCCGGTACCCCGGCAGACATATACTGTACGCTTTGGCGGCATTTTACTCCTTCTCCTTCTTGCCGAACAATCTGGCTACCTTCTTGGGATTCATATTGCCATGGGTCTCTTTGTTAATCATGATATTCGGCGCCAGGGCACAGACGCCTATACAGGCGACTGTTTCCAGTGTATATTCCATATCTTCAGTAGTTTCACCCTCGTCGATGCCCAGGTGCTGCTTGGTCAGCTTCAAGATGGATTTCCCACCGCGTACATGGCAGGCAGTCCCCCGGCAGACCCTGACGATATTTTTACCTCGAGGCTCGGTATAAAGCTGGGAATAGAAGGTAATCACCCCCTGCACCTGACTGGAAAACAAGCCCAGAGCACTGGCGATACGCGGCACTGCCTGGGGTGGAATATAACCAACCTGATGTTGAATCTCCTGCATAAGGGGTATCAGTGCCCACTTCTGTCCGCGATAGCTGGCAATGATTCTGTCTATGTGCTTCAGATTAACGGCGGCTGATTTTTTCGGTTTAGCCATCATCAGTCCTTTCCAGCCTCACAGCACATGATTTTAGCGCCGGAGCCTTGGCTCGATCGTCCAGAATGGTGTCAAACAGCTCATAGATAGAGCTACCGGGGAATGATATCGGCATGAACAGCAGTCCCTGGGGTAGCCTGTTACTTATCCTGGCGGTGGTCAGCAGTTTCCCCTGTTTTGAGGTAACCTTAACTCTCTCGCCATCGCTAATACCTAAGTCTCTGGCATCAGCATTACTGATTTCCACGAAGTCTTCCTGGCCGAACCGGCTTAATCGCGATGTTCGCGAGCTGCGGGAGCCAGTGCCGAACTGGTATAATGTTGAGCCGACCAGTAAGGTTAAAGGATAGCCATTCCTGGCGATACCTTGCGGGGGTGTATAATCGACGGGAGAAAATCGACCGAACCCGCTGGGGAATAGACCATTATAAAGTCGTCTGGTTCCCAGGCGACTATTTCCCGTATCAACCCAATCCACACCCGTTGTTACAAGGTCAGCACGGGATATGGGATGGTATAAGGGTACCATCTCTTCGATTTCGTCCATTATCTGCTGCTGAGAGGAGTAGGGCATTGGGGCACCCAGATATTCAGCCAGCTTGAGGATTATCTCCCCATCGGGCAGGCTATCGCCAACAGGCTCAATTACCTTTCGTATTCGCTGAACCCTTCCTTCAAAGTTAGTGAAAGTCCCATCTTTCTCGGCGAAGCTGGCCGCTGGTAAAATCACTGAGGCTAATTTCGCAGTTTCCGTCAGAAACATATCCGTTACTGCCAGAAAGTCCAGGGAAGAAAGGGCTTTCTTCACTATGGTTGTTTGCGGGAAGCTCGCTACAGGGTTTTCTCCCATAATAAACATCCCCTTTACTTTGCCCTCCCCGGCCTGCCTGAGCATTTCAAAGGCTGTTAGACCGACGCCGGCTGGCAATTGGCTTCCCCAGCGCTCTTTAAATCTCTGCCTGGCCTGGGCATCGCCTGTATTCTGGTAGCCGGGAAGGAAATCCGGCAGGGTACCCATATCACACGCCCCATGGGCATTATTTTCACGCTGCAGGGCGAAGATACCTCCACGCCGCCCTATGTTCCCGGTGAGCATAGCGAGGTTGGCCAGGGCGATGACAGCATCGGTGCCGGTGACATGCTGGGCGATTCCATTGCCGTAGACGATGGAGGCCTCTTCAGCCCCGGCGAAGAGTCTGGCAACTTGTTGCATATCCCGTTTGGGGACACCCGTTACTTCCTCTACATATTCGGGGGTATATTTTCCCAGGCTCTTCTCCCAGGGGATGAAGTTGTTGGTCATACGGGTAACAAACTCCTCGTCAATCTTTTTTTCGTCAATAATCACCTTGGCCAGGCCGTTAAGCAAGGCAATATCGGTGCCCTCTCTGGGTTGGAGCCAGAGGTTGGCAAAGGAGGCAAGCTTGGTCTGGCGGGGGTCGATGAGGCAGAGGGTGGCGTCTTTATACCTGACAGCACGTTTTATGGCATAGCCCACCACCGGGGCAGACACATCGGGGTCGGCACCGATGACCATAATAACCCGTGACCGTTCCAGGACATCGAGTGAGCTTGTCGTGCCGGGGTAGCCAATAGAGGCTCCCAGTCCAATTCGGCTGGCCGGGTTGTAGATGCGGCTGCCGTTGTCAATGTTATTGGTACCTAAAACACCTCTTGCCAATCTCTGTAGTAAATAGTTCTCTTCATTGGTGCACTTGGAAGACCCGAAGACGGCCAGACTGTCGGGCCCACGGGTTTCCCTTATTCGCTTGAATTCGGTTGCCACCTGAGACAGAGCTTGCTCCCAGGTTGTTTCCTGAAACTCGCCGTCCGTCTTAACCAGGGGGCTGGTCAATCTCTCCGGGCTGTGAATGAAATCGTAGCCGTAGCTCCCGCGCACACAGAGTGTACCGCGATTTACCGGGCTTTCGGCGCTTGGTCGCGCCTGGATAACCCGTCCGTCTTTGACGCCCAGACAGATGGTACAGCCGCAGCCGCAGTACGGGCATATTGTATTGACTGTAGTTGCCGTGGTACCCGTGTATGCCCTGTCCTTTTCCATGATGGCTCCGGTAGGACATATAGCCACGCAGGTTCCGCAGAAAGTACATTCGGATTTCTCCAGCGGCGTATCGTTCAAAGTAGCAGGTTTAGTTATAGAGCCGCGGTGGATATAATCAATAGCGCCCTCTACCACCAGTTCCTGGTCAGCCCTGATACACTTTCCGCACAGGATGCACTTAGAGAGGTCTCGTTCGATGAAGGGATTGACTTCCTCAATGATGCCCGGCCGGGGGATTCTCTGAAATTCTACGAGTCCTATGCCCATTGATGCGGCTAAACGGCGCAGTTGACAGTTATTTCCCTTGTCGCAGACGAGGCAGGAATCGGGATGGCTGGCCAGCATGAGCTTGAGGATTACCTTCCGATGCTCCACTACGCGTGGCGAGCGGGTGTTAATCACCATTCCCGGGGCTATCGGGGCAACACAGGAAGCAAGCAATGCCCCCGAGTGCTCATCTTCTACGAGGCAGAGTCGGCAGGCGCCGGTCGAGGTGAGGTTAGGGTCATGACAGAGGGTAGGAATGTCTACACCCGATTCTCGGGCCAGGTCCAGAATAGTCATCCCGGCGTATCCGCTGACTTCGACACCATCAAGTGTAATAGTAACCGCTTCCTTCATAGCCCTCTATTAGCTTTAGCGATACGGCTGGCGATTGAGAGATTCTATCCATGACTGGTCGCCTCTGGCCACTGACCTTATTCCCGTTAGAAGCCGGGAACTGGCTGCCGCTTTCGGAATAAATCCCAGTGCTCCCGCTTGGCGGCTCGCCAGGACATTTTCCTCGTCATCGTACTGGGTCAACATTAATACCTTAGCTGACTTGCATGTCTTGCATATCTCCTTAGCGGCATCCAATCCATTCATTACCGGCATGACAATATCCATCACCACCACGTCAGGTTGAAGCTCAATCGTTTTCTCCAGTGCTTCCTTTCCATTAACCGCCTCGCCAACCACCTGCATATCCCGTTGCAGGGTGAGTACGGAGCGAATACCGTCCCTGACTACAGCATGGTCGTCCACTATCAGCACCATAATCCTCTTCGTCGCCCTATCCAGCAGTTTTTGAATGCGGGGTATTAGTGCGGCTGGCTCAACAGGTCTGGCCAGGAAGTCCTCGGCATCACACTGCATCCCCTCTTCCATCCTCCAGCCCTTAATTACCTGCTCCTCGGGAGGGGCATTGATAACCATCATGGGCAGGTTGCTGTACCCCAGAGTCCCCTTCATCCATTTATGGAACAAGAAAGCATCTCCTCTAGGCATAATTGTGCCTAAGATAATCATATCTGGCTCTTGGGAACGGACCATCTCCTCAGCCTGTTGGCGGTCAGAGGCAGTAAATACTGAGTAGGATTCATTGCCCAAAGTCTCCTTGAAAGCTTCCGTGAAACCAGCGTCATCATCTACTATCAGAATTCTGGTCTTCCTTTTTCCCATTATCCTCCTCCTTCCCCAAGCAGCATCTTTGAGTTATACTATAAGCCATTCTCAAATAAAGCAAAATAAGGATTATACCCCGATGGTCAGCATAAAAACCCCTGATTTTCGCCAGATTTTTCCTCATATCGGCGTGGATAAGCCGAGAGGCATGGTGTTAGCGAGTATGTAAGGTGAATTCCAGGTTTATGCTAAGACGAGTTGGCAGAGGTCAGTTAGATGGTTATGATACCTTTTCGCACGGCGTATTTGACTAGGTCAATGCGGTTGTGTATACCGAGTTTGGCCATGAGATTTGTCTTATGGCCTTCGACAGTTTTCGGTGTAATGACCAGCATATCGGCTATTTCCTGCGTGCTGTGTCCTTCTGCCAGTAGCTTGAGTATATCACGTTCTCGTTCTGTTAACTGGTTGTAGGGGTCCTGTGTGGCTCGTTCGCCAGCAGTTCGCTGGTAATTCTCCACCAGGAGTTTGGCTACCGAGGGGGAAAGGTAGGATTCGCCCTTATAAATAGAGCGAATACCTACAGCGAGCTCGGAAGATGCGGCCGCTTTGCTGATGAAGCCGGAGGCTCCTGATTCGATAACCGGGAAAACATATTCCTTATCGTCATACTGAGTAAGAACAAGTACCTTCGTCTTGGGGAACTCCTTGTTTATCCGGTGGGTGGCTTCCAGTCCTCCCATTATAGGCATAGCTATATCCATGAGCACCACATCAGGAGTCAGCTCCCTGACCATCTTCAGCGCCTGGTTCCCATTGGCGGCCTCACCCACTACCTCAATATCGCCAGCAAGGGCAAGTAGAGCACATATACCATCCCGCACGATGGTGTGGTCATCAACTACCAGTACCCTAATTTTCTGCATCCTCACCATCCCAGAGAATGGGCACTTTTGCCCAGACAGTGGTTCCCTTGCCCGGTTGGGACTCAATCCCGCTGGTGCCACCAAGTAGGCCGATTCTTTCTCTCATACTGAATAACCCGCGGCCTCGCCCGCTCTCCTCAACGTCTATAATTTCTGATACGTTAAATCCTTCCCCGTCATCTTTAATGCTCAGCGAGAACTCATCGGGCTGATATTCCAGTACGATGGTAGCCTCCTTTGCCTTGGAGTGCTGGGCAATGTTGCCGATGGCTCCCTGGACGAAGCGGAAAAGTGCGGCTTCAACATCGGAAGGAAATCTTCTCTCAGCCCCTCTGATATCTACTGATACATTAATTTCCAGGGGTCTAAGCCTGGTCTCAGCGTACTGGCGAACCGCAGGGACTAACCCCAGTGTATCTAATAAAGCAGGGCGTAGATTGGAAATTAGCCGGCTTACTTCGTTATGTACCCGTACTGTTAATGCCTGTACCTTCTTCAATCCATCAATAAACTGGACATCCTGGTTGCCAGATATCGAGTACATTTCTATCAACGCCTGTAACTGAAGCGCTATCCCAGATAGGGACTGACTGGTTTCATCATGGAGTTCCCGGGCAATCCTCCTCCGTTCCTCCTCTTCTGCTACCAGGTTTTGCCGCGCGAGTTTACGCAGTCTTTCCCGGGCTGTTCTCAGTCGTTCATATAGCCTAGCCTGCTCAATAGCGATTCCAAGCTGGTCGCCGATAGCATAAAGTAATTGCATATCATTGGTGGTAAAGCGACGTGGCATTCGACTGGCCACATTCAGGACGCCCAGGACTTTGTCCTTGGCCCTGAGTGGAACGCAAATAAATGCCTTCAAGCCTTCAGCGACAACCAGCTCGCGTTGAGCCACGTGCGGGTCTGATGAAATGTCTTCCAGGAGGACCGCTTTGCCGGTTTGTGCCACACTGCCCGTAATTCCTTCACCTACACCCACGCGTATTTTTTCCACGAATTCTTTGCTCAGACCTCGGTGGACATGGTGGACAAGCGTTTGTGTTGGTTCGTCAATGAGCAGGATTTCGCCCTTGGTGCCGTTCATGATGTCCAGGGTACTGTCCAGGCCAACGCCAAGAATGGCGTCCAAATCCCACAGACCACTAAGCGCCGCTGAAATACGGCTTAACGCAAGGACCTCAGGCTGATGTCCCTCTGCTTTTACCTGTGACCGGCGACCTGCTGAGCTATTAGACTTATGCGGCCCCATATTCCCGGAACCTCGCTTAAGCTCTTAGTGCTTGACTCGTATAGATTAGACTATATCAAAGTTGGGGACTTGTCAAACTGGGTCGCCGACGATGGAATCGGCCAGCATATTATTCTCCTCTGGCTGTGCACAGTCATTAGTATGATGGAGTTATGTTTCTTTATAAATCTATAAATGAGTAATTGCGCAATTACGTATTACCTTCTATTAGCGCAGTTTTCCAGGCGTTCGAGTCCGCAGACATTACAGGGATTATTGCGGCAATCAGGCGTCACTATACCCTGCCGGGCGCGTTCAAATTCATTCTTTAAAAAAGTGTCGGTTATGCCCGTATCGATATGAGACCAGGGGAGCACTTCATCGAGAGAACGCTTGCGGTAGACATAGAAAGCGGGTTCCAGCGCATTATCGGAGAAGGCGCGGAGCCAGTTGCTATAATTGAAATGCTCGTTCCAGGCATCGAACTTGCAGCCCAGTTCCCAGGCACGGTAAATAACTTTGCCGAGGCGGCGGTCTCCCCGCGACAGGGTGGCTTCCAGCAGGCTGGTTCTGGGGTCGTGCCAGGAAAGGCGAATCCCTTTGCGTTGCAGGCCCTGCTGGAGAATTTCGTGCCGGGCGGTCAACTCTGTTTCCTCTATCTGGGTGGTCCACTGGAAGGGAGTGTGGGGCTTGGGGACAAAGGTGGCGACGCTCACCCGTATTATCGGCTTTTTACCGCTGGCCTTTTTACCCTCGGCGCGGACTTTATTCACCAGCTGGACAATACCCTCGACATCCTCGGGGGTCTCGGTGGGCAAGCCGACCATAAAATACAGCTTAAGTTTGGTCCAGCCGCGCTTGAAGGCGGTGGCGGCGGTTTCCAGGAGGATGTCTTCCGTCAGTTCCTTGTTGATAGATTGCCTCAGCCTCTCGCTGCCGGCTTCGGGGGCAAAGGTGAGTCCGGTGCGGCTATGGGTGGGGAGCGAGTCCACAAGGTTGATAGAAAGATTATCCAGGCGGAGGCTGGGCAGGGATAGGGCAAGCTTGGGGTAACACCGGCACAGGCTGGCTACAAGTCCTTCAATACCGGAGTAGTCAGTGGTGTTCAGGGAAACGAGCGATATTTCATCATAGCCGCAGTTGGTGATGAGTTCCCCGGCTGCCTGGAGCACCTCCTCGTGGGGGCGTTCACGAACCGGTCGGTATATCATGCCAGCCTGGCAGAAGCGGCAGCCGCGACTGCATCCCCGCTGAATCTCTATGGCGCCCCGGTCATGGATTACCTCCAGATAAGGTACCACCGGATGGGTGGGCGGGGGCGGTAGTTGCGTGACAATCCGCCTTTGAATAACGGGTTTAACTTCGGATAAGGCATGGGTGATGCTTACCGGCAGGCCATCGGGCTGATATTTCACATTGTAAAAGCGTGGTGAGTAGATACCGGGAATCCCGGCCAGGCTATGCAGCAGTTGTTTTTTCCCTGCGTTTTTTACATCCCGGTAGACATCTAAAAACTCAAGCAGCACTTCCTCGCCGTCGCCGATGATGAACAAATCAATGAAATCAGACATAGGCTCAGGATTGAGGCAGCAGCTTCCCCCAGCGATTATCAGGGGGTGGGAGTCATCTCTTTCTGAGGAGAGTACGGGGATTCGTGCCAGGTCCAGCATATTCAGTACGTTGGTATAGGTTAGCTCGTAGCCGAGGGAAAAGCCGATGATGTCGAATTCCTTGAGCGGGTGCCTGGTTTCAATACTGAACAGGGGGATATTACGCTGGCGCATGGCGGCTTCCATGTCTACCCAGGGGGCGTAAACCCTCTCGGCGAGGACATCCGGCTGGTGGTTTAGAAGGTCATAGAGGATGGGTATAGCCATGTTGGACATACCTATTTCGTATGTGTCGGGGTAGGCTAGCGCTATTTTGATGGGAATGCTGTCCCAGTTTTTGGTGACGCTGTTCCACTCGCCGCCGGTATAGCGTCCCGGCCGGTTTACCTGATGCAGCATATCGTTGTTGAGCAAGATAACCTCCAGACTATCAATTATAGGTGTTAGCCGTATTGAGGCGCAAATATAGGGGGAGTGCCGAGGCACGGAATTGAGGAATTGCGCAATAACGCAGTTACGCCCCGCCCCGTTTTCCCCACGCCCCCATGCCGCCCCGCTGGCTTCTTTTTTCCCACCCGGGCCCGCCCTCGGCGCATTCGCTACTTAGGCCGAAGGTTGTGCCCCCTGCCACACCAAAATCCCTCTCTAACTCTCCCTTTATGGAAGGGAGAGGATGATTGTGCAAACTCGTATATCAACGCCTTGGCCCAATCTGTCTCCCTCCTTCGTAAGGAGGGAATAAGGGAGATTTTGATCCACGGGATAAGCCATAGATGTAACTGGGTGGTGGGTGGGAATAGATAATAACCGTAAAGAAAGAGGGGGCGTTCAAACCCCCTCCCGAATTATACACAATTGCGCCGTTGCGAGCCAAAACGAACTTCACTAGTATTTATAGTTAATCGACTTTATCATGTCTGTCATGTCCCTGAGCTTGGAATAAGACTCCTGTTGCTTCTTCAGGACCTTTTTGTATTCTTCAGGTTGCTCTTCAACTATTATAGGCGCATTAGTATTACGTTTTTTTGCTTTTTGTTTACGCATAACGCAGCCTCCATGGTAATTATACCACGGCTGTCTACACCTCTCGGAACTCACCCTCTACCGTGCCTTCGTCCTCGCCGCCCTTGCCGCCTTCATCGCTGGGGGGAGGTTCCTCACCGGGTGGCGGTGGTGGCGGCTGCTGTTGCTGATAGACAGCCGTGCCTATCTTCTGCATGGTCTCGTTAAGCTCCTGAGTGGCCTTTTTAATAGCCTCGATATCGGTGCCGTTCAGGGCTGACTTTACCGCGGCAATCTTTTCCTCGGCTTCGGTATTTAGGTCAGCCGGGATTTTATCTTTGTTGTCACGGAGCAGCTTTTCCGCCTGATAGGCGAGGGTATCCGCCATGTTCTTGGCTTCTATCTCGTCGCGGCGCTTGCTGTCCTCGGCAGCGTGAGCCTCCGCTTCTTTCTGCATCTTAGCCACTTCTTCCTTGGAGAGTCCGCTGGAAGCAGTGATGGTTATCTTTTGCTCCTTGCCGGTGCCCTTGTCCTGAGCCCTGACGTTGAGGATGCCATTAGCGTCAATATCGAAAGTGACCTCAATCTGAGGCATACCTCTCGGAGCTGGCAGGATGCCGTCGAGCATGAACCGCCCCAGCGTCCGGTTATCGGCAGCCATGGGACGCTCGCCCTGCAGTACGTGAATTTCAACGCTGGGCTGGTTATCCGCCGCCGTGCTGAAAATCTGGCTCTTGGCGGTGGGGATGGTGGTATTACGCGGGATGAGCGGCGTGGCGACACCGCCGAGGGTCTCGATGCCTAATGTGAGCGGCGTCACGTCGAGCAGTAGTACGTCCTTGACCTCTCCCTTGAGCACGCCTGCCTGTATGGCGGCGCCGACGGCGACCACCTCGTCGGGGTTGACGCCCTTGTGCGGCTCCTTGCCGAAGAACTCCTGTACCTTCTGCTGCACCAGCGGCATGCGGGTCTGCCCGCCCACCAGAATTACCTCGTCAATCTGGGCGGATTTTTTACCGGCATCGTCCAGCGCCTGTTTGCACGGACCGATGGTCTTTTCCACCAGGTCCATTACCAGCTGCTCCAGCTTGGCGCGCGTCAGCGTGATGTTGAGGTGCTTGGGGCCGCTGGCGTCGGCGGTGATAAACGGGAGGTTCACCTCGGTCTGCTGGACGGTAGATAGCTCCACCTTGGCCTTTTCGGCGGCTTCCTTCAGTCGCTGTAGCGCCGTCTTGTCCGACCGGAGGTCGATTCCCTGGTCCTTCTTGAATTCATCGCAGAGCCAGTCCATAATCCTCTGGTCGAAGTCCTCGCCGCCCAGGTGGGTATCGCCATTGGTGGACTTCACCTGGAAGGTGCCTTCGCCCAGCTCCAGTATGGAAATATCGAAAGTACCGCCGCCCAGGTCGTAGACAGCGATGGTCTCGTCGCTCTTTTTATCCAGTCCGTAGGCCAGCGAAGCGGCCGTAGGCTCATTGATGATACGCAGCACCTCCAGTCCGGCAATCTTACCGGCGTCCTTGGTCGCCTGGCGCTGGGCATCGTTGAAGTAAGCCGGCACGGTGACAACGGCCTCGGTCACCTTGTCGCCGAGGTATGCTTCAGCGTCAGTCTTCAGCTTTTGCAGAATCATGGCCGATATCTCGGGCGGGCTGTATTCTTTGTCGCCCATCACCACGCGAACGTCGTTATTCGCCGCTTTAGTCACTTTGTATGTCTTACGCTTGGCGTCTTCCTCGACGGGAAGCTCGCGTCCAGCCGGCTCTCCGTATTTACGACCCATAAAGCGCTTGATGGCGTAGATGGTGTTTTCCGGGTTGGTAATGGCCTGCCGCTTGGCAATCTGGCCTACCAACCGTTCCCCGTTTTTGTTGACGGCTACCACCGAGGGTATGAGGCGGCTGCCCTCGGAGCTAGTAATGACGACGGGCTCTCCCCCCTCCAGCACCGCCACCTCGCTGAAGGTTGTGCCCAGGTCTATGCCTACTGCTTTACCCATTTACTCTTCCTCCTTTATATCTCCTTCGCCGTTACCCACCACAACTCTGGCAGGCCGGAGGAGTTTATCATGCATCATGTAACCTTTTTGAAATTCCTCGACAACTATGCCTTCTTCACCTTTATCCTGCCTTAACGCCTCGTGGTAATTGGGGTCGAAGGCTTCCCCCACAGCCTTTATCGGCTTGACTCCCTGCCCTTCCAGAATGGTCTTGAACTTATGCGCTACCAGCCTGACGCCTTCCACCCAGTCATGCTTTTTATATTTGGGTGGAACGGCATCGAGGGCGCGCTCCAGGTCGTCAATGACGGGCAGGAGGCTGAGGATAAGGTTGGCGGTGGCGTAGCTG
>Ga0315537_1002526_pt1 | contig 13972 bp, 20 predicted proteins | sample SalMarSW160270MG_FD_203091 | JGI IMG/M metagenome (GOLD analysis project Ga0315537, IMG submission 203091) | Salt marsh sediment microbial communities from the Plum Island Ecosystem LTER, Massachusetts, United States - Salt Marsh Sediment SW1602-70 ... | reverse complement strand
ATTTCCCTGCCCAAAAACAAGAGGGTATCTCAGGGAAAAATTCTGGGCCATTCTTACCAGTGCATCATACACCGCAGAGTCTCCGTGGGGATGAAATTTACCAATTACATCCCCGACAATTCTCGCACTTTTTTTTGTCTGGGTTCCCGGCTTCAAACCCATCTGATTCATAGAATATAAAATCCTTCTCTGCACAGGTTTCAAACCGTCCTCCACACTCGGAATAGCACGACTAACAATAACACTCATCGCATAATCCAAATAAGCTTTTTTCATTTCTCCTGAAACTTCTGTGTCATAAACTCCTTTTTCAGTTTCCTTCAAATCTTTAATATTTTCTTCTGGTGTCATTTTTTATTTGTTTTTGAATTAATTTTAATTTATTCTTATCAATTTCAGGAAAAATATCTGATTCAAATCCACATTCTTCACACTTCCAAGGCTGAGGAGCCCCTAATGCAAGCGAACCATAAATCTTCTTTACAACTTTATCGCTTCCGCATTTTGGGCAAAATTTTATCTTCTTACTTTTCATTTTCCTCATTCTTCTCCTCAAATTTTTTAACTAAATCTGAAGATGATTGAATTTTCTTTCCAAGTCCATCTACAATTTTAATTCCAAGCTCTCTGCAAACTTTTGCTTCTGGTATTTCAGAACTGAACCTGTCCCCGCCTTTTGCAAAAATGATTTCATTTCCAGCATACTTTTCTGCGATTGCTCTAATTGACTCGCACACAGTCCTGTCCTTATCAATTGAGACAAAAACCTCGTCAACAAATTTCAAAGCTTCTAAAATTTTTTTCTTTTCTTCCAAAGGCATAAAAGCCTTTCCTTTTTTCAACTCACACTGCTTGTCATTATTTAAAATTATCACAAGTTTGTCTCCTAATGGCTTTGACAATTTCATACATTCAAGATGCCCGACGTGCAACGGGTCAAAGTAACCAGAATTTATAACTATTTTCATGCAACGTCCTCCCCTTTGTTGTCTAAGTATTTCATAAACTCTTCTTCATTTAATTTTTCTTCTTTTATGCCTGCTCCTTTCCACCCGCACTTTTTACATTCCCATTCTTTTCCTCCACCTTCTTCAGCATCGCTGTTACTTAAAACAAGTCCAACATTATCGCTTCCGCATTTTGGACATTTTCGAATTTTGAAAGTCTTTCCTTTTTTCTTCTCATCTGAAATTCCTTTGGCTTTATTATAATCAGCCTCGCTGTCATAACCTTCTAAAACCCATGCAGGTGTTTTTAATTTATTTTTTGTCATTTTTAGTTCCCAGAAATTTATTTAATTCAGCTTTTACTTTTTCAAATATTTTCCTGTGCCCTTCTGTATTTGGATGAAGTCCGTCGTGTAAATCATTTTTAGAAAGAACATCTCTAATTTTAATATAATGAACCCCTTTGCTATTGCAAATATCTCTTAACCTCTCTTCATATTCTTCTAGATTCTTATTTTCCCAAAAATCTTTTGCATTCTTCCATGGTTTAGTTTTTTCTTCATCAACAATAGAATATCCTAGAAAAAAAATTTCATCTGAATAATTCTTCGCTATATTTATCATCTCCATTAGATTATTTCTATAATCCTCAATTTTAATTTTTCTATTTGATTTCTCTCCTACACCTCTCGCATCATTTTTTCCTATTGAAAAAATAAAAAGATAATTATCCGGTTCTATTTTCTCTATTATATTCATTTGTTTTTCTAATCTAAACAAAATCCCTCCTGTGTCATCAGAAGAGATTCCAAAATTGTATACATAATATTTTACTTCAGGTCGCATATTAAGATAATGTGCCTTCAATCTTTCAACCCACCCCCCTTTCTCCAAATCAAAAGCCCCCCATGCGATACTATCCCCAAAAACCAATATTTTCGTCATTTCAAATATCCAAACTAGCCTCCTTTGCATTTTCTTGTATAAATTCCCTGCGAGCCTGAACATCGTCTCCCATAAGCATTGAAAAAGTATGATCCGCCTCTACAGCGTCTTCAATAAATATTTTTTTTATTTTTCTCGTCTTGGGATTCATGGTTGTTTCCCATAACTGAGTTGAACTCATTTCTCCTAACCCTTTAAATCTTGTTATGTTTGTTGTTCCCAATCTTTCATTAAGTTTCTTAAGTTCTTCTTCAGAATAAACATAATAATCTTTTCTCTTTCTAACTCTAAACAGCGGAGGAAGAGCAACATAAATGTTTCCATTCTTAATTAACTCAGGCATAAATCTAAAAAAGAATGTCAAAAGGAGAGTCTTAATATGCTCACCATCAACATCTGCATCAGTCATAATTATTACCCTGTTGTATCTCAACTTCCCGATATTAAACTGTTCCCCGACACCTGTTCCGATTGCAGTTATCATATTTGCTATTTCTTCGCTTGAAAGTGCTCTAACAGGATTTGATTTCTCAACATTTAGAATTTTTCCTTTCAAAGGAAGTATTGCCTGATTCTCTTTGTCCCTCGCCTGCTTCGCACTGCCCCCTGCACTCTCCCCCTCAACAAGATAAAGCTCTGTCTTTCCGGTTTTTTTATTTGAACAATCAGCAAGTTTTCCAGGCAGACCGCTTAAAGAAAATGCGGTTTTTCTTCTCACCAAATCCTTGGCTTTTTTAGCAGCCAGTCTCGCCTTTGCAGAATCCAATGCTTTTGATGTAATTCTTTTGGCAACACTTGGATTTTCTTCAAAAAATTCGGACAAAGCAGAGGTAACAACAGAATCAACAAAACCTTTTATTTCAGAATTTCCGAGCTTTGTTTTTGTCTGCCCCTCAAACTGGGGTTCCCCTGTCTTAATGCTGACAATCGCAGTAATCCCTTCACGGACATCCTCCCCAGAAAGCAGTCCATTTTTCAACAAACCTTTTTTCTTTGCATAATCATTAAGAACCCTCGTCAAAGCTGTCTTAAAACCAGAAACATGAGTTCCTCCCTCTACAGTATTTATCGTGTTCACGAAACCAAAAATATTTTCCTGATAACCTTCGTTATACTGAACAGAAACTTCCACAACAGTGTGATTCATTTCTCTCTTAAAATAAATTGGCTTATGAAGAACCTCCTTGGATTTATTAATCCATTTCACAAATTCCATCAAACCGCCTGCAAAAAAGAATTCTTGTTTTTTATTTTTATTTTTATCTTCTAAATAAATTCTTAAACCAGGATTCAAAAAAGCAATTTCCCTGAATCTTATTTCCAAAACTTTGTAATCAAATTCAAGAACAGAGAAAATTTTGTCATCCGGAAAAAAAGTAACTTTTGTTCCAGTGTCTTCCTTGCCGCATTTTCCTATAATTTTTAATTTTGTTTTAGCGTCGCCCCTTGAATATTCCTGTTGGTAAATCTTTCCTTCTCTTTTTATTTCAACAAAAAATTTTTTTGATAAAGCATTGACAACAGAAATCCCCACACCATGCAACCCTCCTGAAATAACATAAGATTTTTTATCGAACTTTCCACCGGCATGCAATTTTGTCAGGGCAACCTGGACAGCAGGAATTTTATATCTGGAATGCATTTCAGTTGGTATGCCTCTTCCATTATCTGAAATTGTGACAGAGCCGTCTTCATTAAGTGAAACCTCTATTTTACTGCAATACCCGGCAAGTGCTTCATCAACAGAATTATCAACACCTTCATAAACCATATGATGCAAACCATCCTTCCCAGTAGAACCAATGTACATCGCAGGCCTTTTCCTGACCCCTTCTAATCCTTCAAGAACTTTAATTGATTCTGCATCGTATTTGGTTTTTTCTTCCATTTTCTATTAGACAGCTCTCACTAAAAGTTGATGATTTTTGATCAATTTTTTTGACAAAAATTCAGATATTTATATTAAGTTTAAGTCAATTATCTTTATAAATCTTTCTACTAAAAAAAGCAGTTTATCGTCGGTAAAAGTTAGAAAATAGTTTTTATTTGCTTCTACTTTAAATTTCTTCTTTTTTCTTCTTTTTAGAAATCCAACGAACCTTTCGTCTCTTCATCAGCATATTTTTTCTGCATTTTGAAGAGCATAAATAATTAATCTTTCCACTATTCATAACCAATGTCAATCCTTTATGAACATCATACTCTTTCCCGCAATAAACACATTTAGGCATCTTAAGTATAAGCTCCCTTCGTAACTTTTGATTTAATTCTTCGGGCTTCAATTTCAGTTTCCCTGAGCATCAAAACATCTCCAGCCCTTACAGGACCTTTAACATTTCTCCTCATCGCCCTCCCCTTATCTCTCCCTTCCTGAACATTGCATTTGACTTGCGTAATCTCTCCCCTAAAACCAGTTCTTCCTATAATCTCCTCTACAATTGCAGGGACTACTTCCCCCAAAATCTTCTCGCTCCCTCTAGAACCAGTCTGTTTTCCCTGTTTAATTTTTTGTTCTTTCATTTTTCGTTATTAATTACTCCTCGCTTCGCTCGTCGAATATAAAATTAATTAATAGTTTTTATTTCCCGTATCATCCCTTCTCTTTAATGATTCTTGAACTCTCAAATGTAATCCTATAACTTGTGAATTTAAATATCTCGCATGTTCTTCAATTAATTTATATCTGTTCTTCATTAACTCCATAATCTAATCTTCCAACCATTTTATTTCAGCCCCTCAATATCTCCCTCAGCTTCCCCTGCTTCTATGACTGCGACAGATGATGCTGAAACAGGAATACCGACGGCAATTCCCAGTTTCTGCTTGCTGTCAACTTCCTGACATTTTATTTTCTTTTCCTTGCATAAAACAGGAATATGCTGGACAATCTCCTTCGGCTCAACATCAGAAGCATAAACAACAAACTTTGCAGTTCCTCTCTCAATCGCTTTAGTAACTTCGTTAGTTCCCTTCTCAATCTTCCCTGTTCTTTTTGCTTTCTCAATTATTTGATATATGTCTGCCATTTTAATAAAATACGAGGAATAAACATCCTCATTTCATTGGACAAATTAATGAGAAAAAATTGATTTATAAACTTTACTTCCAACCAACATCGACTTCATCAGTTCTCTGCCTTGGTTTTATGTCAAGTTTGTCAAGTTCTTTTGGATAATAAATTAAACCAGTTTTTATCTTACTAATTTCTCCGCGGGCGGGCGGGGGAGATGAAGATAAAGACTTAAACATAATCTCTCCCAAATAAGCAATCATTGCCCCGTTATCGACGAGCAGAGAATTATCAGGAACAAACATTCTTGTTTTTTCAATTCTGTCTTCGCACATTTTCTTGCACATTTCCTGAAGCCGTTTGTTACAGGCAACACCCCCGCCCAAAAGCAGTTCTTTTTTTCCAGTATGTGCCAAAGCTCTTTCTGCTGTTTCGACAAGCATAGCGAAAACTGTCTCCTGCATTGAATAAGATAAATCTGACAGGTCATATTTTTTAGATTCAATCTTTTGTTTCAGATTAGTTAAAATTCCTGAAAAAGCAACGTCCATTCCTTTCACTTTATAAGGAATCTCCACATACTTGCTTCCCTTATCTGCCAGTTTTTGTATAGCAGGACCTCCGGGAAAACCTATCCCGGCACATCTCGCGAAATTATCAATAAAGTTCCCGACGCCAATATCTAAAGTCTCCCCGAATATCCTGTACTTTCCGGCTTCATAAGCAATTACCTGCGTGTTTGCTCCAGAAGCATAAAGCATAACAGGGTCTTTGGCACCAGTAATTCTTCCGATTTCCAGATGAGCAATGCAATGATTAACAGGAACAATTCGTTTTTTCAGTTTTTTGGAGAGTTCTTTAACAAACTTCATGCCTTCTAACAAGCAAGGAGCAAGCCCGGGTCCCTGCGAAAAAGCAATAGCGTTTATTTCCTCTTCTTTAATTCCAGATTTAGCTAATGCCTCAAAATAAATTTCGTTTTTATTTTCAAAATGGTGCTTCGCAGCTTCAACAGGAATTATCCCCCCTTTCTCTGTAGTATAACTGCGTTTAACATTTGCCAGAATTTTTCCATTTGAAACAATTCCAATTCCAAAAGTATGTGCTGTTGATTCTATTCCTAAAATAATGGACATAATTATATCCCTCCAATTAGATTTATAAAATCTTTCCCTTTATTACTTTTATGGAAGAGATTTCTTTAGTATGCCTAGCTGCAGGAATGTCAAAAAGATTTGGGGGAAAATTAAAACAATTTGCAAGAGTGGGAAAAAACAACAGAACACTTATTGAGTGCATTATCAATCAGTCAATCCCTTCAGGGATTAACAAGATTATTTTAATAGTAAGAAAAGAGACAAAAGAAAAATTTAAGAAAATCTTTAAAGAAAAATATAAAGAAATTCCTGTTTATTATGCGATTCAGAAGTATGACAAAGAGAAAAGGGAAAAGCCATGGGGAACAGGAGATGCTGTTTGTTCTGCTAAAAAATTAATAAAAGAACCTTGCATAATCTGCACTGGAGACGATCTGCCGGGAGAAGGAACATTTAAAATTTTAATGAAGCATTTAAAAAATAAAAAGACAGAGGCGACGGTTGCAAAAAAATTAATTGAAATGCTTCCAAAAAAAGGGAAGGTAAACCGGGGAATTTTCAAAACTATGGCAGGAAGGGTCATTGGTGGAGAAGAAGTGTGCGGAGTTAGCAGATGGAACCTAAAAGAAAAAAGATTAAAAAAAGAAGATCTGGTCAGCATAAGCATTTTTGCATTACATCCTGAGACAATTATATTGTTAGACGAAAAGTTAAAGGAATTTAAAGGAAAAAATGAAAAAAATAAAATAATTGAGTTCTATTTGAATATCGCTCTTATAAATTTAATAAAAGAAAATAAAATACAAATGGAAATTTATCCTACGAAAGAAAAGTGGATTGGAATAACGAACAAAGAAGATGAAAAAATGGCAAAGGAAGAGTTAAATAAAAAATAATAAAATATAAATAAAAAATAAAAACTTTTTATCTTCTTTTTTTCTTTTTAGCTTTCTTTTTTACTGTCTTTTTCTTGGTAGCTTTTTTCTTCTTTTTTCCACCACGAGCCATTTTTGCTTCACAGATATTCCCTTTGCCGTCTACATAATAAAGATGCCCAGGTTTTCTCTTAACAATCAGCTTGTGAATTATTTTTCCCATTGTTGTTTTAAATTGGTGTTATAAAATTCTAAAAAGATTTTTATAACAATCCCCCTTTTTTACCTCCTTTTAATATTATAACATTATATAATCAAATCTCTTTTTAAACTTTTCGTATCACCGACGAGAAGTTCAACAATTTATTATATTTTTTATTAATCGGAATTTCAATAAGTCTGCGAAATTTTTTTTTAGGCAAAACATAAAACTTCCATGGTTCCACTGTTCTAATTTCAATCACATGATTTTTATCGTCGAGCCAAAGGGCAACAAAAGGAAAAAATACAAAACAGGAATGAATTTTCAATCTTCTCAATTTTTTAAAATCAAGCAATAATAGTGCAGGAGCATTTTCTCTTCGGCGAAACATCAAACCCCTAAACGCTCCAAACAAGTTGCATTTTTTCACATCAAGAGAAATTTTTTTATTTTTGTAATTAAAATTTATTTCCATTTTTCTTTTCCTCTTTTTTCTCCATGTATGCATTAAACATTAAATTTACATTTTTGTCTGTAACAAAATCATGGTGCCTGAATCCTCCACCAAAAGTTTTCGGTATATGCATTAGTTCATGGATTATGGTTTTTACTTTCTCTTCTTCTGAAAGTTTATCAAATTTTTCAGATAAAAATTCAAGTGTATAAACAGCTACAACCCCTAAAGCTTTTTGCATTAGTTTCCCCAAAGCATGACATCTGGCGATAGTCCTTTTTGTTGAACTTCCATAACTCCTGAAACACCTCACTCTTTCAACTTTTATGTGCGGGAATAATAATCTTGAAATTTCTTCTGCTTTTTTCTGAATCTCTGGAGCAAATTCATATCTCATATAAAAGAATCAATAATAATCTTTATATAACTTATTCTTATAACTTAATTATGCTCAAAAAAATAAAAGATAATATCTGGCAAATGACTTTCACAGAATTCGGCTCTTGTGTTTATTTAATCAAACTCAAAGGAAAAAACATTTTAATTGACACCAGCTCTCCTCAAAATATTGAAGAATTAAAAAGGGAATTAAGAAAATTGGAATTAAAACCAGAGAATATAGATATAATCATTCTGACTCATAATCATTGGGACCATACAGGAGGAATTTTATTATTTCTAAATTCAGAAATATACGGGAGCAAGAAAGATTTTGGCGAGAATTTAAAAGACATAAAAAAATTAAGGGTTCCTGAATTAAAAATTATTGAAACCTCAGGGCATACAAAAGGGGGAATTTGCATTCTTTACGACGATGTTTTATTTTCAGGCGACACACTTTTTCATAGAGAAACTTTTGGGAGAACAGATCTTCCTGGAGGTTCTGAACAAGACATAAAAAATTCTCTGAAAAAAATAAAGAAATTAAATTATAAAATTTTGTGCCCAGGACACGGCTATGAATAAACCTCAACAATCTTATTTCTCGACGTAAAACCAGATTTTATTCTTACTTCTTTTCCAAAATATTTTGCTAAGAATTTTACTAATTCCTTATTAGCCTTATTATTTTCAGCAGGAGATTTTAATTTTACAATGTAATAATCTTCCTTCATCTCAATATTCTGTTCCCTGCAATTTGGCTTAACCTTAATTTTTATTTTCATTTAATTAGATTCCATAGTCTTTCAAAATAATCTTTAAAGGTTTTAAATACCTCTCTATTTTCAATAGTAATAACAAAAGGATTATCTTTACTAGAATAAATAATTACATTTCCATCAAATAAAGTAATACTAACAGGATTATCAAGATTTTTTAAAGTTTTAATCGGAACATTGTGCTTTTTATAAAAATTACTTAATAATTTCTCATTTTTTTCAGAAGTTATCAATTTTCCTTTAATTCTTTTCTTATTAAATTCTTTTAAATAATTAGGATAGTCATATTCAAGTTTACTCAATATATCTAAATTTCCTCCACCCCCAAAAGTATCAAAATACTTATATTCTAAAAATTTCCTTATATATGTTTTTAATCCTGATTTTCCCTCATAAACTTTAACTGAAAATTCATCTTTTTTAGATTTTTTTAATGAATTTATTTCATTTACAATTTTAACTGCTTTTTGTCTTTTTTCTTCAATTCCTTTTAAGATATTTTCAGGATCAGAAGGTAAATAATATCTTTTATTATTTTTTTCAATAAATCCAATTAATCCTTTTTTAATTAAACCATCTAAAATACCATAAGTAAAAGACCTGTCAAGATGAAGATTTTTTGAGACCCCCCCAGCTGTTTGATTAGGACTTTTTAATAATTCTAAAAATACTTTTGCCTGATTTTCAGTTAATCCAATTTCTACAAGCTCCCTTATTTCCATATTAAAATGAATATCTTGAGCTTATAAATGTTGTGGCTGTATACTACAACTATAATTTAAATAGACTAAATAATAAGGAATTATTACAATGTCAAGAATGTATAAATTATTTGGGAAGGTAAAAACAGTAGAAGATATAGGGAGATCCTTAAGAAAGAAAGGAATTAAAACTGCTCATATAGATGTAAGGCAAAATCAAGAAGATCAAGCTTATGAAGTTAGGCTCTCCTCAATAGATGGAGCAAGAGTATTAAGCAGACACTATGCAACAGATAAACTAAAATCAGTATCTTTTGGAGGAGGTCCAATTGATGAAGGAAGAGCACTAGCTTATGCTCTTATTGATGCGAATGTATTAGAACAATATGATATTGAAATTGATACATCACAATTAATAGCAAGAGCCAAAGGAATAATCTCTTTATTAGAACCCTTACATAATTTAGGAAGATGACTAATTACTTTTTCACAGGTCTCTCCTTCAGCCATACTTCATAGTTATTCTCACTAATTTTCTGACCTCGTTCTTAGAATAATCTGTGTGAACTCTAATTTTTATTTTCATTTAAAAAAATTATCTGCAGATAATTTCCAGTGCATCTCTATGCTTCATCTTATATTCTCTGCCAACAATTCTTTTTGTTCTTGCATCTATTGCTCTAATAAAATTATCCCCAAAATCAGTATGCAAAAAATAAGCAAAATCCAGAGCAGTAGACCCTTCTGGCAGCAAAAAACAATCAGGAAGAACATTTCCCTTGCTGTCTGTTAGTTTATTCGCGCCTGCAGGAAACACAGCAATATATTTCAATAAATTAAAAACAGCATAATTCAAAACAGCCTGAACTCCTGTGCCTTCAGAGAATTTATCCAAAACATCTTTCTTAATTTTATCTAAGGCTTCTTTTTGCTTATTTGTTAGCTCGCCAACAATCTTAAAATTTTTTTCACCTGGAATATAATCAATTAAATCTTTTTTTGCAGCCTCGCGTAAAGCAAGTTCAGAATCTGCAGAGCAAGGAATAATAATTAAATCAGGAAATTTCTCTTTTAATTTCTTATAATTTTCATTCCCTTTTTCAGTATCAATTTTATTTGCAGCAATAATCATTGGCTTGCTTTCTCTTCTTAGAACTGAAGCAAATTCCATTAATTGCTCATTATTCCAGGCACTTGGTTTTTTAGGAAGATTCAATTTAATCAAAACTTGTTTAACCTGCTCTTCCTTAACTTTCAAACCAGAAAACTGCTTTGCAACAGCCCCGGCAAAATTAACATCTTCTATTTCTGCTTTTCTCACAAAACTTTTCCAAACTTTCATTAAAAGATTCTTATACCATTTATTCAGCTCATTTTCCAAAAAATCAACATCTTCACAAGGGTCATAATCTTTTGTCGGTTTGCCCTCTGAATCTAACTCGCCGGAAGTATCTACGATATGAACAAAAACATCTGCCTGTCTTAGTTCATCTAAAAATTGATTTCCCAAACCTTTTCCTTCGCTTGCTCCAGGCACCAACCCCGCAACATCTATCAATTCAATTGGAACAAATCTTTTATGAGAAATGCAAAACCCATGGCTTGGGTTACATTGCGTGTTGAACTCTTTGTCAATGCAATCAACTTTAACATACCCAACACCGCGATTTGCTTTTATCGTCGTGAACGGGTAAGAAGCAATTTCAACTTCTGCCAGAGTCGCTGCTTTAAAAAAAGTGCTCTTTCCAACAGATGGTTTTCCAACAAGCCCAATTAGCATAATATTAATCTATCAAGGAATTATTTAAAATTATGTGTTCTTGTTAAGAAATTCCCCGTCCTTTTCTCCTTCTCGCAAATCTTCTAATTAAAAGAGCAACTATTACAATTAAGACCAATAAGATCATAATAATTAAAAAATAAACAATCTTTCCGAAAAAAGACAAAGGAACTTTTTCAATAACTTCAAAATGTGCACTTGAAGGGGCAATTCCTCCTGGATAAACAAGTTCAAGTCCTACAACATACTTTCCTATTGGAAGTATTCCTGTATCAAAATCCCGTTTGAAATTCATCTGCTTCTCGACCAGCAGGGTCTCACTTTTTGTCAAATAAACTTTGTTTGCATAATCCTTAATCACATAATTAAGAGTCACATCCATTCTTTCTTTGTCTCCCATGGGAATCAGAGTAACCTGTGTCTTTAATTTGTCCCCCTGTTCAACTAAATAATCCTTATTCAAAACAACAATATTCGAATCAAAAAGAGTTAAGGATATTAATATGTCTAACTGGGTTAAAATAGTTTTATCTTTAATGGTAATTGTTCTGTTTATACTATCTTTTTGGCTCCCAGCAATAAATCTAATATTAAAAATTCTACTCTGATTTGCAGGGATAATCAACGTATCATTTCCTCCTAAAATCTGAAGATAATCCCCAAAAGTGTGTGTTAAAATTACTGTTGCAGAAGTTTCTCCATTATTTTTAACAGTTATTGTTTCGTCACGTGTTGTTCCTACAGAAAGCTTAAGTGGTTTACTGGTATTCCACGAAGGAATCACAAGAATATTTGTTCCTGGTATGAACTCTCCTCCACTAGGTCCCCCTCCGCCTCCTCCACCAGCATATACACAAATTCCAGAAGTGCAAGTATAATCAGAAGCACATGTCCCGCAATTCAATGTTCCCCCGCATCCGTCGTCCCAAGTTCCGCACTCATAACCTAAACTCACACAAGTATAAGGAATGCATGAAAAAAATCCTTCTATATAAGTATCTGGATTAATTACAATGTCGTTGCTCCCGCCGGAATTTATGGAAATAACATCAGCTCCTAATGTCGGGAAGAGCAACATAATTAAAATAAAAAATACAAGTTTGTTCATAATTAAATCAGGAAAAATAAAATTTTAAATCTTTGGTTTTTTTTGTAAGCATTGGGTGTCTACACCATAAATTTTTGTAGTCACCTAAATCTCTTTTTTAGAGATTTATATTCTTTAATTAACAAATCAATCATAGGTCTTATATTATGATTCTTCTCATACTCCTGCAATGCAGAATAATATTCTTTTCTGTTCTTAAAATTAATATTAATTGGCGGGAGTTTATTTTTTATAAGAATGTTATTTAACAAAAGTCTTCCTACTCTACCGTTCCCGTCGGCAAATGGATGGATGTTCTCAAACTGGTTATGAACAACTATTGCAAGAATCAATCCAGGATATTTTTTCTTATTTTTATTGTGCCATTCAATTAATTCCTTTAATAAACTGACTATTCTTTGCTGTGGAGCCCCATAATGAATCACATTTCCAAGCCCGTCTTTTACAACTACTTCTTCATCTTCTTTTCTGAAATTTCCTGCAAAACTCTTTGAATTTTTGAAGACGATTTTATGAAGTTCCTTGATTAAATTCAGAGAAATATGCTCTTTTGTTTCCTGAATAAATTTTATTGCGTTATTTACTCCGTAAGTTTCAGCAATATCCTCTTTTGATTTTTTCGGCCACTTTCCCTTTTCAAGTATTTCCTTAACTTCTTTTTGTTCAAGTTCGCTTCCTTCTATTGCATTTGTGTTATATGTAAATAATTCCGAAAATAATCTCCATTGTTTTTCAGAAAGATGAAATACCTTTAATTTTTGATTAATTTCTAATTTTTCAACAAATTTGATTTCATCCTCAGAAAGCGGAACCTTTAAAGGATCGCTTATAATCTGGTATTGTCTTATCTCTTCAAGAATTATTTTTGTAGCTTTTGAGACTCTTTTTTTTAATTCTTCCTTGCTTATATCTTTTCCTAAAAATTTTCGAATCTTACGTACTTTTCCACCTTCTCTAAATGAATGTGCAAGATAATATTTTATCTTTTTTCCTTCTTTTCTTTTTTCAATGTACATATAATAATACAGGTGTCTACATTTATATAGTTTTCTATATTTTGTCTACACCATTTAAATATTTTTCGTTCTTGTGGACGTATACATAATTTTAAGAAATTATCTAGATTGCATAAAATAAGATATAAATTTAAAGCTATTAGTTTGTCTTTGAGAAAAATAAAATTTTAAACTTTTGCCTTGCGAATAAATAAATTGATGATTTAAAAGAATTTATTTGTTAAATTCCAATTCAGAAAAATAATTAGAAGATTATTAATAACTACTTATAACTCATAAGGACCATACATTGTACGACCATAACCTGAAGGGTTATAATCTAATACTACATAAAAAGTATTACAAGTAATAGCAGCTCTTCTATAAGGGCAATTTTCTTGAATATTACTAAAATCATCACAGCCTTTTACAAAATAATAAATAGTTCCATGGGAGTAAGGGATATCTTCATCAGCACATAAAGATTCTTTTGATGTATTATTTGGGTCATCTACAAAATATTCATTAAAAGGACTTTTAGAAAAATTATATAATTCATGTTCATCAATTATCCCTGGCTCTTGAAATTTTAGATATTCTGGAACGCCTTCTAAGATGCAATATCCATTTTCATCTATTGTTTTACAAACAGGTTCTGAAGTTTTACCAATCATCACAAAAACAATTATTATAGCAAA
>Ga0315537_1002521_pt1 | contig 13983 bp, 9 predicted proteins | sample SalMarSW160270MG_FD_203091 | JGI IMG/M metagenome (GOLD analysis project Ga0315537, IMG submission 203091) | Salt marsh sediment microbial communities from the Plum Island Ecosystem LTER, Massachusetts, United States - Salt Marsh Sediment SW1602-70 ... | reverse complement strand
AGGGAGTGATCCTGGCGGTTATTGCTTCAGGAGGAATGTTCTTCCTGTTCAAGTCTTTCAGTAAGCTCCGAGCACAATAGAGGAGATTGAGTGAATTTATGAGATTATATTTAGATTATAATAATTATATTACACTATAAGGCTAAGGCTGATGCTGAGGCTGATGCTGAGGCTATTTCTTTTTCCAATGATTCACGATGTAAAGAAAATATTGCAGCATTTTATGTTACCCGGAAAATTCATCCGGGCGACGGTGGATATTACAGGACTGATCAACGATACGTACATTGTTATCTACCGGGATGAACAGGATATCCGGTTCATTCTCCAGCGCATCAATATCCGGGTGTTCACAAAACCCATTGAGGTAATGGCGAATATTGAGACCGTTCTTAACCACCAGGCAGAGAAGATCCGGTCCGATACAGGACATCCTGATCCGGAAAGGGGAGTTCTTCAACTGATCATGACCCGGAGTGGGAAAAGTTTTTATGCTGACGAGAAAGGTGATTACTGGAGGGTATACCGGTACATTAAAAATACGAAGGTCTTTAATACCGTCGATACAGAACCACAGGCTTTTGAAGCGGCAATGGCATTTGGCAGGTTCAGCCGGTACCTGTCTGACCTGGATATTACAAAAATGCACTATACCATCCCCGATTTCCATAACATCACCATGCGGTATGGAAAATTAAAGAAGTCAGTTGAAGCAGATGTAGTGAACCGAAAGAGATTATGTGAACAGGAGATTGTTTTCGCAATAGATCATAAACACATGAGAGAACCCATTACCGGATTGCTTGAAAGGAAAGAAATACCCATCCGTGTAACACACAACGACACCAAAATCAACAATGTACTGATGGATGAACAGAGTGAGAAAGGACTTTGCGTGATTGATCTGGATACCGTCATGCCCGGAACCGTATTCTCAGATTTTGGCGATATGGTCAGGACCTTTACCAACACGCGTAAGGAAGATGATCCTCACATCGATAAGGTTGCCATGCGCCTGAACATTTTCCGTGCACTCACGGAAGGCTACCTGTCAGAAGCAAACCGTTTTCTTGAACCGGTAGAAAAAAAGCACCTGGTCTATGGAGGAAAACTGATCACCCTGATGCAGGGGATCCGGAATCTGACGGATTACCTGATGGGAGATGTCTATTATAAAATTGATTACGACGAACACAACCTCCACCGGGCGCAGAACCAGTTCGCCCTTCTAAAATCGATTGAGGAACAGGAAGACGAAATGAATGAAGTGGTTCAGCGATGCATTTAAAAACAGGTAAATGGCATCAACATTAACGTTCTGATGCTTGATTCAGGGCTATTCAATCAATGAGTCATTCAATCATCACTGCTCCCATCCGCTGAACGGATTATCAACCTCAATTCGCTCCGGACGGTTTGCCACTTCATATCCTACCATAAAAACCAATCTGGTAACTGCAAGAAATTTTTCAAAATCGATGCGGTCATAGGTATCCCTTATGGTATGATAGTCGGCATGCAGTCCTGTTGTAAAAAAAAGTGCCGGAACATCCTTGCTGGCGAAACTGAAATGATCGCTTCGGTAATACAAACGATCCGGGTGGTCCAGATCGCCAAGGGAATAATCGGGAATCAATCCCATCTTTTCAAACACCTTGTTATTTATTTCACGAAGGTCTGTACTCTGGTGTCCACCAATCACAAAAACGGTTTCCCTGTCGGTCATGAACACCGAGCTACCTGTATCGGCATCTGTTTTTACCCTGCCAACCATATCGAGGTTGATATCCACCAGTGTATTTTCAAGCGGAATGACCGGATTATTCGAATAGAAGCTTGAACCGAAGAGTCCGATCTCCTCACCGGAAACCCATAAAAACAGAATGCTTCGTTTTGGTTTTTGTTTGAGCATGGTATATGCCTCTGCCAGTTCGAGCAGTGCCGTGCTACCTGAAGCGTTATCATCTGCTCCATTGAAGATATAGTCACTTCCGCGTGATCCCAGGTGATCAAAATGTGCGCTATAGACCACCACTTCGTGTTTGTATTCCGGATCACTCCCTTCCAGGTACCCGATGATGTTGGGAACCTCCAGACGGGATTCCTCAACCCGTGCCTGTATCGTAACCTTTTTATCCGGAATAAGAAAAGATCCGGGCTTAAGTTCACGATCAATCCGGTTTTGCAGGTCTGCCAGTGTCTTGCCGGTTCCCTCCAGCAAATGTTCTGCCACCTCCCTTCCTGTCATGATCAATTTGGTAGTAACTCCGGGAATCACATTCATTTGTCCCGACTCATCATCCCCCTCCATTTTTATCGATTCGCTAAGGAACGTTCCGAATCCGGGTTGCTCATCCAGGAGATTATCATACTTGCTGTTCGGCGGGTAAACGTAGATCACCGCTTTTGCTCCGGCACTCTGGGCAGTCATCAGCTTAAAAAAGAACCGGTAAAAACCCGATATGGACACGTCCCCGATCCGGGAGTTACCCTCTTCATCCAGCGGTGCTCCATCCATGACTACCACGATCTTGTCCGTTACATCTATCCCGGAATACTCATCAAACTCCTCACCGGGAGAAGAGATACCGTAGCCTGCAAAAACAACTTCTCCTGTAATGTCGATGTTTTCCTGCGGATAAGGAAAGAAATAGAAATTTTCATTATTGATTGCTCTCGTTACTCCATCATGATCCATGGTTATCATACAGCTATCCCAAACGAATCCATTTTTTATCAGTGTATAATACTGGTAATAATCCTTATTCTCATCGATTGCTTTCAATCCCAGTTTTTTCAATTCGCCGGCAAGATACCGGGCTGCTGTATGGATGCTTGGGTCTGTAGTTGCCCTGCCATCCAGTTCGTCGGATGAAAGAAAATAGAGGTGTCCCTGCAGATCCGATATTTCAATCGAATTCAACCCCTCTTCCTGTGCAATCAGGTACTGGCTGCAGGTGAGAGCCATGAGGAGTAGTAACAGCGATTTTGCTGAAGGAATAAATATGGATTTCATTGTGGTTTCGTTTTATTATGGTATATCATGTTTGTTACAAAGAAATGGTTTTATAAAAGTAGTTATTCCCATGAATGTGACAACCAATTTTCTCCTTTTTGCAGAAATGCCTCAGCATTTCGATCTGTTCATTTTTAATTCGTAACTTGCAGAATGAAAACAATATCAACCCTTCTTTTCCTTCTCCTGTTTCTTTCAGGATGCAGCGACAGTTCTTCATTCAGGAATATTTCAAACAAGATCCAGTATGACCTGATCAATGAAGTGCTCAATCAATATGTGTTTATCCCTTATGGCGATGATGTCAGGGCGGTTGGCTACACCGGTTGTGTTTTCCAGCTTATGCCGGGAAAAGAACCGATGGATTCGATCCTGGCAATGATGAATAAGACGGAAGAGATCCTGTCACAGGAGGATGGGGAATACATGACATGGCAATTGGAACAGAACTGGAACCAAAAGATCAACCGTTCCTTGATAGACAATTACAACATCACGGTTATTAAGGATAGGGAGAGGAACCTGGATGAGCATTGCAATTCCATGCTTCTTTTCCTTTCGCCCCCTTTGTTCAGTCAGGATAAACAACACGCTGTGATATGGCAGTCGCTGGAATACAAGGATCTGAGTGCGGCTTTTCTGCTGATTCTTGAAAAGCAGAAGAATCGCTGGGTGATGATTTCGTATGAAACGGCCGATTAACCTGCGTTAATCAGCAAATATCTCTTCTAAAATTTCCTCAAGCATCCTGTTAAAGGTTTCGGGATCTTCCTTGTGGAGGAAATGACCGCACCCCTCCATAAATAGAATTTCAAACGCTATTGTATGTCTCTTTCCTGCTTCAACATTTACAGGATACATATCTGAATTTATACCGTAGATGGGTACTGCAATCTGTTCCAAAACAGGAATGGGATTGAATGCAAACAATCCCTTAAATGATCCCAGGGCAACTTCCAAGGGTGCAGCGGACATATCGTTTGCAATTTGTGCCACCAGCAGAGAATCGGCGGTTGGGTAAAACATATTACGGACAAAGTTTCTTGTGGCCTCAACAAAGTTATCCTGAAAGGGTTGTATGAAAGCATCGAGCTCATCTTCTTCGGGAATAGCCGATTCAAAATCCTGGAAGGTATCCACTCCAACAAGACCGACAACGCGATTTCCAAGGTTTTTTGCTGCGGTAAGAATTACCGATCCGCCCATTGAGTGTCCGACGAGCACAACATTTCTAAGGTCAAGTCCTTCCACAACGGCAGCTACATCTTCCCCAAACGCTTCCATGCTCCATTCCTCCCGGTTGTATCGGGATTCGCCATGTCCCGGCAGATCCACTGCCACCACCGTGTAGTTTTCAGCAAAATAGGGCACCTGGAGATCCCAGTAACTCCTGTCGCAACTCCAACCATGCACAAAAACCACCGCCTTATCTCCGGAACCCTCAAGAGAATATGCAATGGGTATTTTTTCTTTTGAATAAATGGTTGGTTCGGCAACCGGTTTACAGGCACCGAGAGCAAAGACCAATCCGGTTAACAGAAGAATTTTTACTGATTTCATGATACGACCTCCATACATTATGTATACATTTAATGTTTGGTAAATGTAATAAAAAACCACGCATGGAAAACATAAGTATTACAGATCTAACCCCCGAGCATGAAGACCGCTACTTTATCTGTCTTGAGGACTGGTCGGAGGATATGAAGGAGTCTGGGAACAGGAAACAGCTCTGGTACAATAAAATAAAGGATCGAGGATTGCGTGTAAAACTGGCGCTGGATAGCCAGGGTGTTGTGGGAGGAATGATTCAATATGTCCCGATAGAGTTTTCTGTCGCTGAAGGCAAGGATCTCTATTTCATCAACTGCATCTGGGTGCACGGATACAAGCAGGGAAGAGGTGATTTCAGAAATAGAGGGATGGGAAAAGCATTGTTAAAAGCGGCAGAAGAGGATGTAAAAGATATGGGCATGAAAGGAATTGTCGCCTGGGGATTGTCAATCCCGGTATGGATGAAAGCTTCGTGGTATAAGAAACATGGCTACAAAAAAGTCGACAGGCAGGGCATGATGACCCTGGTATGGAAACCGTTTGCAGGGGATGCCATTCCTCCAAAATGGATCAATGAGAAGAAGAAACCTGAGAGAATTCCCGGCCAGGTTACGGTAACAGCCTTTGTCAATGGCTGGTGCCCTGCTCAAAACCTGGCTTATGAAAGGGCAAAACGAGCTGCTGCTGAACTGGGAGAAAAAGTAGTATTCAGTGAAATTGATACATTCGAACCCTCAGTTTGCAGGGAGTGCGGGATGGGTGATGCATTGTTTATCGACAACAGGCAGGTTCGGACGGGACCACCTCCCTCCTACAAAAAAATCAAACGTAAAATAGAGAAACGATTAAAAAAATTAAAGATTAGATAGTTTTAAAAAAAGTTTAGTCTTTATCTTACCATTCCAATTTCCATGAAGCTACTGAACAGGATCATCATTGCAGCGATCATTCTGGTTTCCGTTTCCGGATGCAAAATCAGTAAAAAAGAGTTGAATGATACCACCTATATTGATGTATTTACAGGAGGAGTGGAAGGGTACGATACCTACCGAATACCGTCTGTTCTGACAACCAAAAGCGGCACAATTCTGGCTTTTGCAGAAGGCAGGGCAAGCCTTTCGGACCACGCAGAAAATGACATTGTTCTTAAGAGAAGCCTCGATGGCGGTTTCACATGGAGCCCCCTGGAGACCATTGCGGAGGATGGTGAACACTGTCTGAACAATCCAACCGCTGTACAGATACAGGAAACAGGCAGGATCCTGCTGATGTACCAGCGCTATTTTAAAGGATTCGACGAGCGCAAAGCAGAACCGGGGTATGATGGAGAGAAGGTTTGCCGGACCTATATCATCTGCAGTGATGATGATGGAGCAACCTGGTCTGAACCCGAAGAGGTGACGCGTGGTGTGAAAAGAGAAACGGTTGTCACAAGCACTGCAACCGGCCCAGGGATTGGCATTGAGCTTACCCGTGGAGAGCATGCAGGCAGGGTCATCATGCCGTTCAACCAGGGGCCCTATGACAACTGGAAGGTTTATGCTGCATACAGCGATGATCAAGGCACAACCTGGAAGTACGGAGAGGTAGCTCCGGAGCACTCCAAGGGGATGGGAAATGAAGTTCAAATGGTTGAAATGCCTGACGGCTCCATTCAACTTAATTCCCGAAGCGCCTCCGGTAACAAGCTGAGAAAAGTGGCATATAGCCTGGATGGTGGAGAAACCTGGTCCGGACTGGTTGACCATCCCGAACTACCGGAACCCGAATGCATGGGAAGCATCTTGCGGTTTTCCTTTACCTGGAAGAGTGACAGAAGCCGGATTTTGTTCTCAAACCCGGCATCAGAGGAAAACCGGGAAACGGGAACCATACGGATCAGTTATGATGAGGGTAAAACCTGGCCTGTAAACAAAGTGATCTGCAGTGACTCCTTTGCCTATTCATGTCTGACGAAAATCGATGGAGAAACGGTGGGGGTGCTTTACGAAACAGACAATTATGGAAAAATTACTTTTACCATTATTCCCCTTGAATGGTTAGAAGATCCAGGATACAATAAACTCTCTGGGGATTGAGAATTTAAACTTAATATCCTTTAATTTGAATCCATCATACATGGATAATTTACAAATTGCAACTTACAAACGACAAATAAATCCCAAATCACAATTTTCAAAACCGACAAAGAAATAGCATGAAAAACTATTGTTTTCTAACATTTTTACTCGGACTTATTTTGCTTTTCAGCAATTGCTCCCGGAAAGAAGGTACAATCAAATACAGCAATAATTTCGACATTCTTCCTGACAGGATTTGGGTGGGTGAGGATTTCTGGACTATCCCTCTAGAGGATTGGCAGGTTCATGAGGGCAGGCTGGAATGTACTGGGAGCAGTTCAAATATGAGAACAAATCTCATCACCTATCCGATAAAGCCCGGAAACGGAACATTTGCATTGGATGTTACCTGTGGACTACTGCATAAAGGAGATCAGGAAGGGAGTGTCGGCTTTTCGATTGGAGTGAAAGACGATGAAGATCAGGATGTTAGAGCTGCCTGTTATTTCGGCACGGGTTTAAACCTCGGGATCAGAACAGAAGGTGTTCTGTTCATTGAAGACCATACGGTCAATCTTCCCGGTGATTTCGACTGGTCAACGTTTCATATCCGTGTTGAAGGAGACTTCAGTATAAAGGGGAAAGCAATCACGGTCCGGATCATGAATGCACAAATGGAAGAGGTTGTGCAATTGAAAAAAGAGAATATGGATGAGATGGAAGGATTGATTGTGCTGGGGGTAAATCATCATGTTGCTGCTCCTTTTTCTGGCGGCCCCTCCTTCTGGTTTGATGATCTTGAAGTTTCAGGAACAAAGATCAGCTACCAGGCAGATAACCGGTTTGGTGCTATACTGTGGGCGATGTATACGAATAGTCGCAATGTATTAAAAATCACTGCCCAGCTTGCTCCGGTTTCTGTCCGGGGCAATGGTAACGTTAACCTTGAAATTGAGGAGGGTGATCACTGGAAATTTATGTCAACGGAAAAACTCAGGTTTGATTCCTATACCGCAACCTTCAGGATTGAAGACTGGGATCCCCGCCAGGAGGCAAAGTTCCGGATTTCCTATTCGGAAAACCTGATCGACGGTGAAACATCGGATTATGAATATACTGGTACCATACGCAAGGAACCGGTGGATAAACCGCTGGTTTTCGGAGGAATGACCTGCCAGTATGGCTACGGATTTCCATATACACCACTGGTAAATAATCTCCTTAAGGAAGATCCCGATATTCTGTATTTCTCAGGAGACCAGATTTATGAAGGAAACGGGGGGTATTCCATTGTCCGTTTCCCGGCTGAACATGCGATCCTGAATTACCTGGGTAAATGGTACATGTTTGGATGGGCATTCGGTGATGTAATGAAAGATAGACCGACCATTTGCACACCCGATGATCATGATGTGTTCCAGGGGAACCTGTGGGGAGCCGGTGGTCGTAAGATTGAATGGGAAGAGTGGCAGGAGTATGCCGGTACAACGGGGGGATATATTGAGCCGGCAGAGATGATCAATGTGGTTCATGCGACACAATGCAGCCACCTGCCCGACCCATACGATCCGACACCAATTGAACAGGGAATTTCCATCTGGTATACGGATATGGTATACGGGAAAATAAGTTTTGCCATTATCAGCGACCGCATCTTTAAATCAGGCCCCAAGGAAGTGGCATTCTGGGAAGAAGGTAGAAGAGACTGGATAACCGAACGGGGCATTGATCTGTCAAAGCTGGATAAACCCGGTTTGAAACTGATTGGTGACCGTCAGTTCGAGTTTTTAAGAAACTGGATGACGGATTGGAAGGGGGCAAACATGAAGGTATTGCTGAGCCAGACTCTTTTTGCCAACATACCAACACACCATGGGACTCTTGATGGTATCCTGGCTGGAGATCTGGATTCAGATGGCTGGCCGCAAACCCCTCGAAACAGGGTGGTTGATCTGTTGAGGAGATGCTATGCGTTTCATGTAAGCGGCGATCAGCATATACCACTATTCGTTCAATACGGTATCGATGATTTCAGGGATGCCGGCTGGGCTTTCTGTACACCCGCAATTACCGTTGGTTACCAACGAAGATTTCTTCCAGACCGGTTGGGCATTCCCTACCAAAACAGACCATCTCATAATCTTGACAATACCGGTGAATACATTGGTGGCATGGGACATAAAAATTATGTGTATGCCGTTGGTAATCCACCCGATAACACCCGGTCTGCACTTCGGTATGAGCGGGCTCAGCTGAGCTCTTCCGGTTACTCAATCATCACGTTCGATCCGGAATCACGGGATATCTCCTGTGATGCCATCCACTTTCTTGCCGATGCAGACCGGTTGAAACCGGAAGACCGGTTTCCCGGATGGCCCGTTACGGTAAACCAGTTTGATAATGCCGGGATAAACAGAACGGGGGATGAAATTACTGTTCAGGCAAGCGGAATTCTCAATCCGGTTCTCCTTGTCTATGATGCTGAAACGGAAGAGTTGCTGTTGAGTGTGCGGATGAAGGGAGATAAATTCTCGGGTATTGTTGAAGGTTCAGGAAGATATAATCTGAAAATCGGTGATCCTGAAACGGACCTGTGGGAGACTGTCGCAGGGGTAACAGCTGATGAGATAAAGATAAACCCGGTTGTGGTAAAGTTGTAAAATTTAGTTATGTATCGCTCCTATCTTTGTGCCATATGGCACAAAGATAGGAGCGATACATTGGTAGGCATAAGCGACGATTAAAAATCCGCTCCAGTGGAGCGGCACGTTGGTAGCACAGCAGAATACGTAAAACCACCCGCTCCGTAGGTGCGGAACAAAATAAAAAAGATACAAATGAAATTAATACCCTTCTATCAAAACCGAAGATTCTGCGTAATGATCATTTCTTTCCTGGCGCTATTATCCGCAACTGCTCAACCTCCGGATACCGAAACCGATCCCCTTGTCCTGAAAAACCTTGAAGAATGGCAGGACCTGAAATTTGGTTTTATGATGCACTGGGGACCCTATTCCCAGTGGGGCGTTGTTGAATCATGGTCCATTTGCTCCGAGGATGTACCCTGGTGCCGAAGGAACATGGACAACTATGTTGATTATGTAAAAGCCTATGAAAACCTGAAAACAACGTTCAACCCGATTAAATTCGATCCGGCAAGCTGGGCTAAACTCGCCAGAGAAGCCGGAATGAAATACCTGGTTTTTACCACCAAACACCACGATGGATTCTGCATGTATGACACCAAACTGACCGATTATAAAATTACCGATCCTGCATGTCCCTTCCACAAGCATCCGAAAGCCGACATCACCGGTGCGTTGTTTGAGGCTTTCCGTAATGAAGGATTTAAGGTTGGTGCCTATTTTTCGAAACCCGATTGGCATTCGGATGATTACTGGTGGCCCTATTTCTCCACTCCGGACAGAAATGTAAATTATGATCCTGATAAACACCCTGAGCGATGGCAACGCTTTGCGGATTACACCTATGGACAGATTGAAGAATTGATGACGAATTATGGGAAAGTGGATATATTGTGGCTGGATGGCGGATGGGTGAGGCCGAAAGAGACCGTGGATAAGGAAAGCAGAGCCTGGCTGGGATCGGAGCAATACAACCAGGATATCGATATGCCAAAAATAGCCGCTATGGCAAGAAGCAAACAACCCGGATTGATCATCGTTGACCGCACCGTTACCGGCAAATATGAAAATTACCGAACTCCGGAGCAGCATGTTCCTCAGGAGCCACCTGACTATCCATGGGAAACCTGCATGACGATGGGAGGATCGTGGTCATACAATCCGAGGGACCGGTATAAGCCCACCCGCCAGATCATCCACCTGCTGGTTGATATTGTTGCCAAAGGGGGTAATTACCTTTTAAATGTTGGTCCGGGACCCAACGGGGAGTTGCCACCCGATGCCATAAACCGCATGAAGGAACTTAGCGAATGGATGAGAATAAATGGAGAAGCGATTTATAATACAAGGCCAATTCCACCATACAAGGAAGGGAAAACATGCCTGACATCACTGAAGGATGGAACCGTTTTTGCGATCTATCTCGCTGATGAAGATGAGAGCAATCCTCCGAAGAAGATCCTGCTCAGTTCGATTAAACCGGAAGCTGGGACAACAGTAACCATGCTTGGTCATGATCATTCACTCAAGTGGGAAAATATTGGAAAAGGTATCCTGATCGAAGTTCCGGAAGAGGCATTTAAGAATCCACCCTGCAGGTATGCATGGGCGTTTAAAATCTCGGGGGCTGTTGTTGATTGAAAAAATAATTCCGGGTTTTCACGTCCGGGCTACGGAACAATGCTGGGGGCCCTTTCATCTCAAGCATCGGGGATCCTTAGTCATACCCGTATCCAACTTCATCATTCGTTAATCCTTGCAAGCCGGCAGGCTGGGATGTTCCTTGCTCTGCCATTGGCACCCCTTCGGGGGATATTCAATGATATAGATTTTATTTAAAAACAAGGATCAACGATTTTAGATTTTGGATTATTGTAGAATCAAACCGATTTTATGTTATCTTAAGCAAGAAAATATCATCACACATGAAGTTCATCCATCGAACAAGAAAATGGGTCCTTCCAGGTTTATTGTTATTCTTCATTCTTCTGTTGTTGGGGTGTCAGACAGAGCCTCTCCCACTGGACTCCGGATTTAACGAGCCAGCAGATCCGGATACCATCCATGCCACTGTCTGGCAAATGGTTCCTCCCGGTCTCCAGGGAAGCTTCGGTACGACAAATGTCCGGTTTGCAAGAAACAGACCTCCTGATATCGGGATCACGCATGATCTTGGACTTTCCGCCTGGAAAGGGGAAACGGTCAGTGCACAATTGTTACTATGGTCTTCAGAAAACATTGAAAAGGTCAGACCATCAGTAAACGGTTTGATCGATGGTGAGGGCAGGAAGATCGGAGTGGAATCGATACAGATCCGGCCGGTCAGGTATGTATTAACCGATGAATTTTCATCAGGTTGCAGCTACCGCAGTGCGGATACCATCCCCTCACATCTTGCAGCTGACATCCTTGACACATTATCAGTATTTAACATCCCTGCACAGTCTGCAAGACCGTTGTGGATTACCCTTTCTATTCCTGAGGAAACCAAACCCGGTAATTACTCCGGCAACATTGAAATTGAATCAGACTCAGATAGTACCATACTGTTCACGCTCTCTGTACAGGTCCACAATTGGACGTTACCCGAACCATCAGACTGGTCTTTCCACCTTGATCTATGGCAAAATCCTTATGCAATTGCCCGGTATCACGATGTTGAACTCTGGTCACAGGAGCATCTGGATTTACTCCGTCCACTATTAACGCTGCTTGCCGGGGCAGGTCAGAAGTGCATTACCACCTCGATCGTAGACAAACCCTGGGATGGACAAACATACGATCCCTTCGAATCGATGATCACATGGATAAGGAACTCAGATGGTCGATGGGAATTCGATTACCACCTTTTCGACCTGTACGTATCGCTTGCCATGGTGTGTGGCATTACTCATCAGATCAACTGTTACTCGATGGTACCGTGGGGAAACCAGTTCATGTACATGGATGAAGATTCCTCGAAATTTATAACCATCGAAGCGAAGCCAGGAACGACACTATATAAAGAATTATGGAGGCCGTTCCTCTATGATTTCAGGACTCATCTGATGGAAATGGGCTGGCTTGATAAAATAACCATAGCACTGGATGAACGAAACCTGGAGGAGATGAAGAATATGTTCGATTTTCTACATCGAACGGTGCCTGAATTTAAAATAGCCATGGCAGGACACTATTTTGAAGAAATAAACTCAGATATCCATGATTTCAGTTACAACTGGGGGCACGTACAAGCCAGTTCAAAGGAAATAGCAAAAGTCCGCAGGGAGAGAGGACAGATTACCACCTACTATGTTGCCTGTGGCATTCCCTGTCCGAACAATTTCACCTTCTCCCCTCCTGCCGAATCAACCTTTGAAGGGTGGTTTGCAGCAGCAATGGGATTTGACGGATTCCTGAGATGGGCTTACAATTCCTGGGTTGAAGATCCGTTAAAAGACTCAAGGTTCCGTACCTGGCCTGCCGGAGATACCTATTTTGTTTATCCCGGTCCCAGGAGCTCCATACGTTTTGAAAAACTGAAGGAAGGGATCCAGGATTATGAAAAGATCAGGATCCTGCAAGAAACGTTAGAACATTCAGCCAATGATGAAATAGCAGGCAAACTCCAGGAATTGAATTCCTTTCTTGAGAAGATCAGGAGTTCGCACGATTTGTCAAAGAACGCTGCTTCTGCCATTACGGAGGGAAAGAAATTAATAACTGAAATAACAGGAATATAACATTTGGCCCGTTTACCTGAATACACCACTGTCCGGTTAGAACCTTTGGGTATTGAAAAGAAAATACCCAGAGGAACACACCTTATTGATATTCTCTACCAATATGGAATTGAATTTCCCTGTGGTGGTAAGGGGGCGTGTGGAAGATGTCGTATTACGGTACTGGATGGCAAACTAAGGACTGTCAAACAACACGATCAATATGCCAGGAAGCTGGACCTCCCTGAGAATGTTAAGCTGGCGTGCATGTGCTTCGTGGACGAGCCGGTTGAACTTGAGATCGGACAGTTTGAGACCATAATTCTTGCTGATAATAGCGAGTTTGATTTCAAACCACAGGGAGGATTGGGGATAGCCATTGACCTGGGTACAACCACCGTTGTAGGACAGCTTCTAAACCTGTCTGAAGGAAAAGTCATCAACGTCATATCAATGCTCAATTCCCAGTCAAGATATGGAGCCGATATCATGTCACGGGTTGATTTTGCCGTGAACCGGGATGGACAGGAGATCCTGAATAAAACGGTAAGAGGGGATATTTATAACCTCATTCGTGAACTTTCCGGAGAGTTGACCGGGGGGCTTCGCCGGATCGTAATTGTCGGAAACAGTGTGATGCAACATACCTTTTGCAATCATGATCTCACGCCATTGTCCGCATATCCGTTTGAATCCCGAAAGCATGAATTCGTTGAATTCACCCCGGATCAACTGGGACTGGATCACCTGAAGGATTGCAAGATAACTTTTTACCCCTCCATTGGCAGTTTTGTCGGCAGTGATATTTTAGCCGGTATCATGTCCACCGGTATGCACCATCAGGAAAATATCAACGTGCTGATCGACCTGGGTACCAATGGAGAAATATGCATGGGAAACAGGGAGAGGATCCTGTGTGCCTCCACCGCAGCCGGACCTGCGTTCGAAGGCACCAACATTACAATGGGCATGACGGCATCCACCGGTGCCATATCTTCCGTTTTTAT
>Ga0315537_1002519_pt1 | contig 13988 bp, 11 predicted proteins | sample SalMarSW160270MG_FD_203091 | JGI IMG/M metagenome (GOLD analysis project Ga0315537, IMG submission 203091) | Salt marsh sediment microbial communities from the Plum Island Ecosystem LTER, Massachusetts, United States - Salt Marsh Sediment SW1602-70 ... | reverse complement strand
TCTCTAAGGAATTCAATGTTCAGACTTTGCCCTCTTTGCTCCTTAAGATTCTCCACATATTTGGCCAAAATGTCTGCTTCCAGATTGACAATATCCCCGGGTCTCCTCCTTCCCAGCGTAGTATTTTCCCCAGTGTAAGCCACTAGAGATACGACAAAAGAAAAATCATCGAGGTCCGCAATGGTGAGACTAACACCATCAACTGCCACAAAGCCTTTATTTACAATGTAAGGCATTAGTTTATCTGGTGCTGAAATCCTCATAATTCGCGCGGTTTCTTCGCTACTTACATTCACCACTTCTCCGGTGTCATCAACGTGGCCCAACACCAAATGGCCACCCAGCCGTCCCCCCAGTACCAGTGCCCTCTCCAAATTTACTTGGTCGCCATAATACAGTCCACCGAGATTAGTGTAACGTAACGTCTCCGGCATAACGTTAACACCGAAGCCATGATTTTCCAAAGAGACAACAGTCAAGCAAACACCGTTGACAGCTATGCTATCGCCCATCTTTGTTCCTTCAAGCACGTCGTGGGCTTCGAAGGCCAAGTGGTCTCGGCTTGTCTCTCTAACTGTGCCAATCTCCTCGATTATACCTGTGAACATACTCACCACCTGAAAACTATGTCTCTTGCGGTGGTCGTTTCGCAATGTATCCACTAACTAGTATGTCATCGCCGAAGCTCTTGATATCAACCCGGCTAAGACGAAGAGCCTGAGTCATACTGTCAACACCGTTCCCACCCACACTTACAGCCTCACAACCTCCGATGATGATTGGCGAAATAAAAGCTAACACCTTATCCACTAAATGGTGGTCAAAAAGCGAACCAAGAAGCTTACCGCCCCCTTCCACCAAGACAGTCACAATCTCTCTCTTCCCCAACAACTTCAACAACTCCAGAATATCTACTGAACCTCCCCTGTCTGGTAATTCCACCACTTCAGCACCCACCTCCATAAATTTTTCCTTTTTCACGGAGTCAAAAGGGGCTGCAACAGCGAGTAAAACCTCGCCCGGTGGCTCAAAAATATGAGCGTCCAACGGTACTTTTCCTTTAGTATCAATGACCAAACGTAGAGGCTGTTTTTTGCCTACGCCGCCTCTGCCACCGCAACCCTTAGCAGTGAGGCGAGGATTATCAGCAACAATAGTGTTCACTCCCACCATTATGGCATCGACGGTGTGGCGCAGGGCATGTGCGTACTGCCTCGTCTCTTCCTTGGTTATCCATTTAGAATCACCAGTCTTAGTAGCAATCTTGCCGTCAAGGCTCATAGCGAATTTGGCTACGACAAATGGTAAACCTGTGGTAATGTGCTTAATGTAAGCCTCGTTTATCTCATAAGCTTCCTGCTGACACGTACCTACATGGGTCTTGATGCCTTTCTCACTTAGACTCTTTACACCACGTCCGGAAACCACAGGGTTAGGGTCAAGCAAGGCTACATAAACCTCTGATATACCGGCATCGATTATAGCTTGAGTGCAAGGCTGCGTACGTCCATAATGAGGACAAGGCTCCAGGGTAACATACATAGTGGCACCCTGCGCCTTAGCCCCAGCCTGACGAAGTGCCATAACCTCAGCATGTTCACAGCCGACAGGCTGGGTATATCCCATGCCGACGGCAAGTCCATCCTTAACGACCACCGCCCCCACTGCTGGGTTTGGACTGGTATATCCCATAGCCAACCTAGCCAGAGATAGAGCGCATTCCATGTAGTCCCGGGACGCCATTACTATCTACCTCTCGGGGACGGATACTTCATCACAGGCTGCTAACTGGAGGCTCGCTTTGCCTCCAGCGTTTATTCTTCGCATCGCCAGAACCATATGACTTTCCACACGAGGAAGTCAAGTTCGATACAAGCATTTGCCTATTGCTACCTAATGATACAAGGTAATTGACAATTTGCCAAATTGCACAGCTTGTCGACAAGATACGACCTCCACTGTCTAAGTGTTGATTGTAGCAGCAGCCTAAGCGAAGTGCAAAAAAGAGCAAGCATAAATGGAGATGTCGTTGCTGTTTTTGTATAATTGACACTAGGGGAATGAAAAAGACTTTTGAGATACTTGACCATACTGCTGATATAGGCATCATCGCCTATGGGGCAGATGTAAAAGAGCTCTTTTCCAACGCTGCTCTGGCTCTGTTCAGTTTGATTACTGAGCCTGAAAGCGTCGAGGAAAAACTGCACCTCGATTTGGAAGTAAGCAGCGAGGACAGAGATAGCTTGCTTGTTGAATGGCTTAACGAACTCATTTACTTTTTCGATGCCAACCACATTCTGTTCAACCGGTTCGATATTGAAAGTTTGACTCACAATGAACTTACGGCTACCTGCCATGGAGAAGGTTTCGACCCACTGAAGCACAAGATAAAGACAGGGGTAAAAGCGGCCACATATCATATGTTAAAGCTAGATAAAAATAGTGATGGCTACAAGGCACAAATAATTCTCGACATTTAGGAGCTAATGACATGACACGATGGCAAGGACAGCTTATTAAGATAGACGATTATCGCTGGAAGATTCCCGAGACTTATAAAACTGGCATGAGGGTTCCTGGTCTAATATATGCCAGTAAGGAAATGCTGGAATCTCTACGTGAGGAACAAACACCAGAACAAGTCGCCAATGTTGCCTTTCTACCCGGTATAGTAGGTTACTCTTTTGCCATGCCGGATATCCACTGGGGCTATGGCTTCCCTATAGGCGGAGTGGCAGCAATGGATATTAAGGATGGCGTAGTTTCCCCGGGGGGAGTGGGTTATGATATTAATTGTGGTGTAAGGTTATTGTGTACCAGTCTCAGCGAAGCTGAAGTGCGGCCCAGAATTAATGAGCTCATTAATCAATTATTCCTTAATGTGCCATCAGGCCTTGGCTCTGAAGGGAAAATAAAGGTAAGTCAAAAAGAGATGAACCAGTTGATGGTTGAGGGAGCTCTTTGGGCAGTGAAGCGTGGCCTGGGTCTCGAGGAAGATCTGGATGTTACTGAAGAAGGCGGGTGCCTGAGTGGTGCTGATCCCAGCAAGGTAAGCGATAAGGCGGTAAAGAGAGGTATGCCTCAAGCCGGCACATTAGGCTCGGGAAATCACTTTCTTGAGATTCAAGTGGTGAAGGAAATATTCGATTCCCACATAGCCAGCGTCATGGGCATCACCAATATAGGTCAGGTATTAGTCTTAATTCACACAGGCTCCCGCGGATTTGGTCATCAAATATGCACTGACCATCTGCGGGTCATGGAGCAAGCAGTATTAAAGTATGGGATAAAGCTCCCGGACCGCCAACTTGCCTGTGCTCCCATAGAATCAAAAGAAGGCCAGGATTATCTAGCTGCCATGGCATGTGCCGCTAACTACGCCTGGGTTAACCGTCAATGTATTGCGCACTGGGTTAGAGAGAGTTTCTCTGAAATCCTCGGCAAAAGCCCTGAGAAACTGGGCATGAGGCAGATTTATGATGTTGCTCATAACATAGCCAAAATAGAGGAACACGCGATAAATGGTCGCAATGTCAAGGTCTGTGTTCACCGCAAAGGAGCTACCAGAGCCTTTCCGGCAGGCCACAAGGATACTCCCAAACGCTACAAGGAAGTAGGGCAACCTGTGCTCGTGCCCGGAGACATGGGACGTTGTTCCTTTGTTGCCGTGGGCACCGAGAAAGCCATGAAGGAAAGCTTTGGCTCCACCTGCCACGGCGCGGGCAGGCTACTAAGCCGGGGGGCTGCCAAACGAGCTATCAGGGGGGCGGATGTCATACGAGAATTAGAAGGCAGAGGTATCATTGTTAAAGCAGAAAGCGTTTCTGCGCTAGCTGAGGAGGCCTCTCAAGCTTATAAAGATGTCACCCAAGTCATAGATGTGGTTCACCAAGCTGGCATTTCTAGAAAAGTGGCTATGGCTGTACCTATGGGCGTTATCAAGGGCTAGAACAACCATGTCATTGCGAGCGGAGCCAAACAATCTCCAGGCCATAATTAACCTCCCCTCTCCCCGGTTGAAAGGCAAGGTTTCATTAGAGGAAACGATAGTAAGACGCAGATCGGTTCGCAGATACCGTAGAGAACCGCTTGACTTATCTCAATTGAGTCAAATACTCTGGTCTGCTCAGGGCATCACGGGAAGTGGACGGCTCAGGGCAGTGCCCAGCGCCGGAGCTACCTATCCACTTGAGGTCTTTGTAGTCGTTGGCAGACAAGGGGTCGTTGCCAGAGAGTTGAAGCAGCCTCCCGAAGAATTACAGGCCGGTGTTTACCACTACGAGGCAGATTCTCATTCCTTGAGCTTGCACAAAGCAGCCGATTTAAGACCGGATCTAGCCAGAGCAACTCTGGACCAGGAGTTCATTATCGACGCCCCGGTGGATATTGTCATCTGCGCTCTTTACCACAGGACTTCCTGCAGATATGGCAGACGCGGTGAGAGATATGTTCACATGGAGGTAGGACATGCAGGTGAAAACATCCATCTTCAAGCCGTGGCTTTAGGACTAGCCACAGTGGAAGTCGGAGCCTTCCGTGACGAGGAAGTGAGGGAAGTCCTCGGCTTAGAGGAACAAATCAAACCCCTATATGTAATGCCTGTGGGCAGGCCGCTGTAAAGAAGGGCACACATCGCCGACATTTCTATTTGTTACTGTCTACAGGCGCTCTTTGCTCGCAATTGAACTGAGCTCCAGCCCTTCTTGCCATGTCAGTAAACTTATTGACCACTAATCTGGAAAGCTATAAAATGACCTTACCGCGTAATAGATGACCCCTAGAATTATGAGGCTAGTGGAACAGATGCTTAAGGGAGAAAACGTCTCCCTATCACGCGTCATCAGCCTGGTAGAAAACGAAAGCGGCCAAGCGCCCGAAATAATGAAGCTCATCGCTCCGCACTTGGGAAAGGCTCACTGCATAGGAATAACCGGCCCACCGGGAGTAGGAAAGAGCACCTTGGTGGACAAGCTGACAGCGCTCATGCGAAAACAGGGCCTGAAAGTCGGCATAATTGCCGTAGATCCCTCGAGCCCGTTCACGGGAGGGGCAGTGTTAGGTGATCGAATAAGAATGCAGCAGCATTATCTTGACGATGGCGTTTTCATTCGCAGCATGGCGACTCGTGGCAGTCTGGGCGGGCTCCCGCAGACCGCAGGCTCTGTGATCAAGTTGCTTGACGCCGCTGGTAAGGACGCTATTCTCGTAGAGACCGTGGGAGTAGGGCAAACCGAGATAGATATTATGGAGAAGACGGACACTGTGCTCGTCATATTATGTCCTGAATCTGGTGATGCTATCCAAACGATGAAAGCAGGACTATTTGAGATCGCTGACATACTCGTAGTTAATAAGGCTGACAATCCTGGCGCCGACAATTTCGTCCGTGATATACAAGCTATGCTGCAACTTCGCGAGCCAAGCTGGTGGGATATACCTGTGTTAGCCACACAAGCAGTTAACGACGTCGGCACTCAGGAACTTTACAAGCAAATTCAATTACACTACCAAGCCCTGTGTGAAGAGGGCAAACTCTCACAACGCCGCCAGCTCCAACGAAAACAGGATTTCATCAAGACTCTAGAACGGAAACTCACTCACAAGTTGCTCAGGCTGATCGAGCAAGATGGGCAACTGAGCAGCTATATGGAAAAGGTGGAGAGGGGAGAGCTCGATCCATACTCAGCGGCCGATGAAATCCTCGAATCCGGAAGTCTGTTGGCTGATTGGTTGCGTCAGTAACCCTCAAAGTGAATGGCGATGGCCAAAATTTGTGATGTTGCAATAGTCGGTGCCGGTCCCGCAGGCATATTCGCCAGCCTGGAACTATGTAACGCTGGCCTCGACGTTTTGCTTCTGGATAAGGGCAGAGAAATTGATGCACGTATTTGCCCCGTTCAAGACAGAAGCGGGTGCTGTGCCCTGTGCTCGCTATGCCATCTGGTGAGTGGTTTTGGAGGTGCTGGAGCTTTTAGCGATGGCAAACTGACCCTGTCTACTCAGGTAGGCGGCCGGCTCAAAGAATTGGTCGGTTCTGAGCAAGCCCGAGCACTCATAGATTATGTTGATTCTATCTATCTCAAATTTGGCGCCCCCCCCAAGACTTACGGAATTGGGAGGAATACAGCTAAACTGGAGCGGGAGGCTGCCTCAGCCGGCCTCACATTAATCCCTGTCAAACTACGTCACCTGGGAACAGAACTTTGCCACGAAACATTAAAGGCCATGCAGAATTACCTGTCGCCAAAATTAGAGATAAGACTAGGAACAACAGTCAAGAATATTGTAGTTGAGGATGGCACCGTCAAAGCTATAGTAACTGGCCATGGTGAAAACATAAGCTGCCGCTACTTACTCTTAGCCCCAGGGAGGGAGGGGGCAGAATGGCTATGCAATGAAGCCACGAGACTTAAATTGAGCCTTGATTCCAATCCCATAGATGTGGGGTGCAGAATAGAAGTGCCAATGATAACCATGGAGAAGTTGACTTCGATATTGTATGAATCAAAACTCGAATTCTATTCCCGAAGTTTCAATGACCGGGTCAGAACATTTTGCATGTGTCCTGGGGGCGAGGTGATTATGGAGTCCACAGGCGGTTCCGACCCTGTGATTACGGTCAACGGCATTGGCTATGCCCAACCCAAGACAAAAAATACTAACTTCGCTATTCTAGTAAGCACCAGTTTCACTGAGCCCTTTCATGAACCTATCGCCTACGGTAAGTATCTAGCAAGGCTAGCTAACATCCTTAGCGGCGGTGTGTTGGTGCAGAGACTGGGGGACTTGATGGATGGTCGCCGCTCCACACAAGCTCGCTTGCAGAATAATGCTATCGAGCCAAGCTTAAGAGCGGCAACCCCCGGAGATTTGAGCTTCGCCCTTCCCTATCGCTATCTCAAGAGTATAGTGGAAATGCTTCAGGCTATGGATAAACTAGTTCCGGGCGTCGCTTCCCCCCAAACTTTACTTTACGGGATAGAGGTTAAATTTTACTCTAGTCGGTTAAAGTTGACCCCTTGCTTAGAGACTGAGATCCGCAACATATTTGCTGCCGGCGATGGCGCCGGTGTTAGCCGGGGCCTAGTCCAAGCTTCAGCCTCAGGTATAGTGGCAGCCAGAGAGATATTAAAACGGTCAGGCAAAAAATCTTCCCCAGCAACATGAAGTATCCCACTTTTTTTGGCATCGATTTAACTTCAACAGAAGCCAAACCTAGCGCCTGCTTAGGATTGGATAGTAAATCACAACTTGTTTACCTTGGCTTCTTAACAAAGAATAGAGATATCGTCGCTCTGTTAAATTTCTATTCACCTCAAGTAATAGCCATCGATGCCCCGTTGAGCCTGCCACTGGGGTTATGCTGTCTCGAAGAAAATTGCTCTTGCCAGCCGAAATTACCAAGGAAGAACAGGCAGTGTGACCAGGAACTGAGGCGACAGGGAATTCCTTGTTACCCCACCACCAAGAAGACCTTCATCAAGGACTTGATCTACCGTGGTATCGAGCTCAAAACTAGCATCGACCGCGAGGCGAAGCAAGGTGGTCAAGTCATTGAGGTCTACCCCTTTGCCAGCAAAGTCCGCCTCTTTGGCGCAACTATGCCCCGGAAGACTACCAAACAAGGGATAAGCTTTCTCAGGGATAGACTGGTGGAAATCCTACCTAGTCTTAAACCGTATTTAGACATGTTGAACCACGATCTGTGTGATGCTGCGGTAGCAGCTTACACTGCTTTACTCTATCACCAAAATAGAGTGGAAGCTTTAGGTAATAGTGAAGAAGGACTAATCTTTATCCCAGATTGACGTTCACCCCTTTCCATTGTTAAAGTACAGCAAGGGAGGGTGAAATGGAATTAACTTTAAGCGTTATCAAAGCAGACATCGGCGGCTATGTCGGACACTCTTCCAGCCACCCCGATGTAATACAAAAGGCTAAGGAAAAGCTGGAACATGCCCAAAGCCAGGGGCTGCTCATAGACCATCACGTTACAGTTTGTGGCGATGACCTCCAGTTAATAATGACTCACCAACATGGTGAAGACAGTGAACAAATCCACAAGTTAGCCTGGGATACATTTGTGGAATGCACCAATGTAGCTAAGCGCTTGAAGCTACATGGTGCCGGGCAGGATCTTCTAGCTGATGCCTTCGCTGGCACTGTCAAGGGGATGGGACCTGGTACGGCTGAGATGCAATTTTCCGAGCGCCAAGCCGAAACCATCATCATACTTATGGCGGATAAGACGGCATCTGGCGCCTGGAATTTACCATTATATAAGATATTCGCTGACCCTTTCAACACCATTGGGCTAGTTATTGCCTCCAATATGCACTCTGGCTTCACCTTTGAAGTCCACGACGTCAAAGAGCACAAAAAAATCAGTTTTAACGCTCCTGAGGAGATTTATGACATGCTGGTTTTTATCGGCGCACCAGGCCGCTATGCCGTTAAAGCGGTGTACCACAAGGAGAGTGGTGAAATCGCTGCTGTCTCCTCTACTCAGAGATTATCTCTCATGGCCGGCAGATACATAGGCAAGGATGACCCTGTCTGTATCGTTCGCTCTCAGGGAAAATTTCCCGCCGTGGGCGAAATACTGGAACCCTTTGCTTCCGTTAACATAGTAGAAGGCTGGATGAGAGGCTCCCACCACGGCCCCTTAATGCCGGTAGCTGTCCGGGAAAGCAATCCTTGCCGCTTCGACGGTCCCCCACGAGTGATAGCTGCTGGTTTCCAACTTGCCAATGGCAAGCTCGTCGGGCCTCGTGACCTCTTCGATGACCCTGCTTTCGATGAGGTTCGTCATCAAGCAAACATTGTGGCGGATTTCCTGCGCCGAATGGGTCCGTTTGAACCACATCGCCTGCCGCTTGAGGAAATGGAATACACCACCATGCCCGAAGTGGCAAAGAAGCTGGCACCAAGATTTCAAGACATCTAACGACAAAATGCCGAAGCTTCTCTTAGCTACCTCCAATCCAGGGAAAATCAGAGAATATCGCTTTCTCCTGGATGGTCCTGGTTATAAAATAACCACGCTGGCCGAAGAAGGAATAGCAAAAGTCGTCAGCGAGTCGGGGAATAACTACGAGCAAAATGCTCGGTTAAAAGCCATTACTTATGCCAAATTAAGCCAGCTCACCGCCCTTGCCGATGACTCGGGTCTGGAGGTGGATGCCCTTAATGGAGAGCCGGGTGTTAAGTCAGCTCGCTTTGCTGGTGAAGCTGCTACTGATGCAGAGAAAGTGAGCTTTCTCTTAGCTAAACTTAACGGCGTTCCCTGGGAGAGACGAACAGCCTGTTTTAAGTGCGTCATTGTTATAGCTGCTCCAGAAGGTCAATCTAAGGTATGCTACGGCGAGTGTCGTGGCATGATTGCCCTTGAGGCCAAGGGAGAAAATGGTTTTGGCTACGACCCTATTTTTTTTCTTCCTGAGATAGGTAAGACCCTGGCCGAACTTCCATTGGCGACGAAAAATCAAATCAGCCACCGCGCCCGAGCAAGTCAGAAGGCCCGTCAGGTGCTCCAGCAACCTCACATCTAAAATCTGTAATTCAGGTTCATCGTACGGGAAGTATCATATGAGAACCTGTATTTTGACTTCTTTAAATGAGTTGTTCACGTGATAAGTGCATTCCTCACGTACATGGAGTAACATTAGTGTAATTAGCCGATGGATAAACTAACCGTTGCCTACTTCTCCATGGAAGTTGCTGTTGACCCAGCCATACCTACTTACAATGGTGGTTTAGGGATACTGGCTGGAGACACTTTGCGAGCCGCCGCCGACCTGAGTGTACCCATGATAGGCATGACACTTCTGTATCGTAAGGGCTATTTCCGACAGCATCTTGATGAACGGGGCAACCAGACCGAGATCCCAGTTGACTGGGCACCTGTGGAATTTCTGCAACCCATGCAACCCCGGATAACGGTTACTATTGAGGGGCGGAAGGTACAGGTTCAGGCCTGGCGCTACACCCTGCGTGGCTTCTCTAACCATGACGTACATGTATATTTCCTGGATACGGCCCTGCCCGAAAACAGCCCCTGGGACCAGACTCTTACCGATTATCTGTACGGGGGAGACCCCCATTATCGTCTGTGCCAAGAAGTGTTACTAGGCCTCGGAGGCTTTAGCATGCTCCATGCCCTGGGCTATGATAATATACAGGTTTATCACATGAACGAGGGGCACTCCGCCCTGCTGACCGTAGCCCTGCTGGAGCAGGTAACCGACGGGCGCGGTATCCACTCAGCAACCCAGGCGGATAGAGAAGCCGTTCAAAAACGATGCGTGTTCACCACCCATACCCCCGTCCCCGCGGGTCAAGACCAGTTTCCGCGAGACCTGGTGTGCCAGGTGCTGGGTAAAGAACCGACCGGGGCGCTTGAAACCGCAGGATGCTTCTTGAACAGTGTACTTAACATGACTCACCTTGCCCTGGTCTTCTCCCGCTATATCAATGGAGTTTCCATGCGCCATGAACAGATATCTCGCGGGATGTTCCCCGGCTATCCCATCAACTCGGTTACTAACGGTGTTCATGGAGCCACGTGGGCATCATTACCTTTTCGCCGCCTTTATGATAAGCATATCCCGAGGTGGCGCCGTGACAACCTGTATCTTCGTTACGCTATGAGCATACCGCTAGATGACATCGGGCAAGCACACTCTGAGGCAAAACAAGACCTGCTGGCCGAGGTAAAACGCCGAACCAATGTCCAGTTAGACCCGGCCATGATGACCATTGGTTTCGCCCGGCGTGCCGCCATGTATAAACGAGCCGACCTGCTTTTCTCTGACCTGACCCGCCTGAAGAGGATAGCTACCCAGACAGGGCCGTTTCAGGTCATCTACGGAGGTAAGTCACATCCCTGGGACGGAGAAGGCAAAGCCATAATACAGGCTATATTTCAGGCAGCAGAAGCTCTACGTGACACCGTGCGGGTAGTCTATCTGGAAGAATATGATATGGCACTGGCCAAGTATCTGTGTGCCGGCGTAGATTTGTGGTTGAATACTCCAGAGAAACCAGCGGAGGCATCAGGCACCAGTGGCATGAAAGCCGCTCTGAACGGAGTACCCAGCCTGAGTATTCTCGATGGCTGGTGGATAGAGGGCAATGTGGAAGGTGTAACCGGCTGGGCTATCGGCGATAGCTGGGAGGCAGAGAGCAATCCAGCAGAAGAGACAGCCTCTCTCTACGATAAGCTTGAACGCGTAATTCTGCCGATGTATTACACGCGGCCAATTGAATTTGCCAAAGTCAGGCGCTCTGTCATCGCTCTGAATGGTTCGTTTTATAATGCGCAGCGCATGGTATTTCAGTATGTCGAGAATGCGTATGTCGCCGAGGAGGAGTCTGTAAGTAATGCGGCGGGAAAAGGGAGCTGTGCGATATGAGTTACGTACACTCGTTAAGGGGGGACTTCAAGGACAAATATCAGCTGGGAAATAAGGGAGCTGATCTAGTTTCAATGACCCAGCTAGGGCTTTCGGTCCCGCCCGGTTTTGTCATATCTATTGACGCATATAAAAAGTGGCGTGAAACCGGCCTTCTTCCCGATGAAGATATAAAGGAAGCTCTTACTTCGCTTGAGACTGAGACGGGCCGAAAACTGGGAGAGGGATTTGAAGTATCAGTACGTTCTTCAGGTCCGATCTCAATGCCCGGAATGATGGATACCATTCTCAATATTGGTGATATAGGCCAGATCAATAGCGCTATCAAGCGCATCTTTGAATCCTGGGACAATTTGCGTGCAGTAGAGTATAGGCGCATTAATAAGATTCCCCCAACAATTGGCACTGCTGCTATCGTTCAGTCGATGGTCTATGGCAACCGGGAGGAAAGGTCAGGGACAGGAGTAGTCTTTACTCGAAATCCCAGCACCGGCAAAAAGGGTCTTTTCGGCGAATACATAGTTAAAGCTCAAGGTGAGGAACTTGTTTCCGGCGTGCGAACACCAAAGCCAATATCCACATTAAAGTCAACAATGCCTGAAGTATATGTCGAGCTTGAGAAGGTCGCTAACAAGTTAGAAAGTCACTTCTGTGATATGCAGGATATCGAATTTACAGTTGAATCAGGAAAACTCTACATACTGCAGACTAGGACGGGCAAACGGAGCGGTCACGCTGCAGTTAAGATTTCAGTTGACATGGTAACTGAGAACCTAATTACTCGCGAAGAGGGTATCATGCGGGTAACCGCTAGTGATATCCAGGGGCTGCTACATAAGCAACTCAAAACGCCTGAAGTATACCACCCTTTGGCGAAAGGACTTAATGCGGCACCCGGAGCCGCTGGTGGTAGGGCGGTCTTCGATGCAATAGAAGCGATTGCTCAGTCAAAGAAAGGTGTTAAGGTAATTCTAGTACGTCCTGAGACTAACCCCGATGACATTCAAGGGATAGCTGCTGCCGATGGTGTATTGACTCAAAAAGGTGGCCTTACTTCCCATGCTGCAATAGTGACAAGAGCGATGGGCAAGCCCTGTATCTGTGGGGCTGAGGATATCAATATAGACCTCGTGACGAGGCAGTTTGTAGTCAATGGTCAAGTGGTCAAAGAGGGTGACGAGATCACTATCGACGGCACCACTGGTAGTCTCTATCTTGGGATTTTGCTAGTTGAAGATGTGAGTATTAGTCCTGAGCTTACGGAGCTCATGGGATGGGCTGACGGTTCCAAACGGCTAAGCGTACGAGCCAATGCTGATACACCCGAGGCAATTGCGCACGCGGTTACGTTTGGAGGCGAAGGAATCGGGCTCTGCCGTACAGAGCGTATGTTCAATGCTCCTGAGCGCCTCTCGGTCATCAGGCAGTTCATACTTGCCGAAAACGCGGCAAGGCAAGCGGAAGCCATTGAGCATCTCCGTGAGCTACAGACAAGAGACTTTATCGCACTATTTAGAGAATTGAAGGGTTTACCTATCATCATAAGGCTTCTCGACCTGCCTTTGCATGAGTTCTTGCCCTCAGAGCAGGAGGTAATCGAATCTCAAGTCAGACAAAGAATTGCTGAACTCAGGGAAACGAATCCGATGCTGGGCCACAGGGGAGTAAGACTGGCGGTGACGAATCCGGAATTATACAAGATGCAGATCGAGGCGATTGAGCGAGCTAGAACTGAAGTAGCTGCTGATGTTTCTATCATGATACCGCAAGTTATCACTGCTCAGGAGGTCCTGACGGTTAAAAGCTTGCTTAAGGGTTCTAACATGAAGATTGGCGTTATGATGGAGACAGTGCGAGCCTGTATGCGGGCTGGGCACTTAGCCACAGAAGTGGACTTCTTTTCATTCGGAACTAACGACCTGACCCAAGCAGTCTACTCTTTCAGTCGGGAAGACGCTGAGAAAAAATTCCTTTCCACTTATCTCCAACTGGGTATATTACAGGACAATCCTTTTGAAGTGTTGGACGTAAAAGGCGTTGGCCGGCTTATGGAAACGGCAATATTCTGGGCACGGCGAGTTAAGAAAGATATAGAGATTGGAGTCTGCGGCGAGCATGCTGGCGAGCCGCAGTCAATCCGCTACCTTCATGGCATAGGCGTCGACTACATCAGTTGCAGCCCTTATCGGATACCAATAGCCAAGTTGGTAGCGGCGCAGACTGCCATCCAAGCAAGGTCAGGCAGCTCCCAGGCTGAAATTCGCGGTGCCGAAACCAGATAAGTACGCGCTGCCCGCAAAATACACCGCTGGTTTTTCATGTCTGAGCCTCAAGAAAGGGGGCGGTTATCAATGAAGAAAAGCAGAATAGGCATTCTCACCGGTGGCGGAGACTGCGCCGGCATTAATCCGGCAATGAAGTGGTTGGTGAAAACGGCGCTGGACGAGCGAGTACAGCGTGAGAGAGGAACCCAGTATGAGGTCCTTGGGATTAGAGATGGCTGGCAAGGGCTCATGCAAACTGAGCCTAAGGCTACTGAGGAGCACCTTATGCCACTGAACCAGGAAACTGTCC
>Ga0315537_1002518_pt1 | contig 13989 bp, 11 predicted proteins | sample SalMarSW160270MG_FD_203091 | JGI IMG/M metagenome (GOLD analysis project Ga0315537, IMG submission 203091) | Salt marsh sediment microbial communities from the Plum Island Ecosystem LTER, Massachusetts, United States - Salt Marsh Sediment SW1602-70 ... | reverse complement strand
GCTACCAAACTGCGCTATAGCCCGCTCAGTGAGCATTTCTTAATTCTTCGGGAGCGACGGGAATTGAACCCGCGATCTCCGGCTTGACAGGCCGGCGCGATAACCAAGCTTCGCCACGCCCCCCTTCTAAATAACTTAAAAAAGTTATCTATAATATTCGGCCGCGAAGCGACTTTCCCTCGTGGGATTCACGCCACTTTTCAGCAAAGGGTAAAGTACTGGATTCTGCTGAAAGTGTCAAGGTTTTTGTGCCCCTCTGAAATACAGGAGAGCTTTTTTGCTTTCTTTGTATTTAATAAAAACTTGCCTTGTTCCGATGTAAGAAACAGTATTGATGTGGGAAACAAAAGAACAAAAAATACCAGTACATGAGAAACCGATGAGAAGTGCTAAACGGAAGAAGCCGTTTGTTATTTCAACAGTTTTTGTTTTGTTTTTCATTACCTCATGCGCCACTACTCAGGTAGAAAGAAATGGTGCGCAAACGGTCGGGAGGGGTGTTTGGCACAGGGTGCAGGAAGGGCAGACGCTCTGGCGGATTGCAAAGACATACCGGGTTAGTCTCGAGGAAATAAAAGGGGCAAATGATATTGATGACGTGGTACATATTGCAAAGGGAACATGGATACGTATTCCTCGCGCAGATAAAGTTTTGTATGTGCAGGGCAGCGTTGATCAACCTGCAGGCGATCCCTCGAAAATTGGGTTCATCTGGCCGGCTAGAGGAGACATTGTGCGTACATTCGGAAAATTAAAGAATGATTTTTCATTCGGGCTCGATATACGGGTATCTGAAAATCCAGATGTTGTTGCTAGCCTGGAAGGGGTGGTGGTCGTTGCCGGAGCAATCCGTGGATATGGTAATACAATCATCATAGAACACGAGGGCGATTTCTGCAGCCTTTACTCGAGAAATATAAAAATACTCGTACGGGAGGGGCAGGCGGTAAAGAAAAATATGGTTATAGCAAAAATTGATACCGGTCGTGATGCTGCGGATGAGGCAATGCACTATGAGCTGTTTTATAAGGGAAAAGCGGTGAATCCACTGTACTACCTGCCATAGTATGACAGCGATACGTACTGATTTTATGATCAAAATTTGCAGTTTTATGACCCAAAACATGCTGCATACACCGCCCTTTAAACGATGACAGCTGAAAATTATGTACTTGAGTATCGCAAGTATCGTTGTAATACTTGTCCATACAGAGCGTATTTTTATTTTAATCTGGGCATTCTCGGCAGTATATTGAATACAGTTCCTTGCTCTCCGCTGAAAAATTAATGCACATATATAGAATTACACGTATACTATTAGGCGGTATGTGTATCGTAATACACCGCTGCCCCATAATTGGGGCTATTCCCGATACTGAATGATGGAAGATAAAAACGATTTAGAACAGGATCATGTAAGAGATGAACGTGACGACGGTGACGATCCGCTCGCCTATTATCTGAAACAGATAAATAAAATACATCTTATAACCCAGGAAGACGAAAAGAATTGCTACATTAAAATAAAATACTACAAGGACAAGCTGGAGGAGCTTTCCATACGTCTGAAATCAGGCGACATCAATAAAAAGGAACACGAAGATGAGTGCAGGGAGTTTGAAAAAAAACTCTCTGATGAAAAAAATCACGTTATCACCGCCAATCTACGTCTCGTGGTGAGCATTGCCAAAAAGTTTCAGTACAGGGGGCTCGGGTTGATTGATCTTATCGATGAGGGTAATGTCGGTTTGATTGAAGCAGTCGACCGGTTCGATTATACGAAAGGTTACAAATTCAGCACATACAGCACCTGGTGGATAAGACAATCGATAATCAAGGCTATTGCCGACAAGGGGAGACTGATACGGGTGCCTATTCATATGCTGAATACTATCAAAAAGTGTTATTACATTTCAAAACAGTTGACCCAGCAGTTCGGAAGAGAACCGACGGCTCTTGAAATATCAAAGCGTCTCGGCGTACCAGAAGCAAAGGTGCGCGATGCATTTAATATATCACAGGAACCCGGATCTCTTGAGGTTTCGGTGAATGAGGATCATTCCACACAGCTTGGTGATTTCATCGTTGATTCAGCCAGCACTGTTCATGAGGATGCGGTTTTTTTCATGGCGCTGCAGAAGCTCATTCGGCAGGTTCTCAGCAAGCTCAGCACCCGTGAGAAGAAGATCATTGAGCTTCGTTTCGGTCTCGACGGGGAAGGCCCGTATACCCTCGAGGAGACGGGCAAGATACTGGGAATCACAAGGGAGCGGGTGCGGCAAATTCAAAACAGCGCGCTGCAGAAAATGAAGAATTTCAAACTCTCAGATGACCTCAGAGAGTTTATAACAAGTGATTAGATGTCCGAAGTCGTAATTCGAAAATAACATTATGTGACCTTGGAATTTATGGTTTTATCCATTAAGACTCTGGTTCATCCGTCTGAATAGGGCTAATCGAAATGCCATCTGTATGTTGATTTATCTGAACAGTGGCTTAACATCGGCGAGCCCTATCTGTTTTTACTTATTAAGATTGAGTCCACTTGCCTATAAGATTGATAAGGAGAGCGTATGGACCTGAAACAACATATACGAAACGTACCTGATTTCCCCAAACCAGGGATACAGTTCAAGGACCTTACAACCCTGTGGAAGAATCCCGATGCGTATAAATATTCAACCGATCTGCTCTTTGAACGGTATAAAGGAGAGCATATAGATAAAATCGTCGGCGCAGAATCGAGAGGTTTCATCGTTGCAGGGCCGCTGTGCTATCTTCTCGGAGCAGGTTTTGTACCCGTTCGGAAAAAGGGGAAACTCCCGTACAGGCAGGTTGAAGTTACCTATGAACTCGAGTACGGTACCGATACTCTGACAATGCATGAGGATGCAATTGAAAAAGGAGAGAGTGTGCTCATCGTGGATGATCTTCTTGCAACCGGCGGAACGGTGAGGGCGATGGTAGAGCTCATCGAAAAAACAGGCGGGAATGTTATCGAAGCTGCCTTTCTTGTGGAGCTTTCGTTTCTGCAAGGCAGGAAAAAGACTGGCATTCCGGTATTTTCACTGATCAATTACGACAGCGAGCAGCCATGACAGGATCTCCAAATGATTCCACATGAATATAAAGCCTGTCGGCTTGTCGGATCCAGACGCGGCAGCGGGTGGGTGAATTAACACTTTTGAAAAAGGGCCGATTTGACGATATATATAGTTAAGATAGAGGGGATATTTTTCAAATATGTGGTAAAATTTGCTTCAGAAAGCCTATTATTCGGACGATGAGCGGCGAAAAGTGAAATATATTGACGTAGGGAGAGTATAGCCCTATAATTTGAAAATCTGAACAAGGAAATTTCTCAATGAATGCCGATTTTTCGCTTAGTGCGATTGATATTGTTACCCCAGGCGAGGTGAAGGCTGATGCAAGCATACGAATAGCGGGGGGGAAGATTACAGATTTTTCGCGCTCGAAGATCAAAGACTTCGATATGGGCGGATCGTACACCCTTTTTCCCGGAATAATTAATTCTCACGATCATCTATTCGGCACGTACTTTCCTAAAATCGGCGAGGGAAAATATGTCTGCTGGCTGCCATGGGATTACGATCTCAAGGCATCGGAAATTTATCAGGAACGAAATAAAAACACCCCTCTCGACATCTATCTCCTCGGCGCGTACAAAAACCTTGTGTCAGGGGTGACAACTGTTCACGATCACATTCCTCATCAGGTCAATGACCCGCATGTAGACAAGCTGCCTATCAGAGTATTGACGAAATACTCTCTTTCGCACGAATGCTCTTCGTACGATTTAAAATGGGGAGATGGAATAGATGTCGAGTATAAAAGGGCAGTCAATAATAATATACCCTACGTAACTCATATCGAGGAGGGATGGGACACCGAATCACTCCGGGGTATAGATATTCTGCTCGAACATAAAGCGCTCAGCGAGTACACGGTGCTCATTCACGGCATCGGGTTCTCGAAAAAGGATATTAAACAGGTTGCAAAGAATAAAGCCAATTTTATCTGGTGCCCTGGGTCGAATATGTACATGTTCGATAAAACGGCGAAGATAAAGGAAATACTTGAATCGGGTATCAATACGTCAATTGGAACGGATTCTCCGGCAACCGGAGAACTGAACATCCTCGAAGAGATACGCTTTGGCAAGAAAAAGTACAGGGAAATGTACAATGAGGATCTCTCCGATGAACAGATAGTCAAGATGATAACGGTCAATCCGGCAAAAGCCTTCAGGGTGTACGACAGGATCGGTTCCCTCGAGAAGGGGAAGATCGCTGATCTGCTTGTGGTGCGCGGCTCCAAAAAACAAGCCTATGCTCTTTTGGTGGATGCAACGCTCAAGGATATTGCTCTTGTCTTTCTCGAGGGGAAACCGATTTACGGAGATGATGATTTCGGTGAAATATTCAAGGAGCTCGGTTCTGAATTCTCCAAAATAAAGATCGAGGGAAAGGATAAGCTGATTACAGGGGACCCGAATAGCCTGATGAAGAAGATACGCAAGGCGGTTGGGTTTAAAAAAGAACTGCCATTTCTGCCTATTTAGGATGGAATCGTGCCTGGGATTTTAAGGAACTATAAAGCAGGGAGTATTATTTACTTTCATGGTGATATCGGTGACAATATCTACGTACTGAAAGCCGGAGCTGTTAGCCTCATTTACCATTCTATCGAAACCGGTGAAGAGGTTCGGGAAACAATCCAGAATGGTGAGTTTTTCGGCGTCAAGTCTTCTTTGGCCAAACGCCCCCGTGAGGAAACCGCACTTGTTATAAAACCTTCACAGGTTCTCGTATTGACCACTGAAGAGTTCGAGCGTCTTGTTACAAAAAATATCAGTATAATTACCAATTTCCTGCGTGTCTTCAGCAATCAGCTGCGCAAGGTGGGGAAGCTCGTTCACAACTTTCTCGATGACACGGAAATTGGCGACAATCAGCTGGAATTGTTTAAAATCGGGGAGTATTATCTGAAAAATCATAAGTACAAGCAGGCGAAGTATGTATACGAAACATACCTGAAGCACTATACGAACGGCAATTTCGCAAATCAGGCTAAGGAGAGGATTGCAGCAATCAAAGATGCCATGGAAGGGAAGGGTACGGGCACCTACACAGATATTACCGATTCTTTGAAAAGCGCGGTTCAGCCGGCGACCCCTGAAAAAGCTGCAGAACCCGGCGAAGAGTCGATGGATATTGCAACGAAATACTACGATGCAATCAGTCTCTTCTCACAGGAAAAGTACGAAGAAGCGTACACTCTGTTCAAGAAGCTTCATGCATCAGGTGCTCTTGACGAAAGTGCATCGGATTACATTTCAAAAATTGAATTCGAAATGGGGCGCTGCCTTATTGCGTTGAAGAAATATGGTGACGCGATCAATATACTTACAAACATGATCAAGAAATATCCCAGAGACGACAACCTTAAAGATGCGCTCTTCAATATAGGCATTTCCTACAAGCAGCAGGGTGACAAGGTACGAGCCGCTTCTTTTTTCCAGAAGGTATTGAAGATGCTGCCCGAGAGCCCTATAGACAGAAGAGCCAAAAGGGAACTGGCGAGTCTCAACGTGTCAAAGTAGTGTCTTGAAGGAGCGCGAACAAATATTGGAGCAGATGTAACTACTGCTCGAAAGCGTTCTATGTGACGCAGACAGGCTCAATAAATGCAACAAACGGAAACGGCAATGGCAAAAGACGATATGTTCAGTAAATTCGGTGAAACGTACGAGCCGGACGATATACTTTTTTGTGAATATGAACCGGGGAAGGATTTCTATATTCTACAGGAGGGAAGGGTCAAGGTAACGAAGATCGTTTCTGACATGGAGAAAACACTCGATATCTTCCATCCGGGGGATATCTTCGGCGAGATGGCCATCCTCGAAGATCAACCGAGAAGTGCCTCGGTCATTGCGATTGATAAAGTGAAGATCCTCAAATTCAACAAGGAAAACTTCGATCTGCTCCTGCAGGGTAACCCGCAGCTCGCCTTTAATATTCTCAAGATATTTTCAAACCGAATATACGATGCTAAAAGACGTCTGCTTATCCTGACTCTCCCCGATATTGAATCCAAGATCTGCGATGTATTTCTCATGCTGGCGGAAAACCAGAATATATCGCCCAAAACGACAAATCCGGTGACCTTTAACAGCAAGGTAGATGAAATTGCCCACTGGTGTGGTGAGAAGGTGAACAAGGTCAAGGAAATACTCCAGAACTTCGCCGATACCGGAAAAATACAGATTTATGAAGATAGAATCGTGGTAAAAAACCTCTACGAGATGTTCCGGATTGTTAAGAACAAACGGAAGGCCCAGAACAAAGAAGAATAGCCACAGGTTCCAAACATGGGCAGCCGCCGGAAATATTTCTACCAACTTTCACCTTACCATGCCAGTACGTTTAGCGTCTCATGTTCCATTCCTGGCTGGAGTATTTCTCATGGGTAAGATTGTGGATAAGGCTCTGCTCATAGTCTGAAAAATCTCCTTCCGAAACCGGAAGATATCGGGAGAAACCCTCCTTCAGCGCCGTTAATAGCTTTTTTTCGGAAATGGTGGCACCCGCTGTCTCTGACAATGATGAAGCAGTTTTTGTAAATTGTGTCCCTGAATGTAGATATTTTGCAATTTTCGTATACGAACTGGTAATAGGTATGGCACCATGCTGGAGGAGTATCCCGTCACGAATAAGTTGCGCACTACCGATGAGCTTGCCCGCGTTTGAGGATTCAACTTCATATTGTGCAGGAGAGGCAAAACAGTTTGCCGACTTCAAGTCTCCCCTGGTTTTTTGCGCAATTTTCGAGTGTATTCCGACAATTTCAAGGGCATCGATGAGACACCGGGCTATAAAAACAAATATCTCTTTTTTTCTGAAGGGTTGAAAATCCTCTTCTGAAAACAGTATACTGTATGTCAGCTCTTCGTTGTGCAGAACAGCCCTGCCGCCTGTCAGCCTTCTCACAACCCCGATACCATCCTTCTTGCAGAGCGCTATGTCGATATCTTTGATACTCTGAAAATAACCAAGGGTTATGGTTGGCGGAATCCATTTGTATATTCGCAGGATGGGAGTGGACTTCTTTTCTCTGAGCCCGATCAACACAGCTTCATCGATGGCCATATTGGTAAAACTGTTCCGGGCTCCAGAATATACAAAACGAAAAGGTCGTACTCCGGTCGGCGGCATTGTCAATTCTCCTCAGCAGAATCAGTGCCCGTCGTTTCGGTAGAGTCCGGACTGTCATTGGGAGAAACCGGTGTTTCTGAGGGACCTGCTGATGGTGTAACAGCAGTGTCTGCCGAAGAATCTCCGGTAGAAGGTATCTCCGGGGCTGCATATTCATCGGTTGCGGAGCTCGAAGCATTGTCTGGCACACCCGGCTGTTCGGTTTCGGAACGCCTGTTTTCAAGTATGGAACTGCTGTCTCCGGGTGCTGGCACTCCGGGTGCTGGTGCATCGGTACCCGGAGAAAACACGTTTGGTTCGGCTGTCGAACCCTGTTCACTGAAAGGCTCTTCCGAAGATGACTTCTTTCTCCGGAAAATCTCCTTGTTGAATGATTCGTTTTTGGATCCGGGTTTGCATTCGGTGCAGTATTCTGTCGGAATAGTTCCTTCGAGGAAGTATTCAGTGATTGTATCTTTACAGTACTCTGTTGGAAGAAGGCCGGATCTTTTGCAGATCTTTACTGCGTATATCCCCTTCGGACGCGAATACCATGTACCCGGTTTATCCTGCAGAGCGTCCCGCATGAACTGTGCCCAGATCGGAGCAGCTACCACGCCTCCTGCCTGGCCTCTTCCCAGAGAGATACTGTTTCTGTCGAAACCTACCCAGACCGACGCGACGAGATCAGGTGTAAAACCGGAAAACCAGGCGTCTTTCCAGTTCTGTGTCGTGCCTGTCTTTCCTGCGGCAGGTTTGTCGAAGCCATATGTCGAAGCCGCCCTGTATCCTGTTCCGCCGGGTCGCAGTACGTCCCGGAGCATATCGACGATGATAAAATTCGTCTGTTCCGAAATAACACGCCGTTGTCCTTTTTGTATTTCTTTTTTCCGTACGTTTGCCTCGTAGTTATCGATAAGATTTCCATCTCTATCGAGCACATACAGAATTGCGATCGGTGTTACTTCGGTGCCGTTGTTTGCAAATGTGCAAAAACCCCGCGCCTGTTCGTATGGAGAAAGCTCTACGATACCGAGAGCAATGGAATATACACGGGGGAACCGCTTCTTGATATCTTCAGGGTCCTGAATATCGAGTATGCGGGAGGCGTATTTTATCACCGTATCGACGCCGAGCCTGTCGACGATCTTCGCGGTAACCACATTCACCGATTGCCTCAACGCCTCCCTCAGCCTCATTTTTCCCTTGTACGTGCCGCTGTAATTATTCGGAATCCACTTCTCGTCACCGTTATAAAAAACCACCGGGCTGTCCACGATGATTGAGGCCGGGGTGAATATCTTTGTATCGATGGCAGCCGTGTAAATATAAGGCTTGAAACCCGAGCCAGTCTGCCGTCGTATCTGCACCGCCCTGTTGAGCTGATTGTCTTCAGTAAAGGCACTACCGCCCACCATGGCGGTTATATAGCCTGTTTTCGGTTCCATGGCAATAATGGCCCCTTCAACCTTTTGAAACTCGCCTGCGCCTTGTTCGATCGAGTATGAGCTTTCGATAATTCTGTTGATGTTATTCGTCCCAAAAAGAAATGAAATCATATCAAACGGCGCTATGAAATTTTTCTGAAGAAGGGTGAGTATGCGTTCTTCATTTTTTGATGCGCTAATATCGATATTTTCCAGGTTGAAACAGAGGGAGAGCATATCAAGTGAATCAAGAATTTTTTTATCGAGTGTATTTTTAATGACACTTGTCGTCTGTTTATAGATTTGGTTCTGGCGATCGAGCCCCTCTTTCAGATGCTTTTCAGCATATGACTGCTGGGTAAGATCGAGAGAGGTATACACTTTTAAACCATCGGTGTATATTCTGTCGGAACTGTATATCTGTTCGAGTTTCTGGCGCACATATTCAACAAAATAGGGGGCTTTGTTTTCTGTAAGCTTGTACACGGACTGTGAGGGTGAGCGCATCTGGAGTCTGAAGTTAATCCAGAAATCCTGAAACGACTCATACGCCTCCTTCATTCCTATCATCTTTGACTCGACCATGGCTTCCAGCACGCGCTCCTGTCTCTTTCTGGCAAGTGTCGGATTTTTTATGGGTGACAGCCTGTTGGGAGACTGCGGCAGCCCTGCGAGCATTGCACATTCCGCGAGTGTGAGATCTTCGACACGCTTATTGAAATAGAACTGCGATGCAGCTTCAATACCATATGCGCCGTGGCCAAAGTAGATCTGGTTGAAGTAGAGGGTGAGTATCTCATTTTTCGAGTACTTCTTTTCAATCTTCAGTGCAAGCCAGCTCTCCTTTATCTTTCGTACCCATGTTTTTTCTCTGCCGGTAAAAAGGGTTCGCGAGAGCTGCATTGTTATTGTGCTTGCTCCCTGACTCCTTTTCCCTGATTTGATATTTGCAACCAATGCACCGAATACACGTTTCAGGTTGATTCCGTGATGGGAGTAAAACTGTGCATCCTCAGTTGCGAGAAGTGCATTTATAAGGTTTTTAGGAAGCTGCTCAAAGGTGACTGGCTCTCTTTTAACGGTGAAAAGCTCACTGATGAGGTTTCCATTTCTATCGTAGATCTTGGAAGGTATTTCGGGTTTGAAATCCTCGAGTTCGACAATGTCGGTCGTATTACTGAACGCCGCAATGAAAATTCCGAGTCCTGTACCGAGGACGATGGAAAGAAGCAACAGAATGATAACGAGCACGCGTTCTAATTTATTCAGTTTTCCCATAGATGAGACAGCTTCTCAGTAGTTTAACTTAAGGTATCTTTGACACTAGGCCGCGAAGTGGCATATCCCGCCAGGGACATATCCCGGAAAAGACATACGCTACTTCTCAGTTCCTTAAAATAAGTTATCTTTGACACTAGGCCGCGAAGTAGCATATCCCGCCAGGGGCATATCCCGCCAGGGACATATCCCGCAAAGGACAAACGCTACTTTTGAGGTCAGTTGGTTCAGAGGAATTTATCAATCAGACTGTAATAAAGGAGCATCGAAAAGTCAAGCCGTAAAAAAAAGACTAGCGAAACGCTAGTCTTTATCGGGTACAAAAGAATAGTAACTGGGAGGGGAACTATAATATTTGTACCGACACCCATATTGTCGGAATTAACATAATTTTTCTTTAACGGATAGTTGCTGTTTTGTTTTGCTAAACTTTACCCGATACTAGTATATAATTATAAGAGGGAATAACTTCTTTTGTGAACGACAAAAAAGCTGTTTATAAAAAGTCATCGCAGATGAAACGCCGATGCACGTGAGAATGACAACCATTAAAAAATTTTTTCTGTTTACTATTGGCGGTCTACTCATACTCTTTGCTTTACTCTGTATTTCAGGAGTATCTATTTTTGCTGTTTCTGCAGAAGAAAAACCCGGCTTCTTCGATCAAGCAACACGGAAGTGGATCGATGTCCGTGATCGTTACCTGCTGCATGATACCCAAAAGCGTTTTGAAAATAATGCGGAAAAAATTGAGGCTGTTTTATCCCAAGCCGCTTCTCTTTTACGGGATCCTCTTCTTACCGGCGAAGGATGGGTTCAGCTGTTGAGAGAGAACGGTATTATTGATGCGGCATACATCCGGATGGACGACAGCGTGCGGATGATCGGGAGTATGGCTCCATCCAATTTGACAGGCAGTGGTTTTTTTGTTGATGAATGGGGAAAGCTCCGCTTTGTGTACGTCGGTACAGCATCTGTCACCGAAGCCATATTGAACGAGCGGTATGTTAAAGATGCCCTTCCGCCGGAAACCGGCTGCTTTTTTCTATACGACACTTCAAGCAGAAAAATATTCGCACTCGCTGAAAATGGGTGTGAAGCCGTCTCCGGTATTGATTTATCGACATATCTTGACAGGAGCCCTGTATTTATAAAAATCAATCGAATACTTATCGCTCAACCGCTAAGGTCGGCAGGACGTGATGTATATATCGTTTCAATCGGCCCTTTTATAACGGGGTATTCATTTTTTCATTCTGCTGCATTGATAGTGTTGCTTATTTCTGCTATACTATTATTAATGAGAACTGTGCTGTACAGTGTGAAACCGAAAGCCCAGAGGGGTGAAGGAGTCCATGCAATGGATGAAAAGTCGGACATTATCCATGAAATAGACATGGAGATATCGGATATCATAGAGGATGAGACATCCCCGAAAAAAACACCTGAAGCTAAATTAAAAAAAGAGGACGCGAAGGAAACAAAGAACAGATTGGAATCCGACGGCATCATAATCAAAAAGTAACCGACGGTTTTCAGGCCGTCCAGGTGTATACCAAAGCGTGCGCGCCTGTATGACTCTTTATGGTTTTATTCATTAAAATGCCGGCATTCCATGCCGGAGAAAGCCGATTTATGGTAACAGAAATTTACATTTAACTGACTATAGTGTGTTACAATACGGCAAGAGTTTGCTTGTACAATTTATGATTGAAATTTCACTTGCCTACAGAGTGTGGAGAAAAAGTGAAAAGAATAGTTGTCGTTCTGTCGGCTGCAATTATTTTGGTGGGAAGCCTTTTTCTGATATTTGGAGAGAACGGCCTTCATTTAAAGAAAATGCGTGTTCGTGATGTCATCGGCACCAGTATCGAGCGCGATTATCTTGAACAGGCTGGTATCCTGTCGAATATTTTTGTTCGAACGATTGCTATTGAGAATAAAAAGATCGATTTTCTTCTGGAAAAGATCGGGAGCGCTTCTCTTGCCCGGTTTGCAGAAGATGGAGCGAATTCAACAGCAGTACTCCTCATCAATCGTTTCGTTCAGGAAGAACCGAATTGCAGTAAAATACGGCTCATTGGTCCTGCTGGCACCGTTGAATACAGCACTGATGCTGCTAAATCCGTACTGTACGACGATCAGTTTAAAAAAATGGCGTCAGGAAATTTTTCACCGGTTTATGACCCTCTTGTCAGAAACTTCGTTTTTTACAGGTATCTCTCAGAACCCGCTGGCTATATAATGCTGTTCTATTATACAGAAGAAATGCTCAATGAAATGTTCAGTACCGTAGGTGCCGAAAGTACCATAGGTTTTGAATTTAAGGAATTTTCAATCCCTGAAACTGGTGTTGTCCTTTTGAATTTTCCTACAGTCAGTAGAAGTGAACAGCAGAACCTCAGGAATTTTGCTGATATGCTCTTAGATGAAACAAAAGGCGCATTACGGGTTCAAATGCTGCAATATGACAAGACGGTGTACTTTGTGCATGCGCCTGCACCCCTGTCAGAATGGGTCGTGGCAATCGCAGTTGATACTGAGAAGATTGGCATCTCTTCTGTCGGGGCTCTCGTTCTCGTTATTCAGGCTATTGTGATTCTCGCTATTGTTATTTTCATACTGACATCAATCGGGATGCGGAAACTGCGGCCGGTTGCAGGGGCGAGTCTTGAGAAAATGCAGGAAGAAAAAGGACTTGAGGAAGCCCGGACGGTTAAAAATGAGGAAGAAAAGCCCTCTGGGCTTGTACCGCAGTCGGCACCTGTACCTGAGACGGCACCAGTACCGGAGACGGCATTGGATGAGGAGATGGCGGCTGAGGAGGTCCCTGAGCTTGATACAGGCGTAATCCCACTTACAGGTGTTGAGGAAGTGGTAGAGCTCGAAGAAGTCGGTGAAGCGGAGATAGCAGAAGAACTGGAGGAGCTCGAAGAGGTTGCGGAAGAGGAGCAGGACCATGTTGAAACAGTAGAAGAATTGGAGGAGCTCGAACAGGCTCCGGGAAAAGGGCAGGGAGAAATTGAAGCTGCACAAGAGTCGGCGGGGAAAAGAGTTCCGGATACCAATAGTGAAGATAATGCAGAAGTTGACGAATCCGTAACTGATGATACGCTGGGTATAAAATGGGAAAACTCGGCCCTTGAATCTACGCTTCCCGATCTCGGTACGCTCGTCGGGGATACGTACACGGCATTGCAGGAAGGATCGCCCGGGGAAAACTCTTCGCACATACAGGATAAGTCGAGCGGGGGGGCGGAGGATATTGCTCCGACAATACCGGATGAGGGGTACGATGAACAGACCGGTGTGTCCCGTGATGATGAGCTTGCAGACCTCATACAAACGATCGAAGATAGTGAGTCAGCCGATGAACGTGTCGAAGAGGTTGTTTCTATTTTCAAAGAATTCTTATCTGATCTCGGGCTGACCAGGGGCGCGCTGCTTGTATCTGACCGGCATAACAACTACAAACCTGTGTTCGTGCACGGCTTCAATGAAAAAACCGGGAAGATGCTCGTATTCAGAAGCGATGAAACGATTATTTCAGATATTCTCAGGAAAAACAGGATACTGTTCGTCCGTGAAGATGCATTCATGAGCAGATTTTTACGGGCAAAGTTTGATCTGTTCGATTCATCGACAATTAAACGGTTATTTCTGGTGCCGGTGATGAAGTCCAGCAGCATATCGCCCCACGATACATCATCTGGCGATACGTCATCTTGTGATACATCATCTTGTGATACGTCTGAAAACGGTGAAAAACTCCCCGCAGCGATCATGCTTGTATGTCTGACGACCGCCGAAGCAACTGCGGATGAGAAGGTATCGAATACAATACTAAAGGAGCTCAAAAAGATAAAAACAAAATTATCACATATAGTATAAATGGTTATTTTTTCTTGACGATAGAAAAAATGGATGTTACTGTAATATAGTAGTAATAAAAACATAAAGGGGACAATGGTGGTGTATGTTATTCTACAATACGCACTACCATCCCTCTTCTTTGGTTTAGTAATTGGTTATTTTCTGCGCCGATATATAGCACGGCTTAAGATAAA
>Ga0315537_1002516_pt1 | contig 13993 bp, 15 predicted proteins | sample SalMarSW160270MG_FD_203091 | JGI IMG/M metagenome (GOLD analysis project Ga0315537, IMG submission 203091) | Salt marsh sediment microbial communities from the Plum Island Ecosystem LTER, Massachusetts, United States - Salt Marsh Sediment SW1602-70 ... | reverse complement strand
GCTATATCATACACCTCTATGAAAACATATACTACCGAATTGTGATGAAAATCTTGTATAGGATTATAAGTTACTTCTAACCCTAATACCCCAGCGCCGGCATCGAAATCACTTATAGATAACTGTGAAGTTACATCAACATACCCAGTATCACCAGCCCACCAAATTTCCCTAACAAACATTCTAAGTGTTGACTGTGATAAACTATAAGCAAAAGGTCTTAATCTTATCCAAATATTGGTATCTACTGGATTTTTTAAACTCCAAAATTTTGGTATAGCGTCTTCCACAAATATAAACTGATCTAAAGTAACATAGGTCCATAAATAATCATATGGTGTTGCTCCAATCCAATGTGTATGACCGCTCGTTTTTAACTGACTAAGTTGTAAGTCAAATGATTCTATTATTTGTTGTACTATAAAATAAGGCTCTTCATATTTAAATGCGCTAGTAGGTGCTCCCTCATATTCAGTTAAACATTTAAATTCTTTTGATTGTTTTGTTTGAACCACACTTTCAAACTCTTCAATTTGATGTATAGTGTTTGGCATACAACACTGTAATGAAGTTGGTCCACAACTAAAAGGTGGCTCAGCACTAAAACTATATTTAGGACTTTCACCGAGGTTTACAATCAAACCAGGTAAATAGATAGGAACTTCACTCGCATAGGAATATCCACCCCAATCTCCGCCTGGATTAGTAAAAAAAGATTTTGTATACATATTCATAGAATTAAATGCTGATGTTATAGTAGTTATAACACCCAAACCACTTGAAATATCATCTTCCCATGTATATAATTTTCCTTCATCAGAAATCCCTATTTCTTGAAAAATTCTTATAGAATTCCAAACATATTGACTTCCAGTATATGATGATGACCCATCAGTTTTACAAGTTATTTCTATTACTCTTCTTTCACTACTAGTAGAATTAAAAGTAAAAATAATACTTGCTTCACCATTAGAATCTGTATCAACCTGTGCTCCCAACGGAGTAAAATAACCAAGACCGTCTGGGCTCATATAGAAATAAACCGTTTTACCTAACAAACCAACACCGAATTGATCTACTACTTTTACATACAAAGTAGTTGATCCTGTATTACCTATAATCACAGATTCCTCAGAATAAATTTCTATGCTATTAGAATAAGGTGATAACGTATTCTGTACGTAATTATACCAAGTTCCCCAATCTTCTGTAGTTCTATTACCATCATCATCTCTAACAGTTCTTTTCGTTGAAAGCAAATATACTGGAATATTAGCAACATTTTCAAATATAACATCACTTATATGAATTAAATCAGAGTTATTATACTCTAAATTGTTTAAATACATTGATTTCCAATTATAATACGAAAGATATGGATTTATAAATAACATGTTATAATTACTAATAGACGCTATTGTTTCAGTTGGCAAACACCACCTCGCAACATCTATATTTCTATATACCTTATCAGTATTAGCACCAATAACACTTCCACTATCAGCATCAACTTTAAAAATAGTTCCTCTTGAAGTATCTCCGCCCATACCTAAATTACTTACCAAATAAACATCAGTATAAAAAGAAATTTTATCCCCTATAACATACTGATAAACTAAATCAGATGTTAAATAAACTGTTTTCCCTGCTACATAATTAACCACCACTGATTCGCAGGCGCCTTCATTGTCTCCATCATTACTAGGTCCTAAAAACAATCTGGTTCCTGAAGTAATTTTACCAGCATTACTAATTTCTAAATAATCTATACCGCCTGGGTTATGAAGTGAGAAACTTCTCCTATAATATTCAACAGCCGCCGCTTTAATATCATAATAATATAAACCAGTAGTAAATTTTACAATCTGATGCTTCAAATTTAACTGATTAGAACTTGCTCTGGTTTCATATCTTTTTATTATACATCTAGTAGAATCAACTCTTTCTATAGTAAAGAAAGTTAGTCCGTCTACCATAGATTCAACTAAAGGTCCTACATATTCTAAATGTATAAGTTCATTTACTATATTAGAAGATAAAGTATAATCTGCTATTAATCCTCCAGCAAAAGTTTTTATCCTTAATATAGTTGTGGCATCATCTTGGTTAATACTAGAAATAGTTGAAGCTGCGTTTCCAGTACCCATTGGACCCAAACAAAAATTAGGATATTTCAAATGTATATTTTCAGCCACTTACACCATCCTTTATTGTTGTGCCGTAGCTGTTATACGAACCTCATTAGCCGTAGACCCTGCTTTATAACTAGTTGTTGCTACACCATTACTATTTGTACTAACAGGTGAACTAACAATATAACCATTAGCATCATCATCAGTGAAATAAACTAATTTACTTGCTATTGGATTCAAAAACTGATCCTTAACAATAGCTGTGATAGTACTTGTACTTACTAAATCTGCTGGTAATATAGCTGGATCTGCACTTAAACTAATACTTGTTATAAATGGGTTTAATGTTGAAAGTTGATAACTATAATCACCATTAGCAAAAGTATAAGTATTACCATAATATGTTGCTTTCAATTGTAATCTATAAACATTGTCACCTTCAATGGTTACATCATAAATAGCTATTACTGTAGAGTTATCATCTTCTACATTATCCATAACCATAGATCCAAAACTATTATTTACATCATCCGGGTCTAAAAATATCATATTAGTTCCTTTTATATAACATATAGCATTTGACCCGGCGCCATAAACATCTGATACATCATAAAAAGTACATGCGTCTACATTTGCATATGCTCCACCTGAATATTTTGTTATAAGTGATCCGGTATAAGCACTAAATTTATAAAGAGCACCTGTAGAATTTAACCCATCATAATCATTAAAAATCCAAAAATTATTAAAAAATACTATAGGATCTCCACTATCATATGCATAAGTAGTTGTTCCATTAATTTGTACCCAATCTGCGCCGGCGGAGTTAACAGTACATTCCTCTATTTGACCTGAAGAATTAGGACCTAAAGTTATAATCATACCACTTGATAATTTAGAACCATTAGTTATACTTAATATGTTTTGACCTGCGGCCTCATTACCACTAAATTCTATATGATAATGTTCTACAGTAAAAGCATCAGATTCATATTTGTGGCTTCCAGTTGCTACCAAACTAAAGGTGGTTCTAAGTTTTAAAACATAGTTATCAATATACCATTTTCTAATTCTTATAGCATCAGCAGCAAGATTTTCCAGCGTCCAGAAATTTCTACCATCATATTCTAAACTTGAAACTTCTGTACTAATAGTAGTATCAAGGGGATAAGAAAATGCTTGTGTACCATCATCAGTTTTAACAATTAAATTATCCAAGTCATCATCAATCATATAAAAGTAACCATCTACCATTACCACATTTCTTTTTCTTAATGTTATATTTTCATAAGACATTTAAGTTCCTCCAAACACATTAATTACATATAAATTCACTAATTCTATTTTTTAATTCTACTTCTGAATATGGTAAAGCATCAAATTTTTTACATACTTCATCAACATATATATTAATAACTCTTGGACCTTTAGCTCTATCTAAACTATTTTTTAATGTTTTCATTGAACCTTTTTTGTAAAAATAATCAGAATAATCATTAAAAGTAAATCCACAATTAAAAAATATACTTATAGCAGCTGACATTTCTCTATATATAGTAGGACCACCCCCATCATCAGAATAAATACCCTCATTAAATAATACATAAAAAATATTGGTGCATTTACTAACTGCTATTTGTGGTACAGAACCCATCTCTTTTAAAAAATCATAATCACTACATAAAATAAAAACTCTTTTATCTGTATTCATTGCTATACCAAGAGCCACAGATGAAGCTATACCATTAGATCTTTTAATATAAAAATAACCTTTTTTATCATATCGATACGCTTCTTCGCACAAACTTTTTCCTGCTATAATAACTATATCCTCGTCATTCAAAAGAGATAAAAATAATCTACTTAATGTAAATCTTTTCATTCCAACACCCCCTCCTCTATAATAATAATCCCTGTAAGCCCATCCTTTTCACATATATCTGTAAATTTTTTTAAGTCCGCTTTAAATCTGGTATTCAACATCTTATGTGGTATATCAAAACCAGATTTATTTAAATCCATTTTACTTTCTTTATTTTTGTATGCCACAATTAAAAATTGAATTTTATAAACATTGCTAAAATTAAACAATAAATCATATACATTATATATATTATCAATATCTATTAATATAGCACTTTTTAAACCAGCGAGGCAGGCGCCATTAACTATACCTACAGCAACACGTTCATTAACAGCTGGTATATAGTGCATAAATTCTGGACTCATAGTATCATATAAAGGTTTTAATCCATTACACGGCACACCAGCAAAAAATCTATAATCCAATTCATTACATAAATAATTCCAAAACTCCTTTGCCTTAACCATAAATTCCTCCTTTAAACATTTTTAAGCGTTTGATGTTGCCCCAAAAGCATACTTTAAATTTTATTCTGTATTATAAATCCTCATAAATGGTTTCCATTTTAAAGTATATTCATAAGGATCACCACTTATATCTAATTCTGATGTAACACCAAGACCATTTATAGCCATGGTTATACTGCTTATATCTATTCCAGCAGCTGGTAATAAATCTTTTAGAACTATTTTTATAGAACTTTCTATATCTACATTATTGCCAGATGGATAACATGATTCAACGAATGGGGGTCTTAAATCAACTTCAAGCGGAGTCCAATCTATTTGCCCAGAAATAAATTCAACCGCGCTTTCAATTTCTTCATCTAAATTATCTAAACTAGTTAAATTTATAAATTTAGGAGGTATACTCCCGCCATCTATATGAGGCTCATCTGTAACTAATTCAATAACCCAAATAGGTTCACCTTCATAATTTTTAGGAGTTACTTGTTCAAAAGTAATACCACACTTAACCACCTTGTAAGTGTTAAGCGAATTTCTAATTAAAAACTGTGCCATTTAAAAACCTCATTATAAATTAACTAGAATAATCAATTTGATTAACAATACTCTTTATACCCCAACGAGTTATACTATCAATATTTGTATACCAAGCAGCTGGAGTTCCTTCTGGATCTTGTTCTCTAAGAATCTGAATCTTAGCACCACTAGCAGTTGTATAGCTGTGTGTTATACCGACATAATTATTATTAGCACTAGTTGGTACCACAATACTAGTAGTTGTAGTTCCTGATATAGCAGTAAAATAATCAGCATTGGTTCCATCTGTTATCATTATACAATCACCAGCAACAGCCCCACTACCAGCAGCTATAGTTAAAGGAGTAGTATCAGTGGTATAATTCGCCGTGATATACGATTCTTTAATAGAAATACCAGCTAAACTTTCACTATTCATTTCTAAATCAAATCCTAATATCTTAGAACAATCGTTGGTTGATCCAGGAAGTACTTTTACAGAACTTCTATTTTCTCCAGTATGATAAGAGCTGACACTTCCAGATACTATATAAAATTTACCATCTACATATTCTACAGATGCATTTCTATATGCTAATGAATAACCAATATCTACAGTATCTAATGTGATAGCACGAATTTTTTCTTCCATATCTGCTGCCACAACACTGGCATCTACAGGAGTTTCATCTGAATTATAACCTAGTGTAATTTCATAATAACCGCTTCCTATACCACTTGTTGTAGTAGTATTATCTATTTTAATATTTAAATTCTTATGTGTTGAATCTAAATTAAATTTTCCTGAAGATCCTACAAATCCAGAACTTTTACACCAACCAGCTTTGACACTAGTAACATAAATCTGTTGTATAGCAGTACGAGCAGTATTATCACTATAAGCATTTGTAGAAAATTTTAAAACAAACTGCTCATCACCTTCATAGCCAGTCGGAACAATCTGTGCTTGATCAACTGTAACTGTTTTTACATTTCCAGGATAGTTTTCTAAATCTTGTGTACTTATACTTAAAGCCATTTTCAATACCTCCTAATATAATTTTAACAATAAAAATATCTAATTCCATTTGTCAAATAATATGGGCAACCATCATATGTACATCTAAACCCCCATTTTCCTTGATAAGCTGTTTCCATATAATAAGTTACACCACCTACTGTATGGGTAACTTTTGTCAGCGGACCTGTTGGTACTGAACCCAACATATGTTCTGATCTTAAATCTGTTGCTTCTGTAGAATAAGGACATGCTGCATAAGAACGACCTATATGAGTGCTAACTTTGTGTTGTGGTAAATTACCATAAGCTTCGGTCCCATATTCATATTTCCATTGCATCCATTTCTCAAATGGCGTGCTCGGTGAACGCGCGAGCCAAGAAGCTTCATCTTCATTAAACAAAGTTGTCCACGCAGCTTCGTCTGCAATTCTTGCCTCATCATCAACAGCTCTAGTTTCTACATAATTTCCAAAGTAAAGACTTCTTACATAATCCCATTTATCTCTATTTGTACCAGAAACAGTAGAAACACATTCAGGTTTACATCTTGCCATTTTTTATCCTTTATCTTTTAAAATTATATAAATCTCCATTTTCCTTAACAACATATGTTTTATACATTAAATTAAACATATGAATTGCCATTTCATGGTTACTTGTATCTATAACTAAATAATCTGTGTTTTTAAGCTTTGGGACTTTATTTAACTCCGTAACATGTGATATTTTAGCATCTGCCAAACTTATTGTATTATTTTTATTATAAGTTACTTTTCCCCAAGATAATTTCCCAACACAAATATTCTTAACAAGAATTATATACTGTGAATAAAAATCTAATATAATTTTATCGTTAGATTTTACCTCTTCAGCATCCGACAAAGCCGGGCCTGAAAAATAAGCACCTTTTAAATCACAAACACCTTCTTTCTCATATATTGCTTTTTTCCAATGAAGTTCCAATCTATATCTTTCACCTAATAACATAAACCTTCTCCTTTATAACCACAATGGTGTGTATGGTATTGACACACTTGCTGTTCCTATTTCTCCTCCGGCGCTTGTTCCACCTCCTACAACAGAAACCATACCAGTTCTTGTAACAAACGCTCTTCCAATACCGCCAGCTGAAACATTACCACTAGAACCGTCTGTGGTTGTTCCAGTAAAAACTACCCCCGTATTAGAGGTGGGAATTGATGATTGACCTTCTGATATACCTCTAATTACATAAGTTGGCTCTGGTGTACCCTCACCAGCTACCCACTTTGTCATAGACCATGTTTCTTGTCCCGGCCCGACAGGATCATCTTTGTTAAAACTATAACTTGTTAAAAACCAATCACCAGAAACCCCAGTAACAGGGTCACCACAAATTGTTGGATTAACAGAGGCCGTTATAATTGTAGCATCAGCACAAGCATTGGTTGGTGGTATAGCAAAAGAATTTCCAGGAGCGTATATGGTTACATTTAAAGTTTCAGTGGGTTTTTCTATTGTATCAAAAACATCCCAGCTTCCCAAACAATACAATCTTTGTACATTAGGGTTATATCCCCAACTTACAGATACAACACATTCACCATATGGAAAAGAAACTGTCGTACTTGCTCCTATTACAATGCTCATTATAAACCTCCTTTATTAAGCTATTCCTCTATTATTACAAAGGTTACTTTATTTGTTTTTCTTACACTCTACATACATCTTATAATCACATTCGTATCTTTTCCCACAATCTTTACAATATCTTTTTTTATAAACTTCCAATCTAGCTCTTATTTGCCTATCTGTTAAATAACCATATCCACCCATAACATCATCCTTATTAACACCTCTAACAACTTTCTTTTTAGAACATCCTCCACAAGCCATACACGATCTCCTTATTAATTAGTAGTAGCAATCATTGTAACATGTGTCTCATACCATCCTATTGCATTAGGCACAGTGGTCATAGAAGCATCTAGAATATAACCACTAAAAATTTGGTTGCCAGCAGAAATACTATCTTTAACAGTTAAACTAGCATTAGTATGTACCATAGTATAAGATACTGTTACTAATCCCATTATATCATAAGAAAAATTTAATGATGTACATTCTATAAAAGATACATCAGCCATAACAACCCTCCATAATTAAGCATATGTAAAAACACTGCCTTCTTGACCAAAAGTAAGATTTGAAACTATCTGACCTTGGAAAGTATTTCCACCTTTTATGTTAAGTCTAGAAAAATTAGCGGATATATAACTACCTCCTTGGCCTCTAAACTGACCACTACCTGGTAAAGATGTTGTACAAAGATAGACATCAACATCACTTATATCGGCACCAAAGGTATGTAAAACAAAATTAGCAGTTCCTTTTACACGCATTGGTGCTCCGGCTCTTAATCTATATTTTTTACCACTAATCTTACCTTCACTAGCACTCCATGTTCCATGACTCCCAACTGTAATTCCCATTTTATATAAATTCTCCTTCCGAAATAGTAAATAAAAATGAATAAGAAACAGTAGGAAAATTTCCCGGACTTGCTTCTAAACTAAAATTTTGTAAATACATATCACCACTACCAACTCCAAAATTAGATATCACCAAACTACTTAAACTTGAAGTATCAAAAGAAAAAATTTGGCCACTATAATTTAAACCATACCCCTCCCGTCTTTCAGCACTTAAATAAAGACTAGTAGGACCTGAACTAGAATTGGCGTTAATTACATTATATGCTCTTCCAATATTCATATTTAAACTTACATAACCAATCCCATCAAATGTGCCTGACATAAAAGATGACCCTTGGCCAGAATTTATAAAATATACAATATCATTTTCACAATCATATTTTCTCAACCAATTTATAGAAACACCAGCCTGACTTGGGCAGCCCACATAAGGAGTAGTAGAAGCATAACCAGTCAAAGATACATTACCTATAGTGGGTCCTATTTGAGGTGTTGCACATTGTGCTATTACTTCAGTATTAGCACTAACATTAATAGATGTTATACACCCATTAAAACCACTTAAACTTAAATTACCAACTAATTGACAACACTCATTTCCAGAACCAGACAAACCGGTTATATTAGCCATTTTATTCTCCTCCAGCTTCTACATCATCGCTAAAATATGTACCATAAGCAGGACCACCTTGAACAATAGATGAGTGATCATGAATTGGTACTGATATTATACTCCAAAGAACTCTTATATTAGGATGAGCACTTATATACCATATAGCATTTTTTTCAGGTCTTTTATGCCAATATTCAACACCAAATTTATCATCTAAAACTCTGGTTAATTCGCCAACAGTTCCTTGAGACTCTTCATAAAATGAATTTTTAAGTTCATATTCTATACCATTAACTTTATATGTTTTAGCTGATATAGGAAACATTGCTGTATTATTATATTCATTTATAGGTATCCATAATTCCGCCTTCATACCAGGTATTAGATATAAAGATGATTGTGAAGAAAAATCACTAGCCATTTATACTACCTCCTTAACTTATTCTAATTAAAAACCACCGCCACCAGTAGTTATATTATGAGCTGGACTTGGCGCAGAAGGGTCTTCTCCAGTTTTAGCAACATCTACATTCTTAAAAAAATTAGCTAAAGCTGTAGCTTCAACTGGCCCTTCATGTTGTGTATCTGAATGCACTATATCAATTGTTTGTGCCTCTTTTGCCTTAAGTCTACCACTTCTAAGACCTTTTCTGGCTACCCCCTCTATAGAAATCCAAGCCGCTTTACTAGCCCTACTTCTTCTTGTATATTTCTTACCACGTAATACACTTAAAATATCTTCACCACTTAAATTCAAATAAACATATTGTGGATCATCCCAACATGGTGAAACAGTTATAGTTTTAACTATTCCAGAAAAAATTATATTGCTTTGATAATTAGATAAAGTACCTGCATATATTTTTATAACGTCACCTGACATACTTGAAGAAATGTTATCCCCAAGTACTTTCAGAGAAGCAGTAAAAGTAGATATTTGTCCTCTAACTTTAGTTACATCAAATTTTAATACATTAGGTGTTTCTACAATTAATGCGCTTCCTATTGTTATCATAGCCCTAACTTTTACTTGCTCTATCATAAAACCCCCCTTACTGTTCTACTGGATTGTTGTGTATAGTACACGTTACTTGATCTCCCACTCTTAGTATTTCTGGCTGACAATTTATAGCTATTTGTTCACCAAAACCATCTATTCTAACTTTATAATGAATATGATTACCTAAATCAGAAATAACAATGCCACGCATTGAGGGAGATTCTGTCTTTTTAAAATAAGGACCACCACTTATACCCACTAAATCAGTGTCTAATATTAATCTATTTCCTTCATACACAGAAACTGTATAAGCACTACTATCAGTAAATGAATGAACTATTTTATTTATTACTCCCCCAGCAGTATGATAACCTCCTAACAAAGGATTACAATCAGGACCACATGTATAAACCGTTTCAACACCAGTACCTGAATTCATATAGTTCCATAATACGTTGGAAAGAGCTTTCACTTCCTCCTCCTCATATAAGAAAGATAAATTCAATGTTAAACCCCCACCACCATCTAATTGTAATAAAGCATTTTCTAATGGTGTGTTCTCAAAGGCTTGATGGCTTAATGGGTCTCTATCAGGTATATCTTTTGATTGATCTATTATTTCACCATTAAAACCTATTGGGGGAGGTAGTTCATATAAGACTAAAGGTTTTAACATATATTCAAGATCATCTGCTATTTTTCTAGCTTCGCCATTTGGATCATATATAATAATAGAAGGAACTTCTAAATCTGCCATTACCCAAACTTCTCTAACTAAAATACCAGAATCACCTTGAGGTAAAATTGTTCCAACTTCTGTCTTAGTTTCACCATCCCCATATTTACATATAGGATTAACTTTATATGTAACGTCTTTTCCATATTTAGCCTTATCATAAGGTCTAGCATTATTTGCAAACTGTATTCTAGGATTTTCTCCATCTAAATAATTAACTACATAATCTATATTTTCTCTTAAAGCTATTGTTTTTAATTGTATATCATTAATACTAACCCATACTTCATGATCGCTTTCTGTATCATCTCCAGTTAAAGCTTTTATCATAGCATCTTTATCTTTAGGTTTTGAACCACACTGTGTTAACTCTAACCCCACTACAAAAACTTTTGATATGCCTATAAAAGTATCTTGTACAGTACCATATTTTGTAGTGTATCTAAAATCACTATTTATTACTATCTCCACACCACCATCTACTTCCATATCATGAACAGCCCAACAATCAGATCCTAATTGCGCTTCTCCGCTGGAAACATATGGTGGTCTTATTAAAGTTTCAATAGCATCCGGTACTTTTATAGGAACACTAGATTGTCTGGAATGTGTAATTGTGGTGTTATCTTTTCTACCAGGAGCATTTATCATTCTAGCATATCCAATCAAACGTAGCCAAGGATCATTTATTTCATACAAATTATCTATATTATCTTTATATTCACTATTTAAATTAGGATCTTTATAAACTATAATAACAGTTGAAGAAAATCCAACTTTATGACAATTAGACGTCATAGCAGTAACATCATAGATCTGTTTAGGACCATCACCAAATATAGAAACCCATACAACTTGGTCTTTTTCATCAAGTCTTCTAATCAACGGCTTGCCACCATATATCATAACACCAGAACACTCTTCTACATAACTATATGTTTGTACATTAAAATATTCATCTGTTACATTAGCATCTTCTTTGCCCACCTCTCTAAATTCTATTGAATTGTTACTATAATTTACATATGCTTCATAAGGACCAGAACTATTTTTTATAGAAGCTTGTAAAAGAGAAATTTTTATTAATTGTAATGCGTCCATATGTTTTATATCTAAAGTAGATAAACTACCACCAATTTCAGTTGATTCACATTGTAATCCGAAAGCCGCAACAACCTGAGCAGCCACACTCTCAGTAAAAGTATCTAAGACCTCTTCATAAAGTTCTTGATCATTAAAACTAGGCCAAAATGTATTAGTTACCGACGCCATTAAACACTCCCCCTACTAGTTAAATTCTGTAGATTCATTATTTTACGATCTAATTCTGATGTAGTTACATTTGTTATAGCTTTATTTTGATTTATTTTTGATTCCAAACTAGACATATTAGACTTAACATCGTTTATTTGTCTATCTACAAGTGAAACATATGCATTTATTTTATTATCAACTAAACTAATTACATCAACAGTATCTCCAGCTGGAGAAATCATTTTTAATCCATTTTGTAAATCTTCAACGCTAACATTTAAACTATTTATTCTACTTTCAAGTTGTTCTGAAACATTTTTTAATTCTTCAGCGCCAACCGCTCCAGTAGAAGCTATATCTATCTTTATATTTTCAACTGCTGTTTGTATTTTAGCTGCTGCGTCATCACCATCTACTGTTATACTAATATTGTTTACACTTTCTTGTATTTTAGCTGCTGCGTCATCACCATCTACTGTTATACTAATATTGTTTACACTTTCTTGTATTTTAGCTGCTGCGTCATCACCATTTACATCAAGCTTTCTATCTTCTATCTTTAATTCCAATGATTCTAATCTATCGATGGCCTTATCAATAGCACTAGCGTCTATTTTAACCTCTATAGTTTTATTTAAAGAATCTGAAACAGCTTCTTTAGCTAACGCATTAGAAACAGGTGTTGGTCCTCCTTCTGCAAAACCTTTAGGATAAACAACCTCGCCTTTTTGCATAAAAACATGACCAGTTTTATTTATTTTTCCTCCAAGATGTTTTACTTCTCCAGTAGGCTTATTAACTCCAAATTTTTCAAACCGTTCCCTTAAAGCTGTAGGACTCATGTTTTTAATTACATTTTCAATTTCTTCATCTGTATTTAACTCTGGAAAAACCTTACGTAAAAGGTCTAAAGTTGTAACAGTGGTTTCACCAGTCAATTTAGCTTTGGCTTTTATTCTCTCTAATGCTGTATACTCTCTTAATTCTTTTAATTCTTTACTTACATCTCTACGTCCAAGCCCACCTGAACCCACATTTAATGCTCTAAAACGTCTTTTTAAAACATCGCTTCCTAATGATTCTTCTAATTTTTTATTTTCTTCAATAGCATTTTCATATATTTGTTTGGCTTCTTTAAGTTCACCTTTTTCCATTAATTCCATTACTTTTGTACGATCATTAGAAAACAAATAATGTAATTTTGGAAACTCACTATATTTCTTTAACTTCTCCTGTTTAATTTTTTCATATGCAACATTAGTTTTAGATCCTCTAAAATCAGCTTGAAGTTGATGATATTCTTCTTCAGCTGGAAAATAATATCTTTTATATTCAGGGTCCCAAACTCTTTCTGAACCCAAAAATTTACCAGATTGTATCTGTTTAATCAAAGCGTCCGTTCTTTCACGTTGAGATTCAAGATCAGTATTAAATTGTTTTGTTTCATCAGAATCTAAAATTCCATAGGCTTTTTCTGTATTTTTAGATAAAAATTCTAATTTCCTTTGTAATTCTCTAAGAGTATGTAAATCTGTTCCTTCTGCTGAAGCTGCGACTATCATGGTTGATTGTCCTTCACCAGCTTTAGGAATTTTTCCAGGTATCTTATAAGCAGCATATTTTGCATATTCAAGACTGCCCAATTTATTTGGCCTAACATGAACATCTTCAACATTACTAAATTTAGGTCTATTCATAGTAGCTTCTTCAACTCTTTGTTTGGCTTTAGCAAAAGCATCTCTTTGCATAACATTTTTTACTCTTGCATAAGTTTTTGGAGCTGGTAAGCCTAATGGTATTTCTTCCTCATCGTCTGGTTCAGTAGCAAAACCACCAAATAGAATATTTATATCTTTGCTCTTAGCAACACTATAAACACCTACATCTCCCCTTTCATAAACAGGCTCAGTTCTGCT
>Ga0315537_1002515_pt1 | contig 13996 bp, 12 predicted proteins | sample SalMarSW160270MG_FD_203091 | JGI IMG/M metagenome (GOLD analysis project Ga0315537, IMG submission 203091) | Salt marsh sediment microbial communities from the Plum Island Ecosystem LTER, Massachusetts, United States - Salt Marsh Sediment SW1602-70 ... | reverse complement strand
ACAGGTCGTGAAACGATCCATAGTCAAATGACTACAAGTATTTATATGTTTCGGTCTACAGAAAATTCGTCTTAATCCGGGAGCTTAAATTTGCAATCATTATGCAGCGACAAAGTGTCAGGTAGATAGTCATATGACTACGAGCTTTTTCATGCTCCGGCCGGTGACAGGTTGGGAAACGAACCATAGTCAAATGACTACGAGCTTTTTCATGCTACAAAGATGGATTCTAGATAGTGAGGAGTGAACTAAAGTGAGCTAAAGTGCCTAAAGTGAGCTAAAGTGCCTAAAGTTAACAGAAAACGGATGCTCGATTCTGGATGCTCGATGCTCGTGAAGGAAAAAGGTGGGGCAAGCCGCCACCCTACGCCTGGATAATCGATGCCGGATGCTTGATGCTTCCGCCTTCGCTGAAGCTACGGCTAAAGTTGGATAACAGAAGCGGGATTCTCGATTCTCGATACTTGATGCTCGATGCTCGCGAAGCGGATGACAGAAGACGGAAGACAGAGGACAGAAGGTAGGATATAATGATATAAGGTAAAAAACTCTGAGAAAAATCAGCTTCGCTGCACGAAACCTGTCCTGAGTGTAATCGAAGGATAAAGCCCTGCCGCCTTGGCCAAGGATTAGCTCCCGGGGACCGTGGAACCTGCCGTTACGAATATTTTTATTTTATTTTTATTGACAACCGTGAGTTCTGCCGGTATGATAATAATAAGTTTAGTGGGGTATGTTCTTTCATCTCTCAAGAATATTCTCTTTCGAAAATCCGAGAGACAAAATTTATGGCCGTTAACAGGCCAAAGGAGTACAGTTGTGAGTAAAGGTACAGTGAAATGGTTTAATGAGAAAAAAGGTTTTGGATTTATCACGCCTGATTCCGGCAGTGAGGACTTGTTCGTTCATCACTCGGAAGTCAAGACGACCGGCTACGCCAGTCTCAATGAAGGGCAGACGGTGGAATTCGAGGTCGGACAGGGTAAAAAAGGCCCGTGTGCGACCAACGTAATACCTTCATAACCAGAAGCATAAAACCGTAAAAACCAACGGGCTCCGCTAAAACCGGAGCCCGTCTCATTTTTAAATCTAAACATGTGAGTAGTTAATTGGTTAAATGGTAATTGGTGAATTGGTGAGTAGTGAGTGGTGGTTATTTGACTAAAGTAGCAGCAATGTATGGACGAAATAACCTCGTGCGCATTGTCCTTCAGGGTTTGACTATACCATCAAAGACAGGACCTATGAAAAAAACACAAAAAAAGAGAAGAACATCCCTCAAGGATGTGATAATTGGCTGGTTTACCAAGCCAATAGAGGTCAAGTCTATAATCACGACAAAAGCCCAAGTTAAAACCATGGACAAAACCAAGGACAAAGAAAAGGACAAAGCGAGGAACAGAGCTAAAAAGACAGTTAATTCCAAGTCAACGGCCAAATTAAAAGAAAAGCTCAAGGCCGAATCCCTGGCAAGGGCCGAAGCAGAGAAAAGGCTGAAGACAGAAATTAAAGCCAGAGAAAAAGCTGAAGCAATCCTGAAGACTGAAAGCAAAAAACGACAAGGGCTCCAGTCTCCGGCCAAGGAGGTGAAGGTGGAAGACGAGGTTGAAGCAGAAGAGAAATTCCGTTCATGTGCAAAAGAAGTAAAAGATTGCATAGAATTGATTAATAAAAGTAGCGATGGCACTGCAGATAAGCCGAACAGAGATAGTGAACATGCAGATATGGATAATATAGAGAGCAAGGCCGGCAGGGACGCACGTAAATATAAGGCCACCAGCGGCAGGGACGGCGATAAAGGTACTAAAAGCAGCAGTCAAGGTGTCTCCCCTGCGGACATGGTCATGTTAGTAGCCAAAGCAGAGGAAAACTTATCCAAAGCTGTAATTAAAGCTAAAGCAAAAGACGATAAAAAGGCCAAAAGAGCAAAGAGAAAAAGCTAATCAACAGGGAAAATACGATTTTCCCACTGAGAAGGTACTAACATTCCTTAAGAGCATCGAGGATCAATCACCAAAAACTCTGAGAAAAATCAGATGTGAAAAATTGTCGTACAACAACAGGTGCCTGTCTTTGACTGTCGTTAGTTTTGTTAGTTTTGCTAAAGTGAGCTAAAGTAAATTAAAGTGCCTAAAGTGAGCTAAAGTGCCTAAAGTGAGCTAAAGTGCCTAAAGTGAGCTAAAGTGCCTAAAGTTAACAGAAAAAAGATACTCGATTCTTCCGCCTTCGCTGAAGCTTCCATCCTCGTTAAAACTATGGCGTACAAGCGTAGCTCGGGGCTCGTGTAGTTGGTTAATTGGTTAATTGGTAAATTGGTTAATTGGTAAATAGTAAATCGAACAGTCCACAATGTCACCGGTAATGAAAAATTTTATTTATTTTTGTTGACAACCGGTCAGCTCTCCCGGTATAAAGGGGCATTAGGTTAGTTGGGCATATTCTAAGGTCTCTCAAGAATATTCTCTTAACAAAACACGAGAGACACAATTTACGGCCAATAAGAGGCCAAAGGAGTACAATAGTGAGTTCAGGTACAGTAAAATGGTTTAATGGGAAAAAAGGCTTTGGTTTTATCAAACCCGATGACTCCGAGAATGATTTGTTCGTTCATCACTCGGAGATCAAGACGACGGGCTACGCCAGTCTTGAGGAAGGCCAGAGGGTGGAATTTGAGGTCGGAGAGGGTCAAAAAGGGCCCTGTGCGACCAACGTAATCCCTGGTTAATCCGAAGCAACAGACCTTAAAACCAACGGGCTCCGCAAAAAGTCGGGGCCCGTCTCATTTCCTGCCCCCGCACACCTTAAGCGGAGAGCCAACTTGTCCCCGAATGCCTGCCCTCGAGACGATCGAAGGTGCGTACCTGCACAAGCAGGTAGTGGGGGTCGAATAACCAATGGAGAAGCTGTGAGTAGTTAATTGGTGAGTGGTGAGTAGAGTAAGTCAAATTAAACAATATGGTGCTGAGAAAACAAGGACATTTCCGGACCTTGCTGCTCGAAAAATATTAGTTATATTTTACATAGTTGGAGTGGAGTATAGTGGGCATAGTGGAGGTGTTAACATTATGAAGCTACAAGGTAAGCTGCGCAGCGTTACATTTTTTTTAGCGATATGTGCCAGTGGTATCCTGGCGTCCTTTTGCATTCTGTTAATGGCCGGGGAGTATCAATCGGCACGCTACAGATTGGAGATACACAGCCTGGAGTTCCAGGGCTGGGAGGCCTGCAAACAAACTAAACCCGCTTATTTTAAGGACAACACAGAGGCGGTGGCTACCTGCATAGAAAGCTTAAACAAAGCGCGAGATAATTTCTGGGTCAAAATTCCAAAAGCACAATTGGCAGGGTTGTTCGTATTAGCTGGTGCAGGCGGTGCGATTAGCGGATACTTAGTTACCTGGATTGTTGTCTGGTTTGGCGGTTCAGGTATTTACAGATTCATTAGATGGCTGGGGCTTTGTTTTCACCGTCATTCCGAGCACAAAAAGCTCTTAGCCATGAGAATAGCCGAAAAGGCAGTCAAACGCGAAGAATATGAAAGACGTTTAAGCAATAAAAAAGCTGTGTTTAGTGACTGGAAATTAGTGGGTAGTAAGCACAAGTAAAATAAAGTGCCTAAAGTGAGCTAAAGTTGGATGACAGAAGCGGGATACTCGATACTCGATTCACGATACTCGATTCACGATACTCGATTCACGATACTCGATTCACGATACTCGATTCACGTTGAAAACAACCCGCGCAATAAATTGCGGGGATTCCAACTCCCCAATAAATTAGGGGGCTAAACATTCTTTCGCTGCCAATTAGATAACGCCTCGCTTTTTCACAGGGCTACCCCAGAGAGATAAACTTCGTTATCTCACGGGGTAAAATTAATTTTTGTCGAGGGGGTCGTACCAGCGTTTGGGTATTTCTTCTCCCAGTGTTTCATTGATGGTGGTGACATGTCCGTCCAGCCAGAGACAGTTTAGTTTGCCGCCCGTCTCATCATCTCTGGCAGATTTTACAGAATGCCTGAAAATCCCGCGATACCAACTCGTTCGACCGCCGGTCCTGTAGTGTTCAAAATTTACGCCGCTCGAATTGGCGTAGAGCATATCGTTTCCATTCTCGATTCTGGGCTCCATATGGTCGTGGGCGACGACAACTTCCGAGTGACGCAGGATGATAATGGATTTCTCTTTGGTCAGCCAGCCGTTCATTGAGTACGCCGAATTCTCTATCTCACCAGTGGTGTAAAGCATTTCCTGGGCTACTATCTGGGAGAAGTTTTTGAAGGTCGGGCAGCCGAAAAGCTTCGGCTCCTTTACATAGTCAGCGTAGATTACGCCCCAATATGAGCTATTCTCGCTGGCCTTGAGCAGCCTTCCGCTGGAGTGATACCAGAGATGCCCGTTACAGGGAGTCGTGTGCGTGTGGAAGTTGGGCATCGTGTACTCGTTGTCCTGGAGGTACATCAGAATACCGAGGCCTATACTCTTTAGATGGGCCTTGCAGGCTTGTTCCCGTGCCTGCTCCCTTACTCTCCGCAGAGCCGGCATCAGTATCGCCAGCAGCAGCGCAATTATCGCAATGACAACGAGAAGTTCAATCAACGTAAACCCCGTAAGAAAATCCCGGTGTTGTTGCCTGATTCGCCGGTGGCGAATTTCCCCGTGTCTTTCGGGCAACCTTCTGCTTTCCCGATTGGGGATTTTTATTTCTAACGGGGTAAAGGCCTTTTTCCTGTGCATCAATAATCCCTTCCTGCAATCTGTATTTATTGTTGATGGAATTGACCCTTGGTCTCCAGCAACCGTTCAAGGGCATTTTGAATTGATTGGACAACACACCCAACACCAAATACCCAACTCATAATACTCTGATCACTATATAACACATTTGAAGATGTAATCAAAGTACAAAAAACCTCCCTTTTTCAAGCGGATGTCGGATATGCAGAAAACTCGTCGCCCCCCGGTCGTGAATAGTGACTCGAGTTAATTGGTTAATTGGTGAGTAGTTAATTGGTTAATTGGTGTTTTTTTATTCACTACCCACCGACTAACTACTCACCACTCACCACTTACCACTGACACTGTTCTTATTATTCGGAATAATAAAGTGCTCCGGGACGGTAAATTGCGAGCACAGAAGCAAGACTTCTTTTCCAACCTCTTCGATTGCCGTCTCATTATCAATATTTTCAGCCACTTTATTTATGAAGGTGGCGATTTGGCGGGCCTGCTCTTCCTTCATTCCGCGGGTTGTAATAGCCGGGGTGCCAATACGCAGGCCGGTGGGGTCGGAAGGATGAGCCGGGTCTAAAGGTGTCGTGTTATAATTAGTAACAATCCTGGCCCTGTCCAGGGCCTTTGCGAGTTTTTTGCCGGGTATATTTTTATTTTGCAAATCGATTAGTATTAAGTGGTTGTCGGTCCCGCCGGACATGAGATTGAAACCATATTCGAGCAGCTTTTCGGCCAAGGCTTTTGCGTTTTTGACTATCTGCTTGGCATAAGCGACGAACTCCGGCGTGTCGGCCTCAGCCATTGCGACGGCTATAGCGGTCAGAGTGTGCATGTGGGGGCCGCCCTGGAGGCCGGGGAAGACCGCTTTGTCCACATTGTTTGCATATTCGGCCTTGCACAGTAACATTCCGCCACGAGGTCCCCGCAGCGTCTTATGTGAGGTGGTTGAGACAATGTCGGCATAGGGTACGGGACTTTTGTGTATGCCGGCCACAACCAGACCCGCAATGTGGGCTATATCGCTGACGTGGTACGCACCTACATCTTTGGCTATTTGGCCGAATATCTCAAAGTCAATCTCCCGCGGATATGCGGTGGCGCCGGAGATGATGATTTTCGGCTTGTGTTTTTTGGCAAGCTCTTCAATCTGGTCATAGTCTAATCTGCCGGTATCAGGATTGACTGTGTATTGGACGGAGTTAAATATTCTGCTCGTGACGCTGACCTTCCAGCCGTGAGTGAGGTGTCCGCCGTGTGGAAGAGACAGGCCCATAATGGTATCGCCGGGCTTGATGAGGGCCAGGTATGCGGCCCAATTGGCGATTGAGCCGGAGTAGGGCTGAACGTTGGCGTGGTCGGCCTTGAATATTTTTTTGACCCGCTCCTGAGCCATCCTTTCGATAAGGTCGGTTACCTGCTGGCCCTCGTAGTATCGTCGGCCTGGGTAACCTTCGGCATATTTATTTGTAAGGCAGCTTCCGCTGGCCAACATGACGGCCTTGGATACATAGTTCTCCGAGGGGATGAGGCGAATTGAGCCGCTCTGACGTGCCGCCTCCTGCCGCATCAGCTCATAAATCTGCGGGTCATACTGCTCAAGAGCATCTATCATATTTAGTTTCTCCCTAAAGAATTTTTTTAAGACTACTGCGGGATATCCAAATGCTTGCCTGTTGCCTGCACGTGTCGGTAACGCAGGCACAGGTGCGACTCCCGTCGCTCGCACCCCCGCTCTTGCTTTCGCAAGCAAGCACGAAGGTTACGCGAGTTCAGGCGCAAGACTCGGCAGCAGTCAGAATAACGCGTTTGGGCCCGTTTATAGCAGAGGCGGACTTTTTCTACAAGTTTTTTATTTGTTGACAAATTTTGGGCGAAGATTACCATAAGCCGATTGAATAATGTATCAGAGAACCGAATTGGTAAAAACGTATGCCGGAAGAAAATAGTCAGGCGTTGGCCAAGGCCAAGGCTTTTTTTGAGAAAGCCCGCAAAGTAGCGGAGACAAACAATTTCGATTACGCAATCGATATGTACCTGCAGGGTCTGCGCTATAGTCCGGATGCCCTGGAAGAGGGTCACCTGCCTCTCTGTGAACTGGCCCTGCAACGTCAGGGAAGGGGCGGTAAGAAACCTTCGATGATGGAAAAAATGAAGCATCTTCGAGGCAAGACGCCGCTCGAGCAGATGCTTAATGCGGAATATCTTTTTGTAAGGGACCCAGGACATTTGCCCTTTGCCGAGGCAATGCTCAAGGGCGCGGTGGCGGGCGGCTATAACAAAACGGCCGGCTGGATTGCCAACCTTGTTTTTCAGAAAAATAATGCCTCCAAAAGACCGTCAGCACAAACATATATCCTGTTAAAAAATTCCTATGCGGCCTTAGGGCAATTCGACAAGGCCGTTGTGGCCTGCCAGTATGCCTCCCGACTTAGACCGGAGGATGGAGCATTGGCAGACGAATTTAAGAACCTCTCGGCGGAACTGACTATGGCCAGAGGCAAATACGATCAGGAAGGAGATTTCAGAAAAGCCATCAAGGACCGGGAGAAGCAAGAGCTACTTCAAGCCCAGGACAGTGTGGTCAAGACTGAGGACTATCGGATAAAGGCGATTGAAGACGCCCGCAAAAAGATAGCCGAGAATCCGAATATTGCGGCGAATATATTTAATTTGGCCGACGCCCTGTCGGATATGGACACCAACGAGGCGGAAAACGACGCCGTAGCGCTGCTGGAAAATACGTATAAAGCCAAACAAGATTTCAGCTATAAACAGCGTGCAGGTCAAATAAGAATACGAGGGCTCAAGCGAAAAATAAGAGAGGCAAAAGCCTGCCTTGAGACTAATCCGGAAGATGCTCAAGTCAAGGCCGGGCTCGAACAACTCTCGGGTCAATTAAACGATGCCGAACTGGAACATTACAAGCTCTCCGTGCAGAACTATCCGACCAACCTGGCAGTCAAATATGAATATGCTATTCGTTTGGTCAGGAACAAACAATACAACGAGGCGATACCTCTGTTCCAGGAGTCACAGAAAGACCCGCGGCGAAAGATTGCATCGATGAATCAAACAGGCTACTGCTTTTTTATGAAGGGCTGGCTGACTGATGCGATTGACGTTTTTACCAATGCGATAGAGTCGCACGAGTTAAAAGATGATGCTGCGGGGAAGGAATTGCGGTATAATCTGGCCCGTGCTTATGAGGAGCAGGGCGATAAAGAAAAGGCATTGGAGATTTATCGCAAAATCGCCCAGTTTGATTTCGGATACAAAGACGTCAGCCAGCGAGTAGATAAATTGAGAAGCTAAAAAACAGAACCAACCTCTCAGTGAGTTTTTAATATAGAATAACGATAATTTTCAGGAGATTGCAGTGGCACATTCGTTACAGGCGAAAAAAAGAGCAAAACAAAATACCAAAAGAAAGACGACTAACCGCGCACGTAAAAGCCAGATAAAGACACAAATCAAACATTTCGAGACGGCTGTGAGCGAAGGTAACGTTGAAGCGGCAAGCGAGCAATACAAGCTTGTTGTCAAGAAATTGGACAAAACCGCATCTACGAGCACAATGCACAAGAAAACAGCCGCACGAAAGAAATCACGACTCGCCAAGAAACTTAACGCACTCAAAGCCAAAAAGAGTTAATTGGTTAATTGGTGAGCGGTTAATTGGTTTATTGGCCCCGTGAGATAGTAAGAAATCATCTCACGGGGTAAATATTTTTTCTTGTTTTTTTAAGAAAATTCCGGCCATAATATCATCGGCATCAGTGGATACTCGATACTGGATTCTGGATGGGTGGATGCGCAGAGGAGGGAACGGGGAAAGTTGTAAGATATATTGCGAGATACGAGATAAGAAAATAGAAACCGAACCAGCAGTAGTACTCGAATGTGGCATACGTGGTGACGGTGAGCTTGACGTTATTCGGAAACAATATAAACAATAGAGAGGTGCTATTATGTCAAAGCGAATGTCTATCTTTGTAGTTGTAATAATCTGTGTCTGCGTTGGTGGCTTTTGCTTTTTATTGGGGGCCGGATATTCAGGTTTATATCTGAAGAACTATATTATGGATGCCAACGCGGGCTGGCTGAATCAGCATATCAATCGCCTGGCAATGATTCGGACGGGTCGGGCGGAGGAGGCGGCCGGCGATATTGAAAAGACGCTCGATAATTCGATTATACAATTAAGCTGGGCCGGCCTTGATGGAAAGGGCGAATTTCACGGCGAACGCCTGCCGGAGATGCATCTGCGGGCCCTGCAAATTGCGCGGATCTATGCAGATGCGGGCTACCGTGATGCATTCTCCGAGGAGTCGCTTGGCATTTTAGAAAAAGTTGAACCACCCGATAGAAAATCTTGTCCTGCGGCAATACGGGAGCTTCAAGAGCGAACACGGGAGTGAAGACAGAGTGGCAGAATAAGGTTGGCAAGATTGCAGGAAAAATGAGTTATCCAATATAAGTCTTTATCGATACAAACATCCTAACTTTTTGTTCGCGTGTCGTTAGCGGATTAGTTTACTACCACCTCAATGGAAAAAGTGTTAATAGGCTCCACACCTTCTTCCCAGGGTCTATTATAAACAAGTTTAAGAGAAGTCTGGCCTGCACTTATGGCCTTGAAGCGGAAGATTTCCCAGCCGCCCGCCCCTACAAGCGGCGGCCCACCTGTGTCAGATTGCTTGAACTCCGCTTCGCCCATCTGCTGCAGGATAGACTCCTGGTTCTCGACCTGTTCCCACCGATAGCCGGTGGTGGGGTTTGATTCCAGTGTGACGACAAGAATCTGTCCCTGCTCAAGCTCGACCTGGCTGTCTGCATCGTCCTCATCGACATTGACCTCTTCAGGTTCAACTGGCGGAATTCCCTCAAACAAATGCTCGGCAAGGACAATCAGGTCCTGGACATCGACGATGCCGTCACCCCAAGGCATCGGGCCTATGTCACACAAGGGATAATTCTCACCCCAGTGGTCAACCATTATGCACATGTCGGCAGAATCGACAATTCCGTCGCCATTGAGGTCAACGACCGGCTCGATTGCCACCTGCCAGAGGTCACGGTTACCAATACCGCCGGGCCTGCCTGAGCAGAAGTAAAGTGTGTAACCGTCAGTTGCAATGCTCGGGTCACAGTCGTCGTAAGTAGTGTTCACTGATGGCCCAAGGTTTACCGAGCTGTCCCAGTCCTCGTCTGTCGTCCTCCGCCTTGCCACCATCAGTTCCCGGCCCTCTAATTGACTGCGGGCTTCGAAGAAGAGGGTCAAAGCGTCGCTGGAAATGCTCGGAGACCAATCATACAGACCCCAATCTGTCGCTGGCCCCAGCCACACCGGAATACCCCAGTCATGGTTTATACTTGCTCGGGTCACTACGCATATATCGTAATCGAACCAAAAGGCCCAGTTGGAGTCGAAGTATAGCGACAATCCATCGGCTGAGATACTTGGATGATTCTCGCCAGCCAAACTGTTGACAATTGGTCCAATATTCATCGGTTCTTCCCAGTCGTCGCTTGTTGTTGCCCGTGTCGTCACCCATAGATCGAAACCACCGTACCCGTCGGGTCGGTCGGAGGCAAAGAACAGCGACAAACCGTCCGCCGAGATAGTTGGCCCAGCGTCCGCATACGGACTATTTATAGGTGGTGGAAGTGGCACCGCGGCGCCCCAGTCGCCATTTGTCAAGTCCCGCGTTGCCACCCATATGTCCCAGTCGCCCGGCCCTCCAGGTCGAAAGTAGGCGTCAAAAAACAGCGACAGTCCGTCATTCGAGATGTCTGGGGACCCTTCGAAAGCTAAACTGTTGACGATTGGCCCCAGATTCGTGGGCGTGCCGAAGGTGAAATCTGCGTTGGTAACCTCGGCAGCAAGGACCAGCACCAAAACCAATACGAGTGAAATTGTTTTTTTCATTTTATCACCCTTTCAAAATACTATGCGCACTTTCACCACATTAACCTTGTCTTTTGCGAAAACTCGATGATTGAATACCATTTGGACTTCTCCTCCAAAAAGTTTATTATACATGAATACCTAATATAACATCTGTTAAGTATTTTTCAAGAAAAAAACCGGCAAAATCACTTGAAATATTCGGGTGAGATAATTGGGTGGTCCAACTTTTTTAATGCTCTATATTCCGGCCTGCTCAATAGAGTATTTGATTTAACTACAGATATATTGGGCAGCAAGTCGATATAAAAAACAATTGGATGCTTTTTTATGGGTTGAGCAAATGGCGGAAATATTTAAAGAGCGAATAATCAAACTGCTGAAGCACAGCGATTATGCACCGCTGAAACTCGGGCAATTAGCTAAAGCATTAGGTGTAAGCTCGGAAGATTATCCACAGTTTAAAGAGGCCTTCGACCAATTGCGGCAGGTCGGGCACGTGGTGATAGGTGCGAGGAACCTGGTCAGTTTGCCATCATTGTCCGGTCAAATCGTTGGGACATTCAGGGCAAATCCCAAAGGATTCGGCTTCATAACGCCCCGCGAGCCGAATTCACACGGCGATTTATTCATCCCGCCGAGCGCTACTGCCGATGCAATGACCGGCGACATTGTTATTGCAAAGGTCAAAAGAGAAGGCAAACGCGGCGGGCAGATGCGGTACAGCGGCGAAGTCATCGAGGTCCTCGAACGGGCACAAAACAAATTCGTCGGGACCCTTTTGAAACATCCGGAGGCGTGGATTGTTCAACCGGACGGAGCGAGCTTTATCGAGCCGATTTCCATTGACGATGTCGGTGCAAAAGGGGCCAGGGAAAAAGACAAGGTCGTGGTGGAAATACTTTCGTATCCGACAGAAAAATATTTGGCACGCGGTGTGATTATCGAGGTATTAGGCAAAGCGGGACGATACGAAAGCGAGATACAATCGATAATCCGCCAGTATCATTTGCCGGGCGAGTTTGAGGAAGATTGTATCGAGCAGGCGCGCGAAGCGGCTACTCAATTCAATCCAGAAAAATTGAACCATCGGGACGATATTACAGAGAAAACCATTATTACAATTGATCCGCCGGATGCGAAGGATTTTGACGATGCAATAAGCCTTGAAAAAAACTCCGACGGCAACTGGGTACTTGGAGTTCACATCGCCGACGTCAGTCATTTTGTGCAGCAGGATTCGCCGCTGGATGCCGAGGCAAAAGAGCGAGGTAACAGTGCCTATCTTCCGGGCAAAACAATTCCGATGCTGCCGGAGATTTTAAGTAACGGCATTTGCAGTCTCCAGCCCGAGCAGAAACGATTTGTCAAAAGCGCGTATCTAACTTACGACCAGAAGGGTAACGTTGTATCCCGCAGTTTTGCCAACTCTCTTATGTGCTCAACGCAGCGTCTGACCTACCAGAAAGCTGACAGGATTTTGAAAGGGCATAGCAAAGACGTCAGGCCTGAGGTGATTGGTGTTTTAAAAAATATGGAGACACTCAGCCGCATAATTGAGCAGCGACGAAGGAAAAACGGAATGATACATCTGGATTTGCCGGAAATTCAATTGAAAATGGATAAATCCGGCCGAGTTGTTGGTGCACATCCAGCCGATGACAGCTATCCGCATACGATGATCGAGATGTTTATGGTCGAGGCGAATGAAGCCGTAGCTTCACTTCTGGACAGGCTGAACCTGACCTTTATCCGGCGGATTCATCCGGAGCCGGATGTTATGAGTATGAAAAACCTCGCCAAACTCCTTAAGGGCTTTGGATTCAGTCTGCCGCGAAATCCCGACCGGAGGGCGATACAGGATATTTTAGCCGCCGTTGAAGGAGCCGACTGCTCATTTGCGGTGAACTTGGCCGTCCTGCGAAGTTTCGAAAAGGCCCAGTATGCCCCGCTGCATATAGGTCATTATGCTCTGGCCTCAACTCATTACTGTCACTTCACCAGTCCCATACGTCGATATGCAGATTTACTTGTTCATCGCGTTTTGGAATACTATCTTCAAAAACGTCCGGACTCGGCCAGGGACGATTTCGCTGGGCTGGATCTAACAGAGATAGGTAAACACATTACCTTCACCGAGCAGCGGGCAGAGGGCGCAGAAAAAGAATTGACGACGGTGCTGATACTTCAAATGCTGAGCAAGAAAATCGGCGAGGAGCTCGACTGTGTTGTGAGCGGATTAACAAGCTTTGGCGTATTCGTGCAGTCTCGAAAGTTCGGCATCGAAGGGCTTATCCGGATGAGTGACCTGGGGCAGGACTATTGGAAATACAACACAAAGGCACAGTGTATCGTAGGCCAACGTTCAGGATGCAACATTCGCCTGGGCCAGGCCATAAAAGTGTGTATAGCATCAGTGAATGTCCCCGCCCGTCAGTTGAATGTCACCCCTATCGAGCCATTGGCTACAGCGCCAAGGCCGCGAAGTAAAAGCAAGCCCCAAAAAAAGTATAGAAGAAAACGAAAAAAATAAATACCGAAATTTCAAAACCACACCATATAATACCAATCACAAAAAGTAAGTGCGCCAAACAGTAACCCACTGTGTAACTGAAGAAGCAAATACCGCTCCTTTACAGTCGCGGCTCTGTTTTAGAGAAAAACGCATACATTTTTTGTGATTCGTATAATTTAGAATACTAATTCCAAAGATTGGGAGCGTAAGTAATGGGTGTAAAAGTTGTTGGAATCGTTGGAAGTTATCGCAAAGGCAAAACTATCGACAGTGCAGTATCGGCGGTGCTCGAAGGGGCCAAAGCGAAGGGGGCCGAGACGAAAAAGATTTACCTGCTCGATGAGCATATTGAGTTTTGTACGAATTGCAGAAGCTGTGCGCAGGAGAAAGTCGAGGCAAGGAGGGGCAAATGTGTGCACGACGATGATATGGAGGGGATATTGGCGGAGATTGACGAGGCCGATGCGGTGGTTTTAGGGGCTCCAATCAACCTTGGTAATGTTACAGCAATTATGAAGAGATTTCTTGAGAGGCTGGCGCCATATTTTTACTGGCCCTGGGGTAAAGCAGTGGCACCGGTGTATCGAATAAAGAAATTGGATAAAAAGGCAATAACCGTCACGTCGAGTGCATGTCCTGCGTTTATCGGCAGGATTTTGATGCCGGGTGCACTGAATATGATGAAAAAGGCTGCGAGGCTCATGGGGGCAAAAGTGGTGAAATCACTTTACTTCGGGCCGGTTTGCGGTGACAAGGACTCGCAGTTATCTGAGAAGGCACTGCTCAAAGCGCATAGGGCGGGTGAAGAATTGGTATCGAAAATCCAAGCGAGGTAAAGAT
>Ga0315537_1002514_pt1 | contig 13997 bp, 16 predicted proteins | sample SalMarSW160270MG_FD_203091 | JGI IMG/M metagenome (GOLD analysis project Ga0315537, IMG submission 203091) | Salt marsh sediment microbial communities from the Plum Island Ecosystem LTER, Massachusetts, United States - Salt Marsh Sediment SW1602-70 ... | reverse complement strand
GAGTCTCCAGGCTATGAGGGACATTCCCTGAGCATGCTGCGTCGAGTTGCCGAAGTAATGGGGGCCTCAGTTCGGGTTCAAATTCGACGGGGAAGAAGCAAGAGAAAGCCTGCTGTGGCCGAAAGAGAGGTAGCCTACAAGCACAAACGCTGATTCTTCCGTTAATAAATGTTGATCATGTCAAATACTTGCGGGGACGACATGCCTGACATGATTGGTAAGATCTGGAGATTTTGCCAAAAACCAAGTTATACGTACCGATTGAATGGAGAAGGAGATAAGTCAACGAATTTAAGGCTTTCCCGTAAATAATGTACAAATGACGCAAAACCTTCCCGTAGGGATGTGGTTTTTTCCTTTCTGTCGTCCTCCGCCCTGTGGAATGTTTATCCCGTGAAATGCGAAGCATATTTCTCTGGGACGGAGCCTATTCCTCCGGGGTCAGCAGAAAGGAAAAAGAAATAATAAACTCAGCGCGCTCTGTGTCTCTAACAAGCGGAGCGAGTGGGCGGTTCATACACATAAATGACCAAAAAAGGAACTAAATACCCCATACCAATTCGAGAATGGTCGGAAGATGACCGGCCGCGGGAGAAGTTGCTCAAATATGGAGAACATACCTTGAGCAATGCAGAGCTCCTGGCCATTATGATCAGAACAGGCGCACCGGGAAAAAGCGCGGTCGATATTGGCAGGGAACTTCTCCACAGGTTTAAATCTTTACGGGCGATGAGCGGTGTTGATGCCTCGGAATTCAAGAAAATCACCGGCCTCAAGAATGCAAAAATTGCACAAATTAAAGCAGCCATTGAATTAGGTAGGAGAATGCTGAGCGAGGAAAAGGCCCTTGAAGGGCCCGTTAAATCATCCTCCGATGTGGTAGGCTTCTTGATGCCCCTTATGGGGAATTTGAAAAAGGAACGGTTTTTATTGCTTTTGCTTGATAAGCGAAATGCGATATCAGAGGTTATGGATATTGAGTATGGTACTGTTGACCAAGCGAATCCCTACATTCGGGATATCATTCAAATGGCAATCCGCTACAACGCCCCATCCATCATTGTTGCTCACAATCATCCATCCGGTTCGATAACCCCGAGTGAACCTGATAAACGATTTACAAAAAGCCTCATGATGGCAGCCAAGGCAACGGGTATCGGCCTTTTCGACCACATTATTATCGGAGACAACAGCTACTTCAGCTTTGCAGATGAAGGTCTCATTGGTGAATATAAAGCAGTCGCGATTCGGGAATTGTAAAATGTTATTTTCTAAGATTATGTTGACTGACTTTGGAATCATAACCTGATTCTAAACATCAAATTTTTACCAATATTATTGCTCCTTACGGTTAAAGGGAGTTAAATTCATTCTAAAAAAGTAATCTCGGATTATTTCAGGAATAGGATATATGGCTAAGAAAGCGAAAATTAACAATACCAACACTACCAACAACGACAAATCTCTGGAAAGCTGGATATGGGATGCGGCGTGCAGTATTCGCGGGGCGCAGGATGCACCTAAGTACAAGGATTTCATCCTGCCGCTGGTGTTTACCAAGCGGCTGTGTGATGTGTTCGATGATGAAGTAGACCGGATCGCCGAAAAGGTCGGCTCTCGTGCCAAGGCGTTCAAGCTGGTCGCAACAGACAATAAGCTGGTGCGCTTCTACCTGCCTTTGGAGCCTGATGACCCGGAAGAGCCGGTCTGGTCGATCATCCGCAAGCTCTCGGACAGGATAGGCGAACAGCTCACTACCCATCTGAGGGAAATCGCAAAAGCCAACCCGCTCCTGGAGGGGATCATCGACCGGATCGACTTTAACGCCACCACCCACGGACAGCGCGACATCGACGACGACCGCCTCTCCAACCTGATCGAGAAGATCTCTGAAAAGCGGCTGGGCCTGGCTGATGTGGAGCCGGATATCATCGGACGCAGTTACGAGTACCTCATTCGCAAGTTCGCCGAGGGATCAGGCCAGTCCGCGGGCGAGTTCTACACGCCCAGAGAAGTCGGCATGGTAATGGCCAAGATCATGGACCCTGGGCCGGGGCATTCCATCTACGATCCCTGCTGCGGTTCTGCGGGATTGCTGATTAAATGCGAATTGACCTTAGAAGAAAAGATGGCGTTTCGCAGCAAACAAAAATACGCGCCGTTGCAGCTCTTCGGCCAGGAATACATCGCCAATACCTGGGCCATGGCCAACATGAACATGATCATCCACGACATGGAGGGCAAAATCGAGATCGGCGATACCTTCCGCAGCCCCAAGTTCAGGGACAGCGGAAAACTCAGCACCTTTGACCGTGTGGTTGCCAATCCCATGTGGAATCAGAACTGGTTCACCGAACAGGATTACGATAATGACGAACTGGGCCGCTTTCCCCAGGGCGCGGGCTTTCCCGGCAAGCAGTCGGCTGACTGGGGATGGGTGCAGCACATGGCTGCCTCGCTTAATGAAACGGGCCGGGCCGCTATCGTGCTCGATACCGGTGCGGCCAGCCGGGGCAGTGGCAACGCAGGCAAGAACAAGGAAAAGGAAGTCCGCAAGTGGTTCGTGGAAAACGACCTTATTGAAGGCGTGGTCTACCTGCCGGAAAACCTCTTCTATAACACCTCGGCCCCGGGCATCCTGCTCTTTCTTAACAAGGCCAAGTCCAAAGAGCAAAAGGACAGGCTGTTTCTGGTCAACGCCTCCAAGGTATTTGCCAAGGGCGATCCCAAGAACTACATTCCCGGAGATGGTATCGAGAGAATCGCAGCCACGTTCCTAAACTGGAATGAAGAGGAGAAGTTCAGCCGCATCGTGGAAAAGGCCGAGATCGTCAAGAACGACTATAATATCTCTCCTTCGCGTTATATCCATACCGCTGACGCCGAGGAGTACCGGCCCCTCGGCGAGATTGTTGCAGAACTCGATGCCCTGGAGGCCGGGGCTACAGAAACCAACGCGGCGTTGAAAAAGATTCTCACTAAACTGGGAGTCTATGGATGAACCTCATTTTCGTCAGTAGTCCACGAAATGAGTTTGCCCATGTGAGAAGAGAACTGTGTTATTTCATTCTTACAGACCCATATCTAAAGCAATATTTTGATGTGTTTTTATTCGAAAACCTGCCGGCAAATGAGCGAAATCCTCGCGATGTCTATCTTGACAAAGTGGAAGAGTGCACTATTTACTTGGGATTGTTTGGTAAAACCTATGGAACACCCGATCAAAACGGCATTTCTGCAACTGAATATGAATTTAATCATGCCACCCATTTAAACAGGGATCGTATTGTTTTTATCAAACAAATATCGGGCAGGGCATGCCGGGCAAGGAAAATGGCAGCTCTGATCAGAAGAGCACGTGTAGTTACCTATGATACCTTTGCATCACTGCACGAGCTCAAACTGAAGGTTATGCAAAGCCTCCTTTTCTGGCAACAGAACCACCCATAGAAAGGATGTTCTTTTGATGGATGCGAAAACCCCTTTTTATATCAGCCGCGCCAGGGGAGCGAAGTTAAAAGATATCTCTGAAGAGCGTATTGCCTGGTTCCTCGATCGAGCCAAGCGAGCAAGGGATTTTGTATTTGCTGGTGGCAGTAGCATCGATAACATTCTTAAACAGCTTGTGCTGAAGGATGATGAGCACCTTTTGAATGCAACCTTAATGCTGTTCGGTAGGAACCCACAACGATTCTGTCCGAATGCCACCATCAAATGCTCCCATTACCATGGCACAGAAGAAACAAGGCCTATCCCGAGTCAGCAGATTTTGGAAGGTGCGCTGTTTGAACAGATTGATGCAGCAGTTGATTTTGTTCTTTCAAGGCTCAATCGTACCGTCAGAGGTAGGGAAGCAGGACCCGCGGCAAAAGTACGAATGGAGATTCCAATTGAAGCCATATCCGAAATCATCATTAATGCCGTTGTGCATAGGGACTATGATTCAAACGGTTCGGTTCAAGTCACAGTGTTTGCCGATCGGGTCGAAGTACTCAATCCTGGAAAATTGCCGGGAAAACTGTCGGTCGATGACCTGGCCAAGAAGCATATCTCCATACCGGTAAATCCATTTTTGGCCCGCCCCTTTTACCTAGCTGGTTACATCGAGCAGGTAGGCTACGGTACGCTCAACGTCATAAATTATTGCCGCAAAGCGCATCTGCCTGCCCCGACTTTTAAACAATTGAACGAGCAATTTAGCGTGACGCTTTGGCGGGACCGCTTCACGGACCATGTCCTCATAAGTTTAGGCGTAAGTGAACGCCAGCGAAAAGGCGTTAATCGAGTAAAAGAGGTTGGATCAATCAGTAATTCCGAATATCAAAAGATTGCCGGAGTTACTCGGAAAACCGCTGCCCGAGACTTGGACGCTCTCGTGGGTAAAGGTGTGCTCACACGCATTGGTGAAAAGCGCGGCACCATCTATGTGCTTGGGGAAGGATCAGAATTGGAATAAGAGATGCCAGGCGAAAATGAGACATTTATGGGACATTTGAGACAATCGACAACGGAACCCACTTATGGGACACTTATGGGACGTATGAGACATATTTCTTTCATCTCGGAACTCGATGCCCTGGAGGCCGAGGCTGAAGGAACCAACGCCGCCCTGCGGGCAGTGCTGAAGAAATTGGGGGTGTGAGAGATGGCGAAAAGCGAGCGTCCACTTGAACTTGCAGGACTGCCACTGGAGTGGCACGGTTTTCGAGTTGATGATATTTTTGAGATTCAACAAGGCAAACAGGTATCTAAAAAGAACCGTGTTGGTGAAAACCAGCAACCATTTCTACGAACAAAGAACGTGATGTGGGGGCGGCTTGACTTATCAGAATTGGATCAAATGCACTTTACTGAGAGTGATGAGCATAGGCTTACTCTACATAATGGTGATCTACTCCTTTGTGAAGGAGGATGGGTTGGTCGTACGGCAATTTGGCGGGGAGAAGTCGAACGCTGCTATTATCAGAACCATTTGCACCGTCTTCGCGTTGTCAACGGGCAAGCAGACCCAATGTTTGCCCTGTTTTGGTTCTGGTACGCATTCGAGTTAGGGAACGTCTACTTTGGACGCAAAAATGTCACAACAATTCCGAATATGTCGAAGTCACGTTTAGGCGGACTTCCTATGAGATATAACCAAAAGTTGTGTTTGAGAGATTAGGTGGTGTATCCTTCCGGGAACTGACCAAGAACCCGGGAAATAAAAACATTCAAAAGAAAGGATACACACACCATGAGCAAAGATAACGTACTTGATTTTAAAAAGCCAGAGCCATTTGTTGATGACCCTATAAACAATGTCCTACGCGCAGGAGCCAGAAAATTGTTGACCGAGGCCTTAGAAACAGAGATAGAAGGCTTTCTCTCCCAGTACCGCGATCTCAAAGACCATCAGGACCGCCAGAGAGTGGTTCGCAATGGCTATCTCCCTGAGCGTGATATTCAAACCGGGATTGGCCAGATATCTGTTAAGGTCCCTCGTGCCAGGGATCGCCAACCGGATCATGAATCAGGGCCTCTCCGCTTCACCTCTTCCCTCTTGCCTCCGTACCTCCGGAAAACAAGAAGCATGGAAGAGCTGATACCATGGCTGTACCTGAAAGGTATCTCCACTACTGATTTCACCGAAGCGCTTGCAGCACTGGTTGGGAGAGATGCCCCCGGATTATCCGCCGCCACGGTCAGCCGTCTGAAAGACATATGGCAGGAGGATCTGGAGCAATGGCAAAAACGAGATCTGTCTCATAAGCGATACGTCTATATCTGGGCTGACGGTATCTACTGCAACGTGCGCATGGAAGAAAGACAGTGCCTTCTGGTGATTATCGGCGCCACCGAAGATGGTAAAAAGGAACTCCTTGCCCTTACCAGCGGATTCAGAGAGAGCGAGCTCTCCTGGACAGAGCTGCTCCTCGACCTGAAGCACAGAGGGCTCACAGCCGCTCCTGAATTGGCCATCGGTGACGGCGCCCTTGGCTTCTGGAAGGCCCTCACCAAGGTGTATGGTACTACCCGCTGGCAACGGTGCTGGGTGCATAAGACCGCCAATGTTTTGAATAAATTGCCAAAGAGCTTACAGACTAAAGCCAAGGAGAAACTCCATCAGATCTGGATGGCACCCAATAAAGCAGAAGCCCAATGGCATTGTGATGCCTTTATCAGCCTCTATGAGGCAAAATATCCCAAGGCTACCCAATGCCTTACAAAGGATCGGGATGCATTGTTAAGCTTCTATGACTTTCCTGCTGAGCACTGGATACATATACGAACGACCAATCCCATAGAGTCAACCTTTTCAACCGTTAGACTAAGGACAGCCAAGGTGCGGAGCTGCTTTTCTTCAAAGACGGTTGTAACCATGGCATTTAAGCTGTGCCAGTGTGCTCAGAAGAGATGGCAACGTCTTTATGGCTACCGGAAGCTAGGAAAGGTAATCAGTGGAATAAAATTCGTCGATGGTATTGAGGAAATGAGGAACGCTGCCTAATGCTCCATACACAACATTTGACAATAACTCCATTGAGGCTTTAAGCTCTTAAAAACTCTAATAGCCATTAATGGGTGAACTAAACCCATCAAATGGTTGCCTCCAAAATCAATAATGGCTTTAACGAAGTTTTCTCCTGACTTGTTAGACGAAGGCCAAAAAAGCCATTGTGAAAAACTATCAATGTAACTAAGGCACAAAGTTAAAGCTTCGTCGTAGTGTTTTTCATTATTGAGCCACTGCAGAAATTCAATACGCTCGTCTGCATTGTTATGAAAAGATTTTATGAACTCAATTTTGGCTGCTATATCTTCTTCGGACATATTTTTAGACGCTTAACGCTCGAATCACCTGCCCGAATCCCGCCCAGCGGGATGAGGGTCAGAGTGGATTTGCTTGTTAGGTCTTTAGATAGCAAGATGGCGGTCGGCGGTCATTGGCATTTCGTGCACCCGGTAGCCAACTTTCTCGACCCAATGGGACCACATCCTTGCCGTTCGGTCGTCCCATTGTGGGGACCGCTACCCCCCACTCTCTCCATCTCGCTATTATAAGGGCCTAACGTTGCTATGAGCCGCCGCCTTCAGCGGTCGGCTCGATGGCCTTAGGCGGTCTCTGTTACTTCACTATCATTATTCCCCCACAGCTTCCCAAGAGGATTGACGGATTGGAATTTCGCTATATGATGAATCATTAAGTAAAAGTTCAACTCTATGACGGAAGTCTTCAGTTGCCTGTGGATGAACCCAAATCGAGTCAATGAGTACGCGAAGATCTGCTTTTATAAAACATCCATTGGGGCTATGATTTAAGCCGAGCTGCTTTTTGCGAGAGAGATTGACTGTTGCCCTTAACTCATTTTCCCAGCGGTATTTTTCCCTCTTTGCAAAAAACGGAAACAAGAAATAATTGACATTCCATTTGTGGTATGAGTCTGGGAGTCTGTTTTCCTCATCTCCATAACGTATTTTCCCTATCCAGACTACAGGTTCATCATTTACTTTTATAGTAAAACAACCTTTAAGCCTTCCTATGGTTGAACGTATTGCAACTGACTCCGTATTTTTTGTATAAGATGCCCATCTTTTTTTGGATTCGTGCGAATTTACATTCCAGCAACTTAATAATCTTGATGGGATTTCCTTTTGGGTATGCCACTGTATGAAGGTATAAGATTTACTATCATCAGATACGACTGTTCCCCATCGTGTCTCTAATTTATTGAGCATATTTTCTGGATACTCGCCTTCTAAATTGTCGGTCTGCTTGTCTGCTCTTGAGAAAAAGATGGAGTTTTTTTGTAACATTGATAGAAGCTTTGGATAATCCATATACCGCCAAATTGCGCTATTGTCATCGGGCAAAAATAAGTCTGGATGTTTGTAATAATATGCCATTTCTTATTGCCCAGACAGGGTTTTTTAATGCCTGCCTAACGCCAAAATCAGCCGCCGCTGAAAGTGGTCGGCTGGATTGCCTTGTTGGGCGAAACAGCAGGTTTGACGTGGAATATCGTCGTATGTGACCAATACTCGTCATCTTGGTATTTCTTTCTCGGACCGAGGAAGATTGCTTTGGCACAGTACATCCCTGGCCGGAGCCAGATTGGCACGCCAACAATATATGACTCTTTGGGCTCCAGCCAGAAATCAACCTCTCTGTAATTGTCTTTGGGGTCTTCAAACTCATTCAGGTAGTTGATTTGCTCAAGGCTCTCCTCAGTGGTATTAACACCTTCTATATCGCCTCGTGATATTTTTGCATTCATTGGCTTGAGGGAATACCAATCAAAGATAAGCGGCTCTTGCTCGATGGGAATCGGCCGAATTTTAAGTGTGCCGGCATGCATACATTGGTCAAAATCATCGTCGTACAGGAACTCCTTAGTCCCCCTTTTTCGACGAGCGTTGATCCTCGTTTCGCCTTTGTTTTCTAGGCTTATGACTATAGACACAAGCTTTACTTCACCCAAATCATGCATAACTTTCGCATCGAGCGTGAGATTCAGAAAAGAAAATCGTTCGCGCTTTAGACCGAATCGACGGATCGCATAGTAGAGACCTGTTGCCAAGGTAAGAAAGGTCATCAGCGACACTATCAGTTCAAGATATGCTTTCATGCAAACCTTTCGCCTCCTTTCGGCGCCCAACGCCGCCGATCAGCCGCGTAGGTTTTTGCGTCGGCTGAATTGGCCTTGTTAAATGGCTTGAAGAGTAAGCGATTCTTTATTGAGAACATGCGCTTTACCTGAGACGCTGGTTTTGGTGATATTTCCGTTTTCAAGATATGCACCAACTTCCAGGAGACTTGGCTTCCCCATCGCGTATCCTTGTTGTATATTAAAGTAATTCCACCCAGATTTACAGCTACCGTACATGGTCAGATACGATCCTAAGGCACAGGCAGCAACGCCCGTGGCAGGATCTTCATTGTACCCAGCCCGTTTTGGGAATTGGCGTGCCGAATAGGAGTTCGGCGTCCCTGTGTCATTCTTAGCAAAAGGATAAAATCCCGTAGTGCCATACTGGCCGCATAGGCTCCAAAGCATCTCGAAGTCAGGCTCAACCCGATCCAAGATATCATTGCTTACAATTGGAACAATAAGCTTTGGCCTTGACGTTGAAACCGAAACAATCGGTCCATTATCCTTGGTGATTGCAGTTAGCGGAATGCGAAGAGCCAAACAAACTTCGTCGGTTGTAGGATTTGAATCACTGAATTTGGGAGGAAATTGAAAGACTGTTACCTTCAACCCACCGCCTTCTTCTTTCCACTCTACCGTTATTTGGCCAAGAACTGTCTCAATTTTTACAGGCGTTTTAGAGATATACCCCATCTTTTTTAAAACAGTCGTTGCCGCTATGGTTCCATGTACACACATTTCCATCTCGTATTTTGGTACAAAATACTTTAGACCGAAATCGGAACCGGTTTCTTCCGAATTGAGTACGATTATTGTTTCAGCGCCAAATGTTGCGGCCATCCGTTTGCCATGCTCCGTTTTTAAGTCATCTCCATCAAGAACAACAGGACAAGGATTTCCACCATTCGGTCCGTTTTGGAATACGCTGGTATGTATGACCGTTTTTTTGAATTTACTCATTGACCTACTCCGCCTTATGCCATTTAACGCCCGGCATAAGGCGCGGCGGTTTTTTGCCGTCGCCCTTAATGCCGTTGTTGTGTTTCTCGTATCAATTTACCAATTTCGATTACTGGTTTTGGAAAATCTTGCCATCGATTCTCCCAACAGACAACATAGTCCAGATCGGCAAAAGGATGATTCCAGCTTCCTTTTGAAAGAATGTATTTCAGCTCAACTTGAATTTCCTTATTCTGCGTCTCATCAAAACAAGTAGCATCTATTCCCTTACCAGCGCTGATATCAAGAATTTGCCAGGGTAAAATATGTTCTGAACAAAGAATTGTGAACAGGGCAAGGACTCCTTGTTCCTCTTGTGGTGCATACGGAAATCCTGCGATTCCTGTCCGTTCCCATTTCGTTCGTTTGGTATTGAGCGGAATCGGGGGAACGGGGCGTTTTTGCTGTCCAATCTTATGAAGTGCATTCTTTATGAGCTCGATAATTTCAGATTGTGATTCCGACTCCCTAAATTTTAATCCTTTTTGGAGTCCCCCTTCTCGCAAATTTGCCACATAGCCAAGCTCGATTGCTTTTTCAATAAAAGAGGCAAGTGTAGGATATCGACGCTTGCTCATATTAAGGCCATACTCTTTTCTTTCTGAAGCTTTCGGGTATCGCCCAAGAGCGGCAGTCGCCTTAGAAAGACGATGAAAATAGGTCTCATCTGAAACTGGTTGCTTGGTTTCGGGTTTGATTCCTGCCATCTCACAAAGATCTGTCCAATTTTGGCCACCATCATAGACCTGATAATGATTGAACTTTCCCTGCTGAAAATATTCACTTCGACTGAGTGTTGTCTTTCCCAAACGATGGGCAACTCGTTTAATATCTTCGACTATTTCCTGTGTGATATCTGATTCCATTTACTTCCTTCTGAAACACAACGTAGCCTTCAGCCGCGAGCGAAGCGAGTCGGACTGAAAGGCATTGTTATCATTTCCCTGCATTCTGTCTTCTAATAGGCATTTAAAAGGGCAGATCTTCTTCAACTCTAATTCTGTTCAGCCTATTATATAAATTTGTCAAGACAACATTCTTTTTGTATAAATTTAGACCATTTAATAAATTGTAAAACTCTTTAACACAAGCAACAGGGATAGCATTCCTATTACGGTAACGAAAGCCAACGTTTGTAAAACATCTAATTAGCTTGTCTGTATTTTGTAAATATGTTTCAAGGGAATTGTTATTTATTAATAAGGCCATCGATTTCATTATAGACCTAATATCATATTTAGGCTCAAAGTGTTCCTTAAATGAAGCAATTTCTGTAACCAAATGATCAGCAAATATTTGATATGTTCGCATTTCAAAATCTGAAAAATCCAAACCACTCAATACACCTTCTGATATCTCTGTTAAAACAGCATCAAACGAGTCATACCTCTCAATTGGGTCAACTTTTGTCATTCTTTCTAAGATATGATCGTAATCAAATTCGCAATCTTTATTCAGTAAAAGCTTTTTAAATAGCTTCCCTACAAAATACACTTCGGTTTGATGGTTATAAGTCCCATCATAATTAACCTCTGCTGGAAATTCAGTTACAGGCCAATTTAAGATAACACTATTCACGTTTATATCATTTTTCGAAAGCCGTTTACCAAATCCAAAGTCGATAATTTTGGCATGTTCATTTTGATCTATTAAAATATTTGCTGGTCGGATATCTCTATGTAGAATTTTAACTGATTCTAAATATTTGAATGCTGAAATAACATCCAAAAAGATATCATCCCACTGCCTACCGGAGATATTTGTTTCGAAACGATCTATTTCTACACCATTAACATATTCCATTTGAAGATAGCCTAATTTTGATTCGGGATATAAATAGTGATTATAAACCCTAACAATATTGGGGTGAGATATTTGAAACAATATTTTAATCTCATCAACAAAACGACTATAATACTCATCTATATGGTTAGAATCTTTTGGCGCATATTTTTTAAAGGCAAAAAGCATATCAGTTGTTTCATCTTCAAAAAGGTGAGTATCGCCTGTCCCACCACTACCCAATGGTTTGATATATTTGAAATGCTTTTTTCTATCGAATTCAATTAAAGCACCACTTTGTAAGGTTCTGCTTTTTTCAGGCATATCTTTCATTCACATTCTATGTTTCAATGATGATAACGACATGCATAAGCGGTTGCAATGGAGAGCAGCGGAATTGCAATCCGTCTTAATGCAATTGTTCGGTCCAATTATGCCTCGGCCCCAACCAAGGCGTGATGGATGTCAGATATCGCGGAATAGATATCTTCAAGTAAGACACCCACCTCTTTCTCCGAAATCCGAACTTCTCGCCCTTCACGCTCTGCTTGTTGTGCGCGTTCTAAGTACTTTCTATCCACTACCCCAAGGTTGTGAGTCACGGGGTGCCTCTTTTCGAAGCACCTGCCCAAGCGCTCCCAAAGATCCGACTGGGTTGGCGAGTAACCGAAAAGCTTTAACAGCTGCTCCTTTGTTCTCTTGGTACTTTGAAAAGAAGTTCCGATCTTCTTCATCTTGGTGTCAACAGTCGATAGATCGACACCACGTTCGGTCAAGGCGCGGCGAACGAGAGCCTTTACTGATGCTTCGAAAATCGATACTGCGTCTTCGAGGCAATTTTCCAAATCTTTAGCTGCCACGCGTTTGCCAAGGTCTTGTTCCCGGCGGCCTACATCTCTAAGCATCCTCTGTATTACGGCTACTTCCGCTGACACATGCGTCAAAAAGATGTCCTTGCCGCAATCTGAACACCAAGTTGCCAGACCGAAAACAGTCTGGTCGAGGGTACAGTGAGGGCAAACAACATCTCGCCGAACTTCGTCCTCATATGGCCGACGAACATGACTTGGGGTACCGGGTTTGTAACTCATCTCCATTGAAATGAAACCACCGCCCAACTTCTTTTTTCCAGAAGGCCCCAGCCCAAGAGCATCCTTGATCATGGCATCAATGCCGCCCTGCGCTTCTTTAAGGGCGATGTCCTTAGCATATCTAATCTGCTCCTGGGTTGTGAAATCGCTCGGCTCGGCTTCATGTTTACAGTACGGGCAGTAGGCCAAATCTTGCCCTTCGGTAATACCGGTACCAGGCGTGACTTTGAAGTAAGCCGGAGAACAGAGGCTGTTTGGGCATTCGCGAGCAACACGACCATCTTCATCCTTGGGTATTGTGATAGACATTTGGTACTGATCATTCCCCAGACTTTTTACGTTGTGTGGCCCACCTTCACGAAATAATCGTTTTGTCACAATGACCTCCCTTGCGCCGCCAAAGGTTAAGTTTAGACGTCGATGGTGTGCGTCCACTGAGGAATCCAGCCTTTGCTCAAATGAGAAACAAGATTTTTGTCTCCGTAGAACTGAATTCGCCCCCCAGACTGAAATGCCAAGGCCGATTGGTCGACTTGCAGCCCATTTGCTCGGGCAGCCATCGTCAACTGATGCAAAAGCCCGGCATTATCGCCAGCTGTTGATTTAGCGTCGAAAACGGCGAAATTGATCCATCCGCCAGTTGTTGAGCGCTCCCTGAGATGTGCCATGTTGATTTTCATTAGAACCTCCCTTTGTCAAGCCGAACACCAAGCTCACCAGCATGGAAGGGCGCAAGCCCTGACAGGTCTGGGTGAAGCGATTGGTTAGGAGATTTTTAATTATGTCAGATTTAATTAACGAAGTTGAACGTTTAACTGAGGCTGATACGCCTGTATCAACTCCTGTTCGATTGCATCCCGCGTGGCCGCCAGCGGAACCGCCATCGCATGGACGTGGGTGGCCCCAAGAGACTGTGCCCTATCCCATTGCTCGTGCGATGGAATTCTGTTTTGAAAACTGTCACATTGCCCGATGTAGTAAGGAACCCACTGATTCTGCGGATTTACTCCTGCAAAAATGTAGATTCCCGCTACATTGTTCCATTGCGTCTCAGTGGGTAAATAAACGGTGAATTCATGAGACAGCCAAGTAACTTGTGTGTCCATATTTAAGCCTCCTAACGCCTAGCTCAGGCGCACGCTTTAGCGGGTCGCCTGGAGCTGCTTGTTAGCCGCTTTGCGTGTATATTTTTTAATCTTTCTGGGATAGCCAGATCTCAACTCCTTACATCTTTCGGCAACGCATGCCTTGCAATAACAATGCAAGCCATCCCCTCGTTTATAAAAAAATTCTTCATCGGCTGGCCACATTTCATGGCATCTTGCACATTCTTTTTCTAACCCGATTTCAGTCTCTATAATCATGGCGGCTAACGTTGAGGATGAGCAGACCCCGAAGGGGCAAGGCCCGATAGGGCCGCAGCTCCGGCGAAGCCGGAGTTCTGCTCGATCCTGTTGTTGGACGAATGTTATCGCCTCCTATGGAATTTTCTGAA
>Ga0315537_1002512_pt1 | contig 14002 bp, 11 predicted proteins | sample SalMarSW160270MG_FD_203091 | JGI IMG/M metagenome (GOLD analysis project Ga0315537, IMG submission 203091) | Salt marsh sediment microbial communities from the Plum Island Ecosystem LTER, Massachusetts, United States - Salt Marsh Sediment SW1602-70 ... | reverse complement strand
GTAAAGAACTGCGTGCCCGGCCGTCGCCGGCCGCACGGCCATTATTAGACAGGGCCAGCTTAGGGTCAACGATGCGGCGCCAGTTGAACTGGGAATCGCAACCAGCAGGAGGGTATCGAACGACACTAAGCCAAGAACCCTGCCACTGAGAGGCCAGAATCCCTTCGAGCAGTGACCAGCAAAACAGAGCGTTCAGCCTTTGGCCACCATCACCTCGGTCGCCTTGATGACAGCCTTCGCCCGATCCCCCTGCTTGAGGCCCAGTGCGTCGGCAGAACCTCGGGTGATCACGGAGACCACCGATTGACCGCCATCTAGCTCAATGGTCACCTCGGCCACGATCTCACCCAGCTTCACGCTGCGCACGGTGCCTTCCAACTGGTTGCGAGCGCTGAGTGCCATGCCCGTGCCTCCTTTCAGCCTCGCGCCGTCCTACTCTAGCTGGATAGTGCTCTGCGCTCGGCAGTGGCGGTTACAAACCAGCGCCTCCAAAACAAGCCACGCCACCGACCGGGCACACGCGCCCATCATGGGCTGGGCCCGGCCTGACGTCAAGGGCTAACCTGCCGGCGGACGACCAGGGTCCGGCGGACGCTCGTCAGGGTCTGGACCATCGCGAACCGGCTCGTCGCCGCCCGTCGGCGGCGGGTCAGCCAGCGCCGCCGAACTGCCGGCGACGGGCTGTAGGGCCAAGTCGTCCAGCGCGATGCCAGCGGCCGCTTCCTCCGGCACGGCCCACGTCTTGGCCAGGGGTATCTCCCTCAGGAAGACGGCCACCACAAGAGCGGCCAGCGCCATCCCCATGCCTACAAGAAAGGCGTCGGCTATGGCTGTGCCCAAGGCCGTGCGGGTGGCCAGCATGACCTGGTCGAACAACACCAGCCCTTGCTCGCCCAGCCCCTCGAAAGAGCTTCGCAATCCCGCCAGCAGGTCGGCGTTGAGGATGGCCTGGGGATCCTGGAGGCGCTGAAGAAGGTCAGGAGGCGTCGACTCCCGGACCTGGGCTGGCGTCTGGGCCGTCAGCTCCGCCGAGAAGCTGCTGTTGACTATCGAGCCCATGATGGCCACTCCCATAGTGCCACCCACGGAGCGGAAGAACTGGATGGCGGCGGTCGAGACGCCTAGCATTCGATAGGGGAGAGCATTCTGGACCACTAAGACAAAGATGGGCATGACCGCTCCCAGGCCTATACCCACGACGATCATGTTGCGGGTAGCGATGACGTTGGTAGAGTTAACGTCCATGCGTGACATCAAGAACATGCCGCCGGACATCACCGCCAGCCCCACCACGGCGATGATGCGATAGCGTCCCCAGCGACCGAGGATCTGTCCCACGATGGCCGCCGTGATGGAAAGGCTCAGCATCATGGGCATGGTCACCAGGCCGGAGTTGGTGGCCGAGGAGCCGGTCACTCCCTGGACGAACAGGGGAAGGTAGACAATGCTGCCGTACATGCCCATGGCGGTCAGGAAGGTGACAGCAGCGGACACCAGGAAGATGGGATGGCGAAAGAGGGCAGGAGGCAGGATTGGCTCCGCGGCACGCATCTCCACAGCAGCGAAGGCCAGGCCAGCCAGGGCGGCGAAGGCCAGCAGGCCTATGATCTGGACCGAAAGCCAGGGGTACTGCTCGTTGGCCCAGGAGAAGGCCAGAAGCAGAGGCACGACGGCCAGGATAAGCATCGTCACGCCCCAATAGTCCAACTGGTGCCTCAGGCCAGATCGCACGGAAGGCATCACCGAGAAGAAGACCGACAGGGCCAGGGCGCCCATGGGCAGGTTCACATAGAACACCCAGCGCCAGTTCAGGTTGTCGGTGATGTACCCCCCGATAAGGGGTCCCACCACGCTGGCGGCGGCAAACACGCCTGTCATGAGACCAGCCCAGCGGGCCCGCTGCGCCGGCGGGAAGACATCGCCGATAATTGCGAAGGCGGTGGCCATGATCGTGCCCGCTCCCAGGCCCTGGATGCCCCGGAAGGCGATGAGCTGGATCATGCTCTGGGACATGCCGCAGAGTGCCGAGCCGAGCATCATTACGGCGATGCCCCCCAGGAAGAAGAACTTGCGGCCGTACATATCGGTGAGCTTGCCGACGATGGGCACGGCCGTGGTAGACACGACCATGAAGCCGGTGAACACCCAACTGTAGTGTTCGTAGCCGCCCAGATGGGCTACCACCCTGGGCATGGCCGTGCCCACTATCGTCTGGTCCATAGCCGCAGTGAACAGGCCCAGCAGGGTACCCGCCATGACCAGCATCCTGGTTCGGGTGCCCATATGGGAGATGCTCTGCATCTGGTTCATGCCTTGCCTCTCGCTTCCCCCAACGCCTTCGGCTGTCCTCGCAAAACCTCTTTCGGCAACATAACCATCCTATCAGCCCCCAATGTGAGCCTCAACCGCCCGCCTGGCGGGAGCCATCGCCCTGCGATATGATCGCCCTGCCTGGGAGGAAGAGCTTGCGCCCATACGAGGACGAGTTCGCGTCGGCCACCGAGAACGAAGATCTGAAGGCAGCCATCAGAGAGCGGATCGCGGCTGAGGGCCGCATTACCTTTCGCCAGTTCATGGCCATGGCCCTCTATCACCCTCAGCACGGCTACTACTCCTCGCCGCGCCAGCGCATGGGCCGCCACGGCGACTACCTCACCAGCCCGGAGGTGAACCCCATCTTCGGCTCCCTGGTGGCCAAGCAGCTCCGCCAGATGTGGCAGGCGATGGGTGAGCCCCAGCCGTTCGCCATCGTGGAGATGGGAGCAGGCAGCGGCCTTCTGGCCCGCGACATCTTGGCCTGGGCCAGCCGACGAGCGCCCGAGTTCCTCCAGGCGCTCGAATACCGCCTGATCGAAGTCAATGAGTGGCTGGTGGAGAACCAGCGGCGCCTCCTGCGCCAGGTCGATCCCTCCCTGGCGGGGGTCTCCTGGCTGCCCTCCCTGGAAGACATCGCGCCGGAGAGCGTCAGCGGCTGCTTCCTCAGCAATGAGCTGATCGACAGCTTCCCCGTCCACCGGCTGGCGGTTCGCGATGGCCGGCTGTACGAGGTGTACGTGGAGTGGCAGGAGGAGCGCTTCGTGGAGAGCCTTGGCCCTCCTTCCACGCCCCTGCTCCAGGAGTACTTCGACCGCCTCGGCCTCCTGCCGGGCGAGGGCTGCGCGGCGGAGGTGAATCTGGAGGCCCTCGACTGGATGAAGGCGGTGGGCAGGGCCCTCGGCCGCGGCTTCGTCCTCAGCTTCGACTACGGCTATCCGGCTGAGGAGCTGTATGCCCCCTGGCGCAGGGACGGCACCTTCCTCTGCTTCTATCGCCACAACCCCAGCACGGACCCCTATGCCCGCTTGGGCCATCAGGACATGACCAGCCACGTCGACTTCACTAGCCTTATCCAGGCAGGGCGAGAGCAGGGCCTGGAGCCGCTGGGCATCACCAGCCAGGGCCGCTTCCTGGCCGCCTTGGGCATCGCCGCCGGGCTGGAGCGCCAGGCCGACAGCGAGCTGTCGCTGGAGGAGTACTACGCGCGTCGGCGGGCGGTAACGGAGCTGATCGACCCCGCCGGCCTGGGCCGAATCAAGGTGCTCATTCAGGCCAAGGGCGTCGGCCAGGGGAAGCTGCGGGGGCTGGAGGAAAGCGAGCCCTAGTACAGGTCCGATAGCGGGTGCAGGCTGCCAATGGTGAGCGCGGCGCCTGTCCCCGTCGGTGCAGATTCAGGAGCCATGATCCAAGCCCTCTCTTATGTTAGACTGCGAATGGCGCTAGGCTTGACGTAGCGTCTGCGGTCGCGCTAAAACCAGCGTGGCCCCCCTGGAAAGGAATTAGTCATGATAGGTATCAAATCCTACGGAGCCTATATCCCCAAGTATCGCCTGGGCAAGGAAACGGTAGGCTGGGGATTTCCCGCCGAGAAGGCAGTGGCCAACTTCGACGAGGACAGCATAACTATGGCGGTCGCTGCCGGTATGGACTGTCTCAGAGGGATGGACAGATCCCAGGTGGACGGCATCTTATACGCTACGACCACCGCCCCCTACGGTGAGAAGCAGGGAGCAGCCTTGATCGCCACCGCCCTCGACCTGCGACGGGACATTAGCAGCGCCGACGTGACCGATGTGCTCCGAGCGGGGACCACCGCCTTGAAGATGGCCCTGGACGCCGTCCGGGCAGGCACGGCCAACAGCGTCCTGGTGGTCGCCTCCGACTGCCGCATGGCGACGCCGAAGGGCGGCCTGGACCGAGCGATGGGTGACGGCGCTGTCGCCCTGCTCGTCGCCAAGGACGGCGTAGTCGCTGAGGTAGGGGCCAGCTACCACATAACCGACCACATGCTGGACATATGGCGCTCCAGCGACGAAAGCACCGTCAGGAACTGGGAAGACCGCTTTGTCATCGAGGAGGGGATCTTCCGGCTCATCCCAGAGGCGGTATCGGCCTTCATGGCCAAGAACAACCTGAGCCCCAAGGACTTCCAGAAGGTTGCCTACCACTCCATCGACGCTCGCAGACACACCGAACTGGCAAAAGCGATGAGATTCGAAGGCGATCAGGTGCAGGACCCCCTCTACAGCCAGGTGGGCAATACCGGCACTGCCTTCCCTCTGATGCTGATGGTAGCGGCCCTGGAGGAGGCCAAGCCCGGCGATAAGATCATGGTGGTCGGCTACGGCGATGGCTGCGATGTCCACTCCGTCAAGGTCGGCGAGGGCATCGACAAGATCCGCCAGGAACGGCGAGGCGTAAAGAAGCACGTGGAGGCGAAGCGGGTCCTCAAGACCTACGACGAGTACCTCCGCTGGCGGGGCATGATGACTGTGGCCGGAGTGCGTCGGCCGACGGCCACTGGCCCTTCGGTCTCCGCCCTCTGGCGGGAAACCGATCGGATTATCCAACTACACGGCTCCAAGTGCAGGAAGTGCGGCTACATACAGTACCCGCCCCAGCGCGTGTGCGTCGAGTGCCACGCCAAGGACGAGATGGACAGTGTTCGCATGTCCGACAAGCAGGCGACCGTTTTCACCTATTCTATGGACTACCTGTCGGGAACTACCGATGTCCCCCTTGTGATAGCGGTGATAAACTTTGAAGGTGGCGGTCGTATGCTCTCCATGATGACCGATCGGGAAACCGATGAGCTAAGCGTGGGCATGCCTGTGGAGATGAGTTTCCGCAAGATACGAGCCGCAGGAGGCGTTCACAACTACTACTGGAAATCCACGCCGGTGAGGGCATAGCTTGGGAGGACGGCAGTGACACAAGGCATTAAGGACAGAGTAGCAATAGTTGGAATGGGCTGCACCCAGTTCGGAGAGCGCTGGGATGTCGGCGGCCTCGACCTGATGGTGGAGGCTGCCTACGAGGCCTATGAGGATGCCGGCCTGGAGCCCAAGGATATCCAAGCGGCCTGGCTTGGCACCGTCGCCAGCTTCAACACCGGCCAGCCGGCGGCCGAGGCCCTGAAGCTAGACTACATTCCCATTACGCGCGTGGAGAACGCTTGCGCCACGGCCACCGACGCTTTCAGGAACGCCTGCTACGCCGTAGCCGCCGGCATCTACGACATTGTCCTGGCAGTGGGGGTGGAGAAGCTGAAGGACACAGGGTTCGCCGGCCTTACCACCGGGGCACAGTCAGGACCGGGCGTGGAACCGCCCAGTCCGCCACCGGTTCAGTTCGCCCTGGCGGCAACCAGGTACTTCCACACCTACGGTCTGTCCTACGACGAGGGCAAGCGGGTACTTGGGCAGATAGCGGTGAAGAACCACCACGCCGGTTCGCTCCATCCCAAGGCTCACCTGCGCCGAGAGATAACGCTGGAGCAGGTGTTGAAGGCCCCTATGATCGCCTGGCCCCTGGGCCTGTTCGATTGCTGTGGGGTCAGCGACGGCGCCGCTGCTGCCATCATCACTACGCCGGAGAACGCCCGCAAGATGCGAGACGACTACGTGCTGGTGAAAGGCCTGGGCGTCGCCGTGGGTGGTAGGCAGGGGATGCTCAGAGACGACTACGACTTCGTCAGCTTCCCGGAGAACCTTGCCGCTGCCCGCCAGGCATATGACGAGGCAGGCATCACCAACCCTCGACAGGAGATAGACCTGGCCGTAGTCCACGACTGCTTCACGATCACTGAGCTGATCATCTACGAAGACCTGGGCTTCAGCGCCCGGGGCAGGGCCAAGGAGGATGTGGAGTCAGGCGCTTTCAGCCTGGAGGGTGACCTGCCGGTCAATCCGGACGGCGGCCTCAAGTGCTTCGGCCACCCCATCGGTGCCAGCGGCCTGCGCATGATCTACGAAGTCTACAAGCAGATACAGGGCAAGGCCCCCGGCCCGCCCGAGCGCCAGTTGAAGAAAGCGGACATCGGCCTGACGCACAACCTGGGCGGTCGACCAGGGTCGTTTACCTGCTCGGTGGCAATTTTCGGCCGCAGGGACTAGGCCCACCGCGGGAGGTAGACTAGGAGAGCCGTGCAATCATCGCCCTCAGAAAATAGCGCCGCCGACAAAGTGAACGGTTCAGAGGAGGGCTGAGTCCTGGGAGGTCGGGGCTCAGCCTTTTCTTGAATGGGAAGGGCTAGAAGGGAGAAACACACGTCCAATGCTGGAGCTTTTCTTCTTGGGTTCAAGCAACGCTTTCACTCCTGATGGTCGCTACTGGAGTTCGTTCCTGCTCAACGGACGCTACCTGTTCGACGCGCCACCCACCGTTGTCCCTCACCTGAAGCGGCTGAGTGTTCCTGTGACAGATATCCGCGTCATCTTCATCAGCCACTTTCACGGCGACCACTTCCTGGGGATGCCCTTCCTCCTCCTGGATTACCTTCACATGACCCCGCGGCAAGAGGACCTGCACATCGTGGGCCCGCCCGGCGTTGAGAAGGTCATTGAGGACGCGACTGAGCTGGCCTTCCCTAACCTCAGTCGGGCCGACTCCGGCTACCAGCGTCACTACATGGAGGTCGACGTTAACCAAGAGCAGACGGTAGACGACCTTCGCTTCCAGGCCTTCCCCATGAAGCACGGTGACGAAAACCTAGAGTCATTCGGGTACAGGGTGCATTTGGACGACAAGGTGGTCGCCTACACGGGCGATGCGGAGTTCAGCGAGGAGTTGTTCGCGCTGGCGGAAGGGGCAGACGTGCTGGTGATGGACTGTAACTACAGCGACGGCAAAGGGCCCTACCACGTGAGCTTCGCCGAGGTGCCAGAGATCAGGAGAAGGCTGCCGCTGTCCACGACCATCATCCTCACTCACATGGAAGCAGAGCTCGACGTCAGCGGCCTGCAGGGGGTGCTGGCGGCTCAGGACTTCGCGGTCTTCCGGTTCCCCTAAGAGAGCCAGAGGGCGAGGGTACTCCCCAGCCATCTCCGCAATATCTACAGGATTTTAGTGTCTAAACCTGCTCCTCGCTATTGCAGCACAGCCCCCTCGTCTTCTCAACCATCCGGCGGCCCGTTTGCCCAGAAGGAAATCGTCGCTATAATGAATGAGCGAAGCGCGAAGTGGGTAGGATAGCTTGGACGACCTAGAGCAATCCCTTAACCGAAACATCCTGATCACCCCGGTGGACTATGTCCTGAACTGGGCCCGCAGGTCTTCCCTGTGGCCGGTCACCTTCGGCCTGGCCTGCTGTGCCATCGAGATGATCGCCACCGCCAGCCCCCGCTATGACATCGCCCGCTTCGGCGCCGAGGTGTTTCGCCCGTCGCCCCGCCAGGCCGACCTAATGATCGTATCGGGCACCGTCACCTGGAAGATGGCGCCGGTGGTGCGCCGCCTCTACCTTCAGATGGCCGAGCCCAAGTGGGTGATCTCCATGGGGAGCTGCGCCAACATCGGCGGGCCGTTTGCCTACGGCTACAGCGTGCTGCCCGGCGTCAGGCTGCTCGTCCCGGTGGACGTCTACGTGCCCGGCTGCCCACCTCGGCCGGAGTCGTTGCTCCAGGGGATAATGCTTCTTCAGAAGAAGATCGACCGCCTGAGCATCAGCGGCGAGCAGGAGCGGGAGGAGCCCAGCGGCGATTTCTCCAGCTACCTGCCGCCGGACGACCCCGTGCGGAAGGAGCTAGAATCGCTCTTCCCACCCTACCCGCCATACAAGCCCTCGCCTGAGCTAGAGAGGTCAGTGGGATAGTGTACGGTCTGGGCATCGCCAAGGGCATGCTGATGACGCTGAGGCACCTGTTTCGGCGGCCTTTCACCATTCAGTACCCCGAGGAGGTGCGCCACGTGCCGCCGCGGGCTCGCACCAACCTCCTCTGGTTCGACGAGCGCTGCACCGGCTGCAGCACCTGCGCCCAGGCCTGCCCGGACGGCTGCATCCTGGTGGCCACCAGCCCGCGCGAGGACGGCAGCCTGAACAAAGACCGCTACGAGATCGATTTCCGCCTGTGCATGTTCTGCGGCCTGTGCGTGGAGGCCTGCCCCTACGAGGCCATCCAGGCCGGCGGGCCGTTCGACGACGCCGTCTACGTCTTCGACGACATGTACAGAGACAAGCACGCCCTGACCCGTATGGCCCAGGCCTACCTGGAGAGCCACGACCACACCTATCCCAACGGCAAGAAGGCCCCCAGGCCGGGCCAGCTAGTGGCGATGAAGTAAGGACGACAAGTGGCTACCATCATTGTCGACGACAACCCAATAGAGGCGCCTGAGGGGGCGCCTCTGTTGGAAGCCCTGCGCAACGCGGGCATCTACATCCCCAGCCTTTGCTACCTGGAGGGCCTGCCTCCCTACGGCGGCTGCCGCATGTGCCTGGTGGAGATCGAAGGGATGCGTGGTCTCCAGCTATCGTGCACCACTCGGGTCAGCGAGGGCATGGTCGTGCGCACCAGCACTCCCGAGGTGATGGAGGCGCGGCGAGTGATCCTCTCCCTCATCCTGGCCAACCACTCTGACCGCTGCCTCACCTGCCATCGGGTGATGAAGTGCAGGCCGGGCGACACCTGCCTGCGGGACAATCTGGTCAGCCATCGCTGCGTCACCTGCTCCAGGAACTACCGCTGCGACCTCCAGGCCGCCTGCGAGATCCTGGGCATGGCCGGCTACGAGCCCTGGCTGGACGAGGCCCGCACCTACTACCGGACCGAGCCGCCGCCGGCCGACAGGGCCAACCCCTTCCTGGAGTTCGACCCCCAGATGTGTATCCTCTGCACTCGCTGCGTCAGAACCTGCGACCAGGTCCGCCACACGGGGGCGATAGCCCTGGCCGAGCGCGGCTGGCACACGCACATCGCCTTCGGGGCCGGTGGCGCCGTCCACGAGTCCAACTGCGACTTCTGCGGGTCGTGCATCGACATGTGCCCCACGGCCACCCTCATGGAGAAGCCCAACAAGTGGGCGGCCGGCCAGGTCGAAGGCTGGGTGCCCACTGCCTGCGCCTACTGTAGCGTCGGCTGCACCATCAGCCTGGGGGTGAAGAGAGGGCGAGCGGTCATCGTGCGGCCGGAGCCCTCCAATCCGGTCAGCGATACCCAGATCTGCGTCCGCGGCCGCTTCCACTACGACGCGCTCAGGGACGACGAGCGCCTGGCACAGCCTCTGCTGCGTCGAGACGGCAAGCTGGTCGCCGCCTCCTGGGGTCAGGCGCTGGAGCCGGCCGCATCGCGGCTGGCGGCCATCAGGGAGGAGCACGGGCCGGAGGCCATCGCCTTCCTGGGGTCGCCCTTCGCCACCAACGAGGAGAACTACCTGCTCCAGAAGCTGGCGCGGGCGGTCGTCGGAAGCAACAACGTGGACTATAGCGGCGGCGCGGTAGCGGAGGCAGCGGCCCAATCCCTGCGCCGCGCCTTCGGCACGGAGGTGCTGCCCGCCGACATGACCGACCTGGCCAAGGCCAACACGATCCTGGTAGCGGCCGACGACCTGGAGTCCAGCCACAACGTGGCCTGCCTGCGGGTGAAGGACGCGGTGGTGAACGGCGGCGCTCGCCTGGTGGTGGTCACGCCCCGCTGGGGCGAGCTGTGCGACTTCGCCCAGGTCTGGCTGCGACCCAATCCCGGCGAGGAGGCCCAAGCCCTGGCAGCCCTGGCCCGCGCCCTGCTGGAGGACGAAGACCTGATGGCCTCCCTCAAGAAGTCCCCTCCGGCGGGGCTAGACGACCTGGCGAAGGGCTCACTGCCCGCCCTGAGCGACGACCTGGCCGATCAGGTGAGGCAGGCAGCCGCTACCCTGGCCAAGGCCGCCAAGCGGCCGCCCGGCGACAGGCGCATCGCTATCGTGCACGCTGTCCCCCACCTGGGAGTGCAAGCAGCAGCGACGGTGACGGGGGCCGTGGCCAACCTGGCCATCCTCTGCTGCGGGCAGGAGAAGGCAGCGCAGTCGCTGTTCGTTCTGCCGCCGGAGGTCAACGTCTGGGGCCTGCGAGACATGGGCCTGACGCCCGGGCTGCTACCCGGCTATCGGCCCGTGGAGGACGAGTCGGCCCGCCAGGAGGTGGAGAAGGCCTGGAGCGTCAAGCCGCCAGCGGCAGCCGGGCTAGGCTTCGGGGAAGCCCTGGCCGCCAGCCAGAAGGGGCGCATCAAGGCGATGGTGGTGCTGGCTGACAACCCCTTACTGGCCGCAGCCGACAAGACGTGGGTCAAGACCTGCCTTTCGTCCCTGGACTTCCTGCTGGTCATCGATAGCCTGCTCTCGGACACGGCCCGCCTGGCGCAGGTCGTCCTGCCCGACGTGGGCGTCTTCGGCAAGGACGGCACGTACACCAACGCCGACCGTCGCGTCCTCCGTCTGCGGGATGCCGCCGCGCCCATCGGCGAGGCGCGTCCCGGCTGGCGAATCCTGGCCGAGCTCGGCGCCACCCTAGCCCAGCGCCTGGGCATGGACGGCAGCAGTTGGGACTACACCAGCCCCGCTCAGATAATGGAAGAGATAGCCAGCCTGGTGCCCCTCTATGGCCAGGCTCGCTATAGCGAGCTGGATTCGGGGATCCAGCAGGGCTTCCAGGGCTTCCAGCCGCAGACCGCTGCCCTCCAGCCCCTCGCCCTGGAGCCCACGAGGGCCGGCAAGGACCTGCTGATCACCACCAGCCGCACACTCTACACCAGCTGGGAGGGCGCCACCATCCACTCACCGGAGGCCGACAAGCTGCATCGCGAAGAGTTCGTGGAGATGAACGCCTCCGACGCAGCAGCCCTGGGCGTCGAAGACGGCCAGGAGGTCGTCCTGGCCAACGAGCGCGGCGAAATCACCATACGGGCCAAGATCAGCGATAGCGTGCTGCCAGGAAGCGTTTTCGTCCCCCTCTACTACGACGGCGGCGCGGTCACTACCCTGTTCGACCACGAGGACGGCGCCCCGACCCGCGTGCGGATAGCCGTCAGGGCTGCCGCCTAGGCTCCTCCCGTCTGCCCCAGCGACCCGCACTGCCCACGATATCACCTGTAACCGCCCCCTCCTTCGCGCGTCCTAAATATAGTGAATCCAGAAGGTATTGCCCATACTATGCTCGACTTGAGATCAGCGCGAGGGCGAGCCGTCCTGGCGAGTGCAGCGCCGGTTCCCTACCGCCAACGCCGCTATCGCGGTTATGGAGTGCATAAGTGAGCCAAGACGTCGAGGCACTCCACCAGCTAGGTAGGATCGCTATCGAGGGCAAGGCCGCCAAGGAGACCCTTGTCCTGGCGGCCAGCATCATCCGACAAGGCACGGGCGCAGCCGAGGTGACACTGGTCTATGCCGAGGACCAGAATTTCCTCGTGTGCAGCGACACAGAGGATGGCGCCGGCAGCCAACTCGCTGAGAACGCCCTGGCAATAGTACAGCGGCACACCTTCGAGCTGGGCGGGCCGGTGGCCTTCAACCTCATCGGTCACCGGGTGGAGGAGTTTACCACCGCCTCCAGTGGCGATGACCGCCAGTTCCTAGCCCTGGCTGTCCCCACCAGCCAGAGCCCGTCGGAGATGTGCATCCTGAGAGGGGCCTGCGAGCACGAGGCGCGGGCTAGCATGTTGCGCTTCATGGAATCAGCGATGCCTGCTCTCACTATCATTATGGAGCGGTTCCTCAACGCCGATCGCAACCGACGTCAGGGGGAGCAACTGCACGCCCTGGCCGACGCAGCTCAGGTGCTCAGTCGATCGGACAGCGTGGAAGCCGCCCTGCTGGAAGCCGCCCTCACAAACCTGGCGACAGCTATCGCTGCACCCACCGGCGCAGACATCATAAACATCGACGTGTACGATGCCAAAACCGACCGGTTCTTCCTCCGCATCCTCAGCGAGTCGCGCTTCTCCGGGTCGAGCCTGGGACAAGTGTGGAGGAATTCTTTCAATCCCGAGCGTCCCGAATCCTACAAGCTGAGAATCATGCGCACTCGACAACCCGTTTTGCTGCCCGACGCCCAGAACGATGAACGGGCAGAACCGCGTATCAGGCAGTTCTTCAAGATGAGCCTCATAAGGTCGGTGGCCCTTTTCCCTATGCTCTTCCAAGACGAATTCCTGGGCACGATCGGTTTCGTCTATTTCAAGCCCCGCCCTTTTCCTCCGGAGGAGGTCAAGTTTCTCCAAGGGTTCACCGTCCAGGCAGCGTCGTCCTTCAAGGCGGCGCAGATGCACAAAGCGCTGCGCGAGAGCGAAGAACGGTTTAGCCAGGTAGCTCAGAGCTCTCGCGAATGGATTTGGGAGGTCGATTCGGAGGGGCGCTACACGTACTCCAGTCCGGCAGTGAAAGACATCCTTGGCTATGAACCCGAGGAGGTAATCGGGAAATATCCCCACGACTTCTACGCCCCGGAGGACAAAAAACAGCTTGCGGCGAGAGACAGGGAGAGCTTTGCCCGCAAGGGCACATTCTTCCAGGCGATGGCCAGGCAGGTACATAAGGACGGCCATACGGTCGTGGTTGAGAGCGCGGGGCTCCCGATCCTTGATGGTCAAGGGAACGTGCTTGGCTATAGAGGTGTTTACCAGGACATCACCGAGCGTAGGCGGGCCGAGGAGGAGCGAGAGCGGCTGCACGCTGAACTGGAGGTGAAAGCGATCACCGACGGCCTCACCGGCCTCTACAACCACGCCCACTTCTACCAGCGCCTGGGCGAGGAGATCGAACGCTCCAAGCGGTACAAGCACGGCTTCGCCGTGGTGATGATGGACGTCGACAGCTTCAAGCAGTACAACGACTCCCGCGGCCACCAGGCGGGTGACGACATTCTACGCCTCCTTGCTGACTGCATCCGTAAGGCGATACGCGGCTCAGACATCGCCTTCCGTTACGGCGGCGACGAGTTCGCGGCGATAGTAGTGCACGCCGACTCATCAAAGGCACGAGCCATCGTTAATCGCATAAACAGCCTCGTCGCCACAAGCCTCAGAAAAACGACCGATAGGGCCGCAGCTCGCCTCAGCATCAGCGCCGGCATAGCCTGCTTCCCCGACGACGCAAGAACCGCGGACGACCTGGTGAGAATCGCAGACGCTGCCATGTACGACGCCAAGCGGGCAGCACAATCTGGCGACATCAGGAGGCGGAGAAAAGGTGACCCGTCACTGGTCCCCGCGGCGGTCAGCCAGCAAGCTGGGGCCGAGCGTCCAGCAGGCGACAGCGGCAAGGCCAAGTAAGCGGAACACACGCTTCCCGGCGAATGAGCCGAGAATCCCCGCTCAGCCCAATAGGGCGTCCACCCACCATACCCATCGCCGCCCCTTGTGCTAAACTTTTGCCCGTAGAGCCCCTCGGATGGGGATGATGGGCAAGAAGAAAGGCCGCGAGGGCATGGTGAAGATCGGGGTCGCCCGCGACCAGGTGGAGGCGGCCATCTGGAGCGATGCCCTGCGGCAGGAGGGCATCAACGCCTTCATCAAGAACATAGACCCCCTGACCGCGCTTCCCTACGTGGAGTCCTCCACCCCCTACAGCTTCGAGGTGTTCGTGCCGGCCGCGGACGAGCGGCGGGCTCGCTGGATCCTTGCCCTGCCACCTCAGCGAGATGAGCCTGACGGCGCTGCCAATTAGGACTCTCTCAGAACCAAAGGTAGCTATAGGGAGCGCAAGAGGTGGCCTTCGT
>Ga0315537_1002505_pt1 | contig 14015 bp, 8 predicted proteins | sample SalMarSW160270MG_FD_203091 | JGI IMG/M metagenome (GOLD analysis project Ga0315537, IMG submission 203091) | Salt marsh sediment microbial communities from the Plum Island Ecosystem LTER, Massachusetts, United States - Salt Marsh Sediment SW1602-70 ... | reverse complement strand
GCCGAGGCGGCTCCGGCAAGTGGTTGGGGCGCCTCCGTCAGCGACGAGAAATCGGATTCGAGCGGCAATGCCGTGACCCGTTGGTTCGGATCGCTCACGGGCGACAGTCCTTCGGCGCCCGCCTCAAACCCGGCGCCGGCACCCCAGACGACAACAACGCCGAAGACCACCGCTGCGCCGCCCTCGGCGGCAAGTTGGGCCGCGAAGACGGAAACCCAGAAAGTGGTGTCGAATGAGGGTGGCAGCAGCACGGCGATCGGCCAGTGGTTCTCGCGCCAAACGGAGTCAGCACCTGCCGCGCCGCAAGCGGCGAGCGGCTATAGCGTGCAACTCGCCAACAGCCGGTCACGAGCCGAGGCCCAGGCCCTGTGGAAGAAGGTGCAGGGCGCGAACCAGCAACTGGCAAGTGCTGCGCCACAGATCGAGAAGGTGGATATCGGCAGCTTCGGCACCTTCTACAGCCTCAAGATCGGGCCGTTCGCGAGCCAGGCCGAAAGTACCAAGCTTTGCAACGCCCTGAAGCGAAACGGCACGGATTGCTCGGTAATCTCTCCGGACGGCCCCTGAGACCGAAAGCGGACTTGCCAGCGCCCCCGCATTCGGCCATGCCTCATATTTGTAGGCTAGGCGTGCCAGGAACGGCCGTCGCCGGAACCGTGTTATCCTGAACGCCCTATTCCCCCCTGTGATTTTCTAGAAGCCGCATGACCGAAAAAGACCAAGAACCAAAAGACTCCAGCTCAAGCCCCGAGACGCCAGGTGAGGGGCAGGACCAGCTCGGCCTGTTCGGTGCGCTCGAGCCCACCTCATCCCATTTCCTGGCGCGGCTGCGCGGCTACTTCCTCACCGGGCTGATTATTGTCGGGCCCGTCGCCATCACCATTTACGTGGTGTGGTGGTTCATCAATCTCGTCGACGGATGGGTGAAGCCGCTCATTCCACAAAGCTACTTGCCGGACAACTTTCTTCCGTTCAATGTTCCAGGCGTTGGTCTGATCGTCGGCATTTTCGCCTTGATGGTCGTCGGCGCGCTTGCCGCCAACCTATTTGGGCGCACCATCGTCAGCTATGGCGAGATGATGCTCGACCGCATGCCGGTGGTACGCGGCGTCTACCGGCTGCTCAAGCAGATCTTCACCACCGTGTTCTCCAAGTCGGGCACCGGGTTCAAGCGCGTCGGGCTCATCGAGTTTCCCCGCCGCGGCCTTTACGCCGTGGTATTCGTCTCCGGCGACCCGCCGCACGAGGTGGAGGACAAGCTCGGCAACGGCGAGAAGCTGATGACCGTGTTCATGCCGAACGCACCGAACCCGACCACAGGATTTGTCATGTTCATGCCGGCGAAGGATGTCATCCTGCTCGACATGGCCATCGACGATGCCGCCAAGCTCGTCATTTCGGCTGGGCTGGTCGCGCCGCCACAAGACGAGCTTAAGAAGCTCGCCGACCAAGCCAAGGCCAAGAAGCCGGTGCCCGAGGAAGAGCCCGTCGTCTAGACGCTGTCGTTCGTAATCCTAGCGTTGTCCGGCGGGCGTTCGGCTCGGCCGGCAGAACGTGTACTGGTGGATCGAAAAGGCAGACCGTGCCATGATTGGGGCATGGCCCCGAAAGTCCCGTGGAAAGCCCTGTCGCAGCGGGGCGCGTTCTCTTCAAAGCAGATCGCGTTTTTCGCTGTCGCCGGCCTTGCTGTTGTCGTGGGCCTCGTCCTGCGTGCAGGGAACTTTTTTGGTCAGCCGGCGCAGGTAGAGAAGGCGCCGGTTGCGGTTGAAGCATCCCCGCCTGTGGCTGCCGCGCCACCCGCCATGGACGCGGCTAAGTCCGTTCCCAAGACGCCAAAAGCTGCCGAGACGCCACAAGCTCCAAAGGCGGAGCCCGCGGTGCAGCAAGCCGCAACGGAATCAAGCAAGCCAGCCGAACCGACGGGCAATGCTGCGGCTCAGCAAGCTAAGCTTGAAGGCGATACGGCTAAGCAAAGTCCGCAGCCAGAATCCGCAGACTCTCAAAGGATCCTCGTCTCCAGAAAGCCGGTCGAAGTGTTGGCAAGTCCGTCAGCCTCGGCGCCGACCATGTACGGATTCCCAGCTGGCCGGCCATTCCGTGTCATCGGCCGTCGAGCCGGCTTCGCGCACATTCAGGACTTGAGAAGCGGCGCCAGCGGTTGGATCGACGAGGCCGCACTCACGGCGCCGCCGCCCAGGCCGGCCGTGGCCGCGCCATCGAGATCGAATTCGGGCACAGCCGGCCGAAAGTCGGCATCCAAGTCAAAACCGACCAAAAAAGATGCGGAAGTCGCGACCGACTCCGACGAGTCCAATTCCGCTCAACCGAGCCACGGCCCGGGACTATTCAGGGGTCTTTTTGGCGGCCTCTTCCGCGGCGGCAACTAGCGCGACAAGGCGCTGCGGTTGCGTTGCGTGCTATTCCGTTTTCGTGACCGGCGGCGGATTCCATTTCCCCGTTAGCGCGTCGGACTTCGGTGCGTAGAGCCGCATGGTCAGGTTGAAGGGCCCCTTGGGCGCCGGAAGCCAGTTCGCCTCCTTGTCGCCGCCCGGATTTTCGTTCTGAAAATAGAGATCGAGCGAACCGTCGTCGTTGTACTTGAACGGCATCCAGCTCGAGAGGGCGAAGCGGTTGAGCGAGTTCGCGACCTGAAAGCCGTCGGGGTCGTAGAGCGTAACGGACCAGAACGCCTCGACCGGCGGCAAGTCGTTCTTGTCGAAATGGATCGTGTAGTTGCTAGTGCCGTGGAGCGGCTTGCCGTCCTTGTCACCGAGATTCAGTGGATAGACGGCATCCTCCGGCGAGTTGGCTCCGAGGCCCTGCTGGGCGATGATGGCACGTTTCAGATAGTAGTTGCCGTAGACGCCCATTGTGTCGGTGTTCATCGACCAATAGTTGACCACCCGCGCGATCGTCGGCAGCTTCCACGCCATCAGCTTTTGCGCATCCTCAGGCGCGGTCTTTAGCCCCTTCTTGACGAGGGGATCGACCTCATCGATATCGAAGCTCTTGCCGGGCTCAATGCCGATCCGCTTCATCCGCGCGATAATGGGCTCGTCGGTGAAATGCGGCGGGTGCAGTTTGAGCAGCTCGGCCGCGTAGGCAAAGAACTGACCGGCCGGCATCTTGTCGACCTGTTCTTTGGGCGGCGTCTTCATGTCGATCTTCGGGTCGATCTTCGTGGGCGCAGGCTTCCAATCGTCATTGCCCATCTGCGACAGCGGCATGAGCTTCAGGCCGGCCTGGATCTTATGAACCGCAGCGTAGTCCGCAGGCCCGTCCGTTTTGATGCGGCCGATGATCCACACATAAGGCGTCGACGCCTTGAGTTGCGCGACGCCAGTCGGGACCGTACCGGTCCAGCCGGGCGGCGTGACCAGGAGGGTCTGCGCTTCTGTTCCGGTGGTGCGCCATCCCGGTGAGTCGATTACGTCGGTCCACATATCGAGCATGGGCAGGAGGTAGTAGCGCCCGTGCGTATTCGGCACTGAGATGACCATCGGCTCCTTCATGAGGTCCAACCATGCGGAGGAATAGAGCGTGTCGAAGTTGGGCCGGACCACAGTCTTCATCTCCGCCGTGGGGTAGGCAGGAACGTTGACGAAAGTGTTCATCGGACCACTGAAGCCACTCACGGTTTGGACGTTCGTGAATTGGAGTCGTGTCAGGTCCATGGTGACGAGCGGATAGAGATAGACATAGGCCTCGACTCCAATGGCGTGGGCCTCTTCTTCTGTCACCATAGGCACTTCGGCACTGGCAGAAGGTGAAGTCGTCATCACGAGGGCTCCGAAAAACGCGATGGGTGTGAGACGTGCAAGAGTCCGCGACATGACATGCTCCTCCGACTAGCCGCAAATCCATACCGATTATAGCGCCCCCCGGATAACGGGCATATTGCAACTGCCGCTTGTGTCAGCCGGCGCGGATCAGGCGGACCGCATCGTCACGCTCGAAGAGGTAGAGGAGGACGCGCAGCGCCTCGGCGTCTTTGCCCTTGAGCCCGGGATCGCGGGCGAGTCTAAGCCGCGCCTCATCCCGCGCGGCCTCTAGCAGGTCCTGATGCTCGGGCAGGAGCGCGATGCGGAAGGCGGGGAGTCCGCTCTGTCGGGTGCCGAGCACCTCACCGCCGCCTCTGAGCCGCAGATCCTCTTCGGCGATGACGAAGCCGTCTTCCGTGTTGCGCATGACGTTGAGCCGCTCGCGCGCCGTCTCGCCAAGCGGCTGGCGGTATAGCAGGATGCAAGACGACTCCGCTGCGCCCCGGCCCACGCGGCCGCGCAGCTGATGAAGCTGAGCAAGACCGAAACGCTCGGCATGTTCGATGATCATGATGGAGGCGTTGGGCACGTCGACGCCGACCTCGATCACCGTGGTCGAAACGAGGATTGACAGCGCGCCCGAAGCGAATTGGGCCATGACGGCGTCCTTGTTCTTGCCGGTGAGCTTGCCGTGCACCAGGCCGACGCGTTCGCCGAACCGCGCGCCAAGCGCCACGTAGCGCTCCTCCGCCGCGGCAACGTCCAGCACGGATTCGGCCACGAGGGGACAGACCCAATAGACTTGGGCGCCTTTTTCAGTCGCTCGCGCCACGCCATTGATGACCTCGTCAAGACGCTCGAGTGGAACGGTACGTGTAAGTACAGGTTTCCGCCCCGGCGGTTTCTCGTCGAGCCGGGATACGTCCATATCGCCATAGCTCGTGAGCAGGAGCGTGCGCGGGATCGGCGTCGCCGTCATCACCAGAAGCTCCGCGCCGGTCCCGGTGCCCTTGGCCTGCAGCGCAAGCCGTTGATGCACGCCGAAGCGGTGCTGCTCATCGATGACCACGAGGCCAAGATCGCGGAACTGGATTGACTCCTGGAACAGCGCATGGGTGCCGATAAGGATGTCGATGTCGCCGTCTTTCAGCGCCTCGAGGATCTTGGTGCGGTCACGGCCGCGCTCGCGGCCCGTGAGCAAGGCTACGCGCAAGCCTGCCGCGTCCGCAAAGCCGCTGATCGTGGCGAGGTGCTGGCGTGCAAGGAGCTCGGTCGGCGCCATGAGCGCGGTTTGCGGGCCGGCCTCCACCGCATTGGCCATGGCGAGCAGCGCCACGACGGTCTTGCCGCTTGCCACATCGCCTTGCAGCAGCCGGAGCATGCGGTTCGGGCCTGCCATGTCGGCATCGATCTCGGCGAGCGCGCGACTTTGTGCGCCGGTGAGTGCGAAGGGCAGGGCGGCGACGATGGCTTTTCGCAATTGTCCCGACCCCACGAGAGACCGTCCGGCGCGCTTCCTCAGGCGCTGACGAATGATGGCGAGTGCGAGCTGGTTGGCGAGAAGCTCGTCATGGGCGAGACGCGCCCGTGCCGGGGCGGAAGGCGAAAGGTCGTCTTCTGTTTGCGGGGTATGAAGCCACATGATGGCCTCGGCGAAAGAGGGCCAGCCTTGCTTGGCGAGAAAGCCCGCGTCGATCCATTCCGGCAAGTCGGGGAGTTGGTGAAGCGCGCCGTCGATCGCCTTGCGCAAGGTGGTGTTGGAGAGCCCCGCCGTCAGCGGATAAACGGGCTCGATCAGCGGCAGCAGCTTGTCTTTGCCGTCGACAGGCGCCACATGATCGGGGTGGGGCATTTGCAGCCAGCCGTCATAGGATTCGACTTTGCCGGAGATCAGCCGTTTGCTGCCGACCGGGAGAAGGCGCTTCAGGTAGCTGGGATCTGCCTTGAAATAGACGAGCTCGAGCGCGCCGGTCGGGTCCTCGACCAGGATCTTGTATGGCGCCCGGGCGCCGCGCCGCCCCCCGCCGGGCCGGTGCTCGACGATGGTCACCTCGAGAGTCGCGAGCGCCCCGAGCTCGGCTTCCGCGATCGAGGGCACGATGGCCCGATCGATGACGCCGACCGGCAGATGCCAGAGAAGGTCGATGACCCTGGCGTGGGCGCTTGCGTGGCGCGGGGCTACCAGTTTGTTGAGCAGACCCTCGATTCGCGGGCCGACGCCTTTCAAGGCGCGGACCGTGGCGAACAGGGGAGCGAGCCGGGGTGAGCGCATCGGACCAGTCTAGCGCGCGAAACGGGGGGCGCCCTTGACATCGCCAGGGCCGCTCGCTCTAACCCACCGCTTAGGACTGAAAGCTTGGATCATGTCGAGTGATCTTGGAATGCGCCGGCGCCGGGCAGTTTGGCGGGCGACTCATCGAGGCTCTAAGGAGATGGACTATCTGCTCGGGCGCTTCGCCGAGCAAGCCGTCGACAGCATGAACGCCGATGACATCGCCGTGCTCGAACGCCTGATCGAGATGCAGGACCCGCAGATCGAGCTGTCCGTGTATGAGGGCTACTCGCTCGGCGACCGTGACCTCGACGCGCTGATCGAGCGCGTACGGCTCTTTCACGGCCTACCCTGGACCGGCTGAAACAGACGACCTTAGCCATGACTGCCGACAAGATCGCCGACAAGACGCCTGCGCTCTCATCCCTGCCGGTCGACCACCTGCTCGTAAGCCCGCGCGCCATCGCGGCCGGCGTACCCGAAGGGCTCGATGCGCTGCTCTTGGGCGAGCTGGCGCGGCACGCCGGCGCGCCGATCCTCCATGTCGCACGCGACGGCAACCGTCTCGCCACGCTCGCAGAGGCGATTGCCTTCTTCGCGCCGGATGTGACGGTCTTGAGCTTCCCCGCCTGGGACAGCGTGCCTTACGACCGGGTGGCACCCAATGCGGAGATTGTTGCCGAACGGATCGCCACGCTCTCCGCGTTGACCGAGCACTCCCCCGAGGACGAGACGCCCCTGGTGTTGCTCACCTCGATAAATGCGGTGATGCAGCGTGTGCCGCCGCGAGAGTTCATCGCCGGATCGAGCCTTAAGCTGCAAGCGGGCAATGTCATGAGCATGCAGACGCTAATCGAGCGTCTCGAAGCGTCAGGCTATGTCCGCTCGGGCACGGTGACCGACCCCGGCCAATACGCGGTGCGCGGCGGCATTCTCGACCTCTATCCGCCAGGCGGTCAGCCAGTCCGCCTCGACTTCTTCGGCGACACGCTGGAGACCATCCGCGCCTTCGATCCGGAAACCCAGCGCACCGAGGCGCGCCTCGAGGCGGTGCACTTCCTGCCGATGAGCGAGGTGGCGCTGACGCCCCATGTGCGGCGCCATTTCCGCCAGCGCTATGTCGAGCTGTTCGGACCGGTGAAGGGCGACGACCCGCTCTACGAGGCGATCTCGGCGGGGCATCAGCATCAGGGCATGGAGCACTGGCTGCCGCTGTTCCATGATCATCTCGCTACGCTGTTCGAGTATCTGCCGGGGGCGGTCGTGATGCTGGATCCGCTTTCGGACAATGCGCGAACAACGCGGCTCGAGCAGATTGCCGATCATTACGACGCCCGCGCGCAAGCGCTGGAGCGCAAAGCGTTCGGTGCCCCGCCTTATAACCCAGTGCCGGCGCGCAGCATGTTCCTCTCCGAGAAGGACTGGCAGAAGGCGCTTGACGGGGCGCCGCACGTCATTGCCCTCGATACGTTCGAGCGCCCGGAAGCAGACGGGGTCAATATCGTCTCTTTCGGCGGACGCCAGGGACGCTCGTTTGCGCCGGAGCGTCAGACCGAAGGCGCCAACGTGTTCGACGCCGTGGTGACGCATGCGAAGAAGCTCATCAGCCAGCATAAGATCGTGATCGTTGCCTGCTGGAGCGTCGGCGCGCGCGAGCGCCTTGCGACGCTGCTCACCGAGCATGGCTTGGGCGACACAGTGCGCGTCGAGACTTTTCCTGAAGCCGTCGCCGTGCCGCGCGAGGCAACATCGGTGGCGGTCCTCCCGCTGGAGACGGGCTTCGAGGCGCCGGGCATCGCCGTGATCGGCGAGCAGGACATTCTCGGCGACCGCCTCGTGCGCAAAGCCCGGGTGAAGAAGAGCAGCGATGCCCTCACCGAAGCCTCGAGCTTGACCGTCGGCGACCTCGTGGTCCACGCCGACCATGGCATTGGTCGCTTCGTCGGGCTGACCACGATCGAGGCGGTGGGAGAGCCCCACGACTGCTTGGAACTGCATTACCAGGGGGGCGACAAGCTTTATCTTCCGGTCGAGAACATCGAGCTCCTGAGCCGTTATGGCTCGGACGAGGCCGGCGTCGTGCTCGACAAGCTGGGCGGCGTCGCCTGGCAGTCGCGGAAAGCGAAACTGAAGCAACGCATCCGCGACATGGCCGAGAAGTTGATCAAGGTGGCCGCGCTTCGCGAGCTGCGCTCGGCGCCGATCCTCAACCCGCCGGAGGGCACTTATGACGAGTTCTCGGCGCGGTTCCAATACGAGGAAACCGAGGACCAGGTCACCAGCATCAATGCCGTGCTGGAGGATCTCGCCAGCGGCCGACCCATGGATCGCCTGGTCTGCGGCGATGTCGGCTTCGGCAAAACCGAGGTGGCGCTGCGCGCGAGCCTGATCGCCGTGCTCGCCGGCAAGCAGGTCGCCGTCGTGGTGCCAACCACGCTGCTCGCCCGCCAGCACTATCACACCTTCACCGAGCGCTTCCGAGGTTTCCCGGTCAAGATCGCTCAAGCCTCGCGGCTCGTGGGCGGCAAAGAGCTTTCCGAGGTCAAGAAGGGGCTCAAGGACGGCAGTATCGACGTCATCATCGGCACCCATGCGCTGCTCGGCAAGAATATCGAGTTCGCCGATCTCGGTCTGCTGATCGTGGACGAGGAGCAGCATTTCGGCGTGAAGCATAAGGAGCGGCTGAAGCAGCTCCGCGAGGACGTGCATGTGCTTACGCTCACCGCGACGCCGATCCCCCGCACGCTTCAATTGGCGCTCTCGGGCGTACGCGAGATGTCGCTGATCTCCACACCGCCGGTCGATCGCTTGGCCGTCCGCACCTATGTGACGCCGTTCGATCCCATGATCTTGCGCGAGGCGTTGCTACGCGAGCGCTTCCGCGGCGGCCAGACCTTCTTCGTGGTGCCGCGCATCTCGGACCTCGATGAGGCGGCGGCCTTCCTGCAAGAGCACGTGCCGGAGCTGAAGGTGGCGCGCGCCCATGGCCAAATGCCGTCGAGCGAGCTCGATCAGGTGATGAACGCCTTCTACGACCGGCAATATGACGTGCTGTTGTCAACGACCATCGTGGAAAGCGGCCTCGACATCCCTTCAGCGAACACGCTCATCGTCTACCGCGCCGACAGGTTCGGCCTCGCCCAGCTCTATCAGCTGAGGGGCCGCGTCGGCCGCTCGAAGATCCGCGCCTACGCCTATTTCACCATCCCTGCCGATATGCGCATTACGCCTGCGGCCGAGAAACGCCTCAAGGTACTCCAGTCGCTGGACACGCTCGGCGCCGGCTTTGTCCTCGCCAGCCACGATCTCGACATCCGCGGTGCCGGCAATCTGCTCGGCGAGGAGCAGTCCGGTCACATCCGCGAGGTCGGTTTCGAGCTCTACCAGTCCATGCTCGAGGAGGCCGTCGCCGCGCTAAAGGGCGGGGAAAGGGCCATGATCGAGGATCAGTGGAGCCCGCGAATCAATCTCGGCACCTCGGTGCTTATTCCCGAGGACTACGTACCCGATCTGCAAGTGCGCCTCGGGCTCTATCGCCGCTTGTCCGGTGTGGAGACCACAGACGCCATCGAGTCCTTCGCCGCCGAGCTCATCGACCGCTTTGGCCCGCTGCCTGAGGAGGTCCGCCATCTCCTGGACATCGTGGAGATCAAAGGGCTGTGCCGTCAGGCGGGCATCGAGCAGATTGATGCTGGACCGAAGGGCGCCGTCATCTCCTTCCGCAACAACAGCTTCGCCAATCCGGAAGGGCTCATTGATTTCATCCGGGACGCCGGCAAGCAGGTGAAGCTTCAGCCCGACCATCGGCTGATCTTCTACGCCAACTGGCCCAAGCCGGAAGATCGCCTTGCCGGCACGCGCGAGCTTCTAAAGCGTCTCGCCAAGATCGCGGGCGCCGTGAAACAGGCGGCTTAGACCTGCTTCAAAATCTCTTCGCGCAGGATGCGGCCGTGTCTGTCGCGGGGTATGTCCTTCACCACGAGAAGCTTGTCCGGGAATTTGTAGGGCGCCACGCCGCGCTCCATGAGGAAGCGGTGCAGCGCTTCGAGGGATACCAGCGCGTTCGGCGAAGGCGCGACGGCGCCGAAGATGCGGTCGCCGACGATGGGGTCGGGCAGCACGAAGCACGCCGCATCGAGAAACCCGGGATAGGCTTGATAGAGCCCGTCAAGCTCGGACGCGGCAATGGTGAAGCCGCCGTGATAGACGAGCTCGGGATCACGCGCGACCCGTAGCCGCGCACCCTCCGCGTGCCCGCGAAGTCCGGTGGCGACGAAGCTGTCACTATCGCGAGCCAAAGGTCCATTCGATTGGCCTTGCGGCACAACCGGCCCGCGGATCAGAAGCTCACCGCCGTCGCGCCCGAGCCGCGTCTCGAGGAAGACCGCGCCGCCGCCGTCCTCGCCGAGATGCACGGGTCCAAACGGCAGCGCGGTGCGGTCCGCGGCCGGAGCGGGCTGCAGCAAGAGACTGGCGAGATCGCCAAGGGCATAAAGGTCGAAGACCGGCCGGCTCAAGTTTTCGATTGCCATATGTTTCAGTGGCGTTGCGGCATCCGCAAGTTCCGGGGGCGACCAGACGCGGCCCACGCGCCGGAGTTTGCATTGCGAGTCCATGAGGACGCGGTCTGCGCCAAGCTCGGCGAGAATGGCGCCGGGCAGCGCCGTCACCGTCGCGCCGGAAGTGAGGATTTGCTGCACGAACATGCCGTAATCGAAGGGGTGGTGCTGCACCAGCGCAGCGCCGCCGATGAGCCACGGCGCGAGCCCTAGGCCAAGTCCGATGGGCCCGGTCATAGGGTAGGCGTTGAGGATCACGTCGCTGCGGTCGAGCGACAGCGACAGCACGGCCATCGCGCCTTGCGCCAGGATCTCGTCCTCATGGCGGAACAGGGGAACCAACCGCTCGCCCACGCGGGCCGTGAAGGTGATGAGCGACGGGCCGGAATGGCCGACCTGGGCGTGGACTTCGCGAGAGCCGCCGGTGCCCATGGCCGCATCGAGTGAGGCGACGCCGTCGGGGAGGTCGCGGCCGAAGCCGAGCACGAAACGGACTGAAAGCCGCGTGGCGGCGATGTCACGTAAGCGTTCAGCCGGCAGATCGTCGGCAAACTGGGAGGTGCCGATCAAGGCCTTAGGCTCGACCGCGTCGCACACGCGCGCAATCTCATTGGCGCGCCACAGCATGGGCACCGCGGCAACCACGAGGCCTGCACGCCAGGCCCCGAGGAGGGTAAGCGGCTCCTCGATGAAATTCGGAAGCTGTACGACGACGCGGTCGCCAGGGTCGAGCCCGAGCTCGATGAAGAAACCGGCCAGCGCGTCCACAGCCTTATCGGCTTCGGCGTAAGACAGCGTGCGCGACCGCGTAAGCCCAAGCAGATGGCGGTTCGGCGGATCGGCCAGCGCCACGGCGTCCGGCTTCTGCCGTGCACGGCGTTGCAGTAGTCCCTCGGCCGTAATGGGGCCGCTCTCCTCCTGGGTTCCGACGTCGGGGGCGGGGAGCGTGCTCATAGGTGCAGGATCACGGGGTCACGGCATGCCGGCCGTCTTCGGCCTGAGCGGAGGGGGCGAGCCACCACGTATCGATCTGGTAGCCGTAGAGCGGCGTCTTCTCGGGCCGGCTAAGGTTACGCCAATAGGCGACCCACTGCCGCGGCAGATGGAACAACGGCACGACATAATCGCCGGACAAGAGCACACGGTCGAGGGCACGCACCGCAGAGACGAAATCCTCGCGATCTTTCGCCTTGAGGAGCGCTGCAATCATCGCGTCGACAGCCTTGCTTTCGACGCCAGGATAATTGAAAGACCCTTCGGTCTTGGCCGCATTGGTTCCCCAACGGAACGACTGCTCGTTTCCCGGCGAGAGCGACACCGGCCAATAGTATTGGATCATGTCGAAATCGTAGGTCTGCAAACGCTGCTGATACTGAGCCGAGTCAACCTGACGGATTCGTGCGTCGATTCCCACTTGTTTCAAGGCCCGCGCATAGGTGAGGAGGAGCCGCTCTTGCGCCCGCGTCGCGGCGAGGATCTCGAAGGTGAAGGGCTTGCCCGTCGCCGCGTTCACGAGAACGCCGTCCCTCAACGTATATCCGGCATCCTCGAGGAGCTTGAGCGCATCGATGCGGCCCTCACGATTCTCGCCTGCCCCATCACTCACCGGAAACGAGAAGCTTCCATCCATGATCGCCGGCTTGACCGCGTCCGGGTAGGGGGCAAGGAGCTTGCGCTCCGTGGCGTCGGCTGGTCGGCCATGAGAGGAGAGGTCCGAACGTGCGAAATAGCTCTCCGTGCGCGCATACTGGCCGTGGTAGAGGGTACGGTTCACCCATTCGAAGTCGAATAGCTTGATGAGCGCTTGACGCACGCGCGGATCGGCGAAGATCGGCCGGCGCGTGTTGAACACGAGCGCCGCCATGCCGGCGGGGGTCTCCACAGGCAGCGCCTCTTTGACGACACGGCCGGCGCGCATCGCCGGGAAATCGTAACCTTCCGTCCAACGGGTCGGGTCGGTCTCGTCGCGAAACGTGATGAGCCCCGACTTGAACGCCTCGAACATGGCGCCGGCGTCGCGGTAGTAGTCGAAGCGGATCTCATCAAAATTGTAGCGGCCGCGATTGACGGGAAGATCGCGCCCCCAATAGTTCGGGTCGCGCTTAAAGGTGATGCTCTTGCCCGGATCGACCTTGTCGATGACATAAGGCCCGCTGCCGATAGGCGGCTTGAGCGTCGTCTTCTCGAACGTGTCGGCGGTAAGCAGGTGGTGCGGCAACACCGGCATCAGCCCCATGATCAGCGGCATCTCACGGTCGCCGGAGCCGTCGAAGGTGAAGCGTACCTTGCGCTCGCCCGTCTTCTCCACCTTGGTGACCTTCTTGTAGTAGGAGCGGTGGTTCGGTCGTCCGTGGTCGCGCAAGACCCTCTCCGAGAAGATCACATCGTCCACGGTGATAGGCGTGCCGTCGGAGAACTTGGCGTTCGGGTTCAGCGTGAACTCGACCCAGGACCGGTCGGGTGGCGTCTCTACCGATTGAGCGATCAGGCCATACAGGGTGAAGGGCTCGTCATAGGCGCGGGCCAGCAGGCTCTCGTAGACGTAGTCACGGAGACCGTCGGCGGAGACGCCTTTGACGATGAAGGGATTGAGGCTGTCGAACGTGCCCTGCACGGAAAAGATCGCCCGCCCTCCCTTCGGCGCGTCCGGATTGACGTAGGGAAAATGGCTGAAGTCCGCCGCTTCCAGTGGCTTGCCATGCATGGCAAGCGCGGATGCAGACTGAGCCTGACCGCTGCCGGGAAATAGCAAAAGCCCCAGGAACAAACCGAAAAATGGGGCTTTCAACCACGACCCAGCATGGCTATAGATGCCCTCACATTGCACCATGGGGATAAGGGTAGCATCCCTGACGCCGCATGCTATCTCCATGCCAATGAAAGAGGTTACAACTCCGGAGAGCGTGGCCAAGAAAGTCCCGTAGTCGAGGTGAATAGCCACGTCTACGCCGCATTTCGGGTGTTGACCCTAATAAGAGGGAGAGCGGGCACCGGGGTACGTCTGGCAGGCCTCAGCCAACCCGCAAACAGAGGGAAAGGTCGATTTGATGATCTGGTCCAAGGATCAATGGAACAGTTTTGGCCGCAGCGCTGGGCGCTGGGCGCTGGGCGCGGGCGCATGTGCCCTTGCGTTGGCCCTTGTGGCGCCCGTGGCGCAGGCCCAACAGAACCAGCCCAAGTCGTCGTCAGCACCTAAGAGCGCGCCAACCACTGCGGCCGCGCCCGAGCCCGGTCAGGGCGGTGGGGATGCCTGGGTGAAGCTTTGCATGAAAAACAAACAGACGGGCGACAAGCAGATTTGCCTGATCAACCATGAAGGCCTGGAACCGAACACTGGCATGGTTCTCATCGCCGCCGCCGTTCGTAAGGCTGAAGGCGAGAAGAAGCAGCAGCTCCTGATCCGCGTGCCCACGGCCTATGCGG
>Ga0315537_1002503_pt1 | contig 14019 bp, 16 predicted proteins | sample SalMarSW160270MG_FD_203091 | JGI IMG/M metagenome (GOLD analysis project Ga0315537, IMG submission 203091) | Salt marsh sediment microbial communities from the Plum Island Ecosystem LTER, Massachusetts, United States - Salt Marsh Sediment SW1602-70 ... | reverse complement strand
GCTTCGAGGCAGGAAGGAAGCTATTGGAGGCCATCGGTTACAGGCCCGCCTTCGTGTACGAGAAGAAGAGGCAGACATGGGAGCTCGGCGACGTGGGGATACTTCTGGATGTGATGCCCCTGATAGGAAATTTCATGGAGATCGAGGGGACAGAAGAAGGTATCAGGGAAACTGCCGGGAAGCTCGGGCTCGACATGAAGGACGCGATTACAAAGAGCTATGGGTATTTGTTCAGGAAGCACTGCGGGGAGAAGGGCGTGAAAATGGATGATTTCGTTTTCGGGGAGGGGGAAGAATGAAATTCAGGGAAGGCGAGGTCTTCAGGGAATTCACGGCCGGGGGGAAGAAGGTGATGTTCAGGGCGCTGAAGAGGAAGGACCTGAAAGGCTGCCTGAATCACATCAACACGCTCATCAGGGAGAAGGCGTACATAGGTTTTGAGAAGGAGGGGACGCTCGAAGAGGAAAGGAAATGGCTGCGTAACGAGCTGAAGGAAAACAGGGAAGGGAAGAGGGTCACCGTCGTTGCGGAGATGCAAGGTAAAATCATCGGCATAGGTACGGTATGGAAAGGCGTCCTGCCTGCGCATTACCACAAGGCAGACCTCGGCATAGGCCTGAACTCCGAGAGGAGGAAGGGCATAGGCTACCGGCTCATGATGATGCTTGAGAGGCTTGCGGCGGAGAGGCTGAAGTGCGGGGTCATCTCGTTCTCGGTCTACGAGAAGAACGCGGCGGCGCGCAGTCTCTACGAGAAATGCGGCTACAGTGTGGCGGGAAGGATACCGTGCGGATGCAGGCTACGCGGAAAATACTACGATGAACTGATAATGGTGAAGGACATTGGCTGACAGGAAAAGGCTCGTGAGAAACCTACAGAGCCTCGTGAAGATACCCAGCTCCAGGGACTCGCTCGGGGTCTCAAGATGGGTAAAGAATGAGTTGGAGGGTCTCGGTTACAAGGTCTGGTCCGATGATGACGGGAACCTCATAGCGGAGATCGGGAAAGGCCCCGGCTTCATCCTCAATGCGCACATGGACACGGTCGAGCCCGGCGAGGGCTGGAAGCACGACCCGCTGGGAGGCGAAATCGTTGACGGGAAGCTTTACGGGCGCGGCGCTTCCGACTGCAAGGCAGGTATAGCCTCGATGCTCGAGATTGCGAGGCTGCTGAAGAAGGAGCCCACAGAGAAGAGAGTGGTCTTCACTTTCACGGCATTCGAGGAGAATCATCCCCTCAAGCGTAACGGGGTCTACAAGATTCTCCCGAGGCTGAAGGGTGTCGAAAAGGGTCTGGTATTGGAACCCACTACCCAGGGGAAAACCATAGGTATTGCATTAGGCTGCAGAGGGAACGGTTTCTATGAGCTCGATGTGCTTGGAAAGAAAGGTCACAGCGGTTATCCCCAGCACGCAGACAATGCAATCTACAAGGTCCCAAAACTGCTTCTGAACATCGACAAGTTCCCGAAGAGGAATATCATAGTCAATCTTACCGGAGAAAGGATAGAGAACAGCCTTGTGGTGACAGAGATATGGGCCAGGGAAGGCGGGAACGTCGTACCCGGGAAATGCACGATGACGCTCAACAGCCGTCTGTTACCGGATGACAAGCCTGAGGAAGTTCTTGAAAATATTGATTCCCTGTGCAAGGATTCACTGGGGAAAGATTATGTTCTGAAGGAAAGGATGGTCATCGGAGGTTACCTGTTTGAAGATAAGGAATTCCTGGAAATGTGCAAGGATGCAATAACATCTATCAACTGCGAGCCCAGGCCTTATTTCAAGACTGCCAGGGTGGACGGCGGCATACTTCATAATTTCGCGGGGATAGGAACATTCGCTCTTGGCCCGGGAGACATATCGGTCGCTCATCAGAAGGACGAGTACTGTGCCATAGAAGACCTGCACAGAACAACCGAAGCCGTGCTCACCGTCATAAGGAAATGGGACGGCACCTGAGCGTTATGCTTTTTAATCATCGGGAGCGAATTTAGACTTATGGAAAGGACTGTCATAGCCGATATCGGAAAGAAGGCCGGGAGGGAAGTGCTCCTGAAGGGATGGATATACAGGACCAGGTCCGGGAAGGACATTTCCTTCGTGGTTCTCAGGGATTCCACGGGCATAGTCCAGTGCGTGGTGAAGGAGGGCGTGAAAGGCTTCAAGGACGCGCAGAAGGCGCTGATCGAGTCATCAGTGGAACTCACGGGCAATGTGAGGAAGGACGAGCGGGCCCCCGGAGGCTACGAGGTTCATGTTACCGATTTCAGGGTCGTCGGGTTTGCAGAAGACTTCCCCATAAAGGAGCAGCAGAGCCCCGAACTGCTGCTGGACAACAGGCACCTGTGGGTGAGGAGCCAGAAACTGCTGAAGATATTCAAGGTCAGGTCGACCATTCTCGGCGCCATACATGAGTTCTTCAGGTCCCGTGGCTTCTTCGAGATACAGTCGCCCTCGATAACCAAGATGGCCTGTGAGGGAGGCTCCACGCTGTTCGAGATGAGGTACTTCGGAGAGAAGGCCTACCTGACGCAGTCGTGGCAGCTGCACGCCGAAGCTCTCATAGCGTCCCTCGAGAACATATACTGCATAGCGCCGAGCTTCAGGTCCGAGAAGAGCAGGACGAGGCACCACCTCGCGGAGTACTGGCACGCGGAGGCCGAGGCCGCATGGATTGACCACGAGGACTCCCTGAAGCTCCAGGAGGAGCTGGTATCGCACGTAGTGCAGGCGTGTCTGAAGAAGCACAAAAAGGAGCTGCAGGAGCTGGGCGCGGACGTGAAGATGCTTTCGGGTGTCAAGCCTCCGTTCAGAAGGATAACGTACAGGGAGCTGACCGAAATGATGAGGAAGAAGGACGTCAGGATGAAATGGGGCGACGACGTGACGGACCTGCAGCTCAGGGCGCTCTCGGAGCACTTCAGGAAGCCGTTCTTCATAACCAACTGGCCCAAGGAGGCGAGGCCCTTCTACATGCTGGAGAACCCGAAAGACAAAAAGACCGTCCTCAACGCGGACCTCATAGCTCCGGGCGAGTCCGGCGGCGAACTGATAGGAGGCTCCGCAAGGGAAGTTGACCCGAAGAAGATTCTGGCGAACCTGAAGAGGGAAGGCGCCGACCCCGCGAACTACGGCTGGTACATGGACGTCAGGAAGTTCGGTTCGGTCCCGCACGCGGGCTTCGGGCTCGGCGTCGAGAGGCTTACCCAGTGGATATGCAGCGTGGACCACATAAGGGACTGCATAGCGTTCCCGCGGACCATAAGCAGGGTGTATCCTTAGGCTTCCGACTTGACACCTTTTTCTGAATCCTACTTTAGTGTCCTTGGGATAAGCTTATAAATGAGTATATACTATGTATATACATGATTTCACCAGAAGTCGTGACGAAAACTGTAAAAAAGTACGGGAATTCAGGCGGCGTGTATGTCCCTTCCTCGTGGATTGGCGGACAGGCAGAGGTAAGACTCCTGTCAAGACCGGCAGAACCGGAGAAGGACCTTCCGCTCGCGCTGGCGGAAAACATGAAACATGTCGTAAGCATCCTGCTGTACGGTTCTTATGCGAGAAACGAGCAGACTGAGGGGTCGGACATAGACGTAATAGTCGTCACGGACGCACATGCAAAAAGCATGAAAATTCCAAAGGAGCTGAAAGACATGAATTATGACATAAGGGTGATGGAGAGGCAGGAGCTGATGAATGCGGCAGAAAATGACATCATAATGAGAGACACCATAGAAGGATCCAGGATACTGTTCAATGAAAGCTTCATTTCCGAACTCAGGCCGCTGAAGAATGGAAGGGGGTTCAGGGAGAGGCTGGGGCTCGCGCGTTCGTCCCTCAATGTCATAAGAAGCCTGTATGAAACCGGTGGAAACCAAGGCGACCTCGTATATCCCATCTTAATGCGCATAAAGGAGATGCTTCTCATAAAATGCATCACAGAAAAGAGAAACTACTCCCATAAGATACTGGAAGAGTCGCTGAAAAAGAAAGGGATAACAAAGGGCGATTCTATTAAGCTCATAGACCGCTACAGGGGGGTAAGGGATGGAAGAAAACCGAAGAGGTGTGAATTCGACGGGCAGACCATCGCCAAGGCTATTGGCCTGTTTGAGGAGCTGCTGAAAGATGCCGAAAAGAAAGAAAAGGCTGCTGAAAGGGATTGAATCCCTGAAAAAGCAGATAGAAATACACAGGAAGAAGCTTGAAACCGCGAAGGAATCAGGCGACATAGGCCTCGCCGAATACTACGAGAAGGAGATAGAGGCCCTTGCTGCGGCAGTAGAGAAAAGGCGCAACATACTTGAAAAGAAGTGAATCCCAGAATTGTTCCGTCAGGCAGACGGACACCCGAACAGCGGACTGAGTAACATTCCCGCGGACCATAAGCAGGGTGTATCCTTGAGAATCATTTCACAATATTGTCGTAGCCAAAAATTATTGACAGTAAGGCGATAACGGTAAGAAGAATGGTCAATATGCCTGAAAACGGGGTGCAGACGATATTTGAACAGTCTATGATGACACCGAAAACCTGTGCCATCATGGATGCCCCGAATATTGCAAAAACCAGTCCAAGCACCTGCTTTCTATTCATAATTTATCATCATTTCATTAGTGATTAATTTTGTGTTTGCTATCATAAATTGATTTTGAGTACGGGGATGCAGAAGGTGAACATCTGTATAACTATTTTTACTGGTTCTTCGCGTGGGGAAGCCCCTCGTAAGTGCTGCACAGATATATTTTCAGGACCTGACTCACAAAAGAAATTTCTCGCCTTTATTCATCTGTCTTCGACTTCTACCCATTCGCCCCTTTTAACAGAGAAACTGTCCAGCATGTGGATGAATCCTTTAAACTTCACTTCAAAATGATCATCCCTTGCAAAATAATTTATCCGTTCCAGTTTCTCTTCCCTATCCATACCCCTGATGTCAACATCAAACTGTTCCATCGGCCTGAAGACCAACTTCCTCTCTGCAAACAGGTTGGACATTTTCTTTCCTCTCCGGTATTGCCCATTCTCCCAGAAATTGAACAATAACAAATATAATTGACTTAAGGCTTTATTAAGGGAATAGTGTCCCTAAAGGGAGCTCCAGAAACTAAGGGAGCTTTTTATTTCAATTCGCTTATTTTATCATGTGGGCCCGTAGCATAACCTGGATATTGCGGCCGGCTTCGGACCAAGCTTTTAGAAAAAGCTTGAGTAAAAGCGTGGGAAGATACCGGCAGGTTGAGGGTTCGAATGAACCCTTTTGCATAAGTAAACATGCAAAAGCGTTCGCGGAAAGTACGCTGACGCGGGTGCGCAGATAAGCGCAAAAGCGTCAATGAAAGGGTGTACGCTTCCGCGCGGTTCTGAAAATCCCTTCGGGCTCATCAGATGGTTGCCATGAAAGTGTTAGGAATATGCGGCTCGCACAGGAAGGAAAGCACGACGCTGTTCTTCCTCAGGAAGGCATTAGATGCTGTCGAAAAGGAAGGAATTGAAACGGAAGCGGTCACGCTCTGGGACAAGGACATAAAGCCCTGCACCGCATGCGACCTCTGCAAGACGAGGTTCGAATGCAGCCAGAAGGATGACATGCAGGCAATATACGGGAAGATGGCCGGCGCCGACGCGCTGATAGTGGCAAGCCCCGTTTATTTCGGGCTCGTCAGCGGAAGGCTGAAGGATTTCTTCGAGAGGACTTTCCCGCTCAGAAGGAACGGCAGGATGCTCAGCAAGGCGGTAGGCGGGGCCATAGCGGTCGGCGCGAGCAGGAACGGCGGGCAGGAACTCGTATGCCAGCAGATAATGAACTGGATGCACCTGCACGAGATGATAACCGTGGCCGACAAGGACACCGCCCATTTCGGAGGCATAGCATGGGTCCCGCGCGGAAGCAGGCCGGAAGACGACAAGATCGGCATAGAGACGTGCGAGAACCTCGGCATGAAGATAGCCGAGGTGCTGAAGAAGTAATCACTTTAAATCGATTCCAACAGGGGATAGTATCTTTGTTTTGTACTTTCCAAGCAGTCCGATATCGCCATGCACGTAAAAAATAGGCGTGCCCTTCACTACGGGTTCGTGCCCATCCGGATTGCACGAATGAAATATCAATGCTCCATAACCCATATCTTCTTGTTTGTCTATCCAGTAATCAAGGGGATGAATCTCCATAATCCCCTCTTTTGCAGGAAAGATGAACCCGCCAGGAATCTCCTTGAATTGGCAAATAGATATCTTTTCACCGTTGAATGTAACCTCGCTTTTATCAATTTTATATTTCCAGTCACCATACATCCGGTCTTCCGGACCTTCCGTCCTTTTGTCACTGTAATACCATTTTTTCTCGAAAGTGTCTCCATGGGCATCCAGAATAGCAGCCCTGCTAGAGCCGGTTTCTTTCATTATTTTTTCAAATGTCGCGCTATTTATTTCGGGAGAACCGCGTCGGTTATTAACCACGGCATTCAAAGCCATGGCCGCAGCACTTTTGGCTATTGTCCCATCTTCGTATCCCAAAAACGATCCTGAAACACGTGCGAATCTATCTTCAGATATCGTCAGGTCAAATTTGTAGTCCTTCCACTCGAATGAGATGTCCTTGAATGTCCTCATGCACTATTAAAAAATGGTATGTTTTTTAAACCTTTGTACTTTTGATGGCCCCGTGGTAGTATTTACAACTTCCCCCAGATGAGGAGTCTCTACCTAGTGATTCCGACCTTCTCCACGCGGTTCCTCGTACATCTGGCTTGTATGAAGGGACTATTCGGCGTATCTTTTGACCCACTCAATGAACCTGACAGCGTCCTTCAGAAGCGCGTCAGCTTGCGCTTTAGAGGCGGGCCTTCCTGAATAACCTATTTCTGACCTGAGATTCAATGCCTTTACGAGAATCTGTTTACCCGAACTGTCTCCCATAACACTGACGGTCTCCGTGTGCGTCCTGACAGCTTCCCTGTGATCCTTTGATGCCCTTATGCCGCTGACAGCTATCGTCAAGGCGTCGTTCGCGTTGATTATCGCCTGTATTGAGTTGAAGGCGGCAGCTGTGAAGCGTGACTTGAGCATCGCGTCTCTCGCTTCATCAAGAAATTCACAGGCCTTGTTCAGGTAATTTCCAGCTTCGACTTTATTCACGTTTCTTGCCATGCAAAATGCTCCTTATCGGAATCCCATAAAGAACATTCCCTTCATCCTGAACCCTTATCAAAAAGCTGTTGTATTTTCTTTCCATGTTAACAATTTCCGTACGCGAGTAAAATACAGGAGAAATGTGTATACCATTCTTCAAATAATCCTCCGCTATTCTGCTCACACTATCCTCAACATTCTTTCGTTTTTTGGAATATATCACCAGCAGGTCTACATCGCTTCCGGCCACGGACTCGTCTCTAGCGACAGAACCGAAGAGTATCACCGAAATTATACCTTCCTTGGGCATTTTTTTGACAAAATCCTTTGCGGCTTTTCTCATGAAGTCGTTTTCTGTCCTGAATATATTTCTGAAAGCAATCACGAAAGGATGGTCTTCGTTCAATTTGTACAAAGTCGTGCGGCCTATACGCCTCGCATTGAGGATTCCCGAATCGGATAGTTCGGAAAGTGGCGGATGGATCGTTCCGGTTGAACGTTTTAGAATCTTCCTCATATCCTCCAGGCAAAACTCTTTTTTTGGATGACCGTGGAATATTCTGAGTATGGATATTTTTGATTTCGAACCTAGGACTTTTTCTACAATCATGACTAGTAATAGGAATAACGCTTTAAATATATATCGTTTTTTCCGAGTAATACTCGATTTTTCCGATTATTAGGGCAAATTAAGCTGTTTCCCACAACAGCAGGCTCTCCCTCGTGATTCCGACCTTCTCCACGCGGTTCCTGGTGCACCAGCGCTTGTTGAGCACAAGCAATTCACTGGCCTTGAATCCCGCATGCTCCGCCATCCTGCTGAGTATAACGTCCGAATCTACGACGCCGTCGGGGAAGCATCCGTTGCCCACGACGATACCGAGCTTCGCGCCGTCCCTGCAGACGCGGCGGAGCTCCTTTATGACCTCATGCATGTCGCTGAAGTAGGCTGTGGTCTGCGGGTTGAAACCGCTGACATCCGTTATCTTCTCAAGCTTGTTTTCCTCCTCAAGGACCCTGTCGGGATTCATGCCTATGTGCGAGCGCAGCGGCGTCAGCCCCATGCCTGAGAAGAAAAGCTCGTCCTCTATGGAATAGATTTTCGCGTATTCTATCTTGTTGAGGTAAGGCGGTGAAGTTATGACGGCGTCCACGGAGGAGTCGGGAAGCTTCATCTTCCTCGCGTCACCGAAGCCGACCCTGCATCCGGCTTCCGTGCATCTGAAGCCTTTGACGTCCCTGAGCATGTATCTTAGCTGCCTCTTCAGGAGCTTCCTCAGAGGCGGGACCGGATGCTTCCTGATTTTGATGACGGCGCCGTCCTTCCATGCGTAGCTGCACTTCATGGTGACGTTGATGAGGGCCAGCATCAGGAAGTCTCGCACGGCGTTGTCGCGTACCTGCATTATCCTGTCCCTGAAGAAGAGCACGTCGTCCAGGGTGTGGCCGTTGAAGGCGCGCCTGACGAATGCACTTGTCGTGCCCCAGTCCGGCTTCTCGAACCTCGCCTTAAGCAGCTCCTTTCCGGCATCGTCCAAAGCATTCAGGTCGTAATCCCTCGTCTTGACCGTGGCTGCAAAGACCGCGGAGGACTGGACGTCGAAACCGGCAGACTCCAATCCCTTCTGCCTGCATGCCAGCAGTGTGGTGCCCGCGCCACAGAAGGGATCGAGTACTGTGTCACCCTTCTCAAGCTTGAACTTTTCAATCAGCCTGAAGACGAGGTCGCGGCTGAATCCCTCCTTGTAGTAGAACCAGTTGTAGACCGGGAGCTTCTTGTTCGGCACGAATGTCGCCAGTTCCGCCCATTCCGGCTTCTCTTTCATTATCATAAGAATTATCAGGAGCCCGCTTTCATGAACTGGGCCAGCATGGCCTCCAGCTGCACTTCCGGCGTCGCGCCCTGGTTGAGCCTGAACTCGTATTCCCCCAGTATCTCGACCAGCGAAAGCCTCTTCCTCTCGTCCATTTCCATCCGGAATATGTGGCCGTGGACGGCCCTGATTATGTCCTCCGCCGAGAGCGCCCTCTCTATCGTCAGCGCGTAAAGCTCCTTCCTTGCCTCGCCGAATTTCCCGGCGAGCGCGCTCTCGACCATCTTTTCGATGTCCTCGGGCTTGACCTTCGAGACCATGCCGTAAACGCCGTCCCTGTCTATCTTCTCCAGGGTCGAGCACGCCTGGAGTATGTTCGTGGCCTTTCTCAGGTCTCCCTCGCTCACCTCGAACACGGCTTTGTAAGCGTCCTCGGTCATCCTCATCTTCTCCTTCTCCGCGATGCGGCCAGCGTACTTCCTTACGTCGCCCTCCCCGAGGCGCTGGAACCTGAATACCGAACATCTGGACTGGAGGGGCTCGATGATTCTGCTGGAATAGTTACAACTGAGAATAAACCGGCAGACTTCGGAGTATTTCTCCATGGTCCTCCTGAGCGCCTGCTGCGCCTCCGGCGTGAGCGAGTCGGACTCGTCGAGGAAAATAATCTTGAACTCGCTCCCCAGGGGCTTCGTCATGGCGAAGCTCTTTATCCTTCCCCTGACGACGTCTATCCCTCTCTCGTCGCTCGCGTTGGTCTCCTGGAAGTTCTCCCTCCAGTGCTCCCCGAACAGCTCCCTGGCAAGGCAGAGCGCCGCGGTCGTCTTACCCGTGCCCGCGGGACCGGCGAAAAGCATGTTCGGCACGCTGCCTTCCTTCACCCATGCCTTGAGCCTGTCGACGACGTGCTTCTGGTTCACGATTTCGCTGAGCTTTTCCGGCCTGTACTTCTCGGTCCAAACCTGCATAGACATAACAAAGAATGAGAGAGGTGATTTAAATTTTAACCCAATATTCTGGTTTATGTAACTATTTATCAGTGGTAATATACGAAAGCTTTATAAATGTGCTACGATAGATTATTTCTATGCCTATAAAAACGTACACCGGAAGAGTTGAATACATTCACAGGTCGGTCAGGCCTTCTGAGCTTAAAGATGAAAAGATATATGACGCTGTCTTGCTCACTATCCTGGAAAAGAAAGGCAAGAATGTTGCAATAGTCACAGACCAAAATAAAGTGCCAGACGGCACGGAATATCTTAACCTCGTGTTTAAAACATTTTTTGGAATAGATACGATACAGCATGCAGAACATGTAGAACAACCTCCCGGAGAAGACGGCGGTCAGAGAATACATGTGCACGATTTTTATCCCGCTTGCTCGTCCGACTTAATAGCGGATATAGAGAATAAAAATAGAAAAGTAAAAGTAGTAGACTTTAACAATAAATAGGCCGCGGGACCCATTATTAATATGAATGGACGTCCTCTGGCATCGTTGACGATTGTCGTTTTTTCGGCACTCGCGCTTATATCTGTCACCTGTTCCGCGCAGGTCATAAGCGATCCCGAGAACGTAACCTACATGAAGGCTGAGGTGATGCAGTCGGGCCACATAACGCTGAACTCGGGATCACCGCATGCCACGGCCCAAGAGCTTTCGCTCAGGCTCTACATACCGCAGGAGAACGGCAGGCAGAGCGTGACCGTGAGCAAGGTCATCGGGCCTGACGATTATGATTTCGACGACGACGGCTACGGGAACAGGCAGATAGTCCTGCACTGGGGAAGGCCGAGGCTCGACAGCGAGATAGACTACCTCGTCGAGACGGTTGTCGAGGTCGAGTCCAAGTCCAGCGGCGACGTGAGGGACTTCCCCGTTACTTCCGTCATCCATCCTTCTCAGGGCATAATGGAGGCCGCGTACAACGCGGGCGGGTCCGAGAAGAGCATCCTGGGCATGCTGCTGCTGAGCAACTGGGTCAACGAATACGTGGATTACGACCTTTCATGCGAGAAGGAGGCGTTCCCGGCGGCGTGGGTCTTCGATGAAGGCAGGGGAACCTGCGACGAGTTCTCCAACCTGCTGCTTTCCATGCTGAGGACGCTCGACTACGACGCCTGGTACGTCGCGGGCTACGCCTACCTCGGAGGCAAGCAGGAAGGGGGCGAATCGTTCGGCCCGCACGCATGGGTGGAGGCAAGGCTTCTGGGGAAGACGCACAGCTTCGACCCCACGTGGGCCGAATCCCCCGTGGACGCGACGCACGTCACGTTCGCAAAGCTTCCCGACTCGAATTTCACCGAGCACACCGAGGTGAAGAGCAGGGACGTATCGATAGGATGGGAAAAGGAAGAAACGAGGCTGGAGATTGTAGAGTACAGGGAAAGTCCCAGAATCACGACCGTCCTTGAAGCCGTTCCCGAATCCGTGGTCGGCGGGAAGAGCGTCATGATCATAGCGGACATGGAAGCAGAGGGATGCGTAGCGACCAACCTGCGCATCGCCAGCTGCGTGGACGATGGGGGAAGCAGCCTCATCGGCATCGAGAAGACAAAGCAGGCAGTGTCCTTCTGCGACAGCGCGAGGTTCTTCTGGTTCGGGGAAACGCCCCATGTGAGGCGCGGGATCAAGTATACCTGCCCAGTGACCGCGGCGGGGGGCGGCGGGACTGCCAAGGCGTCCGTCTCGATAACCTCGGACATCGGAGACGCGGTGGACATGGCCTTATCGAGCCAGAAGATTGTTATTCCCGGCCAGCAGATCGACGTCACCACCGGGCTGAGGAATGCCGGGTTCAAAGAACTGGACCTAAGGGTATTCGCGGTTTTCGGGGATGAGATAGAGGAGCGTGACCTGAGCCTCAAACACGGGGAAAGCGGCGAAGCCAGCTTCACGTTCACGGCACCGGAGTCGCCCGGCGAATACGACCTGAGCGTCTTCGCAAGCAGCGGCGACCTCAGGAGCGAGACTATAACCGTCATCAGCGACAGGAAGCTGAAGATAACCGAGATAAAGATGACGAAATCTATCGAGGCGGGAACATACGGCCTCCTGAACGTCACCGTGTTCAACACGGGGGAGGAGACGACGGGGTCCGTCACATTCCAGTTCGAAGGGAACACCGAGACCAAGAGCGTGACCGTGGGGAAGGAATCCGAAAGCACAGTGGGATTCGAGTTCACTTCGGAGACAGAGGGCACGAAAAGCGTCATGGTGTCGCTCCTGAACAGCAAGGGCATATACAAGGACGGATGGTCAGGTAATGTAGAAGTGTACAGGACCCAGACGCTGAAGGAAGAGGTCTCCGATGGCATCGAGGCGATAATAATGGCCATACTCGACTTTTTCAGAAGCCTTTTCGGCGGCTAAACGTTGTAAGCTGCCTTAACGAATCTCTGAAGGCTTTGGTCTCCTGTTTTTCTGGCTATTATCGAGAAATCCCTGAGAGGGTACTCAAAGTCGTCTATGCTGAGCCTTCCTGCTGAAATGGCCTCCCTGAAGTACTCCTTCGTGGCCTCGCCTATCATCTGCGCATCTCCCGGCTCAAAGCTTCTTATCATGTGCTGGATGAACATTCTCCTCTTCTTCAGATAAGAGCGCGGGTTTCCCATGGTTGCGGCTATCAGAGGCGGCTCGGCAACTGAAACGGGGGATACCCCGCTTTCAGTCGCGACAAGAAAATTGCTTTTTCCAAAGCTCTTTGGCTGGACCTTTATAGGCCCTATGGTTTCATGGAAAAGGCAGCAGTTGTCAAAAGGTTCTTTTTCTGACAGGTATCTCGGATAATTGTCGAACTCTATCTCATCTCTCCTCGTCGCAGTACCCAAGACTGTTCTTGTCCTTTCCCGCCTTATAAGAGGCGAGTTGTAGACCGTCCCGAATATGTCTGACATGCTCTTGGGGTCGTCCCTGAACACGAAATCGAAATCGCTCACGAAGGCCCTCTTACCGCTGTACTTGCTGTCGAAATAGAAGCACGGCGCGGTATCGCCAACAAGCAGATAGCTGTCCTCATCCAGTTGCTTCGTTATTTCCGTGAGCAGGCCAAGAAGCGGGTATTCACATTCCCTGAAACCGTGGTCTATCGGGGTCATTTCAGCCTGATGATATATAACGGGAATTCTCGTCTTCTGGCTCTTCTTGCATATATCCTTCAGGAGGGTGCCTTTGCGGTACTCACTTTTGTTGCGTCCGAAGTCGCCGACTTCCTCATCGTTCTTAAACGGTATCATGCCTGTTATTCCATTGATTATGACCGCAACTTTATCCTCATCACCGTTTTTGTAGAAAACGTGCAGTATCGAGCCCTTTTCGTACTTCTCTAGCAGCGCCTGGGATATTCTCCCCCCTTCAACATGCCTGTCTATCTCGGAAATGTATGAAATCATCTCGTTTGTGGGACCTGAGTATACGAATTCTCTTCCAGTCTTCGGGTATGTGGCGCCCCTCCTGAAATCCTTCTCGCTTCTGGATACTATTCCGTAATCCTCTCTCAATAACACATTAACCACTTTATAGTAATTAATATATAAAAACAGCATTTATAAAGCTTTTGCATTCTTGTTTTTAACATGAATTCTGTCAGGTTCGTCACGGACATGCCCGCCCTGGTAACCGGAAAAACGCTTGTCATAGCGGACCTGCACCTGGGGGTCGAGCGCGACTTCAGGAGGTCGGGGATAAAGATGCCTTCGGCCATGGGGAAGATGATAGGTTCCCTGGAAGATATCATGAAGGAAACGGAACCCGAAAGGCTCGTGGTGCTCGGCGACATAAAGCATGAGGTCCCAGGCACGTCGTTTCAGGAGCTCAGGGAGATACCGGAATTCTTCGGCCATTTTTCTGATATGGCCGAGGTCCACGTCGTCCTGGGCAACCACGACGGTGGCGTGGAAAAGCTGCTCCCGAAGAACGTGAAGGTACACAAGGCAATGGGTTTCCCCGATGGCGGGATATACTTCACCCACGGCCACACGTGGCCCAATCCTTCCTTCCTCAAATGCAGGTACATGATAGCGGGCCACAGGCATCCGGTAATCGAGTTCAGGGACAGGCTCG
>Ga0315537_1002501_pt1 | contig 14020 bp, 7 predicted proteins | sample SalMarSW160270MG_FD_203091 | JGI IMG/M metagenome (GOLD analysis project Ga0315537, IMG submission 203091) | Salt marsh sediment microbial communities from the Plum Island Ecosystem LTER, Massachusetts, United States - Salt Marsh Sediment SW1602-70 ... | reverse complement strand
AGGATTTTGAAAAACTGGGCCTGATATGTCTCGGCATTTTTCATAACCTCATCATATTTAATCTGCGGCCGGGTGGCGGAGCGGCCGGACGGGTCACCCACCAATGCCGTATAATTTCCGATGATCAGAACGATTTTATGTCCCAGGTCCTGAAATTGCCTGAGTTTTCGGATACCAACCGTATGTCCAAGATGAATATCGGGCGCCGTCGGATCGAATCCCTGCTTGACCCGCAGCGGCCGGTTTTCCTCGATGGATTTTTTAAGCCGTTGAACGAATTCGTCTTCCGGCAATAGGTCTACGGCGCCCCGGGATATCAAATCAAACTGTTTTTTGAAATCTTTTTCCATTTAAACGTTCTTTTTTTATTGTTATCGGTTACCGTGCATGTCAGTTAAGGAAATTCCACGCAATTCAAAAAAGGATACTCAAAGCCGATTAAAAAGGCAAGAAATAATATTTACAGCGATTTTCATCCGTTAAAATGGTATTATGTATAATATATATATGATGGGTGGCCGTTCTTTTTAACTTGACTTGTTTCACAAAAAATTAGATTTATGCAATTATGAATTTTGTAGTAAAGAAACGAAAAATCGGCGGAAGATCAGCTAAAAAGCCGCTTTTGATCCTGGCGATATTGGTATGCGTTTTTTTGCTAATTGCCGGATATCGAACGCTGGTGATTTATGAGAAGGATCTCCCCTCTTTCGAAAAGCTGCATAATATCGAACCGGCCCTGAAGACCAAAATTTATGCCGCCGACGGGACGCTGCTACAGGAATTTTATAATGAAAATCGGGTCCTGACACCCTATAATCAAATCCCCCCGCAGATGATAAATATGCTCCTGGCGGTGGAGGACCGGGAATTTTTCAATCACTGGGGGGTGTATCCCAAGCGAATTCTGAAGGCGTTTTTGGTTAATATGATGCGGCTGGAGATAACCGAAGGAGCATCGACTATTACCCAGCAATTGGCGCGGATGCTGTTTTTAAACCGGAAACAAACCTACGAACGAAAAATCAAAGAGGCGCTTACGGCCATCAAGCTGGAAAGGACTTATTCCAAAGAAGAGATACTCCAGATGTATCTCAACCAGTATTATTTCGGCCGCGGCGCTTATGGTATCGCGGCGGCGGCGCGGACGTATTTCGATAAGCAGGTTGAGGATTTAACGATAAATGAGTGCGCCATTCTGGTGGGGCTTCTGAAGGGGCCGGGACGATATTCGGTGAAAATCTTCGATGACAAAGATTTTGCCACGAGCCTGAGAAATCGGTCGCTTTATTCTTATTATTCCTGGGGAAAAATTTCGCGCGCCGAATATGATTCGCTGAAAATGTTGCCGCTGGAACTAAAACCGCCGGAACCGGTCGTGGGTAAGGCGCCGTATTTTACCGAGGAAATCAGAAAATATTTATTGAACAAATACGGCGAGAAAGCTCTTTATTCGGGCGGCTTGAAGGTCATGACGACGCTTGACTGGAAACTGCAACAGTCTGCCGAGGCAGCAGTCAAAGAAAAGCTGGATTCGATTCAGGCTCGAATCGAGAGGAGTTATAAAATCACGCACCCGGCCTATTCGTTGGTGCTTCCGGATACGGTCGATAGTATGGGCGATTCGATTCGAGTTTATAAACAGATTCAGGCGGCGGTTTTGTCTATAGAAAACCAAACGGGCAATATCCTGGCTATGGTGGGCGGCAAATCATTTGAATCGACTCAATTTAATCGGGCGGTGCAATCATTGCTGCAACCCGGATCGGCTTTCAAGCCGTTCGTTTATACGGCGGCGATGGATAACGGATACCACCCGTGCGATATATTTTATGATAATTCGATCAAGCTGGAGATTCCCGGAACCAAAGATTACCGCCCGCACAACTTCGATGATAAATTTATGGGCCGGATGACGCTTCGCGAGGGATTATATCGTTCGCGCAATCTCGTGGCCATTAAACTGATTCTGAAAATCCATCCGGAACAGGCGATTTTTTACGCCCAGAAAATGGGAATCACAACGCCCCTTCATCCGGTGACATCGCTGGCGATCGGAACCGAGGAGGTACGATTGATTGACATGGTTTCCGCCTATTCTGTTTTTCCCAACGGCGGCATCAAGATTCCGCCGCGATATATCATGAAAATTTACGATCGCTACGGCAGTGTTATCGAAGATAACACATCGACTCACAAGGAAGAAGTCCTTTCGGCACAGACCGCCTATATCATGGTCAACATGCTTCAGTCGGGTATGGATAATCCTCACGGAACCGGGCATAGCGCACGCTGGCGGGGATTCACGCGCCCGGCGGGGGGTAAGACCGGGACTTCGGATAATTTCTGCGACAACTGGTTTCTCGGATTCACGCCGCAGATTACAAGCGGTGTCTGGGTCGGGTTCGACGACAAAACTTCAATCGGTCGCAACCAGACCGGCGCCACAAACGCTCTGCCGATCTGGGTGGAGGTGATGAAAACAGCCCATGACACTTTACCGCTGGAGGATTTCGAGATTCCAGACGGTATCACATTCGCGAATATATGTCTGGAATCAGGTAAGCTGGCGACCGATCGGTGTACCGAAATCGCCAATGAAGTTTTCCGCGTCGAAGACGTCCCTCAGGAAACCTGCCCGATTCATCCCTCCAAAGGCCTTTATATCTCCCCGACAAAGGATAAAGACAAATTCGTCGTTCCCGAAGACAGCAGCGATGTATATCATTTTTGATTTATTCAGTACGGGCTACTTCCGCGGATGATTATTCTTGACATCATTAAACATGAAAATTATTTTCATTTGACAATGCCGGAGTGGTGAAATAGGTAGACGCAGGGGACTCAAAATCCCCCGATGGCAACATCATGCCGGTTCGATTCCGGCCTCCGGCATTTTTTTGGAATCAGTTGCCGCTGGTTAGGCAATACCACATGTTGATATTTGAATACCGACCCTTATGCATCAACTGTTAACAATTTTTTATGGGCTGATCGGTTCCGGCCCCCCCATATATAGAAAGTCGATTAAATAAGTTATATCGAAGATATTCAATGAACCGTCATTGTTGACATCGGCCGTTTCCGGAAATCGGGGCGTAGGGCCGGTTAAATATAGATATGTCAGTAAGTACGAAACATCATATATATTAATTTCCCCATCTGTGTTCACGTCTCCGGACCTATGACCGACAAATATAAACCTTCCCACCGCCGTAAACGGGGAGTTATCCGAATACTCGCCGGTAACGGTGTACGGTTGAACACTGGCATCCCAGAGTATACCGTAGCCGAGAATAAACTCCCGGGCGAGGAAGACCACCTCGAGAACCTCGCCATCGAAGGCGGGGTGCGAAGTAATCACCGCCGCGGATGCCGGATCGATCGCGGAATTGATCGAAATCGTCTCTGTATTAACATCAGAGGCGGTGTAGCCGGAATCGAAATTGCCCATATATAATGTCAGTTCTAATGGAGCTACGGTGTACGCAAAGATGTAAGACATCGTGTCGGAAGCGGGTACAGTTGCAGGTGTCGTCCCCCACCTGGTCTGATTCGACAGGATTGAAACATTGTTGGAGATTGAATTCGCAACTGCCAGATCGCCATCATTATCGCCGTCAAAGTCAGCCGAGAATATCGCCCGGGGAGCATTTCCGGCCCCATAATCAATCGCCGGCGCAAAAGTCCCGTCACCATTGTTCAGCAGGATGGAAACATTATCGGAGCTTGCATTTGCCACGGCCAGGTCGTTGTCGTTATCGTTATCAAGGTCGGCTGACGATACTGATCCGGGCTCATCTCCCGCTCCATATTCGATTGCGTCAGCAAATATTCCGTCACCGTCATTAAACAGGACGGAAATGTCATCAGAACTCAAATTCGCCACGGCCAGATCGTAATCGCTGTCGCCATCAAGGTCGGCGGCGAAAACCGACCAGGGCTCACTACCAACCGCATAATAGCTTGCAGCGGCAAATGTCCCGTCACCATTATTTAAAAAGATGGCGACGTTATTCGTAAGCTTATTTACCACAGCCAGATCATTGTCGTTATCGGCATCAAGGTCAGCGGCGAAAACTGACCAGGCGGCACCCCCGGCGGCGTAGTTGACCCGAGGGGCAAAAGTCCCGTTGCCATGGTTCAGCAAGATTGAAACATTATCAGATTGTCGGTTTGCCACCGCCAGATCGATGTCATTATCCCCGTCAAGGTCGGCGCAGAAAATCGCACGAGGTTTTCGCCCGGCACCATAATTCACCGCTGCTGCAAATGTTCCGTCACCATTGTTCAGCAGAATTGAGACATTATTGTCGTCGGCATTGGTCACCGACAGGTCGTTGTCACTGTCTCCATCAAGATCTGCGGAAAACACTCCGGAAGGAGAAGCTCCAGTCGCATAATCGACGGCCGTGGTGAAGATCCCGATGCTGTTATTCAGCAGGACAGAGACGCCGCCGGAAACTCGATTAGCCACGGCCAGGTCGTTATCATTATCTCCGTCAAAGTCAGCACTGAATACCGCCCTGGGACCGCTACCGACCTCGTAATTTAACGCAGGATTAAATAGAGGATCAGCGGAAAAAACGATACCGGCCACTACCAGAGTCAACAATAAGGTCGCCAAACTGTACACTCGTTTTATCATGACATCACTCCTTACATATATATTTCGTCGGCACCTGGGCGTAGTAAGTACACCTCTAAATGGATGATAGACCTTAAGACTATGTCGTTAATAAACATACTTCCATCAATAGGATCGATTTAATCGGGCAAGCAGGGACATTTGGCTGAGATTCATAAAAATATAATCCCGAGAAGTAACAAAGCGCCATGGCCCTACTGGAAATTTACCTCATATAATACCAATTTGGTAAATCATTAACAGGCGTGTACGATTACTTCGACACCGGTAACCAAATTACATTTCAATTAATTATAACTGAATTCTCTGAAAACGCAAGTCAAAAAAAGATTTAACCTGTTTTTTATGGCTCCGCGTTTATCGCGGCCGGCAGTTGCAGAGATCGTCCAATTGAGTGTATGAAGCGGTCATATCTTCAATATTGTACTGACCATTACCGTTGCAATTATGCAGACTAAAATATTTATCCGAAATTGAGATAATTGTGCTGACATCGCACCGGAAAAGTGTCGAAATTCCTATGTCGCCTCTATCTCTGACAGAAAGAAAGAGCTGGATTATTAGCATTATCCTGCTACCGCCACCCTTCTGCGTTTTGCCTTCAAATCCAACCGGCCGACAAATAACAACTTTTTGTTAAATTATGTATATATTCCCGATCTCCGGCATTGATTTATTCGATAGGTGACTCATAATTTGCCTTGATAATTCAAGTCTAAATAATTATTAAATATATATGAAATTGCCCCTGACTGTCATTAAGGTCGTCATCTTATCATCTCTAATGCTATTTCTTTTTTTCGCTTCCACATTTGCGTTTACAAGATACAGGCCGAATGCTGTTTCATTTAAGACTGCCTCTGATTGCAGAGAGTATGTCGAATACGCGGTGCATGATGTCGGCAAAATCGGTCTGACAGTGGCCAATATGGGTCATTTCGGCAAAGGTTTTCTGGATAATGTCGGGGTCAGTTTGGGACCGGATGTGCCGTCGTGCAAATACCCCTACCCCGGCAATGTCAATTATATGTTTTCCGGCTGTTTCTGGATCGGTGCTATTGTCGGTCGTGACACGCTGGTTTCGGTGGGTGCCGACGGCTGGCATTATACGATGGAGATGTGGCCGGCGCCATATCCCGAAAGCAAGATTATCCGTCGCTCATTGTCGAATCCCGAAGATCTCGACGCTGTTTCGGAGCAGGATTTTATCAGCACTTATGTCGATACCGTGACCGATCCAAGTTGTGTTATCGATGACGATTTCGATAATCGTCCCCATAAACCGCTTAATATTAGAGTGGTTCAGCGAAGTTACGCCTGGAGTTATTCTTATGCCGAGGATTTTGTTCTGTTCGACTATTCGATTGAAAATATCGGCCGGAAAAAACTCGAGAAGGTATACATGGGAATTTATGTCGACGGCCATGTCGGGCTGCAGGATTTTTGGGATGACGCTCAAGATGATATCTGCGGCTTTCGGCGCACCATTCCGGCGGTCAAAGATTGCCCGGGTCAGGATTGGCTGGATACGATCAATATCGCCTGGATTGCCGACTGTGACGGCAAGCGCAATGTTTCCGACCTGCCGCCCTGTCCGGAGGCTATGACTCTTACCGGAGTGACGGGTACGCGCGTTATCCGAACGCCTTCAACCGATACGTTAAAGTATTCCTTTAACTGGTGGGTATCCAATGTCGATGCCAGCCTCGATTTCGGCCCGCGCCAGCAGGATAAGCCCGATGATCGTTTTCGTGATTTCGGGGGCAATCTGGGGACACCGATGGGTGATCGCAATAAATATTATATCTTAAGGCACGAGGAATTCGACTATGATCAGCTTTTCTGTGCCAAAGACAATACTGCCGACGGCTGGATTCCGCCGACGATACATGCTCCCGAAATAGCCGACGGCTACGACACAAGATATTTGCTGTCATTCGGCCCTTTTGATATCCAGCCGGGTGAAGTATTGCCGATAACCCTGGCCTATATTGCCGGTGAGGATTTTCATTCCGACTGCAGCGCCTATGAGAATCTGTTCGACGCGTATCATCCCGAAAAGTTTTACGAATATTTTAATTTCAACGACCTCGGCAAAAACGCCATGTGGGCGTCATGGATTTATGATAATCCCGGCGTTGATACCGACGGTAATGGGTACAAGGGCCCGATGCGATTCTGTAATCATGATTCGGTTTGGGTTCTTGATTCTGTTCCCGAAGGATCTGGAAAATATTTTAAAAACGGCGAAGATTCCGTTTCTGGCCATTGGGAATATACGGTGGTCGATACGATTTATACGGCCGGCGACGGTGTCCCCGATTTTATGGGGGCCTCGCCCCCGCCGCCTCCTGAGCTGTGGGTCGTTGATGAGTCGGGTGACACGCTGCGATCACGGGTGGAACCGCGTATCACCGAAACCGGCGGCGGCGAATTGCGTATCCGATGGAACGGCAAGAGATCCGAAACAACCGTCGATCGCTTCAGCGGCCTGCTGGATTTTGAGGGATATCGGGTCTATCTTTCGCTGTCGCCGCATCCGGATCAGTTTTACGTTATCGCCTCCTATGATCGGGAGGACTATAATAGATACACCTGGACGGGATTCAATTGGGACCTGCCGGATATTCCCTTCACTCTCGATTCGTTACGGAAGTTGTATGGTGATAATTTCAATCCGCTCGATTATGATATAGATCATCACTTTTCTTATGTAGACGATGATAATAATTCGGCAAAGTATTATTTCACCGCGCAGGATTATAATTATTCCGACCTGTCCGACCCGAACGGGATTCATAAAGTATATCCCGATGAACCGCCGCCGTCGACGCTGAATCCGGACTCCGCGCGCATATATTATCCCGACGAATTGACACCGGACGGATTGTTTTTTAAATATTATGAATATGAGTACATATTAAAGGATTTGTTACCCTCGCAGCTGTACTATGTGGCGGTGACCGCCTTCGACTTCGGTTCACCCGGCGAACTGGCATCGCTGGAAACGCCCGAATATAAAAATTATGTGGCCGAATACCCGGCCAACACCAATACGGCTGTCGAGCGGCAAAAACTCGACGTCATCGTCTATCCGAATCCGTGGCGAATCGACGGCCATTATAAAGATTTCGGTTTTGAGGCGCGCGATTATATTGACGGAGCCAACCGCGGCCATCTGGTGGTCCAGGAGGATCTTCCGGACGAACGAACCAATTCGATTCATTTCTTGAATCTGCCGCACAAATGCACCATCAGGATTTTCACGATCGACGGCGATCTGGTGCGTGAGATAAAACATGATTACCCCAAAGATTCGCCGCGCAGTATGCACGAGCGCTGGGATATAATCACGCGCAACACGCAGACGGCGGTATCCGGGATTTATTATTATTCGGTCGAGTCTGAATACGGCAATCAAATCGGCAAGATTGTAATAATTATGTAGATGATAATCAATCCGGCGGCCTCAGTCGGTTTTTCCCGATTTGCTCTTAAGATTCTCATCGATGGCCAGCTTGAGCCAATGGTTTTCCGGAAGCTTGCGGTAGGCCTCGATAATATCTTTTTCGATTGTCGTAACCGAAATAGTAAATTTCATCTCTTCTCGGACGGCAGCCGTAGAATCGCCACCGGTCAGGTCGCCAAGCGAAAGACCCAGCGTTTCCGAAATTCGCTCCATGGCCGCCTGATTGGGGTAGCTGATTTCATCCAGAATGCGCTTAATACTCGGCAGCGGTATACCGGTTTTCTCCGATAATTGAGCAGCATCAATGCCGCGCTCCTTCATTATTCGGAGTAAATTACTGATAAATTCGTCAATCCGATCTTCTTCCATATATTTAACATAATGAATTTTATTGAATTTCAAAAGGCTTTGTATTTTGTTTTTCGACCAAAATTTTTGGCATTTATTGAGTTTATTTATTCGCCGTACCTGTCTAAAAATATCCGGGCTTTGGCAGTATCACCTAATCCCATATAAATTTCGCCGATAACCTTATTTTCCTCAGCTTTGGCCGGAAATGTGTTTGCCGGAATACTATTCAGATGCATTTGGGCCAGATCAGCATTATTGTTATGATAATAATACGATCCGAGGGCGACGTTGGTCAGCGGATTGAGACTGTCGTATCGGATTGACTTGCGCCAATATTTTAACGCCATTTTATCATCATGCAGCAGTTCATAGCATTCACCGAGATAATAATTCGTGTTTGAGCTGTATGGATTGATGGCATCGGCGATGGACAGATTTTCCAGGGCTTCTTCGCATTCTCCATATTCAATCTGGACACGGGCCAGACCCTCGTACGGAGCGTAAAATCCGGGGTTTTCGTCAATAACCCGGCGAAAATATTTTTCGGCTTCATCTAATCTGCCACTATTAAGATAATAGATCCCCCATTTATTCCACTCCGTTTCAGGAAATGTCTCGGCGCAATATCTGCCGAATTCGTCCATCTCCAGGAATTTCCTGTTATTCTCAAGATCTGCCAGCATCAAATAAAAACCGGTGCGGCCGTGTTTCGGATCGAGACGCATCACGGATAAAGCATAATCGGACAATCCCTCCCGAGAATTATTGACCGTCAGCCACGGGATAAATACCGACAGGCCGACGATCAGGAGCAGAAAAGATGCCGCCAGAAAACGCTTATATCGTTGAAAAATATCGAACCAGAGATAAATGCACGAAACCTGAATTGCGACAAACATGGTGGACATCAAATCCCAATCGCGCGCCATACCCAGTTTCGGGGCAAGCATGAAAGCCGCCAGGATGCCCGAACATACGGCAATTAAAATATAGAGCAGTTGGCCGTAGCTGTTTGTCGTTTTCTCATCTGTTTTTCGAATTAAAACCGTAATCGCGATTATTATAGATATCGGGATCAGAAAAAGCAGCAGGTTAAGGTAATCAAGAATATGGCTCATGGACAAGAGTGCATAACCGTCCGTGGTAAAACGGTCTCTCAGCAGCGGCAAAAAAATAAATTTTATTCGGAGCGGGGCGGCAATCCTGATAAATGAATAGAAAGCTATGACCGCCAGTATAAAACCGGGAATGATTAAATATATTCGGGATGTCAATATTTTTTTTATTCTCTTACCCGCGAATGTAATCAACAGGTAAACCATTAAAGCAGGTAAGAAGACAAGGCTGATTTTGTGAATGAAAACGGCCAGCGCAAAAGATACAATCGGGATTACGGATCGTTTATTATTTTTCAGGCTGTCAAGCGAGGATAGCACAAAAATCGCGAGAACCGATATGACGATTGAATATGTTTCCACATATCCGAAAAACATAATGGAATATGCCGAGAAAAGATTTATCAAAACAAAAAGACAAAATCCGATTTCTGAAGTCGCCAGCTTATGACCGTAATACAATAACGAGACGATGAATATGCCGCCCGAAAATATCGAAACGTATTTGAAAGAAGCGTAGACATCGCCCGGTGTCCCATTCCGCAATGAATAGGCGAAAAATTTGTGAATCAGCATATCGCCGTATGATTCCGGTTTTAATAAAAGCGCCGGATTGGAAAGATGAGTCAATAATTGAAAGCCGTCACCGAGGAAGTGTCCTTTAACGGTATATAAATAAAATCCCCAAATGGACAATATGAGTATTATTCCGGCGAGGACAATTCTGGTCCATATCCCGGCAATATTCCCTATTGCTGAGGCGCCGAAAAAATCCTTGAATTTTCCCGATAACAAATAAATAATTACGGCGATTATCAAAAGAACCGGATAGAGCCATAATAAATTATCAATAAATGCGGCCTGATTAAAGCCCCATAGCCGCGCTTCCGGGAAAAACGAGGCAATCAGACGAAGGATTAAGAATACTGCCGTTAAGATAAAAATCGGTTTGATTAAAAAAAGTCCGTTATTATTCTGCCGGTTCATATGTGTATTGTCTCTCGCGGGACGATTTTATTAAATATAATAACACCTGCGAAATATGCCCGTGATAAAATATTATTCAACAAAAAATGAATCATTTGCGATTGGATTTTCGTTAAATTTGTTATATTAATAAATATTGCGGCAAAAATGTAATAAGCTAAAATATAAAAGATCGGAGGAAAAAGTGTCGACAATGACAAGGAGGAAATTTATTAAGGCGGGCGCCGCCGGAATTGCATTGGCGAGTATTCCGGGGATATTCCGGGCCAATCCGCTGATGGCTTTTTCGGCTCCTGCCGGAGAAAAGAAATTGGCCGATTATCTTGAACATTTCGGTGTCGACGAGTCGATCATCAGAGATGTCATGGCGGCCGCGCTGGAGAAGGGCGGCGATTACTGCGATGTTTATTTCCAGCACAGTATCGGCAGTTATATCGGTCTTGAGGACAACGCTGTTAATAAGGCTTATACCAATGTCGATTTCGGAGTCGGAATCCGTGTCATCGAGGGCGACCAGACGGGGTACTCATTCACCGAGGAAATCACACCGAAAGCGATGAAGCTGGCGGCTAAGACGGCGGCCAATATCGCCTCCGAAAGTAAGAACCTCCCCCCCCAGCGACTCCAGCATCACGATATACCGGAGTACTATCCGATTAAAACGCGATGGGAAGATGTCAAGATCGATCAAAAAATTCCTTATCTCCAGAAGATAAATGACAAAGTCTTTTCACTGGATAATCGCATCATAAAATCGCAGATATGGTTCGATGATGATACTTCCTATATCATGATTGCCACTTCCGATGGGAAAATCGTTTGTGATTATCAGCCGATGACGAGTATTTATGTTGGTTGTTCGGCCGAGATGGATGGCCGCCGCGAGCGGAATTCATTTAATCTGGCGGGGCGTCAGGGTATCGACTTTTTCACTCCGGAGAGAGTGGACCGGCTTGCCACCGAGGCTGTCAATCGAACGGTGGAGTTGTTTGATGCGGTTAAACCGGCGGCGGGTGAGATGGAAGTAGTCCTGGCGGCGGGCAGTTCCGGAATTTTACTTCACGAGGCCATCGGCCATGGCATGGAGGCGGACTTTAATCGCAAGGAGATTTCGATTTTTTCGGATAAAATGAATAAGCCGGTGGCGGAGAAATTTGTATCCATCGTTGATAACGGTACCAATCCCAATTTGCGCGGCTCGATTAATGTCGACGATGAAGGAAATGATTCTCAGGAAACATTTCTTGTCGAAAATGGAATCCTGCGCAGTTACATGCATGATCATATCAGCGCCAAATATTACGGCGTAAAACCGACCGGCAGCGGCCGGCGACAGTCATTCCGCTATCCGGTTATCCCGCGGATGAGAAATACTTATATGCTTCCCGGGCCTCACAATAAAGAAGAAATCATAAAAAGCGTGAAAAAAGGCGTTTACTGCAAGGATTTTTCGAATGGACAGGTATTTATCGGCGCCGGTGATTTCACATTCTATGTTCTTTCCGGCAATCTTATCGAAGACGGCAAATTGACCAAGCCGGTTAAAGATATCAACATCATTGGCAATGGTCCCGATGTTTTGAAAAAAATAGTGATGGTAGCCGATGATCTCGAATATGCCGAAGGTGGCTGGACCTGTGGCAAAGACGGGCAATCGGTCCCGGTATCCATGGGGCTGCCGACCGTGAAAGTATCATCGATTACCGTCGGTGGTGTTTCATAAACAGGTTTAAACCGGAAAAACAGGAATAAAAATCATGAATAAAAAGGAAAGACTGGAGCTGGCCCATTGGGCAATTAAACAGGCTCAGAAGCAGGGCGCGAATGATGCATCGGTCGATGTCGGTAACAGCCGGGATATTGAAATCGAGTTTCGTGACAAAAAGCTCGATCGCCTGAAAGAATCAACGCAAAATTATCTGAATCTGGCGATTTATGCCGGCGGCCGTTATTCGTCACATTCGACAAATGATATCCGCAGGGAATCGCTGGGGAAGTTTATCGAAGACGCGGTAGCCATGACGAAGTATCTGACTGAGGACCCGTACCGAACGTTGCCGGACCCGAAATACTACGAGGGTCAGAAAGAAATCAACCTCGGTTTTTATGACCCGGCGTACGAGGGTGTTAATTCGGATCAGCGCGTTAAGATCGCCCGGGAAATCGAGGGCGCCGCTATGGCCGAAAGCGATAAAATTATCTCATGTACCTCGGGATACTCCGATTCCTTTTATGAAATGGCAAAGGTTCATAGTAACGGTTTTGAGGGTGAGCGCAAGGCGACCGCTTTTTCCGCTGGCGCCGAGGTTACAGTTGACGATGATAAAACCGGTGGACGGCCGCGTGATTGGGAGTGGGTGACGGTTCGCAATTACAATGACCTTCTTGCCCCCGATAAACTGGGCAAACCCGCCGTGAAACGGGCTCTTGATAAAATCGGTCAGGCAAAGATGGAGTCCGGTTCGTATGATATGATCATCGAAAATCGATCGGCCGCGCGCATGCTCTACTTCATGTACGGCCCGCTTCGCGCTCGATCATTGCAGCAAAAACGGTCGTTTTTGGAAGGCAAGCTGGGCGAGAAAATCGGCTCGGATAAATTTACGATTATCGATGATCCCTTTATTGTCGGCGGGCTGGGTTCGAGGACGTACGACGACGAAGGCATGGCGACAAAAAGGCGCGTTATTTTCGATAAGGGTATTCTTAAGTCTTACTTTGTCGATTGGTACTACGGTCAGAAACTCGGCATGGAGCCAACCAACGGCTCGCCATCGAATATCGTTACCGAATATGGAAACAAGTCTCTTGATGAGCTAATAAAACAGATGAAGAAAGGAATCCTGGTTACCAGTTTCATCGGTGGAAATTCCAACTCGGCGACGGGGGATTTTTCGACCGGGATAGTCGGCCAGTACATCGAGAACGGCACCATCATAAAACCGGTCAACGAGATGAATATCAGCGGTAATCTGCTGGATATCTGGCAGCAACTGACGGAAGTCGGAAACGATCCTCGTATTTATTCCTCGTGGCGGATGCCGAGCCTGTATTTCAAGGATATTCAGTTCAGCGGTATATAGAGAATACGATTGTTTGAGGCTTACGCGAACGGTCATCCTTTTATAAAGGATGACCGTTTATTATTATATAAAAAGGGAGTGGCGAATAACCACTCCCCTGAACAACTATTCTTCAGTTATTACTTCGAGGGATAAGTCGGAGGCGGGCCATCCAGATAGAGGAAAGAAATCAAATATGTCACGTCAAATATATTAATCAAACCGCCGCCGTTTACATTACCGGCGTCGTAAGGTACAGGCTCCGGGCCTTCCAGATACAGGAAAGAAATCAAGTAGGTCACGTCAAAGATATTAACTGTTTTGTCACCATTGGCGTCACCGGCAATAAAATCATGAATCAATACGGTCAGCGGAGTCGACCAATCGC
>Ga0315537_1002497_pt1 | contig 14028 bp, 10 predicted proteins | sample SalMarSW160270MG_FD_203091 | JGI IMG/M metagenome (GOLD analysis project Ga0315537, IMG submission 203091) | Salt marsh sediment microbial communities from the Plum Island Ecosystem LTER, Massachusetts, United States - Salt Marsh Sediment SW1602-70 ... | reverse complement strand
TAGTTCATCTGTTAGTAGCGGCTTAGCCATGATAATGTCCTCCATAACATCATTTTACCGTTGCTTACCAGATGTTATATCGGCTAAACAACTACTCAATTATTAGGTTTTGTTAGAGTGCCTAAGTTAAGGCTCTGTTAAAAATTCAATTAATTGGCAACAGACGGTGGCAAACATGCAAATAATAACGCCTTGGGAGGGCGATTTGCCGCTGGAATCGACGATAGTAAAATGTGGTGCCATGGCGTGTAATAAAGGAGTAGTTGTAATATTCAATAGATACAAAGCCCAAGTGGATAATTAATCTTTATCAAGGAGATAGCATTATGAAAAAGTTAATTACTCTAACAATCTTATTCTTTTGTGTATCAAATCCGGTCTGGGCGGAGGAAAAATTGGTTAGTAAGGTAATACAACCTGACCTCAAGCAGGCACTTAGTCAGCTCAAGCAAGACGAGTTTTTAAGAATTATTATTCGTCTGCAAGACCAAATGCACCCAGGTGCAAGAAGAGCACTATTGGCTAGTAGTCATGATAAAAAGTTTGACAGAAATTATAGAAGAAAGGCCATCACAGCAGCGTTGCGTGCTTATGCAAAAGACAGTCAGAGTCCGATTCTTAATGCTCTCAAAAAGTTGGAAAGGCAGGACTTGGTGAAAAACATCAGGCTTCTCTGGATATCCAATGTAATTGGATTAGAAGCGCGAAAGGGTACAATAGATGAAATCGCCAAATTAAAGGGAATTGAGCATATCAAACAGGATATAAAACGCCCAGCTCTTATGCAGGTTCCGGCCTGGAGTGTGAATCAGATCAACGCTGATAATGTGTGGACCAATCCAGGCTTAACAGGAAATGGTGTAGTGGTTGCAGTTATTGATACGGGCATGGATCTCGATCATCCCGATTTGGTAAATCGTCTCTGGATTAATGCGGGAGAAGATTTTAATGGAGACGGTCAATTTACTGCTGCCGACAACAACAATTCAGACGATGATGGCAACGGCTATATCGATGACGTTGTAGGGTGGGATTTGGTAAATAATGATAATGATCCCGATGATTGGCACGGTCATGGCACTCACGTATCAGGAACCATAGCAGGTGACGGAGCGGGGGGAACTGTTACGGGTGTAGCACCTGGGGCGCGGCTTATGGTTCTGGCATATTCAGCCACTCTTACGACTGGACAAACTGAAATCTGGGATGGTATGCAATACGCATTAGATAATGGTGCGGATATTGTAAACTTAAGTTCCGGCTGGAAAGATACATGGGCGCCTGATTATAAAACGTGGCGTGATAACACAGATGTCCTTACAGACGCAGGAGTACTTTTCGTAGTCGCTGCTGGTAATGACAACCCCCATGTGCCCGCGCCTGGCGATGTGTTAACGCCTGCTAGAGCACCTCGTGCCTTGGCCTTAGGATCGACAGACAATACTGATACTATTGCTGGTTCTAGTGGTCAGGGCCCGACTAGTTGGCAAACTGTTGCGGGATACAATGATTACATACACCCGCCAGGACTACTGAAACCGGACGTTTCTGCACCGGGCGTTTCAGTACGTTCAACACGGAATGGCGGGGGTTATGAAAACAGAAACGGTACTTCTATGGCTTCTCCGCACGCGGCAGGAACGGCAGCATTGTTATTGGAGGAGGACTCCACACTTTTACCCCATGAACTTATGTATATCATCAGAGAAACGGCGGCCGACCAAGGTGCTGCTGGGCCAGACAACGTATATGGGTATGGGCGTATAGATGCCCAGGCAGCAGTTAATCTCGTATATAATCATACACCTGTATACGATCTTTCCGTGACCGGTACCAATGCCGTATGGACTACTACTGACATTTGGGTTGATAATAACGATGATGGTACACCGGACGACCCTGTTGCTAATACCAATAATCATCTATATGCACGTATAAGGAACATAGGAGGTCAAGCAGTAGGTAATGCGGAAATTAAGTTTTATTATGCCGATGTGGGAACGGTCGGCATATCCGGGTTTGATCCGGACAACGATGGTGATCCCGACGATGGGAATTTTAACTATATCGACTCCTATTTCGTTCCAGTAATTGGCCCTGCAGGTTCTTCACAGGATACGATGATAGGAGTGGTTAACTGGAATGTTCCCACTCCAACTACAGACCATTGGTGTGTTGGAATCGGTATAGTAGCTCCTAATCCACCAAATACTATCGAAGCCAATCGAACTAATAACAAGGCTTTCCGAAACTTTTTTAACATTGTTGTAACGTATAGCCAGGTATATACATTCAAATTCTATATATACCCCGATCCGAAGCGACCAAAAGCACCATTCGATCTCCAAATCATCCGCAGGGGACTTCCAAAAGAATTTGATGTTGAATTTGCCATAGAGCAGCCCATTGCAGAGAAGTGGTTCCGAGAGGTTCGTGGGTTTAAGCCGGTTAAGAGGAGACTTTTAGAGGATGAAAAATGGAGAGATGAAGAATTGACGTTGCTGCATCGTGAAATCAAATATGATTATCTAAGGATGACGGACAATAGAGGTATCTTGGGAAGGATTGCCACCCCAAATGGCAAGCCGGTTCTAGTCAGCCTAATGATACAAGCACCCAGTCGGCGTGTAGCCAAAAAGATGGAACTTGTTAAAGGAGAACAATTACTGGTTATAAATGCGGTGAATGCAAAAGGAGCATTCGGTGGATTGACACTGAAGATCAACCTGGATCAGGGTAAAGTAGAAAAGCCAAAACGGCAGCTTTATCAGATTAAGGTCAAAGATGCTATCGAAGCAGGACTAATTAAACAAGAAATCGGTTTGGTACCAGAGCGTTTCCATAATGGAGAATTCTATTATTATGGTGATCGAGAGTTAAACAATAGACTTCGAGAGTTTGGATATGAACCAGCAGAAACCGACCCAAACGAATTGATCCACCAATATATCGTTGTTAAGGTGAAGGATCCGAAAATAGAGTTGCAAAAAGCTGGACTGAGAGTTCTTAGATATAGTGGTAAGGATTGGATCGTCCGGGCAACTCCACAACAGATCCGTTTCCTGGAAAAAGCTGGTTATACCATTATCAAGGAAGTCCCTGGTGAAGAAATTCGTCCCCGTCAGGTAAAGATTTACCTTGGCAATAAGCAAGATCTAAGAGAAGTAGCTCCGTTTTTGGATGATTACTACAACATTAGTTATAACAAAAAACAGGGGTTATATGTTGTCACAGGCGCTGCTTGGGAGGACATGATCGGCGAACTACGGAAAAAGGGCTATTCAGTGGTATACGATACAGACGGAGGGCTTTAATATGAATACCAGAAAATATCATTTAAACATAATAATGTGTATTGTTCTCTGTTTGGCGGGTTACAGTAACGGTATAGATTTTACGGATTGGCACACACCCAATCAAATGGAGACAGAATTAACCAACCTTGCTTCATCAAATCCTTCAATCGCAAAAATTTTTACTATCGGTAATTCCGTTGAAAGTCGTCCAATTAAGGCGATAAAAATTTCGGATAACGTCAATGCCGACGACCCGAGTGAAAGTGACGTTGTTTTCGTTGGACTTCATCATGCTCGCGAATGGATTTCCGCAGAAATGTGCTTGTACTTGGCAGAATATTTGATCAACGCCTATAATAGCAACAGTGATCCAGAGTTGAAGAATTGTATGAATAACCTTGAAATTTGGATCATCCCGGTCATCAATCCGGATGGATATCATTACACGACGACAACAGGGAATCGCCTTTGGAGAAAGAATCGCAGAAATAATTCCAATGGAACGTATGGTGTTGATCTAAATCGCAACTATAGCTGGCAATGGGGTGGCGGCAGTGGGTCGGAAGGTTCTGATTTTAAATTTCATGATTGTTACCGTGGTCCTTATGCCTTCAGCGAACCGGAGACTGAAGCATTACGAGACCTTATAAAAGGATTAGATAATCCTAAAGCAATGCTCTCATATCACAGCTTCAGTCAGCTTTTTCTAAGGCCATGGGCGTACACGAACTCCGACCCGCCGGGAGAAAGAACACTTAAATATATCGCCCAGGATAGTATTGCCCGAATTGCCTCCGTCCACGGACAAACTTATAGCGAGAATATTTGGTATGTATGTTACGGTGAGACCGGAGATTACTTCTGGGGGGAGATGCGTTTAGCTACATTTACTCCTGAATTGCGACCAGGTTCCGGAGGTTCGGGAGGTTTCGACCCACCTCCAAGCCAAATCATCCCCAACAACGAAGAAAATCTGCCAGCTGCAATTGCGTTGATTAAGGATTCTGGCGGTCGTAAAGTATGGATCAAAGATCATGCCGCAGACACTGGCTATGAACCATCGGCTGTTTGGCTTGGGAGCGGATGGTCCCATGCATTTTGGGAAAGCCCCGATATATGGATCGTACCGACTGAATTGGTTGAAGGTAGCACTGTGAATCTTCACGTGCGTGTGCATAATGATTCCAGTACTATGACCGGTTGCACTGTAGCTGCTTATTATACGGATCCTCGAATTATTCTTGAATTTCCGGCTTTAACATCAGTTTTGATTGGAGAACAGACACTTAACCTTCCATCAGGTGACTCTACAATTGTGTTCCCTTGGACAGTACCCACAGGGACAAATGTTCTCGGAGAGAGACACTGGTGCGTTGGGACAATTGTGTATCATCCAGATGATCGACCTTTAACTACACAGGTTCAAAGAACCAGCAACATCGGTTGCCGCAACTTCCAAACTGTCGAACCTACAATCATGGATTACGGATACATACTTAAAGTGGCCGTTAGCAACTTTCTTGATGTTGAAGCTGAATATCGCGTGTTTGTCGAACAAAAATCATTGCCTAAAGGATGGTCGGTGGATATTTTAAAACCCCGCTACGAAAGAATTCCCAGCCGTAAAGCTAGACTATTAGGGGTGAGGGATAATCTGCTAAATCCTGGTGAAGTGAAGGAACAGAAATTACGATTAAGAGTGGATAGAAATGTGAAACCTGGCACTGAACAAGACATCAGAGTACACGCTGGTTTGTTCCCTCTTGTCCCTGGAAAAAGGACACCAGTTGGTAATGGTTATACGTTCAGAGTTCGTGTGAGGGAAAGACCTGACATCCGTGACATCCCTGATGACATTAAAAAGCTTCCTTGAGAGCTTTGGAGTTCAGAAGGATTTGTTAGACTTTAATTAAATTTATAAGTTTGTTTCCGCTCAATCAGCTTATACCCAAATCCGTTAGGTTTCTCAAAAGGAGTCTACTATGCCGTTCTATCCGCCATTATTGTCGGCCACGCAGACACCGATATAGTTAGGCGAAACGAGAGGATAGAATTGGAAAGGAGGACATAAAGATGCCTGAAACGCTTCTCAGGTTACTGCTACTAATAGTATCCCTGATGTTGTGTGGTTGCACTTCGGCTCAATTGGAATATGACCGTATGACAGGGACTGCATTCCCTCAGCCAGAGATAGTCGATGGTGGGACAGTAAACCTCACTACCATTTATCTTCAGGGCGATCTCTTTCTTGGTGTTAATGAGGATGATACAAGTAGTCGGATTCGTCCAGAATGTCTGGATGAGTTTTTTTTATTAGCAAAGGTACACCAAGGCACTCTTGTCGATTTATTGCTCAACAATGAGTCCATTGCAGTTTACCATCTTGATCCAATACGACCCAAATATGATGTTTTTGTTGCTTTACTAATCAGGCAATTCCATTGACTAATATCATCATGTTGGGACAGCATAATTCGTTCCTTTTGAACACATCAAAACATTCTATTCACTTTTTTCGGGGTACCACCACCAATATAACAACTATTTTGTTTTTCTCCAGGCTACCAAATCTTATAATCATATTATTCACAACTATAATATTTGAGCAAATGCTTTTGATATTACTATGATTAGAATAAATCCTGACAAAATACCAAACCAGAGAGTTCAGCAAATAATAGATGCTCGTAACAACCAACCTGACCCAGAAATGGGAGGACTATCCCCTAATCAAGTTTATAGACTTATCCACTTGCCCTGGGAAGATAGTGATTTCCCAATAAAATTTAATAAAAATATAGAACTATCCCAACTTAGAGACTCTGCATTTTTTACTAATACAACAACACTTTTAACAACTCTTTTGGAACTAAAAGAAAAAGATACAGCAACAGCCAAAAGAAATTTAAACAGGAAAGTAGTTCAAGCAGTTTTTGACAGATTGGTTCTTGATAGTGAGACAAGAGCAGATATTCTTAGATTTAATAAGGTAATAAATGAGCCTGATGTTATGCCTCTTAATGTAGTAAGAATAGTATGTGAAGAGGCTAAACTTATTCAATGCAGGAAGAAGAAATTTCTTGTCTCGAGCAGGAGGAAGGAACTACTTCATAATGAGAAAGCAGGGCAGTTATACTATCAGTTATTCAATAGTTACTTCAAAAAATTCAATATAGGATATGTTGATAGGTTGCCTGCTTTTGACTGTGTTCAAAACACAATAGGTTATTCTTTTTACAGGCTGAGTAGGATTGCTGATGAGTTTGTTGATGTGGAAGAATTGTTTGATGAAATATTTCTTCCAGCAGTGAGAGGTGAGATTAGGAAAAAGTTCCCACCTGTTTTGAAAGTAAAGTGGCTTATCCAGTCAAGAATAGTAGGACCATTGACAGACTTTGGATTGGTGGAATGCAGGTATAAGGCAGAAGGAGATAGGGAAATAGGGGCAGTAAGGAAGACTGAATTGTTTGATAGGTTTATTAAGTGGGAAGGGTAGGTTTGATAGTTTGTAGAGATACTTTTTTGCCGAGAGGGTTTTGGAGCCAAGTAATTAGGGCAAGATTTGACATGTTTCTCGTTATGTGTTATTTTACAAAGGCATTAGTATAATATCAGTTTTTGAAAAAGGCTCTTATGGAGAAGGAGAAGAACTTATGAAACTTGCCGCTTCACACATTTACCAGTATTATCGTCCTACAAAATGTAATCTGAGGATTACTCTAAGAGAAAAAGGCGTCAAAGAAGGGCCAGCAAGTCCGTTTGAAGAAGTCCTGGAGACTTTGGGGCAGAGGCACGAAAAAAATCATCTCATGCAATTCCCTTCTTTTGTAGATCTTAGTAAAGGCAATGTTAGTGAAAGGACTAAGCAAACAAAAGAAGCAATCCAGAGCGAAACACCTGTGATCTATCATGGTCTACTAAAGGCATCAACAGTCATTAACGGGATAAGTTGTGAGGTAATCGGGGAACCTGATTACCTATTGAGAGAAGAACAGGCCTACATTATCCAAGATTCTAAGCTATCTCGCAGGATTACAGAAAAGGATCATCCTGAAATATTTCTTCAAATGTGTTTATATGGTTGGTTGTTTAGGCAAAATTTTGGTGTTTCTCCAAAGTCACTCCAAGTACATGCGGGAACTGGGGAGATTGTCGAAATATCCTTTGATGAAGGTAACAATGCTTTGTCAGCACTCAAGGAAATTTTAACATACCGACAAGTGGATTCAGAACCTTATAGTCCTGTAGGATGGTCAAAATGCAATAGTTGCTGTTTTTTCGAATATTGTTGGCCCAAAGCCGAAGGCAAGCAAGACGTTGCCATAGTTTTCGGGATAGATCAGAATTTAGCCATATCTTTACGAAATGAAGGAGTAGAAACAATACCCCAACTTATTGAATCCTTTGATGAACAAAAGTTAAACGAGTTTAAGCGGCCTTATGGGAAGGGAATGCGAAAAGTTGGAAAAAACGCCAGTTCGATTCTGCGGATGGCCAATGCAATAATGTCTGAAAAAGAAACTATCCTCCAAGAACCAGATATCCCTGAGAGTTCAAATTATGTTATGTTCGACCTTGAAGGCCTTCCTCCTTATCTCGATGAGATTGAGAAGATTTACCTTTGGGGCTTACAGATCTTTGGGGAAAGTCCAAGTGAATTCATGGCAGCTACTGCTGGTACTGGGTCTGATGGGGACCAGCAAGGTTGGAATGATTTCTTGGAAAAGGCAAAGTCTGTCTTTCAAAAACACGGAGATATTCCTTTTGTTCATTGGCATCACTATGAAAGGAATTTTCTTGATAAATATATAGAACGCTTTGGAGATAAGGGTGGTATTGCTATGAGAGTTCGTGAAAATCTTGTTGATTTATTACCCATAACTCGAAACTCAATAGCTCTACCTGTGCCAAGTTACAGCCTAAAAGTTATCGAAAAGTACGTTGGCTTTGAAAGAAGCCAAGATGAATATGGTGGGAACTGGGCAATGGCCAAATATATTGAAGCCATTGAAATGGAGGACGAAAATCAAAGACAAGAAATTTTAGACCAGATTCTTATATATAACAAGGAGGATTTAGAGGCAACATGGGCTGTCTTTCAATGGCTAAAATCAAAGTTCAGCTTATGAAATGTCGGTTAAACTGCTTCTGTTTTTTCTTGTTTGGTTCACAACACCCGTTTATAACTGTGTTCAGATAATCATAGCCTTACACTTACTAAAGATTTTTGCGGCTACGAGGGAGTAATACTCCCCGTAAACCAGAGCAGAAGTCATAGTGTGCATATCGTATTGTCGGGGCAGTGGTTTCTTAAGTGAATAAAGTATGAGTAATAAAAAGAAACTATAGTGTGTCTTAACGAACGCTGGTAAAGAGTTTAAGGAGAAACTAACTTGAGTAAGCACGGCCCAAAGAAAGTAGTAGAGGACCTGCGTAACCATTTGGCTGCACATGATAGACCTTTGGCATTTCTCTTTGGTGCCGGCACATCTTATTCAATTAATATTGCACCACCAGCCAAACCAAATGAAAAACGTCCTCATATACCAATTGTACCGGATATTGCAGGTTTAACGAACCTCTGCAAAGCTGCTATAAAACAACTAGGAGATGCTTTTGAAAGGCCGGCATGGGGACAGCTTCGAGTATCAAATCATCTCAAAAAAGAAGGGATATTCATTTCACCTGGCGGAGTTCGCAGCGTATAGCTGCGGCATGACCTGGAGACCTTCAAAAAGCGTCTGAAAGCCCTGGAAGCAAAAGCCGCTCAGGAGAACCTGGTCCTCACCGAATCGCAACTGGCTGCATTGGAGAAGGCCAAACAGGAAAAAGAAGCCCACGGTGAAATTGAGACGGAACATCCAGGTTATCTGGGGGCTCAGGACACGTTCTATGTGGGCACATTGAAAGGTGTCGGCAGGATTTATCAACAGACATTTATCGATACCTATTGCAAAGTTGGTTTTGCCAAACTGTATGATCGTAAGAGTGCCCTGACAGCATCTGATTTGTTAAATGACAGGGTATTACCGTTTTATGAAGAACATGGCGTGCCGCTTCTTCGCATCCTGACTGACCGGGGCACGGAGTATTGTGGCAAACATGAACATCACGAATATGAATTATATCTTGCTGTAGAGGATATTGACCATAGCAGGACCAAGACTAAGAGCCCTCAGACCAACGGGATCTGTGAGCGTTTCCACAAAACGATACTGGATGAGTTTTATCGGATTGCCTTTCGTAAGAAAATTTACAATACACTTGACGAATTACAGGCAGATCTGGATACTTGGATGAAAGAGTACAATGAAGAACGCGTTCATAGTGGCAAGTATTGTTTTGGTAAGACACCGATGCAAACGTTCTTAGATTCGGTACCGCTGGTAAAAGAAAAAATGCTGAACAAAAACTTACAGGCAGAAGAGGTGTGTCTGTCAGGTTAAGTAGTGGCAACTACAGTTAATTTTGATTATAATCTCTTGCATTATTCAGAGGATATAAGTCAGGATAATTGCCTGTCAGAATAGTCTACTTGATTTTCTTTAGTTTTAAGTTTTTGCAAATTAGTGCTGGATTACGAAAGTCGAGGCATATCAAAGCGTCCGAAGGGCGTGGGGTGTCTAACCCCCCACCAAATAGAACCAAAAGTTTTATAAGCGACTTAACTTTATCAACTTAGATACTATGGGCACAATCGCATCGCAAGGCCCGTAGATGATCTCGTGGCTGAATCTCAGCCGCAGAAAGTCGTCAGACAGGAAGACGCTAGACCATCTTCTTGGCACCTGGCGAGGGAGAAGTGGACGTGAAATTTCGAAGGATCAGACATGCTTTCAGAAAACGCTGGGTGAGAATACTCATCTTATCGTTTGTTGTTGCAATTGTGGGAGTCTTTGGGGGGATTGTCTTCATTTTCAGGCCTTATTCCATTGGGAATCCCCCCAGGATACCGCAGGGCTGGGGTTGGAGGAATGCTGAGAAATTTCGAGGTGATCCCACTGAAGCAAAGCCCATCAGTATTCCAGCTCCTCCACAGAACCCATACCTTGCAAAGACAAACTCGAATAATATGCATGTGGACTCTTTCGCATCGGATGTTCACCTAAAGGGCGGGCTACTTGGAAGGAATCCACAGGTGACAAGCTACGCCCATGGAAGATTCGGCGGTGAGTGTGCATGTGTCACTTTCGACAGTAAAGGTAACATTGTAGCCATATGTGCGACCTTCAAAGAATTCTCACTGCTCTTGATCTCGCCCGAGAACCTACAGCCGATAGCTCGTTTGAAGCTCCCGCCACGTGCATCAAATTGGTCGTTGAACCTGAGAAAGATCATGAGTGATACTTCAGGTGGGGCATATTTCTTTCTTGACAATAAAGATCGAGCCATATTGGTGGATGCCAATCAAAATCTCAAGGTGATAGGACAGAGATGGGACAAAGACAAGCCCTATTTCGAGATTGAGACACAGTATTCACTAAAGCAGTTGTTGCTTGACAACACAAGAGAAAGCGACGTTGTGACTGCCGTACTACCTGATTGGCAAGGTCGTTACTGGTTTGTCTCTCGTCTTGGGCTTGTCGGAGTGTTGGATCCAAGTACTGGCGGCAAAGCCGCCATAACGTTACAAGGAGAGGAAATACAGAACTCGTTTGCCATAGACCAGAACCTCACCTATGTAGTCTCCGACAAAGCATTGTATGGGATTGGCACTGTGTCGGAAGAGCTAAGGCCCATTATATTCTGGAGAGAGGAGTATGAAGTAGCCAGCCACAAGAAGACTGGCACCATTACATGCGGATCGGGGACTACTCCCACATTGCTAGGTGATAAGTACATTGCTATTGCAGACAATGCTGAGCCACAGATAAATATTCTAGTGTATGATAGAAGAAGTGAGAAGAGGGCTGAGCGGCTTCTAGGAAAGGTACCTGTGTTTGAATCTGGAAAGAGTGCCACAGAAAACACGCTAATTGGAATTGGCAATAGTCTTATCGTAGAGAACAACTATGGCTATGATTTATTTACAAATATGATGTTTGGCCGAACTGGAGTGGGTGGTGTGGCCAGGATTGATTTTACGGAGGAAAATGGTTGTTCGATTAGATGGCTTAACCCTATAATATCCCAAACCACTGTGCCAAAGCTATCGTTGGAAACAGGGCTTATTTATGTATATGCGAAAGATCCTTCCGCAGGCACAGGAGTAGATGCATACTATTTGTCTGCATTAGATTTCGAAACCGGACAGACAGTCTTTGAAGTACTGGCTGGAACAGGAGTATCATACGATAACAACTGGGCACCAATAACCATCGGTCCTGACAGCTCCGTCTATGTTGGTGTTCTTCGGGGCCTGGTGAAGATTTCTGATGGAGAGTAAGAAGTGGTTGAAACCGCCGATCAAATCCTGACGAAAACATATGAGAAAATAGGACTAGACCTAGCCAAGCTCATTCTAGGTGTGGTCACCTTCTTTTATGGGACAGGGTACTTGATTCAGGCGATTACGCTCAGGAACTATGGGATACAGCGATTTGAGGCACTGAAATTGCAGTATATTGAAGTGGGGGTGACATTTACCGTACTTACTCTGCTTCTAACAGTATTGCCTGTGGGTTGCTACATGGCTCATTTCAGAATCAGAAAGAAATCAAAGCTGCCGCATTATAAGATAGGAGCCGTCGGCTATCTTGCAAACACGTGCAATTTGTTCCTACTCGTAGTGTGCTTCTCATTGTTTATTACACAGCAAGAATGGTCTGCTGTCATTGTCAACATCAAGCGTTGGGGCATTCAGCTGCGGGTATCGGAGTTATGTTCACTTTATGTGACAGTCTCGGTATTCGTTCTTATATTCCTTCCACTCATTGAGCGTGTTGTAGTTGCCCGATGCAAACGGGTGAGACTTGTGTATTGGCTGTTTGTGGAGCCGATACGTTATTCGGCAGTGATTCTTGGTATTCTGTTTGATTTGGGAATACTGGCGGAATTCTCATGGATCAAGCTCTTGATCCTACGAGGACTCATGTTTTGGGCTTCTGCTGTCTGCCTAATTGGCACCATATATGTTGTGGTCTATTACATGAGAAAGCTGGGCGATAGAAGAACATTGCATGTATTGGCAGTACTTGGAACAACAGGAGCATTTGTTCTCCTCTACATGTGCATCAACGCATATGTGTATGCCGTTGTTAGACATATACCGATGAATAGAGGCGGAAAGCTTCCAGTGACTCAATCTTATTTGGTTACTAATGACACAACCATGAAAAGCTTGCCACTCAAAAGCAGACAGGAGAGTGGGTGTTCCATATGGGGGCCAGTATACATAATTGAAGAGAGTCAAGACTACCTACACGTGGCCAAAGTGGACGATGGGGAATGGCTTAAGACCTGGATACAGACGTTTTCAATTAGGAAGGATACAGTTGACTACATACAGAACGAACGAATAACCGTAGGAGGCCCACGTGGGAGCAGTCCTTGAATGAGGGTAGTCAAGCAATCCGACTACTCCCCCCTCCCAAAACACCTCTCCAACATCTCTCTGCTAATCCTGTGCTGGACTATGCCAAGAACTACCGTGTACCGCATTGCCTGCGATAAGCTGCCTGAGCACAGCAGCCGCTACCTGTTGTGTTTGGCATCGAACTGTGCGAATATGGCTCAGTCTTGGCCTCGACGAACACGTACCGTTTTGAGTCGCCTAGCAGGTAGCAGACTACGATGAGGTCAGGTTTTTAAAGAACGTGAGCGATTTATTTTTGCCCTTTTTGGGTCTTGGCCGTTTTAAGCCATGCTTTTATTGACTGCCGCATCTTTTTGGGCAAGTTCGGCCAAAGGCGAATGAGCTCAATAAGTTCAGGCGGTAGGCTACCGTTGGCTGGAAAATTTTGGTGCACACATATGGCACACTTTTTGTGCAAAGAAGTGTTATTGTCTTGTTCGTAACATGTACGGGTTTTGTTCAAATCGCTGTTTCTCTGATTTTTATAAGTGTTTGTTTTTGCAAGCTTTTGTGCTCGTTTTGTATGGGTTTTGTTCGTACTATGCAAGGAACTGTTCGATGTGCTGGAAGGGGTTCGAATCCCCACGCCTTCCTTAGTTGCATCAACAACCAGAAAAGTTCAAAAGGATTCCAAAAATCTATTGTTTTCATTTTACGCCTAAAAAAACCAGAACCATTTTTTAAAAATATTTTCATCGCTTTTGTTCCACTGTCCTACAAATTGTCCTACTTTTCGAGTCACGTATAGTAACGAATCGTATAGGTAAAGTAACGATTCGTAAGAGTTAATTCTTTACAAAAAAAGAAGTTGCGTCATAAATGCTTGTTTTATAAAATAAAACGAAAGAGGGCGGTTCGAATCCCGCCCTCTCCGCCAACTGAATGGATGAATCATTTTGCTCCCAAACACTTTTTGCAGGCAGAAACGCTGGAAAACTGGGTAATCGCGAGATTTATTGGGGTTGTCTATGGCGAGAGGCTCTTGTATAATCAAGTATTAAGTTTAAGCCAATAAACGGGTTATGCTACTACTAATAGGTCGAGAGTAACGGGATAGACAGATACGGCAGTTCGATAATCGTCCACCCACCCGTATTTTTAAAATCCTCTAAGAAAGTAGAAGACCGCAAAGGTCCACAGGAGTCTAAGTATGTCATAAATACTGGTCTTGCAGCAACCGGAATACAGGCGGATTTATGATCAGAAAAGCCAGATCAA
>Ga0315537_1002495_pt1 | contig 14030 bp, 11 predicted proteins | sample SalMarSW160270MG_FD_203091 | JGI IMG/M metagenome (GOLD analysis project Ga0315537, IMG submission 203091) | Salt marsh sediment microbial communities from the Plum Island Ecosystem LTER, Massachusetts, United States - Salt Marsh Sediment SW1602-70 ... | reverse complement strand
ATAATCTGGCGGTCGTGTTTAAAATCGAATCGCATAATCATCCCTCGGCGCTGGAACCGTACCAGGGCGCCGCGACCGGAGTCGGAGGGATTCTCCGCGATATTTTCACGATGGGTGCGCGGCCGATTGCGTCACTGGATTCGCTGCGATTCGGCTCGCCGGATAATCCGAGGGTACGGTATCTGGTCGATGGTGTCGTGCGCGGGGTGGGCGATTACGGCAACTCATTCGGCGTCCCGACCGTCGCCGGAGAGACATATTTCAATGATGCGTACACCGGTAATCCTTTGATAAACGTCATGGCGGTCGGCATCTCCAAAGTCGATAAAATGGTCTCGGCAGTCATCAAGGGTGAGGGCAATCCGGTCATGATTGTCGGCTCCAAGACCGGCCGTGACGGTATCCACGGGGCGACCTTCGCCTCGGTGGAACTTTCCGATGCGTCGGAGGCCAAACGCTCGGCGGTGCAAATAGGCGACCCTTTTACTGAAAAACTTTTGCTGGAAGCAACACTCGAAATTATCAATGAGGATTTAATTGTCGGCATCCAGGACATGGGTGCGGCCGGTATCACCTGCTCATGTTCCGAAATGTCGGCGCGAGGCCGAGCCGGAGTGACAATCGATATTGAAAAAGTCCCGGTGCGTGAAGAACATATGACGCCGTACGAAATACTTCTTTCCGAATCCCAGGAACGGATGCTGGTCTGTGTCAAAAAAGGCAAAGAAGAAGATGTCCGGCGGATTTTCGAAAAGTGGGAACTTGATTCGACGATTATCGGTGAGTCCAACAACAGCGGCATATTTAAAGTGCGTCTCAAGGGTGAGACTGTGGTCGAAATTCCTGCCGACGTTCTGGCGCTCGGTGGCGGAACACCGGTGTATCATCGGGAAACTGAAAAACCGGAATATATTGACCAGTTATCGAAGCTTGATTTTAATGAGTTCCCGCTTAACCGTGATTGGAATAAAGATCTTTTGCATCTCCTGGCCTCACCGAATATCTGCGATAAGAGCTGGGTGTTTGATCAGTACGATTCGATGGTACGGACCAATACCGTTGTCGGGCCCGGCTCCGATGCGGCCGTTTTACGCATCCGGAAAACCAAAAAAGCGCTGGCCATAACGACCGACTGCAATGGCCGCTATTGTTATTTGAATCCGCGTCAGGGGGCGAAACAGGCGGTCTCCGAAGCGGGGCGCAATATTATCTGTTCGGGCGGCAGGCCGGTGGCGATAACCAACTGTCTTAATTTCGGGAATCCGTACAAGCCGAAAATTTATTACGGTTTCTCCGAGGCGGTGGCAGGAATGGGAGAGGCCTGCCGGATGTTCGAGACGCCGGTGACCGGCGGGAATGTCAGCTTTTATAACGAAGATCCAGATCGCGCCGTTTTCCCGACACCGACGATCGGTATGCTGGGGGTGGTCGAGGATACGAAAGATATTACGACACAATGGTTCAAAGAGAGTGGCGATCTGATTTATCTGATGGGCGAGACAAAAGAAGAATTGGGTGCCTCGGAATACATCTATTCTATCTTTAATAAAACCAGCGGTCCGGTTCCGGAGATTGATTTGTCGTTTGAAAAACAGGTGCAGGATACGGTTCTTGAGGCGATAAAAGCGGGCTATATTAAGTCGGCGCATGACTGCTCGGATGGCGGCCTGGCAGTGGCGCTGGCGGAATGTTGTATCTCCAATCGGGAACGGATGATCGGTGCTTCGATAAATCTTGATGAAGATATTCGTACTGATTGTTTACTCTTTGGCGAAACGCAATCACGGATTATAGTCTCGACTAAAAAAGAGAATGGCGTGAAGCTGGTTGATTTGTGCGCCAAAAACAATATTCCGGTTTCAGCCATCGGTATTGCAGGTGGCGAGATGTTTTCAATAAATAATCTGATTAATCTTTCTTTACCCGATCTGTCAGAAGCATATTACGAAAGCCTTCCGAAGATTTTGTTGAAGGCATAAGGGCCGTTTTGCGATTCGCTCATAGGGGCATGTCGAAAAGGCGTCAATTTTACCTTCAATGATTTGACATTCGGAATAATGTCCTCTTTTAATCAATCGTTTGTATCCCGCGCAGTACTGTAAATTACTTCAAAACCACCGTCAGCTTATAAACCGCGAAAAGGCACCAGATGGCTTCGAGGATAATAAAAGGAATGGCATTAAGGGTCCAGGCATAATATGTTGAAATTCCGGCACCGAAGATGTTTAATAAAATATAACTGACCGAAGTTTCCCGAACGACTTTTAATAAATTCAATGCAAACGCCGTCAATAGAAGGACCATGCCGAAGATACCGAAATACAAGTTCATGCTCAATCCTCCCATGATTCGCGCTTGGAAAAATAATTAATTTTGGGATCGCAGCTGTACCCCGCCTTGACAAACGTCGACATGGATGGAGTATTGTAATCTTCAATCAGCGCCGCGATGACCTTTATCCCTAGATCGTGCAGAAAAATCTCAGCCTCTTTGATAAGATTTTCCGCCAGCCCGCGGCCGCGATAATCGGGATCGATCGCCAGACGATTGATCCATCCCTTGCGTCCGTCGGAGGATCCGATCACCGCCCCGATTATTGTCTCATCGTCAAACATCCCGAACACACCGGTTTCCATCCGGCGAAACACGGCCTCCATCGCCTCGCGCGAATCGCGCCCCTTCGGACGGTGTGATAATCCGCACCGCGCCCACAAATCGATCAGTTGATCGTAATCGGCGGCATCAAGATGGCGAATCAGGTATTCCATATTTCTCCTCCAATATGGCTCTCAGTTTGCCCACGGCCGTCTCGGTCGGAAACGGTTTATCGGCCCAATGCTCGCACCCGGTGAAATTAAGGAAAACACCCCGTGCCGGCACTCCGGCCTCTTTGGCGCTGCGCATCCCGGAGGCCAGTGTCAACAGGCATGACACCCCGATCACCGACAGCGACGGTTTGTCCCTTTTGATTTTTTCAATCTGCTCGGTCAGCGTCCGCCTGGAAAAATATCCTTCGATATTGTACTTATCAGCCAGCAGCATAATTTCATGAACGTTGCATTTCGGAACACAGCGCGTGCATTTTTTGCCGTATTTTGTTCTTTCTCTTTTGCACTTATCAAGCATCAGCGACATGCAATCCGGGAGAATCAAAACGGTATCTTTGGCTTTATTGAAGGCCTCACGGTTGGTCTCGTCGAAAATTTTGTAGTACAACATCTCTATCAGATAAAACGGCTTCGGCGTCAAGCGAAACGAAAGATCGTCGCGATTCAATATATCGCACTTCGCCTTTTCAAGAAAGCCGTCGATATTGGCGAATTCTTTTTCGAAATATTTATAGCCATCCTTAAGCACTTTTTCGGTGAATTTATCCAGCTTGTCGTAAAAGTCGTCACCCAGTCGGAAAGTAATGGTCGGTTTTTCTCTCATGAGCCTAATATAGCCAATTCCGGGGTTTTTTCCTACGATGCTGTCCATAAAAAAACCGGCTGACATAAATCAACCGGTTTCCTGCTGTCTTTTTAGACTATCCGTCGTATTTGATTTCCCGGCCTTTATCCCAGTTTTTCATGGTTTTATTGACCTTGATTCGATTTTGCGCCTGGCGCGCCGAATCATTTCCGGGATTAAAAGCCAGCGCCTGATCGTACTCTTCCATCGCTTTCTTCTGATTACCCAGATTCTCCCAGCTATAACCGATGGCGTAATGGATTTCCGATTTGACGAACTTGTTATTCGGCGCATACTTCAGGCTGACACCCAGCGCTTCAATCGAAACCGTATATTCTTTTCTTTTTTGCAGGGTCAGACCGAGATAATAGTGCGCCCCCCAGTTGCGATGATCAAGTTCGATTGCTTTTTCGCAATGTTTCCGGGCCTGGCTGTATTTGCCTTCGGCGTAAAATCGTTTGGCCTGTTGCAAATGATTTTCGGAGCCATTGATATTATCCTGCGACGGACTATCGTATTGATTAAGATTGTCTTCAGCCGAGGCAACCTTTACCACCGTCACCTTTTTATTGCAGCCAAGAGTGAAAAAAAGCAGCAAAATCAATATGGATACGGATAATTTCTTCATGGCGACCTCCCGTTAATAAAATAAAAACCTATCAATTTATATATCGGTAAATATTTATGATTTTTAAAAATAACGTCTGTTCAACTAATGAACAGACACTGAAGAGCAATTGACATTGGCTGCGACAAAGGATATATTCTGCATATGCTTCTGGCGATTGATATAGGCAATACCGACACCGTTATCGGCGTGTATGATAGCGAACGACTGGTCGATCATTTCCGGGTGGCGTCGAATCATACATTAACCGTCGATGAGTGCGGATTTTTCGTCACCGGTCTGCTGGAAAAACTCAATATTAAAATCTCGCAATTGAATAGGGTCGTAATGGCTTCGGTGGTTCCACGACTGAAACCTGTCTATGAAAAAATGTCGGACAAATATCTTTCGATAATCCCGTTGATTGTATCCTCGGAGATAAAACTGCCGATTAAAATCGGTTACGAAAATCCGAAAGCGGTCGGGGCCGATCGTATCGCCAACGCGGTTGCCGCCTATGCTAATCCGGGCGGGCCGATAATTGTCGTCGATTTCGGGACGGCGACGACGTTCGATGTTATCGACGAAAACGGGGTGTACCTGGGCGGCGTAATTGCCCCCGGTCCGGAAACCTCAAGCCGCGAACTGATCAAAAGAGCGGCACAACTTTTCGAAGTCAACATCGAGCGCCCGAAAAATATCATAGGACGAAACACCGCCGATTCGATTAAATCAGGCCTTTTTTACGGCACGGTCGGGCTGGTCGATTCAATCATCGAACGCATCAGGATTGAACTGGGCCGGGACACCAGAGTCATCGCCACCGGAGGTCTGGCCGCTGATTTTTCAGCGGACAGCAGGTTTATTGAATCGGTAAATAGTATTTTGACGCTCGAAGGATTAAAAATTATCGCCGATTTTCAAACCAAATAGCTGTGTAAGTCAATATCCCACAATTATATATAAATATTTTCAGCAAATCATAATTTTTTTTGAAATTTCTTGACATTCCGGCGTAAAAGGGTATATTTAGCGACCTGTTAGCACTCAATAGAAGTGAGTGCTAACGAAGGCTATGATGAGATAGTGAATTTTGACAGACTTTTAAAAACTAAAGGAGGTTTAAGTATGGTTGTAAAACCGTTGTCTGATCGAGTTCTTATTAAGCCGCTGGAGCCGGCTGAAATGAAAAAGGGCGGTATTATTATTCCGGACACCGCTAAAGAGAAGCCCCAGGAGGGCGAGGTTATCGAAGTTGGTCCGGGTCGCACCGAGGACGGAAAACTGGTTCCGCTGGAGGTGAAAAAGGGTGACCGGATTCTCTACGGCAAGTATTCCGGAACGGAAGTTACGATTGATGGCGAAGAGCGTTTGATTATGCGCGAGTCCGATATTCTGGCAACAATTAAATAATAAATGAAGGAGTGGAAAAATGCCAAAGATTATAGAATATGATGCTTCCGCTCGCGAGAAGCTAAAAGCAGGTGTTGATAAGCTGGCCGATGCGGTTAAGGTTACTTTGGGTCCTAAAGGCCGCAATGTGATTCTCGATAAAAAATACGGTTCGCCAACCGTTACCAAAGACGGCGTTTCGGTGGCCAAGGAAATCGAGCTGGAAGATCATTTTGAAAATATGGGCGCCCAGATGGTCAAAGAGGTGGCCTCGAAAACCTCGGATGTTGCCGGTGATGGAACCACGACGGCCACCGTTCTGGCCCAGGCGATTTATCGCGAAGGTGTCAAGGCGGTGACGGCCGGTATTAATCCGATGGCTTTAAAGCGCGGTATTGACACCGCCGTGTTGACTCTGGTTGAAGAAATAAAGAAATTGTCCAAGCCGGTTTCGGGCAAGACCGAAATCAGTCAGGTCGGGACTATCTCGGCCAACAATGACAAGGCTATCGGCGGCAAAATTGCCGATGCGATGGAAAAAGTCGGCAAGGACGGTGTTATCACGGTTGAAGAATCAAAAACCACCGAGACGACTCTGGAAGTGGTCGAGGGGATGCAGTTCGACCGTGGATATGTCTCGCCTTATTTTGTGACCGATCCCGACAACATGGAAGCGATTCTGGAAGAATCACTCGTCTTGATTCATGACAAAAAAATCTCATCAATGAAGGACCTGCTGCCGATTCTCGAGAAAATCGCTCAGATGGGTAAGCCGTTGATGATTATCGCCGAGGATATCGAGGGTGAAGCGCTGGCGACTCTGGTCGTTAATAAACTGCGCGGAACTCTCAAAATCGCTGCGGTCAAGGCCCCGGGATTCGGGGATCGTCGTAAAGCGATGCTTGAAGATATCGCCATTCTAACCGGCGGTAAGGTTATCTCCGAGGAACTGGGCCTGAAACTTGAAAACGTGAATACCGGCGATCTCGGGACGGCCAAGAAAATCGTCGTTGATAAGGACAATACGACTTTAGTCGAGGGCGGCGGCAAAACCGAAGATATTAAAGCGAGAATCGGGCAGATTCGGAAGCAGATTGATGACACTACATCCGATTATGACCGCGAGAAACTTCAGGAACGTCTGGCCAAGCTGGCCGGTGGCGTGGCCGTTATTAACGTCGGTGCCGCGACCGAAACGGAGATGAAAGAGAAAAAGGCGCGTGTCGAGGATGCTCTCAACGCCACTCGTGCGGCGGTCGAGGAAGGTATTGTCCCCGGCGGCGGTGTTGCCTTCCTGCGCTCAATTCACGCTCTTGATTCATTGAAATTAGGCGCCGATGAAATGACCGGTGTCAATATCGTTCGTCGTGCGCTGGAAGAACCGATTCGTCAGATTTCCAACAACGCCGGTGTTGAAGGTTCAATCGTTGTCGATCGGGTCAAGAAAGAAAACGGCGCCTTTGGTTATAACGCCGAAACCGATACTTATGAAGACCTGATTAAGGCCGGTGTGATCGATCCGACCAAGGTGACTCGTATCGCTCTGGAAAACGCCGCCTCGATCAGCGGTTTGCTTCTGACGACACAGGCGGTCATCAGTGACAAGCCTGAAGAGGAAAAGGCTCCGGCGATGCCGGCCGGCGGGATGGGCGGCGGCATGGGCGGAATGTACTAAAAGATACTTCGCAGTATACTTTCAAAAGAGGACCTCTGCAGAAATCTGCGGAGGTCTTTTTTTCACCCCATCGATTATCGCAGTCCCTCGATCATGTGCTTGAGTTCGGCTAACTTGTTATCATAGAAAGCATCCATGTATCCTGATCTCTGATATAAATTATAGTACCTCAAGGAGCTGTCGGGAATTCCCTTCTCCGCATACGCACGGCATAGAAAATAATAACCCGAGACGTCCCCGGAATCGAGTTCGATTAATTTATAGGCATACGTTATAGCAGAATCCGGTTTATCGGCCAAAATATTTATCCATGCAAAAGCGCTGAGGACGTCATCATCATTATTATATAGACTATAGGCGACCCTGGCTGATTCCAGGGCCCTGTCATATTGTTTCATCCGGCTGAAAATCCAGGCACGATTGACAAAAAACCTATAGTTATACATTCCAAGCTGTATTGCCTTATTGGATTCGTCAAGAGCGTCATCAAGCCGACCTACACACATGTACAAGGCACTTAGAAAATTATGGTAGTGCCCGGACAGCCTGTCGGGGACGATATCTTTCGCCATTTCCTTTGCCCTGTTGATATCACCACTATTCAACACATTAAACGCATCAAAAATTTTCTTTTCGTTGGGAAATCGTTCAAAGAATACGGCATTCAGAGAATCGGCGGTTTGACTATCACCCAATTCCTGATAATACAATCGCATAATGACCAGATTCGAATATGATTTCTCATGATCAAGGTCAATAAGATATTTTGCGTACTTGATAGAGGTGTCCCGATTGAGATTTATCAATAAATAGGGAACTGCCGTCACGATAAGATAGATAACCATTGTCGGTATATATTTCCTTAATGCCGTGAAGTGCTTTTTCGGTATCGAATATATGAGCAATAGAGTAAATCCAAAACCCAGAAACGAAAATAAATCCCAGTCCCGGCCCATGCCGAGTTTCGGATCAATAAACAAAACAAACAAAAAACTTGAAAGCGTAATCAGTATAAGGAAAAACGTGACACCATTTTTAAATATGTGCTTTAATTCATTAAAAGACAGGACTATTAATGCCGGGAATATCGGGGAAAGCAAGAGCAACTCGTTTACGATATCAGTCAGGTGCGTGCCGCTGAAAGCAAAATTTGTGGTGCTGAAACCCTTACTGCTGAATAAAGGCAAAAAGATATCCTCGAAATACAAATCGGTTTTATAGATATGAACGAAAATAATAAAACCCCCAATTAAAAAGGCGACGGCCAGCGAAATCAGCAAAGTCCGATATTGTTTAAAAACAGCCAGCCCTCTGCCCCGGCAAAAAATCAAAAAGACAAAAGCAGGAATAAGCATACTCATCTGAAGATGAATAAATAACCCGAAAGCAAGAAAGAATATACCGGCGGCCAGGCCGCGACCTGAAGTCAAATAGCGCAGTCCGAAATATACAAATCCGGTAAGTGCAATCCAGATCAAAGGATAATTTTCGACATACCCGAAAAATAAAAGAAGAATTCCGGATAATAGTGATGTAAAGAATACCAAAATCCTTTTGCTTTTGTTGTCAGACAGAAATTCCGCTATCAAAAAGAAAAACCAAATCGAAATTACACCCGATAAAATCGCCGTGATTTGAAAAGTCAAAAGAGCCGTCTGCTTGTTTTTCGGTCCGAGAAGAGACTGAATTATAGAGTGCAAAAAAGTTATTCCTTTCTCACTCCATCGAAGAACTGTTCCTGAATCGGAAGCAAGATTCGACAGGGCGGTATATCCGTCACCCAGAAAATGTGTCGGGGCGGCGAAAATAATACAAGAAAGACTTATCACCGCGATAAATATCAGACGATGTATATATTTATATTTTGACTCGAAGAATATTTTGGAAAAGTTATTGATAAAGGCCTCGCTCATATGAGAGGATTGCCTGAAAAAAGGCATTATCATAGCCAGAATTGCGATAGCGGCATAAGTAATAACAAAAGCATTCGGCAGGAAAATCAGATGATTAATACCCCAGAAGCGGCCGTCGGGATAAAAAAATGGTACAAATCTAATCAAGAAAAGCAGTACTGTTACAAGATAAGCGGAAATCACGATATTATTTTTTGCCGAAGCCTTCATAAATCACGGAATTCGAATTATATATTTACCTCTATTCGGTCATCCAAATTAAATGATTATTGATATTATCATGATACCGGACCTAATTATTTTTCAATTGTTTTTCAAGCTCGATTCCGATCTTGTTCCATCTGGAATTGAACTGCGGATCACTCACGCCGTATTTTCTATAAAGCCGGCCATAAACGCGCGCGCTGTCCATCATTTGCTGTTCCAGAAAGGCCAGGGTTAAGAAGTAAAATGAGTCGGCGCTGGTGGAATCAATATCAAGTAGTCGGCGGGAAAAAATGATTGAGGAATCATATTTATTACTGTCCTGAAAAATAGAAATCATTTCGACCAAGACACTTGTATTGGTTGGATTCAAAGTATAGCCTTCATGAAAAGCATTAAGAGCGCTATCGGAATATCCCAGCTCGCGATAAGCCATACCCAGGTAGAGATAAGACTGGGCGGAATATCTGTCCAGCTGAATGGCTTTTTTCGAAGATTCCAGGGCCGCCTGATAGTCTCCGTCAAGGTAATGAAGTGTCGTCCACATGTTATAATAATCTACCGAAAAACGATCGTCCGGCAGCGTCAGCGCCAGCTGTTTGGCGCCAGAAATATCTCCCTGCTTGATCGCTGAATAAACCCGGCCGTATTCCCTGACATACGGATAATATTCCGCATAAAGGGCATTAAGAGAATCGACTTTTGTACGATCGCCTTTATCATAATAGTAATTTCTCAAATTCAAAAAAGTAATTCTATTTCGGTATATATCGAAGTTTATAAAATGCTCGGTGTATCTGACGGATGATTTTTCATTGAGGTTAGTCATAAGGTAGGGCAATGATGCCCCGATTAGAAACAGCGTAAAGGATAAAATAAGCTTTTGCTTGAAAATAGGCATTTTCCCGTCGAGCAATGAAACGAAAAGCAGTCCGGGGGCGAAACCACATAATGAAAAAAGATCCCAATCGCGCGGCATGGAAAGCCGGGGATCGATGACGAACAAAAAGAAAAGAGCGGATAAAGAGTTTATGAGCAGAAAAACGATAGTCTTTTTCTTAAGCGAATATCTTAATTGCTTCAGACCGCAGAAAAATAATAACGGCAAAAGGGGCGAAAGCAGAATCAGTTGATTGACAATATCACCGATATGGGCGAAACTGAAAATTGCATAGGAAGGAGTCATTGGTTTTCCTTCGAATGCGGGAAGGAAAATGTTTTCCACAAAAAGAGAATTGGAATAATAATAGGCGAAAACAAGAATAAAAATTATTGAAAGGGCCGCGATGCCAAGCAAGAGCAGTACGCGGATTTTCCTATATATTTTTAGACTGAAATCCTGCGACAAAAGCAAAAACAGGATTGCCGGCAGAAATATCAACATTTGAAAATGCAGGGCGATGCCGATAATCAATGCAATTGCTGAAAATATTAATCCTGTTCCGGTTTTATAAGATTTAAGGCCGAAGTATATAAATGCCGAATAGCACGCTATCAGGGCCGGGTAGCTTTCTATATAGCCGAAGAATAAAAGGAGCGTGCCCGAGAAAAGCAAAACGCAAAAGACCAGTATCTTTAATCCCTTGTTCTCCGACAAAATATCCGCGATCAGGAAATAAAAATAGACGGATACCAGTCCCGAAAAAATCGAGAGTAATTGGAAAGCGGTTATGGCAGTATCTTCGCTTTTTTCACCCAATAAATTTTGGATTGTCTCAACCAGTAATGTTGTTCCCCTCTCGGACCATTTATAGACCATACTTGCTTTGGAGGTGAGATTGGCAATTTGAAGATAACCGTCACCGAGAAAATGCGTTGGGGCGGAGAAAATTATAAAAAGGCCGCCCATTATAGTAACGAATATCAGGCGATTTAAATATTTATACTTCGATTCGAAGAATATTTCGGAAAAGTCATCGATAAAGACTTCGCTTATTCGATGACTTCTTTTAAAAAAAGGCAAGGCCAGGGCAAAAACAGCGATAATGGCATAGATAATGGCAATAGCATTCGGCAGAAAAATCAGATGATTAAAACCCCAAAAGCGGCCGCCGGGATAAAGATAGGGTAAAAATTTTATAAGGAAAAGGACTGCGAGTATAATGTAAGCAAGTTGGAATGTATGATTATTTTTTGCCTCCGTCATCTGCAAATTCACCCCTGCAGTCAATGTTAAATCTAATTTATTGACTTTAAGGCGATTTTCAATAACATTATACGCGAAGCATGAATATGAAGGAATTTCTTAAGATTTTGTCGGATGAATTTCCCGATGACCGGGTAACGAGTCAGAAGAAAGTGCCTACTTTTCATCCGGAGACGGCTGCCGAAGCGGCACGGTTGTTCACACTGGCAAATGAATATAAATGGAAGCTCTTTATCGCCGGATTCGGGAATAACATTGTCCCGGCCGGAGAAAAATTCAAAAATATTCTCGTCGTTAAATCGGATCGACTGAATAAATTAATCGAGATTGTACCCCAGGATTATTTTTTCAGTGTCGGGGCCGGTTATCCACTGAGGGAAATAAACAAGCAACTAAAGCAGTATGACCTTTTCCTACCGCACTCTGATTTGCCCTATGTCGGTTCGGTCGGTGGGGCGCTGGCCTCAGGTTTGTCGGCGAAACAGGATTTACATCTGCTGCCGCTCGGTCGCTATTTCATAAAGGCGGAGATTGTCACGCCGGAGGGCAAAATTATTCGTCCCGGTTCGGCATGTTTTAAATCGGTCTCCGGTTTTGATATCGTGAAGATTTACTCGCCATCATGGGGCCTTCTGGGTAAAATAATAACCGCCACATTTCGCGCTTTGCCCTTGTCCATAAGGAATGAATTCGAGAATATTGTCATGCAGCCGATTGACTATAAAAAGTTCGCCGACACCTATTTGAACCCGGGTGACAATCAATCGGCAATCTATTCGATAAAAATCAAAGATAAATTCGATCCGAATGGTGTCCTGCCGTTGATCGACACCGACCAAGAGTAGGTCAATTCTCTCCGAGTCTTGAAGTAGGGCCGCGGAGAGGTTTGACCTGCTTTATCAAAATTCCGGTAAAGCCGACATCGACATCTCGAATATTTTTATGATATCTTTTTTATACAGCGGTCGCGGGTTGTCCAGATAATCACCGCGGGCCGAGTATAATTTCAGTGTATCATCGGCCATCTGCTCGAATTTGGAGTCATCCTTGATGCCTATCTCCGGCATACAAATATATCGATCGACCGATTTGAGAAATTCAATCGTATCCAGCACTGCCTGGTGGGCTAGATCGGCATCCGATTTTTCCTCGTCGACTTTGTACAGCTCGCGTGTCATAAGAGCATATTTCTCGACCCGCGCTCCGTAGGTGTAAAACATCAAGCGGGGCAGCAGGAGCGCCAGGCCAAGGCCGTGTGAAATATCATAATGTCCCGAAAGGGCATGCTCCATGGCATGGAGCGGAAAGGGACCGCCGCGCCCGGAGTTAATCATGCCCGATAATGCCATCGCCGAACACCATGACAGTTGTGAGCGGGCATTGATGTCGTCCGGATGCGCAATCGCCTGCGGTAAATAATCCATCACGGTTTTGACGATAGAGAGTGAAAGACGATCCTGGATGGGTGTATGATCAGCACCGGTGAAAAAACCTTCGATAACATGCGCGATAATGTCTATGCCGCCGTCAATGGTGTAATCTCTGGGAACGGTGATGGTCAATTCGGGATCGATTATCGATACCTTCGGAAATAAAAGCGGGCTGTTCAGGACCGCTTTTTCGTGCGTCTCCCAGTTGGTGATAACCGCCCCGGCATCGGCCTCCGAGCCGGTGGCAGCCAGCGTCGGGATTTCCAGCAGAGGAAGCGCTTTCGATATTTTTTGGGGAATCGGTTGTCCATGATAGATGAATTCCCAAATCGGTTTTTTCTCCGCCGCTGCGGCCGCGATACCCTTGGCGGCGTCCATCGGCGAGCCGCCGCCGAGACCGATTATGAAATCACACTTATTGTCGTTGGCCAGCCGGGCGGCTTCATCTATGGTTGAGGTGCGGGGATTCGGTTCGATTTTATCAAAGACAACCGCCGAGACGCCTTCCTTTTCCAGGTAATCGGTAACCCTGTTTATAATGCCTGAGGCCGAGGCGGAGCGTTTGCCGGTGACAATCAGGGCGCGTTCGCCGAGCTTTTTGGCCTCGGTGCCCACTTTGCTGATTTCACCCGGCCCGAAGATCAATTTGGTCGGCAGATAGAAAGTGAAATTTTGCATACCGCAAGTCTCCCTTGTTTATTGACCATATATATTTTATATATCATAATAAAATTACAACAAATGTTAAACGACAAAGTTCGAAGGCGGAGCGTATTTTTATCGACTGCGGAGCGGCGGATTATTTATGGGAGAGAATGCACTGAATAAAAATACAAATCAAATAAAACCGCTGAAAGTATTATTCATCACCCATAATTATATCCGTCGGGAAGGGGATTTTGCGGGCGTGTTTCTGCATCTGCTGGCGCGGAAACTTATGAAAAACGATATTGAGGTATATGTTATTGCGCCGCACGATAAGGGCATTCCGGAGTACCAAGAGATAGAGGGTATCAGGATTTATCGATTCCGCTACGGCTCCGAGAATCAGGAGACTCTCGCCTACCGGGGCGATATGCACCGTCAGGTACTAAAAAACCCGTTTAAACTAATTCGCCTGTATAAATTTTTAAGATCTTTTTTCCGGCTGGCCTCGCAGGTAATTGAAAGGGAAAACATTTCGGTCGTCTCAATTCACTGGATTGTCCCC
>Ga0315537_1002488_pt1 | contig 14039 bp, 10 predicted proteins | sample SalMarSW160270MG_FD_203091 | JGI IMG/M metagenome (GOLD analysis project Ga0315537, IMG submission 203091) | Salt marsh sediment microbial communities from the Plum Island Ecosystem LTER, Massachusetts, United States - Salt Marsh Sediment SW1602-70 ... | reverse complement strand
GAATAAAGCTTCTATATCTTTGTTTGAACGCAATAGTGCTGTTTTTTACAAAGCAACAATAGAACAGATTCAATGTCAAACTTTTAGGCAGATATTTATTAAGATTACACTTCATAATTTGTTAAAAACAGTTGATTTTCCAGTAATTACAATTTTGCATAAGATATTCTTGTGGAAATCTCCGGATTATTGTTAATATCTGCTTATTTTTGAGATTACTGATTAGTTACTTTTTTTCTATTGTTCTAAATTTGTTGGAAATTGTAACTTCTATTAAACTGATATTACGTGAAAAAGAAGTGGTTAATAATACTAATAATAACATCACTTGCTTCTTCTGCCTATACTAAGGCCCAAAACATTGAAATATACAATCTTTTTTTAAGGTTTGAATATCTTTACAATTCAGGAGATCTTTTTAATGCTGAAAAATGTATGTTATCGGTTCTGGAGTCAAAAGATGCCCTTTCTGAAACATACCTTGTTGCAGCATATAATAACCTCGGCGCAACATATACTCTTTGGGGAAGGTACAAGGAAGCTCTTGAATACTATAATTTGGCAGAAGCTCAAATTACCGATACTCAACAGACTTCACAATCATTGGCAGATATATATAATAATAAATCCAGAATTTATACATATCAGAAATCATTTTCCAAGGCTATTGAATACCTCGAAAAAAGTATCAGAATTTATCTGGGTATAAATAATCTTAATAATGAGCTGGCTCAAAGGATTTCAACAGTATACCTTAATATTGGGATAGCCTACTATGAAATTAATGATTATCAAACTGCACTCGGATATTTCAATCAAAGTGCGGAGCTAAAAGAGAAGCTTAAACTCTCCAGGGTAGGTCTTACTTATCACAACGTTGCCAAATGTTATGTAAAAACAGGAGATTCAGATCGAGCAGAAGAATTTTTTAAAAAAGGTATTAAAAGTTTTAACAAGGAATATGGAGAAGATTATTTCAGAATGGCTGAATTATATTTTGATTATGGACAGTTCTTGGAATCATCAGGAAAAAACACAGATGCCCTGGTAATATTTAAAAAGGCTTTATCAATTTGCATTAAGAGCTATGGAGAAAAGAACGCGCTTGTCTCTTTATCATATAAACATATTGGGGATTTTTTCTTGAATCAAAAGGATTATAATTCAGCGCTTCTTTATTATCAGAAAGCCCTGATTGCAATTGTAAATGATTTTAATGAACCTAACATTAATTCAAATCCAGATTTTGAATCTTCTCTTTACGATATAAGACTAATGGATATTCTGAAAAGTAAATCAGAAGCAATTGAGCTACTTTCATCTCAATTTGAAGAACAAGGAATTAAGATCGAAATTATGAAAGACTGTTTTGAGACAATTGAACTTGCTCTTCAACTGATTTACAAGATGCGTAATGACTACCTGACAAAGGAGAACCGTTTATATCTGGCTGAAAATGAAAAGGAAACATTTATCCATGCAATAGATATTTCTAACCATCTTTATACACTTACTGGAAATCCGGAATACCAGGTGATAATGTATAATATTGCCAGACAAGCCAAAGCAGCAATACTGAGAAGTGAAATCACAGATAACGAGGTATTTTATTCTGTTGGCATCCCTGATTCATTGCAACAGAAACATAATTCTCTCATTACCAGCATTGAAGCATATAATAACCTAATTCTGGAAGAAATGCGAAAATCTGAACCGGATAATAAAAAGATGGATTTTTGGAAAGATGCTGTTTTTGAGATAAGAAGTGATTTGGAGAAACTGGAAAACGACATTAATGAGCAGTTTCCCCAATACGGATTAATGCTTCAAAGAACAAAACCAATTAGTCTTGAAGAGATACAGGAGAATCTCAAGAAAGATGAATCAATTATTGAATATTTCTTGTCGAATAGAAATATCAACGGAAAGAGAAAACTTTACATTTTCACAGTAACGAAGGACAGATTGCACTTTCATAAAACCGATCTGGATTCAATGTTTTTAAAAGATGTTGAGACAATAAGAAAAGGCACAGTTCAGATTCAAAATTCGAAGACTACATTGAATATCTATAGGGACTATACCAGAGCGCTTTTCAATATGTATGATAAACTGATTAGACCAGTGGAGACTGTTTTTTCAGGTGAAAAGCTGATAATTATTCCAGATGAAGAGATAGCATACCTGCCTTTTGATGCATTTCTTATAAACTATCCGGATACAAATCAAATCAATTATGAGGGACTGCAATATCTCATAAACCAATTTACGTTTTCTTATGGGTATTCCTCCTCTCTGATCTTCAGTAAAAAGGAGAAGGGAACAAAAATGGGAAAAGTATATGCCTTCTCACCGGATTACAGCAATGACTCAGTAAGATATTATACGAATTCTGATTATCTAAGCGGAGCTGTTAAAGAGATTGGTTCAATTTACAGATGGTTCCGGGGCAGAAAATTTCTAGGTGAACAAGCCACAGAGACTAATTTTAAATCAGTAATTCAGCATCCTGCAATCTTTCATCTTGCTATGCATACTATACCTGATCCTGATAATTCCAAATATTCTTCCCTTTTGTTTAATGCGGTAAATGATACATTGGAAGACGGGAGATTATATAATTATGAAATAAGTATAAACAGGATAAATTCACCTATGATTGTTCTGAGTGCATGCAATACCGGATCAGGTACTCTAGCCCATGGAGAAGGGATAATGAGTATTGCCAGGGGATTTATTCTCGCGGGAGCATCGTCCGTTATCAAAACTTTCTGGGATGTTAATGATGATGCAAGTGCAAAAATAATGATAGATTATTATTACCATCTATCTAGGGGCAGGGCTAAGGATGAATCTTTACGCCTTGCAAAGCTCGCTTACTTAAAAGCTTCTCCACCGGCATATGTCAATCCCTGGTACTGGGCAGCATATTCGGTTACAGGTGATAGGAAACCGATTGCGAAAAACAATAAAATCAGATTATTATTAGTGTCCAGTGCGGTTATATTACTGGCTGCAGTTATTTTAAGCAGTTATTTAAGACGACGCAAAAGATTCCTTGCTTTGTTTTGGTAAAAACCTTCTGATCCGGACAGAGCCTCAAAGCAGGAAACAGCTTTTGATTTGTCTCCTGTATGCAAACAAGATAATCCAAGATACCATTGAGCATCTTTCTGGTAATCACTGGTAATACTGATTAATTTTGAAAGCAAAGCACTAGCTCGTGAATAATCGCCAATTTCCATTTGAGTTATTCCTGCAAAGAATTGAATCACAGTCGACGAAGAATCCTGTTGGATCAAATCGGTGAAAATAATAGCAGCGGTTTTAAAATTGCCCTTATTATACATTTCAACACCTTCGGTAAATTTAGCCATCAGACTTGCATTCATATTACGTGTAACAGGTAATAATGCACTCATTGGCTCATAATACTTTTCATAAAGCTTCTCAGGATCATTTGCCGGGACCAATACTTTGAATACGCAAAACAGGGCAATCACAGCAGCGGCTGCTAGAACCAACATCCTTTTTAAATGAATTCCTTCCCAATTTGATATTCGTTTGTGTTCTGTTGCTTTTTCTGTACTATCAAATACTGACTTGAGTGATCCTGTGATATAATCCCTTATTTTTCTGATGTTCTCATTTAAGTTTTCATCACTATGTTTTCTCTCGTTCCACTCTTTTACCCATTCTTTTGAAATATGATCAATTCCCAATTCATTGATCTCTTGTTTTATACACTCTATCTCCTCTTTTTGATCCCTATCCGATGATCCATCGTTATTCAGAGAATCCTCAATAAACTTGCGATTTATCCTGTATTTATCCTGTTTTGTATTATATCTTGATAATATTTCTTCTATATAAGGCTCTATTGTAGGCAGAGCAGGATCATTCCTTGCATCTTCCAGATCAAACTTGGCTCTCATATACTTATTGAATTGATTTAATGCAATATTTCCCTGAAACAGTGTTTTATCCTTCATAAGTTCTTTTTCATACTTTCGCTGTGCTCTGTTTTTCAGGCGCCCTTCTGACCAATCAATTATATATTTAATATTACCTGTCATTTAAATTCCTATCGCTTTTAACTTTTAAGACTTTAATAACTTAACCATATACAACATTCTTAATCGCTTTTTCTGTTTTCCTGATTATCTTATATTGAGGATGGACAAGGAGCTTTTTTAACAGATTACCCTGGCTTTCACATTTTTTCTTTCTGACATACCCGTAGGTATATCCAAGTTTCTCCGCTATTTCTTTCGGAGAATAATCCTGCCAGTATAGTTTCAGAATCTGCTTGCCCACTGGATCAAGTGTCTCATAAACATCTTCAAAGATGTTTTGGTACAGATTATTATCATATACTTCAGTGAAATCTTTTTCAGAATCAATGTCAACTCTTTTGTTCAAGTAGTTTTCAGCTGCTTTACGTTTTGCCAGAACTGCTTTCCAGAGATTCTTGCAGACACTGAATAGGAATGTCTTGAATTTACATCTGAGCACTAACTCATCATTATCTATTTTCGCAAGCATTATTAGCAATCCATCCTGAAACAGGTCTTTTGCGTCTTCAGCACTTCCTCCCATTTGTGTAACCATCAGGCGGATCATTGGCATGTACCTGTTAAAGAGGTAACGTACTACATAGCTCTGTCTCTCTCTTAGACACTGGATGATTTCACTATCGGTATACTCTTTCACGGCAATTTAGGATATCCCTAAAACATAATTAATTGCATATCAAATGTAAGAAATTATTATAGAAGTGATGATAAAATTCGGTTCAATAAGGTAACAATTTTGTATTGATTCATATTAAACCATGTATTTACATGTATTTAAATGAATCGAAATAACTTTTTTGTTATAAATGATTCATTTTGTGAGCTTTGTTGTTTCCGGGAATGGGAGTGACGGGGCTTTGGCTTGTTTGAACATCTACTCCAAAAAATGTTAAAATATTGAAATGCCTGATACAAAAGTTTTAAGATCTCCTGACAAAAGAGGAGATTATATTGGAAATGAAATTAAGGAGAGAGGATATTTTCCGGAATTTTATTTTTACAAGGCCATTGAAAATGCAGGTGGTGTCCCTTTCTATCTTGTTTTTGGTAACGAATTAGAAGAAGGACGTTATTTGACAATAGGTAAAGGAATCACTGAGTTACTTGGAATTCCAGCGGAAGAATTTACAGAGAAATTATTTCAAAGCCTTATTGAAAAAATTGTGCCTTTAACCGACAATATTCCTGCAGATCTATCACAATCACGCGAGAAATTTGTAAAAGGGGAACTGGAAAACTATAAAGCTGAGATTCTGATAAGAACATTGGGAAATGAGAAAAAATGGATACTGGACTCGTCGGTCCCAATTAAAAATGCTGAGACAGACAAGGTAATTGGTGCTTTCGGTATCCTTTTCAATATTGATGAAAGCAAGCAGATTCTTGAGAAAATGGAAGCTGCCAGGTTGCAGGCGGAAGAGAGTAATCGTTTAAAAACAGCTTTCCTCAGAAATATATCACATGAGATAAGAACGCCACTGAATGCCCTTGTCGGATTTGCTACACTTTTAGGTGAACCTGAATACGACCAGGTGCAGCGGCAGGAATTTGCCAATATAATTTCAAATAAAACAAGCCATTTGCTTGAGATATTAAATGACATTATCGAAATGTCTGATATAGAAGCAAATACTGTAAAAGTAAAAAAGGATGAAACAAATCTTAATATGCTGGTCAGGAGGGTGTATAAGAGGTTTAAGACAATAGTCAATGCAAAAAATATTCAATTTGAATATTCAGTTCCATCAGAAGACAACGAGGTTAAAATCACTACAGATCGTTTTAAACTCTTCCAGATACTTCAAAACCTCGTAGGAAATGCCATTAAATTTACATCAGAAGGTAAGGTCCACTTTGGGTATAAAGTAAAAAATGGTGAACTGGAATTCTATGTTTCAGACACAGGAATAGGTATTTCTCCTGAGCACCAGTCTAAGATATTCAACAGATTCTTCCAGGCTGACAATAGTTACTCGCGGAGGTACGAAGGTACGGGATTGGGTCTGGCAATCTGCAAAGCTTATGTTGAACTTTTGGGAGGAAAGATCAGATTCTTCTCAACGCCCGGTGTTGGTTCAACGTTTAATTTCACTCTCCCTTTTGAAAACCCAGCTGATGCTGTTTAAACTCTTCTTTCAATTAAAATACAAACCAATTTAACACTCCCCTAGAAAGAAGAAGAATTCGGTGAATGAAGATATTAATAGTCATTTATGCAATGGGATGAACAATTTCATTTACAATAGGATTTGGTGGAAAAATTATAAACAATTGATTGTTAATAAAATACAAGTTATTTTTGATTAAAAACTGCATGTTTTTTGTATCTTTCTATCAGAAAACCATGCAGTTATGATCAGATATACATCACAAAATCAAATGACCATCGAAGAGTTTAAGACACCATTCCAGGTGCGGCTTGACAAGAACAACAGGTGGGTAAAGCTCGGAGAATCAATGCCATGGGATGCCCTCGCAAGCATTTATTATCGTTCGATGAGTTCAGATATGAGAGCACCAGCCATAGACGCCAGGATAGTAATAGGCGCTATGATAATAAAGCATAAGCTGAAATTAGACGACAGGGAGACCATGGAGACTATCCGTGAGAATATGTATATGCAATACTTTCTTGGTTTAAAAGAGTATATCAATGAGTATGTTTTTAACAGGTCACTTCTCACGACATTGCGTTACAGGCTGGGGGCAGATAAGTTTGATGCCATGACCAGGCAGATCATACTCAGATCAGAAAACAAAAAAGATGCTGCCGAAAAGGATCTTGATGACCCGGGCGATGATGCGACAATTAATAAGTTGGATAAAGGTACTGAAGAAGGCGATTTAAAAGAAAATGAAGGATCAAATGAAACAGCAACTGAAGAAAAACCAGGAAAGAACAAAGGTAAGTTGATCATGGATGCCACTGTTGCCGATCAGATGATAGCCTACCCGACCGATCTGGGCCTTCTTTCCCGAAGCAGGGAAGAAAGTGAACGGTTAATTGACAAACTGTGCAAGAAGCTGGGTATCAAAGACAAAACACGTACTTATAGGCGTTTAGCCAGGAAACAATATCTGAATCTGGCCAGGAAAAAGAATAAGAGCAAAAAAGAAATACACAAAGGTGTAGGACAACAGTTGAGATACCTAAGGCGTAACCTGAAAAACATCGATAAGCTATTGGACACCGCAGAAGGCATTAGCTTTCCACTTGAGCACAGGGATCAGAGAATTTATTGGGTGATACAACACATATACGAACAGCAGGCTCAGAGGCATAAAGAACACACTCATAGTATTGATAACCGCATAGTTAATATTTACCAGCCTTATGTAAGACCTATTGTACGGGGAAAAGATAAAGCACAAGTAGAATTTGGGGCAAAACTGGGAGTAAGTATACAAAATGGGTATGCAAGGATCAACACACTAAGCTGGGAAGCTTACAATGAGGGGACCGATTTAAAGAAACAGGTGGAAGCATACAAAAAGTTAAATGGTTGTTATCCGGAAGTTGTAATCACGGATAAAATATATGGCACTCGTGAAAACAGGCAATGGCTCAAGGAACTGGGGATCAGATACTCTGGCAAGCAACTTGGAAGGCCATCGACCAGGAGTCAAACTCAATACTGGAAAAGAAAACAGAAAATAGAACAAGGGATCAGGAACCAGGGTGAGGGTAAATTTGGACAGGGTAAAAATGGATATAATCTCAATAAAGTAAGGGCAAGAGCAGCAAAAACTTCCGAAAGTTGGATCGCGGCTATATTCTTTGTGATGAACTTGATAAAGTTCAGCAAAGAATTTTTGTACTCTTTTTTAAAAGAGGTTCTATCATCACTTTTTTCAGTGCCAGAAATCTTTATCTGGCACCGGAATGTATTTATGTTATCTAAAATTAAATGACTTATTCACCAAACTCTAAGTTAACAGTAAGGCAATGCATGCAACGGGATGACTACCAGCACACAAGTGAGAGTGGGACAGCTCTTCCACGCAACCGTCCCTTCGCTCCAAAACACAACTTGTTCTGATTCATCAGGATGCTTTTTTGCCACCCATGACTTTATTAAGCGCATACTGTTAAGACAATAGATAAAATGGTTATAATGTTGTAATTTTGTACTCTGAATATGAGACAATTTGAAGATTATTAACCACATAGTATTGTGATGAATTACCAGTATAAAACTAAGGATGAGCTCATACAAGAGCTTCAGAAATTACAGCATGAGAATGATTTATTAAAAACATCATACGAAAAAGACATTACCGAACGTAAGCTGGTAGAGGAGGAATTGCCGAAGCCCGGAATTCCTGACAAAGAGCTGATGGACCTGTCCCGCGATGTTATTTTTTCGCTAAACCCACAAGGGTTATTTGTTTCTTTAAATCAGGCGTTCGAGAAGATCACCGGCTGGCAAACGCAGGAGTGGATCGGGAAAACATTCACGGATCTGCTGCATCCGGAAGATATTCCTATAGCTGAGGAACGTTTTTCGGACCTGATGAAAGGACACACAGCTCAGGCAATCGGGCTGCGCATACGAAAAAAATCCGGGGACTATGGCTGCACAGAGGTGCTAGCCTCCCCCCGGATGAAAAAAGGGATGATCACAGGTCTTATGGGCATTGGCCGCGACATCACCGAGCGCAAGCAGCTAGAGGAAGAAACCAATCTGCGCAACGAGGAATTAACGGCTTTAAATGACATTATGACTGCGATCAGCAGCTCTCCGGATTTGCGGAGTATCATGGACCAAGCTCTGGACAAGGTGTTGAAATTGGCTGGGTTGGAGTGTGGTTCCATGTATCTGTTGGATCAGCAGGTAGGTAAGATAGTTTTAGTCACCTATCGCGGTGTATCTAAGGAATTCGCTGATACAGTACGCACTTTCAAACTGGGTGAGAGCTTAGTGGGGCGAGCGGCGCAGTCGGGGCAACCTGTCGTACTAAATGATGTGACACAGGACTCTCGGGTGACCACAACATTGGTGAGCGAACAGAAGATACTTTCGTTTGCTGCCATACCGATGATATCCATGGATAAGGTGCAGGGGGTAATGAACATAGCCAGTCACCAGTATCACTTCTTCAACTCGAAGAAAATAAAACTCTATTGTGCCATCGGTAACCAGGTCGGGATGGCCATTCAGAATGCGTGGCTACACGAAGTGACTCAACAAGAGCTGACCGAGCGCAAGCAGGCAGAGGAGGCGCTGAAAATGGAGAAAGAGAACTTTCGCCATTCTTTGGATGATTCTCCTCTCGGAGTGCGTATTGCCACTAAAGACGGAGAAACTATTTATGCGAATAAGACTCTTCTGGATTTCTACGGATATGATAATCTCGGGGAACTGCAAAAAACACCTTTAAAGGATCGCTATACACCGGAAAGTTATGCCTTGGCTCAAGAAAGAAAGCTCCAGAGAGAACGCGGTGATTTTAGTGCCACCGATTATGAAATCAACATCGTCAGGAAAGATGGAGAAATCCGCCATCTCCAGGTTTTCTGCAAGGAAGTTTTCTGGGACGGCGTCAGGCAGTTTCAGGTAATCTGCAATGATATTACAGAACGCAGACAGGCCGAAAAGGCACAGCGGGAAAACGAGGAGTTATTCCGAATAGTTGTCTCTAATACTCCAATTTCAATATTTGCTACAGATGATAAAGGTATTTTCATTCTTCATGAAGGGAAAGCATTGGAAAAAGTGGGAATGAAACCTGGAGAAAATGTCGGGGTTTCAGCCTATGACTTATTCTCTGATCTTAAAGTAGTTGAGTACAATGGTAATGTTATAAGCGGTAAATCGGTTTTAAACCGGGTCTTAAATGGTAAAAATCTTTCAGGATTCACAGAATTAAATGAAGTGCATTTCGATAATCAATTTGTCCCGATCTTAGACATAAATAACCACGTTAAAGGATTAATCGGTGTGGCAACTGATGTCACAATAAGCCAAAAGATGGAAGAAACTCTCAGAGAAAGCGAAGCCAGATTCCGCAGTCTTTTTGAGAATTCGCTTATCGGAATCTCAACAGCCAGTCACGATGGCAAACTTTTACAGGCAAATCCTGTATGTGCCCGGATGTATGGTTATGAAAATCCGGAAATGATGTTAGCTGAAGTTACTAATGTTGGAAAATTATATGCAAACACGGCGGACAGAAAAGAAGTTCTACGAATATTAGAGAGGAAAGGCTTCATGGAAGCAAAAGAGTATGAGGTGATCCGACGTGATGGATCGCGATTCTTTGTCCTCGTGTCAGCATGTGAAATAAGGGATGCTGAGGGGAAGCTGCTTTACAATCAGGCCACTCACATAGACCTTACCGAACGAAGAAAGGCTGTGGAAGAAATCAGAAAATCAAAGAAATTACTGGAGGATCTCCACAAGCATATTGACGAGATCCGCGAGAACGAAAGAACTGTGATCTCCAGGGAAATACACGATCAGATCGGTCAGTCACTGACCGCTTTAAAGCTCGATCTGAACCGGATGGATAAGTATATAAATACCAATCCGGAAGCTGCGGTAAAACTTCAGGGTATGATTGAACTGATTTCAAAAACAATTAAAGATGTACAGCGTATTTCATCAGACCTGCGTCCGGGGATTCTTGATGACCTTGGATTGGCTGCTGCCATCGAATGGTACTGCGACGAATTTGAGAAGAGAACCGGAATCAGATACAGCTTAAAGCTTGATGATTCAATCTTTGGCGATTCCAAAAAGAACCTCGTATTTTTCCGTGTCTTTCAGGAAGCTCTGACAAATGTAGTCCGGCATGCCAATGCTTCAGCTGTCACCATCAAACTCCGTCAATCCAAACAAAGTACTACCATGACCATTCAGGATAACGGAATTGGAATGCACCCGGGAAAAGCAGAATCAGCCAAGTCTTTAGGATTGATCGGTATGCGTGAACGGATCAGACAATTTGGAGGTAAGATTGATATCTTATCAGAAAAAGGACAAGGAACAAAATTGACTATTTTTATTCCTGAAAAGAAAACAAGTATGTTATGAAAGTACTTATTGCCGACGACCATTCAGTAGTCCGCGAAGGACTTAAACAATATGTGACGACTCTCGATGAAGTTAAATTGATTGATGAAGCTGTCGATGGGAATGATGCCTGGACAAAGATCAAAGATGGAGACTATGATCTTGTAATCCTTGATGTTTCAATGCCGGGAATGAGTGGATTGGATGTATTACAGAATATTAAAAACCGGAATTTGAAAACCCGTGTCCTTGTATTAAGCGTACACTCCCAGGAACAATATGCAGTTCATGCATTTAAACTGGGTGCCTCGGGGTATATTTCAAAGGACAATGCATTCGAAGAGTTGACTCTTGCAATCAGAAAAATTGCATCCGGAAGCAGGTATATTTCATCTGCTTTTGCAGAAAAACTTGCATTTAATGGCTATGATTCAGATACGCAAGCGCTTCATGAAAAACTCTCGGAAAGGGAATTCCAGGTAATGGTATTGCTGGCAAAAGGTAAATCTGTTATGGAAATCTCAAAGGAAATTTTTATCTCTGATAAAACAGTAAGCACTTACCGTGCCCGTATTCTTGAAAAAATGGGTATGAAGAAAAATGCTGAGCTGACTATATATGCGATAAAGAATAATCTGATAGAATAACGGCGCACGGCACACGACTCACGACACACGGGCTAAGGACGCAGGACGAACGGCGCACGGCACACGACTCACGACTCACGGCAATTATTAGGAAGATCTCGATTTAATGAGATTTGTCAGCATTCCTGAAATACCTTTACATTCGTTTGTAAAGAATTCCAGTTCAGCCTCTTTAAGATAGCCGATTTTACCGGAAATCACAAGTTGAGTATATAATTCTGCTGCAGAGCCTTTTGCAATATAGAATTGTCTTATTGCCTGTTTATCGGTTCCCAATTCGTCTCCTTCCGATATATTACTGGAGATACTTACAGATGATCTTCGCATTTGATCTCTCAGACCAAAGTCTTTCTGGAAATCTTTATTTTCTCCTGTTAATTTGTAGATTGATACAGCCAGATCAATGGCTCTATGCCATACTTTAAGGTTTTCAAAATTACTCATAGCACAACGAGATTAAGTAAATAATAATTTATTCCGATACAAATTTATTAATCTTCTCAACAAATAAAAAAGTTAATTCAAATTAATCCACCAATTACCGTGTGTCGTTTACCGTGCGTCGTTTACCGTGTGTCGTTTGCCGTGCATCGTTTGCCGTTTACCGTGCGTCGTTTGTCGTTTGTCGTGTGTCGTTTATCGTGCGTCGTTTATCGTGTGCCGTATGTCGTCCTTACCCTACACCAGAATCATCATTCCCCCTACATTAAAATCCGCTAACTCCTTATAAATTAAATTGTTTGCATTAACTATATTTACTTTTGGGGAAACGTTAAAATATAATGACCCCATAACGGATAAAAAATACCTGTTAATGAAAATAGTTATTGCAGATGATTCCTCTCTGTTGAGAGACAGGATCAGAAGTTTATTGAACAGTATTAATCACAATTCTGTCGTGTATGAAGCTGAAAACGGAGTGGAAGCGCTGAAGCTTATCAGGGAAAAGGAACCTGATCTGGCAATTCTTGATATCAGGATGCCGGAAATGAATGGAATAGAGGTGTTAAAGAAAATCAGGGAGATGAAAATGAAAACTAAGGTCTGTATTCTCACAAACTACCCTTATCCTCAATACAAAAGAAGGTGCTTTGAAGCAGGAGCTGATTATTTTCTCTGCAAAACTGAGAATTTTGAAGATCTTAATATTGTCATTACCGAATTGGTACACAGTGAAAAAAAAGGATAAAATGAACGGATCTCTTCAGACAGTAACAGATCAAATCGTAGTGTTCTCTCTTGACGAACTGCTTTATGCTCTTCCTTTAAATACTGTAGTAAGAGTTATTCATGCTGTGGAAATAAGGTTTCTACCCAAAGCTCCCGAAGTTATTTCAGGTATTATCAATGTGCAGGGACAGATTATTCCGGTTGCTGACATTCGCAAACGTTTTGGACTGGTGGCATGTGAAATTGACCCTGACGACCGGATAATAATTGCAGATACAGGGACAAGGCATGTTGCAATTCTGGTCGATACTGTTACCGGCATAAGGGATCTGGCACCCGGGCAACAAAAAAAGGCCGAAGAGACATTGCCATTTGCTGAACACTTGAGGGGAGTTGCAAAAATTGATAATGAACTCATCCTGATTTATGACCTTGAGCAGTTTCTCAGTCTCGATGAAGACAAGGAACTGGAGCAAGCATTGAAAACGAAAAACAAATGAATCGTAAGCTCACAGATATCGAATTATCAATGGTTTGCGAGGTGATCGCTTCCCGCATGGGATTGTACTTTCCTGTTGAAAGGTGGATTATGCTCAGACGAAACCTTGTTTTAGCTGCCAGGGAATTAGGTTTTCAAAATATAAACGGGTTCATTCAATGGCTTTTGTCCTCAGAGCTAAACAAAGATCAAATAATGATACTGGCATCACACCTTACTATCTCTGAAACTTATTTCTGGCGGGAACCACAGGTTTTTACCGCACTGACAGATTTTATTCTGCCGGAACTAATCAAGTCTAAAAAGAAAGGAGAGAAAAGTATCAGGATATGGAGCGCCGGATGTTCAACAGGAGAAGAACCCTACTCCATTGCAATAGCCCTTCAAAAAACGATTCAAAAAATTGAAGACTGGAATATTACTATACTGGCCACCGATATAAATCCGAAGGCGCTCAGCAAAGCCGTTTCCGGGATTTATGGTACATATTCGTTCCGTAATTCTCCGGCATGGTTAAAAAGCAGATATTTTCGCAATAAGGAAGACCGGCAGTTTGAGATTATTCCTGAGATAAAACAGATGGTGACTTTTACCTGTCTCAGTCTTGTTGAAATGTCTGCTATTAGCAATG
>Ga0315537_1002486_pt1 | contig 14046 bp, 9 predicted proteins | sample SalMarSW160270MG_FD_203091 | JGI IMG/M metagenome (GOLD analysis project Ga0315537, IMG submission 203091) | Salt marsh sediment microbial communities from the Plum Island Ecosystem LTER, Massachusetts, United States - Salt Marsh Sediment SW1602-70 ... | reverse complement strand
CAGAACGATTTTAGAGGTGAATTTGTTGGTCAAGAAGGTTGAAATGATAACACAAATAGCACCTTATTTCTAAAAATCCATGAATAAATTTCATAAACTACTTCATATTCAAATGAATACAATGTATAAAAACCTTTTAAATACACAATTAGGATTCTTTATAACAATAATTGCAGCAGGAGAGAGACATACCTATATAGTTTATTAAGTAAAAAAATAGTTATGGTCTATTTAATTCTGAGGACTTCCTGTTTTTTGATACCGTTAGAATAAAATATTGAAGTTCCATCAATAAATGATCGATCCTCAATTACAAAATTACATTTTGGAATTTTTTTGCTCACAGAAATAGTTTGAGATTCAGGAACATTTGTTCTATCAATCCAAACCATTTCAAGCTGATTTAAATCTGATAGTGGATAAATATCCTTTATATTAGTGCCGCTTAATATGAGCCTTCTTATATTTTGTAAGCCTGAAAGGGGATTTGTGTCTGGATTGAAAATATGAGATTCTCTAAAATTCAGATATTCAAGAGAAATAAAGTTTTTGCAAAAGGTGAAATCTGCTATATAATTTAGTTCACAAACTAATTTTTTTAAGCTAACTAAATTAGATAAGGGAGAAAAATAAACTTCAATATCGCTAATAGATGAGCAGTTTAATTCCGAAAGATTTGTAAGTCCAATTAAAGGTGAGAGATCTTTAATATTAAAAGCATTACCTATATTCAGAGAACATAGATTATTTAAATCCGCCAGAGGTTCTAAGTTCTCAATGTTGGAATTATATAGATTAAGCCTTTCAAGATTGTATAATACTCTCAATGGTTCAAGATTTGAAATTTGGGACCACCTAAGATCAATTTCTTTCAGACTAATAATGTTTTCAATTCCTGTCAACTCTTTAAGAGTTCTGTTCATGTTTCCTCCCAATTCTTGAAGGTGTTGTAGTATGTATAATGGTTTAAGGTCTTGAAAACCTTCCGAGATACTTAAATGTCTAATTAACATGATTCTGTCGAGTTCATTATCCGTTGGATCACGTTGTATATTGCCTTTCTCATCGACGATTATCTCCCATTCTGTGACTCCATGAATTTGACACTTTCGATTAAATGCTTTTCCCTGTTTCAATAGTTCATCAGGTATGCCTTCTTCATCTATCCAATGAACAATAAATTCAAGTTTCCAATCCTCATTTAGACTATTCCACCAATTTCTTACTTCTCGGTAATAAAATGGAAGAGTCTTACTTGTTACTTCAAGAAGTTTATCCCCTTGTGAAACAACATCGGAGTCAACTTGTACCAGGCTATTATTGCCATTATTCATAATTGATTATTAAAGAGATGATTTTAGCCTGGAAACCTCCTTTTCAAGTTGCTGCCTAATATGGGATATATAAATTTCCCAATTTCCAATAGTGGTAATATGCCTGTAAACTTCCGAGTTTTGAATTGCTTCAATTTCATTCTTCACACTTTCAATCTCACTTTTAAGATGATCAATTAGTAACGAAAGTCTATACCTATCTGTTACTGTTTCAGATTTTTTTGGAAATTTAATGGAGTTCTCCAATCTATCAAGAATACTGTTTACAGTCTTGAGGTCATTAGTGTCATAGGCGTCCTTCAATTCCGCAAAAATTCTTGATGCTTCATTTTTAAATTCATTTGATACGCTGTCAGGATGGCAAAGGAGACTTGCTTTACGAAAATTGGATTTTAATAATTTCTGTTCAGTTTGATTTAGTGTTTTTATATCCTTTGATGCTATTTGTTGATATTGTGAGTCAAATTCCTCATATTCCTTTTTGGCTTCCGAATACTCCTGCTGCTTCCTTTGGTCATGCAGGGCTTCTTCCCTTAGCAACTCCATTTTGAGCCGATTTACCTCAGAGATGAGATGACCTACACTCGAATAAAATTTGTGATTATATTCGTTTATTTGCTTTTCCAGTGATGCTTTTTGGCTTTGATATTCAGCAAGTTGTTTTTCAAGTATTACTACTTTTTCTTGTAGCTTGGGAACCTCCGGATCTAATATGGATTTTTCATTCTTCATAATATAAAAGTTGTTGTAAAAAAAGCGTGGAACTAACCAATCCACGCAAGAGGTTCTGACGAAACCCTGGCCATGAAAAGGAAGCTCCACGCCATGCAGGCATGAAGATTTCCTATTACTCATGGCCAATAAAAATCGCCAGATTTCTTGCGTAAGCAATAGTATCTCCATCAATATCTTCTTATCAAAATTATAGAATTTATAATTATTAGACAATTCGATTATCAAATGGTAATCTATTTTGATCGAATGAATATGTACTTTACATGCAAAAGCCGGACACCTTAACCACTTCTGGCCGGTTCAATTTTAATTATCATAAATAATTTAATAACAATCACTTAACATCGGACTTATAGAGTTAATTTGCTCCGGCGTAGGGTGGTCAAGGGCACTGGCTTTTCCAATCTGTTTTATTATTATGTTTTGGGTTTGTCTCACTTTTATGCTTATTTTTAAGAAAACTTACATCCTAAATGGCCAATAATAATGGAAACCAAATAGAAGCCAGACTATGGGAAGCTGCTGATGAGCTAAGGGCAAACTCCAAACTAAAGGCTTCTGAATATTCTGTCCCGGTTCTGGGACTTGTTTTTCTGAGGTATGCAGATTTTAAATTTCAGATAGTTGCTGAAGAACTTGAAGGAACTTCAACAGGTAGACGTCGGGTTGGACCCGCGGACTTCCATGCTAAGGGAGTACTTTTTTTGCCTGATAAATCTCGCTTTTCCTATCTTATACAGATACCGGAAGGAGATAATATCGGAGCAGCTATAAATGATGCTATGCGTGCCGTAGAGGCTGAAAATCCTGATCTGAAGGATGTATTGCCTAAAACATACAACAGGTTTGAAAATCCCATGCTAAAGGAACTCCTGAAAACCATGAACTCCATTCCCATGGACATTGAGGGAGATGCATTCGGAAAGATTTATGAATATTTTCTGGGAAAATTTGCAAGAGCTGAAGGGCAGAAAGGAGGCGAGTTTTTCACTCCTACATCCATCGTACAGCTTATTGTGAGTATCATGGAGCCTTACAAAGGGCGAATTTTTGATCCGGCATGCGGGTCTTCGGGAATGTTTGTTCAGAGCGCCAACTTTGTCAAGGAGCATCGCAACAACGGAAACAACAATGTCTTGAGCATATACGGTCAGGAAAGGGTTTCGGAAACAGTACGCTTGGGAAGAATGAACCTTGCTGTACATGGTCTTGGAGGGGACATAAGACAAGGAAATACGTACTATGAGGATCTTCACCGGTCTGTTGGTAAATTTGACTTTGTGATGGCTAATCCGCCATTTAATGTTGACAGGGTAGATAAAGAAAGGCTTAAGGATGATCCAAGGTTTCCCTTTGGTATGCCGCGGGTGGATAATGCCAACTACTTGTGGATTCAGCTGTTTTATAGTGCTCTGAACGATACAGGAAGAGCCGGATTCGTCATGGCAAATTCAGCCTCTGACGCCCGTGGTTCTGAAATGGAAATTCGCAAACGGCTAATTCTTGATCATGCGGTGGATGTTATGGTAGCTGTTGGATCTAACTTTTTCTATACGGTAACTTTACCCTGTACATTATGGTTCCTCGACAAAGGCAAAAAGAATACCGGTAGGGAGGACAAAGTGTTGTTTATAGATGCAAGGCATCTTTATCGTCAGATAGATCGGGCACATCGTGACTGGACACCTGCACAGATAGAGTTCCTTGCCAACATTGCAAGACTGTATCGTGGGGAAGAGACTGAAAACCTCCATAAAAGTGCAGAACTTATGGCTCAGAGCTTTCCGGATGGTAATTATATTGATGTACCGGGTCTGAGTAAGGTTGCCACTCTGGCAGAAATAGAAGCACAGAGCTGGAGTCTAAATCCGGGTCGATATATTGGTGTGGCTACCCGTGAGGAGGATGATTTCGATTTTAAAGTAAGGCTTGAAGAGCTTAATGAAGAACTTGAGATACTTAATTCTGAGGCACGGGAGCTGCAGGAAATGATTGCTGAGAATGTGATTAAATTGTTGGAGGGGAGTGATGGATAATAAAATTAATCAGACTAGTATATTACTTCGTGATATATGTGAAAGTATTCAATATGGATATACAGCTAGTGCTACAGTTAAGCCAGAAGGACCTAAATTTCTTAGAATCACAGACATTGTACCTGATATTATTAACTGGAGTAGTGTTCCTTTTTGTTCAATACCGGAGAAGGATCGAAAAAAATATTTTCTTTATGAAGGAGACATCGTAATTGCACGCACTGGAGCTACAACAGGCTATGCAAAATATCTTAAGAATGTTCCAGAATCAATATTCGCATCATATCTTGTTCGCCTTCGGATTCAAAAAAGTGTTAACGCAAGATATATTGGTTACATTGTTGAGTCAGAAGACTATAAATATTTCATCAAAACTAATTGGGGAGGTGCAGCCCAACCGAATGCGAATGCGCAAATTTTGACTTCTTATCCTATTATACTTCCCCCACTCCTCTCCCAACGCAAAATAGCCTCCATCCTATCGGCCTATGACGACTTGATTAAAAACAACCTCAGGCGTATCAAGATACTGGAAGAGATGGCACAGAACCTCTACCGTGAATGGTTTGTTAAATTCCGTTTCCCCGGTCATGAAAACACACGTTTTGTTGACTCTCCACTGGGAAGGATTCCGGAGGGGTGGGAAGTCAAGCCTTTATTATTATTGTCAGATGTCACTTATGGATATGCTTTCAAGTCTAAAAAATTTAATTCATCCAGAATTGGTTTACCAGTGATTCGGATACGTGACGTATTAGCAGGGAGTTCTTCAACATTTTCATCAGAGGATCCTGGATCAAAGTATTTAGTTGAAAATGGAGATATCCTCGTGGGAATGGATGGAGATTTTCATATGGGAATTTGGGTAGGGGGAAAGGCATTACTTGTCCAAAGGGTTGCTCGTTTTAGAAAGAAAAGAAATATGTCAATAGGAAATTACTATTTGTTTCTTGCCCTACAGGAGCCCATCCGTACCTTTAACGCTACTATAACAGGGACTACCGTTGCGCATTTAGGTGACAAACATATAAAAACTATCACAATCCTATTGCCTACGATAAAAATAATTGATTATATCAATTCTATTTTAGAGCCGATGCTCAAACAAATTATTAGCTTACGACAAAAAAACTCTACTCTCCGCCAAACCCGTGACCTGTTATTACCCAAACTTATCTCCGGGGAGGTTGATGTTACAGATATGGAAATTAAGATACCATAAACGATAGAAATATGAGTAAAACCGTATTTAATAAAGTTGATTACGACCTGGATTCACTTATTAAGGCTATTGCTCTTGGTCAAATAGGCCTTCCTGATATCCAACGTCCTTTTGTATGGAAGAATGCCAAGGTACGTGACCTTTTTGATTCAATGTACAAAGGTTATCCGGTAGGTTACTTTTTGTTCTGGAAAAATACTGTGGCTGATGACTCCAGGACGATTGGAGTTGAGCATAAACAAAAACCAGCGAGTCTGGTTATTGTAGATGGTCAGCAACGGCTAACCTCACTATATGCCGTTATAAGAAATATTAAGGTTCTCAGAGAAAATTTCCAGCACGAAAACATTCATATTGCTTTTAATCCTCTCGAAGAAAAGTTTGAAGTTGCAGATGCGGCTATTCGACGTGATAAAACTTTCATTCCAGACATATCAGTGCTTTGGGATAATAATACTGATTTGTTTGATGTAGTTGAAGATTACCTCGAGGGCTTGAATCAAACTAGGGATATCTCAACTGAAGACAACAGGGCGATAAAAAAAACCATAAGCAAACTCCAAGGCTTGTTAAGTTATCCTCTTACAGCTTTGGAACTGGAATCGGATATTGATGAAGAAGCTGTATCAGATGTTTTCGTCCGCATAAATAGTAAGGGTACTCCACTTAAACAGTCCGACTTTATCTTAACTCTGATGTCAGTATTTTGGGATGAAGGTCGTGCTGATCTTGAAAGATTTTGCCGGGAGTCTCGGACACCTTCAAAGGGTGAGCCCTCTCCCTTTAACCACTTTATTGAGCCATCTCCTGATCAATTACTCCGAGTAGGTGTAGGAGTTGCTTTCAAAAGAGCGAGATTAAAATATGTATATTCAATACTACGTGGCAAAGATCTTGAAACAGAAAAATTCAGCGATGAGCGACGTATTCAGCAGTTTGAGCTATTAAAGAATGCTCAAGCAAGGGTGCTCAACCTTCAATACTGGCATGATTTCATGAATTGTATCAGTCAGGCAGGATTTCGAAGTCATAAGATGATAAGTTCGGACAATAACCTGTTATTTTCTTACATGTTATACATTATTGGCAGGACAGAATATAAAGCATCTGAGTTTGATCTGCGACGGACAATAGCAAGGTGGTTTTTCATGTCAGCTGTTACCGGAAGGTTTACTGGTTCACCTGAATCGGATATGGAATTTGATTTGGCACGTTTAAGAGAAGTAAAAACAGCGGATGATTTCTTGAAGACCCTTAACAAAATATGCGATATTACCCTGACAAATGATTTCTGGGCAGTTACCCTGCCTAACAATCTGGCCACTTCCTCACCTCGAAGCCCTTCGTTGTTTGCCTATCAGGCTGCCCTGGTTTTGCTTGATGCAAGAGCTTTATTCTCTAAAATTAAAGTAGCCACTTTGTTAGACCCTTCTATCCATGCAAACCGTTCAGCCGTAGAGCGTCATCATCTTTTCCCAAAAGCCTACCTCGAGAGACAAGGCATAACGTCCGTTCGTGACACGAATCAGATTGCTAATTATGCATTAATGGAATGGGGGGATAATAAAGATATTTCTGATAGTCCACCCATTGAATATTTACCGGGAATGAAGGCGAGGTTCGGTAATCCTGAAATTGAGCGCATGTATAAGCTGCATGCCCTGCCTGAGAACTGGGAGCATATGGAGTATCGAGAATTCCTGGAAAACCGACGAGAATTGATGGCACAGGTGATTGCTAAAGGTTATGCTACTCTTAGTACAATAGATTTGGAGGGAGAAGTGGAAGCTGGTGAGTTCGTATTGTCTAAAGAGGTTATGAACGGAGAATCTGAAGCTGTGGAGTTCAAGTCATCCTTACGCATCAACCTACATACCGGAGAAAAGGATTCGCGGATGGAGTTAGCAGTACTGAAAACAATGACGGGATTTTTAAATTCAAACGGAGGTACACTGATAATTGGAATGGCTGATAATGGAAGTCCTGTAGGAATTGAAGTAGATGGATTTGTCAATGAAGACAAAATGAGTCTTCATCTGATAAACATTATTAAGTCAAGGATGGGCATACCGGCCTTAACAAACATCAACGTCAACTTTGATGATTACGATGACCATCGCGTAATGGTTGTCAAATGTCATAAATCACCAACAGCTGTTTTTGTAAATGATGGAGATATTGAGCGGTTCTATGTTCGTACTGGGCCGGCAACAACTGAACTGAGTGCCAGTCAAACCCAAGAGTATATTAAACAAAGATTTGCCATCAAATGACCCCTTCAGGATACACCGAAGACGCCCTTGTTGAGCAGCCTGCCATAGCCTTTATGGAAGAATTGGGATGGGAGCCAGTCAATGCATACCATGAGTTTGATCACGGCAGCAGTACGCTCGGACGTGAAACCCGAGCAGATGTATTCTTAACATCTCATTTGAGACAATCTTTGCATAAGTTAAACCCTGGGTTACTGCCTGAAGCATTTGATCAGGCTATTGAGATTCTAACAAGAGACCGGGCAAGGATGAGTATGGTAGCTGCCAATATGGAGATTTACAACCTGCTTAAACACGGAGTAAGAGTAAGTGTAGCTGGCCCGGAAGATGATGATGAAACAATAGAAATTGTGAGGGTTATTGATTGGGAAAATCCAGAAAATAATAACTATTTATTATGTTCTCAATTCTGGGTTACAGGAGAGATGCACACACGAAGAGCAGACCTTGTGGGTTTTGTTAATGGCATCCCCCTTATCCTGTTTGAACTTAAAGCTACTCATCGAAGGCTTGAAACTGCCTTCTCCGGTAATATAAGCGATTACAAGGATACCATTCCACAATTATTTTGGCCCAATACATTTATAATTCTTTCCAACGGAAGTAAGAGCCGAATAGGAAGTATAACTTCTGGTTGGGAGCATTTTAACGAATGGAAAAAGGTAGGTAGTGAGCAAGATGAGCCTCGTGTATCGCTGGAAACAATGCTACGGGGTCTCTGTGAGCCAACAAGATTGCTTGACTATGTTGAAAACTTCACATTGTTTCAGGAAGTACCGGGAGGTCACATAAAGCTGATTGGTAAAAACCATCAGTATCTCGGGGTTAATAACGCAATTATCGCCCTGGAAAATATAAGGGATCGTCATGGTAAACTTGGCGTATTCTGGCATACACAAGGCAGTGGGAAGAGTATTTCGATGATATTCTTTTCTCAGAAAGTCCTGCGCAATATACCCGGTAATTGGACATTCGTTGTAGTAACAGACAGACAGGAACTTGATGGGCAGATCTATAAGAATTTCGCGTCAACAGGTGTTATTACGGAAGGACGTTCACAAGCAACGAGTAGCCGTCATCTCAGACAATTACTACGGGAAGACCACAGGTACGTGTTTACTCTTATCCATAAGTTCCGGACTGAGGCAGGAGAAGAGCATCCGGTCCTTTCCGAAAGAGATAATATAATAGTTATAACCGACGAGGCACACCGCAGCCAATATGATACCCTGGCTATGAATATGCGCACAGCACTTCCTAATGCTGCATTTCTCGCCTTTACCGGTACGCCCCTTATAGTTGGAGAAGAAAAAACACGCAAGGTATTTGGCGAGTATATCAGCGTCTACGATTTCAAACAATCTGTCGATGATGGGGCAACCGTGCCACTATATTATGAAAACAGGATACCGGAATTACAGTTGGTCAACGAGAGCTTAAACGAAGATATGGGCCGTTTACTTGAGGAGGCAGAATTGGATGAAGATCAGGAGAAGAAACTTGAAAGGGAGTTTGCCCGGGAGTATCATCTTATTACACGAGATGACCGTTTGGAGGCTATCGCAAAGGATCTGGTATCTCATTTCACAGGCAGGGGGTTCCGTGGTAAGGCAATGGTAGTCTGTATAGACAAAGCAACTGCTGTAAGAATGTATGATAAGGTCAAAAAACATTGGGAGGATCATATTGCTATTTTACAAGCTGAACTATTGGCAGCGAATGATGAGGCAAAGAAGGAACTTGAAGAAAAAATTACATGGATGCAGCAAACAGACATGGCAGTTGTTGTGTCACAGGGACAGAATGAGATAGCTGAGATGGCAGCAAAGGGATTGGATATTAAGCCGCACCGCAGAAGGATGGAAAAGGAGGATATGGAAACGAAGTTTAAAAACCCGGATGATCCTTTCCGCCTTGTATTTGTCTGTGCCATGTGGATGACCGGTTTTGATGTGCCAAGTTGCTCTACTCTCTATCTGGATAAGCCGATGCGTAATCATACCCTCATGCAAACCATTGCCAGGGCAAACAGAGTCTATGAAGGAAAAGTAAGTGGCCTTATTGTAGATTACGTTGGGGTTTTCCGAAATCTTGAAAAAGCCCTTGCCATATATGGAGCAGGAAAAGGAGGGGATAATCCTGTTGAAGATAAGGCTACGTTGATAGCAGCCCTGGATGATGCCTTGACTGAAGCCATTAACTTTGTAGAGGATCACGGGGTTAGAATGGACAATATCCTTTCTGCAAAGGGTTTTGAACTGGTTGCACTGCTGGATGATGCTGTAGATGCACTGGTAGCCACCGATGATATTAAACGCCGGTATATTAATCTTGCTAATACTGTACAGCGATTATACAAAGCAATATTACCGGACCAAAAAGCTAAGGAATTTAGCCTTAAGGTAAGGCCTCTGAAGATAATAGTTGATAAAATCCATTCCCTGACACCTCCTGCAGATATTTCAGTTGTTATGGAACAGGTGGGTGAACTCTTGGACGATTCTGTTTCTGCCGAGGGATATATAATCCACGAAGAGCCACCAAGCTATAACGACGAACATTTGATAGACCTGAGCAATATCGATTTTGATACTCTTGCAGAGAGATTTAGATCAGGAAGAAAACGTACAATTAATGAAAGACTTAAAGGAAGCATCGCCCAAAAGCTAATGAATATGGTCAGGCAGAATCGTACCAGGATTGATTATATGGAAAAATTTCAGAAAATGATTGATGAATATAATTCTGGTAGTCTTAATGTGGAGGAGTTTTTTAAGCGATTGACTGAATTTGCGAGGGGACTGAACCAGGAAGAACAGCGAGCTGTAAGTGAAAACATGAGTGAAGAAGAACTGGCATTGTTTGATCTTTTAACAAAACCGGAAATAGAGCTTAGCGAAGATGATCGTCAAAAGGTAAAGACTGCTGCAAAGGATCTACTGAAAACCCTTAAGACTGAAAAACTTGTGCTTGACTGGCGAAAACGTCAACAAGCCCGCGCAGAGGTACGTGTTACCATTGAGAAACTGCTTGATCAGTGCTTGCCAAGGACCTACACTCCAGACCTGTTCGAGCAGAAAACAACTGCAGTATTTCAGCATATTTATGATTCTTACTACGGGGCAGGTCGAAGTGTCTACGCTGTTGCCTAATTGGATGATTTCGGGAATAAGATTGTATTGCAGACAGTATCATGAACACAATTAAAACCCCTTGATTAGATTCAAGGGGGTTTTCATGTACCATTACCTAAAATTAGACACTAAAAGTTTTCGGTGGTATCATAACATTATAGGGATACAGATCGTCCCTTAAATCCATAATGGTTCTATGATTAGAGTATAAAGAGAGCCATATACACACCATAATAAGCACTAATACCTCTAGGTGGTCTACCCCTCAGAAGAAGAGATAGGTTAAATAAGACTGTCTATATGGTGGTTTTTGAGGTGGAAAAGCAATAAAAACTATCAGTTATAAATGTATATTCTCAAATTGGGATTTATAATGAACGTTCATATTAGCAGGCTGAACAATGAATCGGAAAACAGTTGCTTAATTTGAGAATATTACATAAATTGTAAATTGCAATGCAATAGAAAGAGTTTATATACTTACAATTTTGATGTTATAAGTAAAGATGACTAAATGATAAAAAATGAGAATAACAAAAATAAGTGTTAAGAAGTTATTTGGGGTGTTTGACCATGACATTCCGATTAAAAAAAAGGGAGGAATAACCATTATAATTGGTGAAAACGGTTTGGGCAAAACTATCCTACTCGAGATGATTGAAGCTCTTTTTAACGGTAAATATTTCTACTTCAGCTCCGTAACTTTTAAAGAGTTCATTCTTGAATTTAGTGATGGTGTTAAATGGATACTTAAAAAAGAAGAACAAAGGAACAATTTGCCAACTCTAAGTCTAACTCAAGTTAATAAGAATGGCTCAAAGTATAAACCAATTCCTCTAATTAGTTATCAGCCCGAAGACCTTGAATTAATGGCTAGAAATATTTCAAGACATATTCCTTACATTCGAAGAATTGGACCAAGAATGTGGGAAGATCGAAGAACTAGAGAATTATTAGAGTCTGACGATGTTGTTTACCGCTTCGGGAATTATTTGCCATATGAATTTCCAATAATTGCTAGGGATAGGCCTAAATGGTTTGACAATAGACACGAGAAAGTCAATGTCAACCTAATAGAAACGCAACGGTTAATTTCTATTGAGGAGAGAGAAGAAAAGACCCATGAAAAGACCGTTGATAAATACTCGAAAGAATTAAGCAGGACGATAAAATCGTATCTAACACAATCAACTGAATTATCATCAAAACTTGACCGGACTTATCCGAATCGATTAATTGAAAGATTGAAACAATCAGCTAACGTTACCAACGAACATCTTAATACTCAACTAAAAAGGCTTGAAGAAAAAAGAGAACTTCTTGATACGGTTGGATTAATTGAAATAGAGAAAGATTCAAATATCCTTGAAATTGAAAATCCTCAAGAGGTCATCAAAGATGTGTTAATGCTATATGTTGAAGATAGCTTCAGGAAAATTGAAATTTTTGATGAAATAGCTCGCAAAATAGAGTTACTGCTAGACATCATCAACAAGCGATTCAAGCATAAACAGTTCCAAGTAGATAAAGAGGAAGGATTTGTCTGTAAATCTACTATCATCAAGGAAAAAAATGAAGAATTCCAGATCATTCCTGTGTCCAAACTATCATCGGGAGAACAGAATGAACTCGTCCTTTTCTATGAACTCCTGTTCAAATCATCTCCAGATTCCATTATTCTAATAGATGAGCCGGAAGTATCGCTGCATATTTCTTGGCAAAATTGTTTCATTGAAGATGTAACAGAAATAGCAGGTCTAAACAACCTTGAAATAGTTATTGCTACGCATTCGCCAGATATTATTGCCAATAATTGGAATATGAAAGTCGAACTAAAGGGCCTTGAATGATGGAAGAGCACATTACTATTGAAAGAATTGCTAACGCAATTATGCAGAACTCATCCTTTACGGGATATTATCTTATAGTCGAAGGTCCGAAAGACTCCAAAATATATGGCAAATTTACAAATGATGAGGATATATTTATCAAAGAAGCATTTGGAAATCAAAAAGTTCAAGATGTTCTCAAATTACTGAGTGAAAGAGGGTTTAACCACAAAATTGGGATAATTGATTCTGATTTCAGAAGGATAACAAATGATATAGTGGAAATTGATGGTTTATTCATGACTGACGACCATGACATTGAAGTTATGGTAATCAAAACAAAGGCTTTAAATGCGGTTCTTCGAATCTTCTGCTCAAAAACTAAAATTAAAGAGTTTGAAAGGAAGAATGATGTTTCTGTGAGAGATAAATTATTTGAATTAGGCAAAGAGATAGGCTATTTAAAACTGGCTAACAAAACTTATGACTTAGGATTAGTATTCAAACCAAAGAACCCAGATGGAAATCAAATAAAATACAAAGAGTTTGTCTCAGATGACAGCTTGAAATACTTAGGAGACGAAAAGCTCATTGAAACTGCTATTAATTATTCAGTTAATAAATCTGAAAATATCGATAACAAGGAGACAATAAACCAAAGATTGACCGAGATTAAAGAAGAAAATTTTCCAATTGACCAACTTGTAAATGGACATGATCTATCTAATTTGCTTTTCGTCCTTATGAAGAAAGTTTTTAGAAGTAAAAGCAAAATGCTTCATGACTACAACTCAGTTGAAGATAGCTTAGCTCTTGCCTATGATCTCAGTGACTTTAAGGCAACAAACTTGTATGCAGATATGAAGCATTGGGCAGATGAAAATGAAGTTAAATTATTTACAGAATAATACGAAAATAACTGTAACTAATAGCTAATAGCAATCCCGATGACTTGAGACAGTTCTTTGTCGGAAGCGTGAGTATAAAACAAAGATCAAGTTCATAAATGTGTCGCGTATTAGCAATGAATTCAGTATAAAAAGGGTGACGCATATTAAAATGTCTCGCTGCTATCCACAGGAATGTGGAATTTTGATGCGCCACCCTAAGCCCGATGCGTTTGTCAATGTCTGCAATACAATCTACTGTCTGATAATAGGTAGGAAAGCATCGAGCAATGCTAAGTTAAGAAATATTTTTCAATTAATAGTACAATATTCTGATACCAAGTTTCCTGGAATGATTTTGTGGCAACAAGTCAGTAACTTTTCGTAACTTGCAGATTGCAATATTATGATCTACTAACCAAACAATAACTCTCAAAATTGAGGCTTATGATTAGTTTTGTTGATCATGAAAACAAGTTAGGCATAAGCTATGAAAAAGACAACTATAAACATATTGATACTATTTCTCCTTTTAATAGGTTCATGCACAAAGGAGCAAAAGGAGTTCTGCAATGACTGCGTTGTGGAGGAAAAGC
>Ga0315537_1002484_pt1 | contig 14055 bp, 11 predicted proteins | sample SalMarSW160270MG_FD_203091 | JGI IMG/M metagenome (GOLD analysis project Ga0315537, IMG submission 203091) | Salt marsh sediment microbial communities from the Plum Island Ecosystem LTER, Massachusetts, United States - Salt Marsh Sediment SW1602-70 ... | reverse complement strand
GTCGATTTCTGCGCCAAAGGGATTATAGCGCCAATGATCTAAACGGCCAGGTGGAACGACATCCATGTGACCGTTCAATAAGATGTTTGGCCCTTGACCCTGTCCACGCAACACTGCGACAACATTGCCGATCCCATCGATCCAGGCTTCATCCATACCAAACTCTTGAAGCTTGGCCAAAACGATCTTGGCGACCTCTTCTTCTTCACCATTGAACGATGGAATCCGGACAATTGTCCGTGTGAATTCCACCAGATCGGCTTTGATTCCCTGGACAGACTTATGCAAATCCATAGGCTTCTATCCTCAGCGGTCGGGGTAATATTTTCAAGATGAGAGCAAGGATAAATCGATTAGAAGACAGTTATGCCTTTGACTAAATTCAGCCAATAATCTAGCCGTGGATCGTTCCAATTTTGCCTTAAGCGAGCCATTTTTGTGCCAAACCAATCGAAGTAATCAAAATTTTTAACCGATGACTGCTTGGTTTGTACAATCGACCACATCGCCCAGGCGATGTCCTTCAGAATCTTGTACAGCTTCATCTTGGCAAATTGGATTTCATCATATCCGCCATAGTAGTAGCGTATCCATTCTTTATCCATGGCTTCAGTAAAGTAATTGGCTGCGGATATGTCGGCGAAATCCCAGCATTCATCACTCATGGCAGCATACTCGAAATCGGTGAGTCTTAAGTCACCAGTTTCTTCATTATAGAGATAATTAGCAGTCCAAAAATCATTGTGGCATGGCACAAAGTCGATACCAGCGATCAATACAGATTCCTCGATCTTTTTTGCTAACCATTCCATACGATCAATCTCGGGAGGCAGATAGCCTTGCAATTCCTTAGCTAAATTCAAGAAGGTGTAAGTCTGCTCAAAAGGTGATTGTTTAAGCGGCAAAATCAATTCTTTATGCTGGTGAAACTTCCTGATGGTTTCGATGATCTTATAGAATATTTCTTTATTGAAGACATCTCCGAAGTTTAAGGTGCGATAGCCTTCAAGCCATTCGAAGATTTCCACCCCGGTACAATCATTGTAATAATGAACCAATGGGCCAATACTTTCCTTTGCAGCGACCACACTAGCAATATGGGCGTTATTTCGATCAATGAAGGCTTGGGTGCCTCCACCTGGAATTTTTACAAAGTATGCCTTACCCGCTAAAACGACTTTCCAGTTGGGATTAGTGATTCCACCCACAACTGGCTCATACTCAATTTTTCTCCCCTTCCATTCGTCAATGGAATTGATGGCCTCTATTAGATCCTTCTCATTTTGGTCCATGGCCATTCCTTATTACTGGAAATCGGATGACGAAAATGTGGGATCAAGGAGTGATCAAAGTGGCTAAGATTAATGAGTTTAGGACTTACGCAGTTGGTGGGAGATGGGGGTGTTTGGGCGGGCGTTGCCCGCCCAAACACCCCTGATTTTCCCCTGAACTGCGTAACTACTAGAGTTAATAAATCTAGAAGTTTAAGATCACAAGGAGAGTAGACGCGTGCGCGATTCTTCCAATGCTTCCTCGACGGCAGCGGCTGCAGATTTCTGATCGCGTTTGCGCAGGGCTTCAATAATGCGTTCATGGTCGCGTTGCCATGCCCACGAACTCTCGCCGATTGTCAGGTCCATGTATTGTAGACGTTGGGCGTCGATAAAGACCTGGGCGAGATGTTCAATCAAGCGACCATTGTGGGATGCCCGGGCAATTTCCATGTGAAATTCCTTATTGGCTTGAATGTACTGGTAAAAACTCTCTTGATCGCGCGGGTCGAAGTTGAGCTCTAAGTAACGTTCCACTTTCGCCAATTCGCGGTTAGTGATTCGTTCTGCTGCGAGTATCGTCGCGGCGCGTTCGAGGATCAGGCGAATCTCGAATATCTCCTGGATATCTTTGAGTGTAATGGTTGTAACTAAATAACCTTTTCGTGGGATAGGGCTCACTAATTTATCGTGTTCTAACTGGGAAAGGGCTTCCCGGACCGGGGTTTTGCTCACACCGATGGAAACTGCCAACTCGCTCTCGGTTAACAGCGATCCTGGAGCCAGCTCACCACTGATGATCTTTTGTTTGAGAAGTTGGTATGCTTTTTGTCGGAGGGTCACTGGCCTCTCTTTGAATACTACCTGCATTAAAGGTTCCATAACATCTATCCTCTCCCACCGAACAAGCGGATAATCCCAATCTATATTGCTTGAGTTCGATTATTAATCTAGTATATCAGATATATTTCTGGTATGTCAACAAAAGTTTTTTATTTATTGACATTGAAATATTTAAATGATATATTAACTGAGATATCAGTTGGATACCATATAAATGGCCAACTATGCATAAATCATCGGCATATCGATCTGAAAATACATACCAAATCCTGAATCCCCTATTAGAATGTAAATATTAAATCCATAGAGCTTTAAGTTGATGAGGATTTCTTGCTTCCTCTCCAAACGGAGGTAATCCCGAGAGAGATAAATATTTGCCCAAAATACAGCCTGATGTTTATCTCTTAATAAAATCGTGCGAGAGAACCCTTGACGTGATTGTAGAGTAGTGCAGATAAAAGCACAGCGTTGAACAACTCTTTACTCAGACAGTGCTCTTTACAATAATCTAGCAACCTCTAATCACCTCGATTTTTTGTCATATCCATTATCAGCAGGCCATTACCTAATAAAGAAAGGAGGAGAAGCTCAAATCGATCGACTTCGATGGTAATGCACCCCTTCCTGGGTGGAAGAGATTATATGTACCCGCCGCCGAATAGCCCTGATTCATGGGGCGCCGTCATCCCTAGCGATGCATATGATCTACGTTTGGAGAAACGCGAACGTCTAGTAGCTTGGTTTCTCTGATAAGATCAAACCCAATATCCAGAGAAAGTAAAGGAGAGAATGAAGTGATGGAGAATATTAGAAATCCCAAACGCCACATGGGGGTGTTGATGGTCATGCTCGCTTTTGTCTTGCTTGTGGTTGCTTGCCAGCCTGCTCCGGCTCAGCCGACAGAAGCTCCCCCGCCACCAGCGACAACAGAAGCGCCTATGGAAGCCGCTCCGACTGAGATGACGACCACCGAAGGCTGCACGCCAACCGGTGAGGTCAAGCGAGGCGGTGAGCTGACCCTGGCTCGCCTGGAAGAACCTCTTAGTCTCGACCCAATCTTGATTACCGATAACGGTTCAATCTATCTGCAGGAGCAAATCTTCGAAACGCTGGTCGTTCCAGATGAAACGGGTGCGGGATTGGCACCTGGCTTGGCTGAGTCGTGGGATGTCTCGGGCGATGGACTTACCTATACCTTCCACATGCGCGATTCTAACTTCAGTAATGGCGATCCAGTAACTGCTGATGATGTCGTGTTCTCACTCCAGCGTGCCGCTGATCCAGATGTAAGCCAATATGCCTTCGCATACCAGGCTTTCGATACGATTACAGCCCTGGATGATAAGACTGTGGAAGTTAAGCTGTCTCAGCCCTACGCCCCCCTTCTGTCAGCCGTTTCACTATTCACGGGTTTGACGGTTCCCAAAGATATCTACCAGGCGGACCCCGAGGGTTTTGGGAACAAACCAGTTGGCAGTGGCCCCTTCATGGTTGAAGAATACACACGTGGCGACCGGGTTGTGTTGGCACCCAATCCATACTACTGGAAGCTCGGCGCTGATTGCCAACCGCTTCCCTATCTGGATAAAATCACCGTGCTTTATATACCAGAGGCGAACTCGCGCGTGCTAGGGTTACGCAACGGAGATTTTGACGTCATCGATAATGTGCCCTTTAGCGAAGCATCTTCGTTGGAATCCGAAAATAACCTGCTATTGGAAGTGGCACCTATCTACAAGCTGGACTATCTATATATCAACCACTCCAAAGCACCTTTTGATGACAAGAATTTCGACCTGGCTTTGAATTACGCTACAGATCGAGAGGCTATTCTCAACACGGTCTTCTTCGGCTACGGTGATTTACCCAATGACTACATGCCGAAGATGAACTTCTGGGATCCAGATGTGCCTTTGATACCGTATGATCAGGCAAAGGCTGAGGAATTGCTTGCTCAGACAAATTATGATGGCAGAACCATTGAAATTTTAGTTGGGGCTGGCGACGCACCTCGTAAGCAAATCGCCACGATTCTGCAGCAGAATTGGGCTGCGGTAGGCATCAACTCAGAGATCGTTGAGTTGGATGTGGGCACTGCCTGGGACCGTACCGTTGCTGGTGATTACGATGTTAACGTCAGTTACATCACCAGTGATATCAACGATGATGATGAGCTGGCAACATTCCAGGGCGACTACTGGGCAGCTGGTGATACGCAGGCATTTTTCAGCCGGTACCAAAACCAGGACGCCTCCGACTTACTGAAGAAAGCGCGTGAATCGCTCGATCCCAATGAGCGCGCTAAATACTATAGTGAAATTCAAAATACCGTATATTGGGATGGCTATAGCGTTCCTTTCAACTTTACACCAGCCGTCACCTCCAGCTGGAATTACGTTAAGGACTTTCACACACTAACCACCGGTTGGTGGTGGCTCGAAAGTGTATGGCTTGATAAATAACCCTACACTTGAAGTAGGGGCCTTGGGATTTACTTAGCCCCAAGGCCCCCTTTCTTGGTTTTGATAGTTAGCTTATTGTAGGAGAGAGCCGTGCGCCTGCTTGGCTATATTATTCGAAGACTTATACAAATGATCCCGGTCTTAATTGGGATCACCTTAATGGCTTTTCTGTTCGTAAAGCTGCTCCCAGGGGATCCGATCCTCATTTTGACAGGTGGAAAAGCCAGTCCGGAAACTGTAGCTGCACTGCGAGCGAAGTTTGGTTTAGACCAGCCATTATATATCCAATACCTACTTTTTTTGCGTAATGCGGCCCAAGGTGACTTGGGTACCTCCATTCTCCAAAGAGACCCGGTTGTCGATATTGTGATTGAACGGATCGCCCCTTCGGCTTTCTTGATCGCTTATGGCTCACTGATCGCCATATTGCTCACCATTCCGTTCTCCATAATTTCAGCGATGCGGGCTGATCAACCCGTCGACCATAGCATTCGGATTGGAGGCATGGTGACTTTCGCAATGCCTTCCTTTTGGTTAGGCCTGTTGCTCATGCTACTCTTCGGCTTGAAGCTGAAGCTATTCCCTATTTCCGGTTGGGGGGAAGGGTTCTTAGGACATCTTAAATATCTGTTCATGCCATCGCTCGTCATCGGTGTGTATCTTGCTCCGATGTTGATCCAATCACTGCGCAGCTCATTGCTTGAAATTATGCAGGCGGAATACATCGAGGCTGCGAGAGCTAAAGGGTTGAGCCCCCTGCGTGTGATGCTTAAGCACGTGTTGCGCAACGCTCTCATCCCCACTGTAACGATTTTGGCGGTTAACATCGGCTGGCTAATCGGCGGTTCGGTTGTCATCGAAACCGTCTTCTCTATTCCTGGGTTAGGTTTGCTTCTGGTCCGTTCTGTGAATTACCGCGACTATCCGACAATTCAGGGGTTGACTCTGGTATTTGGCGTGTTGGTTATGTTGGTCAATCTTATTGCCGACTTGAGTTATGCGATCATTGACCCGCGTGTGGTGTATGAATGATGGCTGAATCCAAAAATCTCACGGCTATTTCCTCGGCCACAAGCGAGGGGTTGATATATAAGCTGCGCAGCTGGCCATTCAGCCTCAAGATGGGGATTATGGTTATTGGCTTGGTGGCTCTTGCCGGTATCTTTGCGCCCCTGCTTACACCTTATAACCCCATTGTCCAAGACTATGGCAGCGTCTTGCTCCCGCCCAGTGCACAGCACCCATGTGGCACTGACAACTTAGGCCGTGACTTGTTTGCACGTGTATTGTTTGGTGCGCGCATTGACCTACAAATCGGACTGATCACAACCTATGTTCCATTACTTTATGGTTTAGCGCTTGGGGCTATTGCGGGGTATATAGGGGGTTGGTTTGACACCCTCCTAATGCGCCTCGTGGATGTAGCCATCGCTTTCCCCTTTCTAGTTCTGATTATTGTCATCTTGGCGATTCTTGGCCCGGGCATCCAAAATATGTACATTGCCGTATTCGCGGTAGCCTGGACTATGTATGCGCGTTTGGCTCGTGCGGACATGTTGGTGATTCGCGAACAAGAGTATATGCTGGCAGCGCGTGCGTTGGGTTATGGACCCCTGCGTATTGTCTTTCGCCATGCCTTGCCAAACTTGTTAGCCCCATCCCTGGTCTTTTCAATGTCAGATATTGTGCTGAATATATTGCTTGCCTCATCGCTCAGCTTCCTGGGGATGGGTGTGCAACCCCCTGCCCCTGAGTGGGGTGCGATTGTTGCCGATGGGCGTGACTTCTTGCTGCAAGCCTGGTGGATTACTACTTTGCCAGGCATCGCTATCGTGATTACTGGATTAGGTTTCAGTCTCATCGGTGATGGACTATCACGATTACTAGGGCAGCGTTACATCCAGACGGTTTAGTTTGGTTTATGAGATCTTTCAGTGCTAATCTGGCGCGATAGCCATGTAAATGGAGGGCAGAGAATTTGATGAAGGTTTTCATCTCAGCTGATATGGAAGGTGTCTCAGGGATAACAGGTAGTGACGAGATGAGCTCGGATGGTCGTGAATACGAACGGGCTCGCAAGCTCCTCACCAGCGATGTGAATGCTGCTATTCAAGGGGCTTTCAATGGGGGAGCTACTGAGGTATTGGTGAACGAATCGCATTGGTTGATGCGCAACTTGATCACCGAAGAAGTCGATCCCCGCGCCCAGGTTATTCGTGGCATTATCAAACGTGGCTGCATGGTAGAAGGGTTGGATGAAAGCTTTGACGCTGTATTTTTCGTTGGCTATCATTCTAAACATGGCGTGCCTTTTGGTGTGATGAATCACGCCATGCTGGGTAAAGAAATTCAAAATTTCTACGTGAATGGTGAGCCAGTAGGTGAGATGACGGCAAATGCCGCTTATGCTGGCCAGATGGGTGTGCCTGTCGTGCTTCTGACGGGAGACCAGACAGCTGCCCAAGAAGCTCATGAAGTCTTTGGCAAAGATAATATCGAGACAGTGGTAGTAAAGGAAGGGCGTGGGCGCTTCATAGCGAAGCTGTTACACCCCCAAGTAGCCCAAGAACGGATCCGAGAGACGGCCAAGCGTGCCGTTCAACGGGCTTTGCAGATTAAACCTTTTGTGATCGGTCCTCCAGCCTCGATGGGCTTCGAATTTACTTCAACTGCAATGGCTGAGGTATGTAGTTGGATCCCTACCGTGGAAAGAATTGGTCCCCGCAAAGTCGAATTCGAGTTTGATGATTGGCGCGAGGGCATGGGTTTGATGTTCGCGTTATTATGGTTAGCTCTGTACGCCGCTGATCCAATGTACTAGAAAACCCCTTAGCACCAAACCTGCTGACTTTAACAAGGGTGTTATTGCCTCAACGGTTGGTTTTTCGATTGTGCACAGGGCTTTACACTTGGCATAATCTCCTATATTAGAGATGTATCGCTGGAAACCAGCTCAAAAAGTCTGAAGGTGAAAGTTTTATGCCCAAAGAACAACCGAGCGATGTAGTTGGAGCGGTAAGTGATGCGCTGGGAAGCCAGCGCAACGCAGCCAATCTGCTGGAAATCATCGATTTGACTACTGTATTCCGGTTGCCAAACGGTAGGATATATGCGAATAAAAGCGTATCGCTAGCGGTTGAACGCGGGAAAACGCTGGGAATCGTCGGCGAATCGGGTAGCGGAAAATCGGTTCTTTGTCGGTCCATCCTTCGTCTCATCCCTTCTCCACCGGGACACATCGCTGGTGGTGAGGTGTGGTTCGAAGGACAGGACTTGCTAAAGATATCTAGCGACCAAATGCAAAAAATTCGGGGGACAGAAATTGCCATGATATTTCAAGACCCGATGACCAGCCTGAACCCAGTTTGGCGAATTGGTGATCAGATTACTGAAGGGCTGCGATTACATAACCAAAGAAGTAGGAGGCAAGCCCGAGAAATCGGCATAACGCTTTTACGGCAAGTGGGTATCCCCAGCCCGGAACAGCGTATAGACGAATACCCTCATCGCCTATCGGGAGGCATGCGTCAGCGGGTTATGATCGCTATGGCCATCGCCACACAACCAAAATTGCTCTTAGCCGACGAACCTACAACCGCACTGGATGTGACCATTCAAGATCAGATCCTATCCCTGATGCTTGAACTACAAGAGCAGGTCGGCATGTCCATCATCCTGGTCTCACACGATATGGGAATTGTGGCTGAGACAAGCGACCGCGTAGCGGTGATGTATGCTGGTAGGGTAATGGAACAGGCGCCAACAGAAGCCATTTTCCACCGCCCGATGCATCCTTATACCGTTGGGCTGCTACTCTCCATCCCCCGAATGGAGGGCAGAGCTGAGCGGCTTATTCCTATTGAAGGGCAACCCCCCGATTTGTTGAAGTTACCAAAAGGATGCCCTTTCGCAGAGCGGTGTCCAGTTGCTACCGATGATTGCGCCGAGACGCCGATTTCATTACGCCAGGTAGAGCCCGATCACTATACCGCCTGTTTATATCCTGAGAGGGTGATGGCATGACCGATACGGTTCTGGAAATCCAGAATTTAAGGAAAGTTTTCAAGATGTCCCAGCCCTTCTTCGATGTCATCCGTCGCCGACCTGCCCGGAATTTGACAGCTGTTGACGGGGTTTCACTAAAGATTAACCGTCATGAGACCATGGGATTGGTGGGAGAGAGCGGCTGTGGAAAGACCACGCTCGGCCGCTGCATACTACGCTTATACGAACCTTCCGAGGGGCGTATTTTCTTCGAAGGTGAGGACATAACTGATAAGTCCCAGGCCGAGATGCAAACCATCAGACGGCAGATGCAGATTGTATTCCAAGATCCTTACTCATCGCTTAATCCACGGTTGACGGTGCGTCAGACCATCAACGAAGTTTTAAGATTCCACGCAATCTGTGCTCCGACTGAAGAAGAAGCTTATTTGAAAAAGCTGCTAGATACGGTCGGTCTTAACTATGAAGATGCTAATAAACTCCCTCGCTCCTTCAGTGGTGGGCAGAGACAACGAATCAGTCTGGCGCGGGCCCTGGCTGTACGGCCCACCTTTCTTGTGGCCGACGAGCCTGTTTCGGCACTGGATGTCTCTATTCAAGCTCAGATTCTTAATTTGCTAGCAGACCTGCGTAAAGAATTAAGTCTTACGATGTTGTTTGTGGCTCACGAGTTATCGGTCGTCAAACATATATCCACGCATGTGGCGGTGATGTACCTTGGCGAGATTGTGGAGACGGGCACGACAGAGGATGTCTTTGAGAACCCTCAGCACCCTTATACAGAGGGTTTACTGGCAGCCTTGCCTCGACCAGAACCTATACGGCGACGTCGTAAGCCTGCACTGGAAGGAGATATACCCAGCCCTTTAAACATGCCTAGCGGTTGTCGGTTTCACACACGTTGCCCCATAGCACAAGAAGTTTGTCGCCTCCAAGCCCCGCCGCGCCGCCAGTTAACTGGTACGCATCAGGTATTGTGTCATTTACGTCCGACTCGCAATTGGAACGGCCCAACCGTTGGACTTCCGAACTCATAAGGGGGTTCACTCCTTAATAACTGGGAAAACCAAATCATGACCGATAAAATCACAATCCGTGATGTGGAATCTGCTCGAAAGCTTGTTGAAAAGTACCTAATCACCACACCGCTTGTCTATAGCCCGGAGTTCAGTGAGGCCACAGGTAACCAGATCTATTTCAAACTCGAAAATTTCCAGAAAACGCATGCATTTAAAGCACGAGGAGCGCTTAACCGAGTCTCCTGCTTGAGCAAGTCTGAACGCAATCGAGGGGTTATGGCTGCCTCCAGTGGGAACCATGCCCTTGGGGTAGCTTTCTCGTCGGCGTTGCTTGGTATTGAGGCGACACTGGTTATGCCAAGGCGTGCGCCTGCAACTAAAATTGATCAGGCCCGGCGTTTGGGCGCCACAGTGCTGTTACATGGTGAGACTTATGATGATGCCTTAGAACATGCCAGACGGCTATCTGCAGCGACAGGCAAAGTATTGCTACCCAGTTTTGATGATCTCAAAGTCATCACCGGGCAGGGCACTATTGCTCTGGAGGTGCTCGAGGTTCTTCCAGAGGTAGATCTATTTATCGGGCCTATTGGTGGTGGTGGGCTTATCTCAGGCCTATTGATCACTCTTTCTGAGCTAAAACATCCTGCCGGGGTGATTGGTGTCCAAGCAGAGGGGGCACCTTCGATGCTGGAGTCTTTGCGGGTTGGAAAGAGGGTAAAGCTTGCCAATATCCATACTATCGCAGATGGTATTGCCGTTCAACAACCCGGTAAGCTCAACTTTGAATTCGTTAAGCGCTATCTGAAAGACATCCTCACGGTCAATGATGAGCAGATATTCGAAGGTATGGTGCGCATGCTATGGGATATGCGTGTGGTTGTTGAGCCAGCAGCTGCAGCTGCGCCTGCTGCCCTGTTGTTTAAAGAGCAACTAAGAAATTTGGGTAAAACTATTTGTTGCATTATTACAGGCGGCAATATATCTCAGACTCTGCTTCAGCAGGTAATCCAAGGCCAGCTTGATTTAGAGTTTTTATAAGAGCAGCTGTCGTATTCGATCCTAACAAACTGCCAATAATCGTTATCTGGGTTTGGAGGCAAAATGGCACGCAAATATGTTTTAGTGACCGGAGCAAATGGTGAGATCGGTCATGGCTTGATCTCATATCTGGTCGAGCAGACTGATACCTGCATTGTAGCTCTTGATCTGAATCAGCCTGATGAGATATTAGCCAGCAGGTGCCATCATGCTATTGCCGGCGATATCCTGGACGTAGAATTACTGAATGACCTGATTGAAGAGTACAATTTTGATGTCATTTATCATTTGGCAGCGTTGTTATCCACCAGTGCCGAGCGAGAGCCACAAATAGCCCACCGGGTCAATGTAGAAGGTACTTTTAATATCCTCGAGATGGCTATGGCACAAGCGAAGAAAAAAGGATGTCTAATCACAGTTCTATACCCCAGCTCAGTGGCCGTGTATGGCTTACCTAACCTGGAAGTAAAAAATCAGATTGGTCGTGTCACGGAGAATGAATGGTGTGAACCGACCACCATGTATGGTGCCAACAAGCTCTATTGCGAACACCTGGGGCGATATTATGCGGATTTCTATCGCCGGCTAGATGCTGAGAAAGAGCCAGGCGGCATAGACTTTCGAGGCCTGCGTTTTCCTGGCCTGATAAGTGCCCTTACTGTGCCTACCGGTGGGACAAGTGATTATATCCCTGAGATGTTGCATCACGCCGCACAAGGTAAGCCTTATGAATGCTTTGTCCGCCAGGATGTGCAACTTCCCTTTATGGCAATGCCGGATGCTATCAGCGCTTTGTTACAGCTGGAGGCTGCTCCAAGCGAGCAGCTATCACGCCGGGTTTACAACATAACAGCTTTCAATCCATCTGCTGGGGAATTTTACAATCTGATTAAAGATCCCTTCCCGAGTGCTACTATTACTTTTGAACCGGATGTTAAACGGCAGAGTATCGTAGATAGCTGGCCAGCAGATATGGATGACTCTGCAGCCTGCTCTGATTGGGGGTGGCGACCAGCCTATAATCTATCGCGGGCTTTGAAAGAATATCTTATTCCTACTATTTCGCGACGCTACCAGGTGGTAGCCTGATTTGCTTTGCAAAGAGATTGAATATCATCCAGGTATGCTGTATTTTGGTGGTCTGGCAAGCATTGATAGGATAAAATCATTTCTACGAATAGCGGCTTGATGCGGACCAGAACGATTTGTACCCGGATGGACGATTTACCTCCAGGAAATCTATGGTCGCAGGTTATCAGAATTTATACAGGTGAAGGGTATCTGGACAGGAGGGGGTAACCATCGGCTCAACCAGACCGGCTTCCAGGAATTGCATCCTAGATATAGAAAGTGTTTGTGAAGAACAGACTGCCCCTTACTCATCCTTAGTTTTGATAGCGACCCTAAACGTTGGCGTCGCATATCATGCATAGCAGCGATACGTGGGTAAACGGGAACAGGATTAAAGCGGGTTGGAATTGATCATTTAACTAACAAAATTTCATACAAGACCCAGCAGGCAATCACCAGTAAGACCGCAATTAGAGCGATAAAGGCGGGTTGTCTGAGCATCATAGCCAACATTCGGAGAAGCAATTTCCAGTCTGGAATTTGCTCTTTTGCGGAAGACGCCTTCGGGATAGATATAGGGGTTGTTAAAAGGCTAGCATCATCCTGATATTGAGCGGGCTGTTGTTCAATGCTCAAGGGCAACTCTGCAGTCGTACCCACTACGTCATCACCGGCGCAAACCTCGCTTGCGCCTGCCTGAGGCTCATCCGGTAAAGCCTCCAGGTCTGCACGTAACCTGGCAGCTAGGACCGCGCCATCCCACGGGCGATTCTCGGGATCTTTCGCCAGCATACGTGCCACCAACTCATTCAACCACAAAGGAATATCAGGTCGTAGAGCCTGCAATGGCGTATTTGGCTTGAGTTCAGTATAGCTGTTTCCAGTCAGCAGCTCGAAAAGGATAAGTCCTAAAGCATAAACATCCGAAGGCGGTTTTATATCGTGTCTGGGATGTTTCATTTCTGGGCTCTGATATGAGGACTTGGCATAAAAAGGGGGTTGGCTAGGTGAAATTCCTGATATCAACTCGGGTGAGACTTGAGCCAGATACAGATCTGATAATTTCGCGGTTCTTGAAGCGTCAAAAAGGATGTTGCTGGGCTTGAGGTTTCGGTAGACGATATTATGAGTGTGTAGTATGGCTAGACTCTCGGCCACCTCTAAGGCCAAATTTAGAACCGCTGCCAATGATAGGTATTTGCTAGCAGCTTTAGACTTCCGTAACAGGTCTATCAAGGTACCACCCGGTGCATATTCCCTTTCCAATGCGAGCAGGTCACCTGCCTGATGGAGATCAAACCCTTGGATGAAATGCGCCCTAAATTTGGCTGAATTGAGCGTTTTTGAAAGAGTGAGCTCCAGTTGAAAGCGATCATAGATGTCCTTCGACCCGCTCGTTCCGAAATTGGGAGAGCTTTTTCGCAACACTTTCAAGGTGCGAGTGATTTGCTGTGTTATGTGCTCGACCTGGTAGGCGTCAGAAAAAGGGCCCTGTCCAAGCCATTTTTTGATTTTATACTTGCCAAGCAAGGTTTCACCAGGAATAATCGACATGACGAGCGATTTTTAATGGGGTCTAAGAGTGCTCTGTAAAAAGAGGGATAGTAACCACTTTCACATTTAGTAGTAAGACAGTATCACCCAAAAGTCGGGTTGCTATACTATATCACGATCCATTTATCCTTCTGAACATGTATCTCCATTCGGACTTTCAAATAATCGCTATCTTCTTGCTCTCTCCAAGGCGGTCAGCTAAAAACTTATAATTCAACTCATACACGGGTTTAATGTAAAAAAACTTGGCATGGCTATAATTTTTCTTTCCAGCCTCTCCCTGACCGTTGATCTGCCTACGCTCAAAGGCATGCCCTCTACTACTTTTCGTTACAACGCTACCCTCAAAAATGAGGGTGATGAAGAATTGTCGGTAAACTTACTGGCTGATGCCCCTGCAAGTTTTCAGGTAAATTTTAATCTGTCTGGGCAGGATGTGACCAACATCCCCTTGGGTGCCAACCAGACCCAACGGCTAAGCATTGAGGTGCAGCCGATTGGTGATATATCTGCAGGTAGCTATCCCATTATCGTACAGGCCCAGGGTGTTGAGGCTCAGGCCTCTCTTACGCTCACAGCAGAGGTGACTGGACAAGCGAAACTCAGCGTTAGCGCACCAGATGGGAGGCTATCAGGACAGGCATATGCCGGTCGAGATACTCCATTAAAAGTAATCCTGCAGAACACGGGCACTGCTGCTGCTCGCGGGATTGAATTAAGTGCCTCCGAATCCTCTGGTTGGTCGGTCGATTTCACGCCCAAGCAAATTTCTGAGATCCCTGCCGGGCA